>Ga0335073_10000625_pt1 | contig 46074 bp, 39 predicted proteins | sample Lox_Sample_22_FD_207093 | JGI IMG/M metagenome (GOLD analysis project Ga0335073, IMG submission 207093) | Soil microbial communities from Loxahatchee National Wildlife Refuge, Florida, United States - Lox_Sample_2.2 | ecosystem: Environmental > Terrestrial > Soil > Wetlands | place: USA...
CTGGTCATCGGGTTGGGAATCCGTGCCGCGGCAATCGTTACGCTGGGACGGGCCTTCAGTGCGAATGTCGCACTCCGCGCGGGACAAACACTCAACCGAAGCGGTCTCTACAGCGTCGTCCGACATCCCTCGTACCTCGGCTTGGAAATTGTGTTTCTGGCGTTCGCGCTTCACTCACGCATATGGGCCTGTCTTGCCGTTGTGCTCATCCCACCCACGCTCGCCGTGCTTTATCGCATCCACGTCGAGGAATCGGTTCTCCGCCTAGCCTTCGGCGCCGACTACGAAGACTACAGTCGTTGCACAAAGCGTCTGATTCCAGGAATCTACTAGTGTTCGTGCACGCCCCGTGCAATGTTTCTCAGGCAGGGGAGGACGAGTAGCATCCTGTTTGATGAAAACTCGTCTTCCCGAGGCCGATCTTCCGCGCTCGGATGGCGATAAATCGCCGAGCCGCTCACCGACTTCACCCCTTTGCCTCTTCGAAAAGGATCTATTGCGAATCGTTACGATGTTCGTGTAGCTGTTCGCGCCACGGTAGAATCGACTCGGTATTCGCAACTCGGGACGCGACTCTTCAATCTTGGTATAAGGGCAATTTCGTCCAATCCTCAGATGCGAGAGGACACGAATGAACCTCGGTCGTTTTGAACTCGCCCTTAACGTCGCAGACCTAAATGTGTCTCTGACTTTCTATCGGAGACTCGGCTTCAACCAGATTGACCGGAGCCAGGAATCGGACGTCGCAGTAGTGCAAAGTGGGAATTGTCGTATCGCCCTTTACAAGGGATACATCGCCGAGAATCTCATCAATTTTCGTGGTGGAGATATTCCTGCAATCGCCGAAAGAGCGATAACGGAGGGTCTCACATTCGAGAAAGAGGCGTTTTCCGGATCAGATGGCAGTATGGCCGCTCTGATACGTGATCCCGACGGAAATGCGGTCTATTTTGTCTCGCACCCTGGTGAATGAGTGGGCACGATGACGGCATTGCCTTCAACATCGAGCAGGCGCGTTGCCGAAATGTCAAGGGAGCCATCGGTCGACAGATGAGTGAGAGGAGGTAATCCGTGACGAAACCGACGATACTCGTGGCAACGTGGGGCGATGGGCTGTTCGCGGTCACCAGCGATGAGCGCACGCAAGAGATTGCGAGCCAGCAAGTCAGAGGGCTCGCACCGGATGGACACGGAGGAGCGCTCGCTATTATCGGCCAACATTCGCTGCGCAGGCGCGCACCAAGTGGCGACTGGGCGACCGTCGCTACGAGCGAGTTCGAGCTTTCGTGCTGTATGGCCGTTCGAGACACCGTTTACGTTGGAACGGACGATGCGCGCATGCTACGGCTGAGCGACGGGGGCGATGTCCTCGAACCTATTGACGGTTTCGATAACGTCGTAGGCCGGGAGACCTGGTTCGCTGGTTCGGCAATCGTAAATGGGCAGCGTCTTGGGCCACCGCTAGGTATTCGATCGGTCGCGGCCAACTCGAACTGGCGCATACTGTTCGCCAACGTTCACGTGGGTGGCATTCCGCGTTCCATGGATGGTGGGGAAACCTGGCAGCCTACCATCGACATCAACAGCGATGTTCATGAGGTGCGCGCGCACCCAGCAAATCCCGACATCGTCGCTGCGGCAGCCGCTGTTGGTCTTTGCATTAGCCGCGACGCCGGGGCGACGTGGATCATAGAGCGGGAGGGCCTCCACGCGACTCACTGCTCCGCGGTAGCGTTTTCGGGTGACGACATCTTCGTCTCGGCGGCGACTGATCCTTTTGCGGCTGAGGGGCGAGTCTATCGGCGGCGGCTCAATCCCGATGGATCCCTAGTCGCCGTCGAAGGCGGCATGCCGGAGTGGACCGAGGGAAAAGTTGACACCGGTTGCATCGCCGCAGACGGCTCGTCCATTGCGGTTGCCGATCGAGCCGGCAACTTGTACGGCTCAGGCGACTTCGGGCAAACCTGGTCATGCAGGAGCACCGGACTGCCAACCCCGAGCGGTGTTCTCATCTGTTGAGGAAGGCGAGTACTTCAGTTCATGTCTTTTCCAAGCTGCATAAAGGGGCATTGCTGGCTCAGTTCGCATGGAACCTCACTAAACGGACGACTTGAGTGATCCGGCTTGCACGCCACTCGAAGGTTGGCGTACCAAGCGAATAAAGTTGTGAACCAGCGGGTCCAGTGGTTCTGATTTGCGCCAGGCCAGGCCGACCTTCCATTTCGCTTCCTCCAGTCCCGTATCCAACAAACGAACATTCTGCACATGCATCAGATTCGCCGAGCGCGGCACTAAACTCACACCCACGCCGCCTCGCACGAGATTTAGGACAGTGAATAATTCGCTGGCTTCCTGGACGATGCGAGGGCTGAATCCAGCAGCACCGCAGGTACGCACAAGGTGATCTACGAAGCTAGAAGAGACGCTGCGGGCAATGACAACAAAGGGCTCGTTGCGAAGGCAGGCGAGTCCCCTGCGGTAAGGCATGCCTTGGGGAATGGCTGCGACAAGCCTTTCTTCGAGCACCGGCACGGTCACCAGGTCAGGGCGTTCGACAGGCGGCCGCACAAAGCCGACATCGATGGCACCTTGCTCCAGTGCCTCGATCTGATGGGGCGTAGACATATGGTGGCCGGTGTCGGCGGTCTGATGCTTAGCGGTATCGGGATTGCAAACATCGTTCCTGTCATCTGGGGAGCGGCGGGCCGTGATACACGAATGGGAGCAGGTCCGGCGATCTCGACTCTCACGACCCTCGGCTATTGCGGTTTTCTGACAGGCCCTCCGGTCATTGGCTCGCTTGCCGTTGTGGTTGGATTACGTCCAGCCATGGCTGTCATCGCACTCGCCGGGATCATCGTTGCAGCCGGACCGGTATTCTTGTCCGTGAAGTCCACCTCGCGAACAGAAGCCGAGGAAGCTATACCCGTTTGATCTTCGATATTTACCCGTGGCGAACCGATGGTGGCGCTGGGCTGCAAACAGTGATAAGAAGTCCAGTCTGCGATTCGTAGCTGCTGTCATGCATTAGTGAAACTTTTCGATGAGCGCATCGGCGATTTACCACGTTTCGAGTTTCTAGGACCGTCGAGGGCTCAACGCGAGCCCTCTACGCCTCGCTTCATGCCTGATGACGCGCATGGCGTTCGATGCTGGCGGCGAAGTTGGGCGTTTCTTCCCGGTTGTGTGCATCGGAAGCTGCTTGGCGTGCCGCTGCGGCTTGTTCCAGCGTAATGCCATGCTCCTGGATGAAGGCCATGAATTCATCCGTGGCCGAGGCATGGATGTGATTGGTGTACTCGGTCGTCTGATCGTCAATTTTTCGTGCGCTGAGCGTCCACTCCTGCGCCAACCACCTCTCCTGCGATTTCAAGACCAGGAATGACCGAGTCGCCGAAGTCCGGCTGTTCCCCGTAGAATCCCTCTCGCTGGAGAATGTCGGCGCGATTCAGCCCAGCCGCGTGGACGCGGACCAGGAGATCGTCTGGCCGCAGTTGCGGAAGCGGTTCCTCTACCAACTTGATCACGTCCGCATTACCTGCATTTTCAAAACGAATGGCCCGCATGCCGTCCTCCGTGACCACTGCGCCGGATCGGCGCTGCACTTATTCATGAGACACCAGAATGAATACGATCGATCCCACATACACTTTTGCGTAAACTGCATAAATGGCGGGGTACTCATCCCATAACCTGGAAGCGTTCATCGACGTGATACGGCTGAAGAGCTTCTCATCCGTCGCGCGCAAACGTGGATTGACACCGTCTTCAGTCGCGCGGCAGATCAGCTCGCTCGAAGAGGAGCTCGGGGTCGCCCTGTTTATTCGCTCGACGAGGTCGCTCGTGCCAACCGAAGCAGGCCGCTTGCTGTTCGAACGATCGGAGCATATCCTCAACGATCTCGAAGAGGCAAAGCACGCGGCGACTTCACTGCGGCGAGATGTACAAGGTTGCCTGCGTCTCTGCTGCTGGCCCACCTTCGCCAAACGATGCGTGCTGCCGCATCTTCCAGAGCTGTTTGACCGCTATCCTGATCTCCGCATCGATCTTGAACTGACAGAACGGTTGCACGATCCCGCACCTGGCCGGACAGACCTGGTCATTCGTATTGGAGAACTTCCTGACAGTTCGCTGCTGGCAACCCGGCTGGCCACGCAAACGAGCGTCATTGTCGCGAGCCCCGGCTATCTTGCCAAGCATGGAACACCCCGGACGCTTGCTGAATGCGCGGGACATCGGCTAATTGACAAGCGGCACACAGCCAAAGTGATGGGTTGGCGAATTTTGCTCGGTGAGAGCCGCGCTGTTTTGCGCAGGCTTGTTCTGCAAACAGACGATCTGGAGGCGCAGACGCAGGCATGTACCGCCGGTCTGGGGCTGGTTTTCGCGCCGACCTGGCTTTTCCGCGACAGGCTGAGGAGCGGTGCTTTGGTGGCCATCGCAATCGAAGGCCTCGCTGAGCGATCCACAGCGGACATACACTTGCTTCGCAACCCCGGAACGTCGACCGCTGCAATCAAAACTTTTTCGGAGTTTCTGCGTCACAAAATCGCCAAGCAGCTGGCCCGCTGCTAAAAAAGTTTGTCGCAAATAGCGCCAATTTGGCCGTTTTTGCCGGTTGTGCCGGTTCGTAAGTGCTGCTCCGTCTATAACTTACGATTCGGTCCATTTTATGGCATGGAAGAGGTCGTCGGTTCGATCCCGACCAGGTCCACCAAAATCAACAACTTACACGGCTGTTGCCTCCAGCGAGGGTGCTGAAGCATTTTAGGAGTACCAGGCAACATCATCTCCACTACTTTCGCGTTCGCCTCGCGTTTCTGCTGCGAGACGACGCGTGTGTAGATGTCGAGCGTTGTCCTGAACCGAGCCATACGGCTGCTACCGCAGGCGCCGGCGCGGCGCAGGCAAAGGCTGTCAGCACAGACGCCAAAGCGAACAGCAAAGGCAATGCGATGGCCGGATACGACTTCGATACTGACGATGGCGGTCTGGAAACGCGTATCACAGAATTCACAGTCGCCGCGAAGGTCCGTTTTTGGGAACAGGAACCACTTCTGCAAGATGCCAACTCTTCGCCCAGGTCGCTCGGGTACCATCCTCGTTGAGTGCTTTGGCGATTCGGCATAATCAGAACGCTGAATCGGTTGGAAACCGGCTTTCGTAACTGATCGGATAGCATAGAAGTGCGATGAGTCTCACGCCAATTGTCGGCGGTATTCCTTCCCAGCCGCGAAAGGCATACCTAAGTGAATTCGGGTCTTCAAAGCCGGGAAAATATGCGGCCTCAATCACGTCTCTTGTAGTTTGTATTGGAGGGAAAGTCTACCGTGAGCTTGCTTGTCTCCGTGAACGTCGGGCTTCCAGTCGATGTTGAATGGCAAGGCAAGGTGGTCCACACCGCTGTCTGGAAGCGACCCGTAGCCGGCAGGGTGATGGCGCGCCGTCTTAATCTTGACGGTGATGGTCAGGGCGATCTCGCCGGCCACGGCGGAGAGCACCGTGCAGTGATGGTCTATCAACTCGACTCCTACCGCTACTGGGAGACGCATCTCCAGCGTCACGACTTCGAGTACGGGCAGTTTGGCGAGAATCTCACAGTCGATGGTCTCGGCGATGACGAGGTCTGTATAGGAGATCGCTACCGGATCGGCGGCGCGCTGTTTGAAGTGACGCAGCCGCGCGTCACCTGCTATCGCGTCGGTATACGGATGAACAACCCGCAGATGCCTGCGCTCCTCGTCTCGCATCAGCGGCCAGGCTTTTATTGCCGTGTCATTGAAGAAGGGGAGATTGGCGCGGGCGACGAGATCGTGAAGGTTGCCGACGGCCCGGAGCATGTCACTGTCCAGGAAATTGATGGACTGCTTTATTTGCCCGGACACTCGCTGGATCGGCTGCAACGCGCTCTGCGTGTTCCATCACTCAGCGCCGGTTGGAAGGGGTCGCTCGCAGCGTTGGTCGCTGCCGAGCAGAAGCACGGGCAGAGTGGAAATGCGGGACTCGCCCCTTCTTCCACGCCACCGCCTGCGTGGCCGGGCTTTCGGTCCCTGCGGGTTGCGGCGGTAGAGCGGGAGAGTGTTGACGTGCTCTCGTTTGTTCTCGAGTCGGAGGACCGAAGCTCATTGCCGGAGCCTCTTCCGGGTCAGTTCCTGGTCTTCAAACTCCAACTGGATAGGGGCCCGGCGCCAATCCTGCGAAGCTATTCGCTGTCGGGTCCGCCGGGTGCTGGAACGTATCGCGTCAGCGTGAAGCGTTCCACTGGCGTCGGGAGCCGTTACTTTCATGACTCCATTCGAGAAGGAGACCTGCTTCAGGTGAGCGCGCCGAGAGGCAGCTTCACACTCGCTCCAGGCAACACCCCTGTTGTACTGCTAAGTGCGGGTATCGGTGCGACGCCGGTGCTGGCGATGCTTCATTCGCTTGCGGCCCCCGGTACAGATTCAACGCGAGAAGTCTGGTGGTGTTACGGTACTCGCAACGGCAGGGAACACCCATTTGCGGCGGAAGCGCGGGCCTCGCTCAATGGCCTTCCGCGCGCCCATGCACTCGTCGTCTACAGCAAACCAGAGGATGCCGATCGGCAAGGCCAGGACTACGATGCCTCCGGGCATCTGACCGTCTCGTTACTGCAACAGTTTCAAATACCGAAAGAGGCGGACTTCTATCTCTGTGGACCAGCCGCTTTTCTTACTGACTTTACGGCGGAGTTGAAGTCATGGGGTGTCCCTGGTTCCCGCATCCACTCCGAGAAATTCGGCGCTGAATCTTCCATCACGCCCGGAATTGCAAGCACCACTTCCATACCCCCGCATCCACCTGCCGGAAGCGTAGGCACTGGCCCGATGGTTTCTTTCACGCGCAGCGGTCTTACCGTGCCCTGGCGCTCCGACTATAGAAGTCTCCTCGAATTCGCGGAGGCGTGCGACGTCCCTGTCAGATGGGCTTGCCGCACGGGAGTCTGCCACAGGTGCGAATCCGGGTTGATCGATGGAAAGATTGCCTACGCACCCGAGCCACTTGACCGCCCCGCCGAAGGGAACGTTTTGATCTGTTGCTCGTCCCCGCTGACGACGGTCGAACTGGACCTCTGACAGCAGCTGAATGACCCCGTTCACCACCGGCTCATGTCAAGTGGCCGGATAACCGGCTTGTCGGAAATTGACTTCAGGACATAGGGATTCGGCAGCCGTCCGCCTTCGCCCGCCAACCTGCCGATCAGCCGGTCCGCGTCAGAGAGCACTCCGATGAGGCGTGGCGTCCATTCCAGCCCCGGTGGCAGGGAGCAAGGCACGAAAGAGCCGAATATGCGCCCAGGGAAACGGTCCTGCCGGTGATGAGGGACGATTTAGCCATGACAATTCAGTGGTGAAAATAGAAATCACCGCCATTTTCGATATCCACGAAATCGAAAATAGACAGCCGCGTCATTAGCGAGGTAAACGTCGGGGAGGATAAAAGAAATGGACATCCGGTCGCCGAGCTAGTTTTCCGCCTGGATATCGATCATGCGGTTCATCAGTTGCCTGTTGTTTTTTGGAGTGAACTCGACTCCAAGGCAGACAGAATGCGATCGACACACTCCTCGGCGCTCTGGATAACCGTGTCCAAGCGGATGTCCGGTGCTTCGGGAGGTTCGTAATCGCTGTCGATACCTGTGAAGTTTATCAGTTCTCCGCGCCGCGCTTTGGCATACAGTCCTTTCGGATCGCGACGTTCGCATTCTTCGAGCGGTGCGTCCACAAAGACTTCCAGGAATTCTCCGGGCTCAAAGCGCGACCGGGCGATTTCCCGCTCGGCACGATACGGGCTGATAAACGAGACGATCACCACCAGTCCCGCATCTACAAGCAGGCGGGCGACCTCTGTTACACGACGAATGTTTTCGACGCGGTCGGCCTCGGAAAATCCCAGGTCCCGATTCAGACCGTGGCGAACGTTGTCGCCATCGAGGATGTATGTGTGCCATCCCACCTCGAACATCCGCTTTTCGAGAAGGTTCGCAATGGTCGATTTCCCCGATGCCGGAAGCCCGGTGAACCAAAGGCAAACGGGCTTCTGCAGCTTTTGTCTGGCGCGTGCGCCCTTGTTGATATCCATTGCCTGCCAATGGATATTCGCGGCCCTGCGCAGAGGGAAGTCGATCATCCCGGCACCGAGAGTCTGATTGCTGTGCCGGTCCACCAGAATAAAACTGCCGAGGCGTCGGCATCGGTCGTACGGCTCAAAGGGTACTGGCCGGTCGATGGAAAGATTGACGACGCCGATATCGTTCAAACCGAGAGATCGCGCAGCCAGGCGCGTTCCGAGTTTCACGTCGACCTGGTACTTGATCGCGGTAATGGTTGCTACGGCCTTGCAAGTATGAAGATGGAACAGGTAAGAGTGCCCTTTCACCAAGGGCTGTTCCGAGAGGCATAGCACCCTGGCTTCAAACTGGTCACTCAATTCTGCAGGATCGGACGCAGAAACAATCATATTGCCGCGCGTGACGTCGATCTCGTCTTCGAGACAAATTGTGATTGAATCTCCGGCCGAAGCCGTGAGCCGCTCTGCTTGCCACACAACAATGGAACGGACTTTCGTCTCCATTCCTCCCGGCAGGACACGTACGCGATCGCCGACTGTTACTTCACCGCTGGCGACGCGCCCGCAATAACCGCGAAAATCCTGGCTGGGCCGATTCACCCACTGCACTGGCATGCGAAATTTCATGTCTAAAGTATTGTGAGTGACGTCGATCTCTTCCAGGCAGTTCAGCAGGCTGGGCCCCATATACCAGGGCATGGCGGAACTGCGCTCGGTGATGTTGTCGCCGTAGAGGGCGGAAACGGGTATCGGCTGAAAAGAATCGAATGCAAGCGCGCTCACCAGTGGCTGGAACTCCTGAACGATTTGGAAAAAGACAGCTTCGTCCCACTCCACCAGGTCCATCTTGTTCACTGCCATCACCAGATGCCGGATACCCAACAGAGCGACGATCTTCGCGTGACGGTGGGTTTGCGTCTGCAATCCCTTGCTCGCATTCACCACCAGCACTGCCAGTTCGGAAGTGGAGGCCCCGGTAGCCATGTTGCGCGTGTACTGTTCGTGGCCGGGCGTATCCGCGACCACAAACCGTCGCCGTGGGGTGGAAAAGAAGCTATAAGCGACGTCGATGGTGATGCTCTGTTCGCGTTCTGCCAGCAGGCCGTCGACGAGCAGCGCCAGATCCATGGCCTCGCCCTGCGTGCCGTAGCGGGTGGAGTCTTTTGCCAGGGCCGTGAGCTGATCTTCGAAGACCTGCTTTGACTCCAGCAACAGCCTTCCAATCAACGTTGACTTGCCATCATCGACACTGCCGCAAGTGAGAAAGCGCAGTGCATCCCGCATCAGAAATAGCCCTCTTGCTTCTTTCGTTCCATGGAAGCAACTTGATCGAAATCTATCAGCCGCCCCTGGCGCTCCGAGGTTCTCGCGGTTTGTATCTCCTGGACAATTTCGCTGACAGTAGCGGCCGTGCTCTCGATCGCGGCGGACAATGGATAACAGCCGAGGGTCCTGAAGCGGACGACGCGCATCTCCGGCGTTTCCCCAGGATCGAGTGGAAATCTGTCATCGTCGACCATGATCCATTGTCCGGAACGCCTTACGACCGGCCTTGCAGCTGCAAAATACAGCTGCACAACGGGAATATTCTCCCTGGCGATGTACTGCCAGATATCGGCCTCGGTCCAGTTGGAGATTGGGAACACGCGAATTGTCTCTCCTGGATGGATGCGGGCGTTGTACAGATTCCACAACTCGGGCCTCTGTATTTTTGGATCCCACCTGTGTCCGGATGAGCGAAAGGAAAATATCCGCTCCTTGGCGCGTGACTTTTCCTCGTCGCGCCTCGCACCGCCCAGAATAATGTCAAATCTACCGGCATCGAGCGCCTGTTTCAGCGCTTCGGTTTTCATCATGGTGGTGTAGCGCTCGGAGTCGCAGGTAAACGGACTTACTCCCTCGGCAAGCCTTTGATGATTGATGTGCACCACCAGTTTCATTCCGGTTTCGGCGGCGATGCGGTCGCGGAACGAGATCATCTCGCGGAATTTCCACGTTGTATCAATGTGCAGAAGAGGAAAGGGTGGCAACGCAGGCCAGAATGCTTTGCGCGCCAGATGCAGCATCACGGAGGAGTCCTTGCCGATCGAGTACATCATGACCGGCCTGTCAGCCAATGCAATCGCTTCCCGAATGATTTCGATGGATTCCGATTCAAGATTGGTAAGATCGTCGCTCATCCGTCCCGCCGTAACTACCAAAAGGCTACGACTTGTGGATGGGTTGCTCAAGATGAGCGATTCCTGTGCCAGTGAGGAGTTAGTGTAGCGAAGATAATCAGTGGTTCTGGATAGCCTCCGTCGAGGGTGTGAGGAAGTGGGAAGCGCACAGCTGCTTCCACTTCCCCACACTCCTCGTTCGTTGTAGCCAGCCATGCGTCCAGAGCTGCGTTCGTAGCGGACGCGCCATCTGCTTCGGATCAGCTCTTGAGGGTAACAAGCCCCCCCAAAGCCGGATCCGAGAAGCTGTCCTTTCCGGTTTCGACGTGACCCGCTAGCCGGTATTCGAAGGTAGAGTCTCCTTCAACTGTGACGATGAGGTCGTACCAGCCATAAAACTGATGCAGCGATACCTCGTCTTCAAACGACTCGTTGGGCTGGAGAACCTGCGAACTCAAATTGCCTGTATAGGCATCGAGTACGCTGACCTGGGCGCGTTTGGCGGCGACATTGGTTATGCTCCATTTGATTGAGCCGCAATCGCCTCCGCTGTCATAGCCGGAGCTAACATCGAGAACTGCGGCGCTGGAGCCGATGCTGCCATTGAAATAACGCACGAAGCCATTGGGGCCGTAAACCGATAGATTATAGGGCGAGGCAACATTCCACGTACCAGCCAGCGTCTTGCCGGGTTCCACCGTGTAATAGCGCACTGGATCCGCAGCGTTGCCGGAACGCACGTGAAACACTACCGTCTTATTGCCCGTGTTAAAGAACGTCAGCTCGACCGTGCTGTTCGAAGCATCCACCGATGCGTGCACATTCAACTCGTAGGGCAAGGCACGCGCCGGGCGGATACCTTTCTCCTGCGGCGGCACGCCGGCGATCACGCTATCCTGCGTGGGCGTAAAGGTGTTGACATTTCCGCCCCCGAGTTCTGCCACCGACGGCAGAAAATCGTTCGTGGACGGCAGTATGGCGTGATAGTCATTCGGATTGACAAAGTTGAAGGCCGACGTCAGGTCACCTGTCACCGCACGGCGCCACGGAGAGATATTTTTCTCATAAACTCCGAAACGCTTCTCGATGAACTGGATCGTCGACGTGTGGTCGAATACCTCGGAATTGACGTAGCCTCCCTTGCTCCATGGCGAAATCGCAATCAACGACACCCGCGTGCCCAGGCCGATCGGCCCGTTCGGGGTTGACGTCGTGACGATCTCGTTTTCGATACTGACCGTCGACGCCCCATAAGTGGCCGTCTGCGGCGGTGCCGGCGGCACGATGTGGTCGAAGCTCCCGTCGGCTTCGTCATAGTTGACGATGAGGACCGTTTTGCTGAACACCTCGGGGTTGGACACCAGGATGTCCAGCACCTGGGAGATGTACCAGGCTCCGTAGTGGATCGGGTAATCCGGGTGTTCGGTATAACCGGCCGGCGCCACGATCCAGGAAACCTGCGGCAGTTTGCCACCCTTCACGTCGCTTTGGAACTCATCGAACAGGCTCTCGGCCCAGGCCTGCCAAGCCTGCTCGGGCGCCGACGCGGCCGGGATGGTGTTGATGATCTGCGTGCCCGTCGCCCCGCCGTCGAAGAGCGGCGAACCCGGAGCGGACATCAAATACTGATTGAAGTAAAGCAGCGAATTGTCGGTGTAATTGCCGGCAAAGGAATTGCCTGTCCCGTCTCCGAAATCCGGCCCGAAGGTTGCCCCGGCGAGGTCCTGGTAAACCTTCCAGCTCACGCCGGCCGCCTGCAGCACTTCGGGGAACGTCTGCCAGACGTAGTATGCATTGTTGACGCTGAGGCCGTTGCCGGTAACCGGACCGGCGCCAAGGCCGTCGGTGCCTCCGGCGCCCAGATAGCTCACGTTGCCAACGCAGCCCGTCCACATGTAGCAGCGGTTCGGGTTGGTGGGTCCCATGATCGAGCAGTAGTACGCGTCCCCTATCGTAAAGGCATCTGCCAAAGCGTAGTGGTATGGGATATCTTCGCGCGTCATGTACGACATCGCCATGGGACCGTGCACGACCGCCCACATGTCATACTGACCCTGGTTCCAGGCTTCATGGGTGCCTGACCAGCTATGGTCCGTTCCCGGCAGATAGGTGCCACCCAGGGTCGTCAGACCCGGGCTGACGTCTTCGGGATTGACGCGGAACGGCGGGATCACATCCGCCCCATCCGCCGGCCCACCCACGGAGCTCGACGGTACTCCGTATCCCGCCGCCACGTTAACCGCGCCGGCCGGCTGCAGAAAGACCGAGACTGGCGTGGTGCCGGTACCGCTCTGGAGCGGGAGGTTGATCTTGACCGCGCGCGGGTCGTTGAAGCCACGCACACCGCGAAGGGTGCCGAACTGATGGTCGAACGGACGGTTCTCCTGCATCAGGATGACGATGTGCTCGACATCGCGAATCGTTCCGGTGCGGTTGTTTGCGGGGATGGCGAGCGCCCTGGCGATGTTCGTTTTCAGCGTGCTCATGATGGCGGTTACGCCCATCAACTGCACAAATTCACGCCGGTTGGTGTTGCTCATGAAGTGCCTCCTGTTGGGGTGTGGGGGGTCGGAGACGTCGGTCGCAAGCTATCGCTGGCCGATGCACGGATGAGACAGCGAGGAGAATAGGAGAGCAATGTCGCACCCCGATGACGCCACGATGAATTCGCGATGAATCGTGTTGAGCCGCGCACTGGATTTTATGCAGCGCCGGTATGATGAGCGGATACGATGGAAAGTCCGTCCGGGTCCTCGCCGATCGAACTCGAGCTGGACCGCATCCGTGAGCTCAGCAAGGGCGGTCGTTACTGCGAAGCGCTCGCAGCGGCCGAAGTGCTGGCGGCTGCAGGGATCGAAAACCGCGACCTCCTCTACCTGATCGCCGCCAACCAGCGATGCCTGAATCAGATACACGAGGCGCTGGCAACCTCGCAGCGCCTGGAGCAGCAGCATCCGCGGTTCAGCCTCCTCTACCAGGAGCGCGGTTATTGCTACATGACCCTGCGGGATGCGTCGCGCGCGATCGGCGCTTTTCTGAAGGCCGTAGACATAAACCCGGCGCTAACGACGAGCTGGATCATGCTCGAACGCCTCTGTCGCATGATGGGAGACTCAAGAAATGCGGAAACGGCAGCCGAGCGCGTCTCAACCCTGAAACGCATGCCGCACGAGGTCGTGCAGGCCGGGAGCCTGTTTTCCGACGGCGAGCTGTCTGCGGCGGAAAACATCCTCCGGGCATATCTGCTTAAGTCCGGCGACGACGCTGAGGCGATGCGGCTGCTGGCCAGGATCGAGCATCAACGCGACGTGCTGGATGAGGCAGAGTTGCTGCTCGAAGCCGCTCTGAAGCTCGCACCGAATTACCTCGCTGCACGTTTGGACTACGCCCGCGTGCTGATGGACCGGCAGAAATATCTGCGGGCGCGTGAAGAGATCGACGCCCTGCTGAGGCTTGAGCCAGACAACCAGCATTATCTTTCACTGAACGCAGCCGCGTGCGTCGGTCTCGGAAAACACGAGCCGGCGATTGCGGTGTATCGCCATCTGCTGACCGCGTCGCCCAGTTCCGCCGACCTGCACGTGTCGCTCGGTCACGTCCTTCAGACCGCCGGACGGCAGAAGGAGGCGACTGAATCCTACCAGATGGCTGTGGCTGCGAGGCCGAGCTTCGGTGATGCCTGGTGGAGTCTCGCCAATCTAAAGACCTATCGCTTTTCGGAGGACGAGATCGCGCACATGCGCGCCGAGGAAGCCGCACCGGCCACCGACCATGTCGACCGCTATCATCTGTGCTTCGCGCTCGGCAAGGCGTTCGAAGACCGGAACGAGTATGCGGAATCATGGCAGTTTTATAAGCGCGGCAACGCACTCAAACGCGCCAAAAGCCGCTACGATCCGGACATCACCGAAACGAACACCCGCAAGCAGATCGAGGTGTGCACGGCGCAGTTCTTTGCCGCGCGCGTGGGTTTCGGCGTGCCAGACCCTGATCCGATCTTCATTGTCGGGCTGCCACGCTCGGGATCCACACTCATCGAACAGATTCTCGCCTCACATTCGCAGGTCGAGGGCACGCAGGAACTCTCCGACATCCAGCGCATTGTGCTTGAAATGCGGAGGAAGCAATCCGGTCTTGGTGATCTGCGCCTGCCAACAGCGAAGGATAATTCTTATCCGGACGTGCTGTCCGAGCTTGCGCCGGAAGATTTCCTCAGGCTCGGCGAGCGGTACATGACGGACACACGCGCTTACCGTGGACATAAGCCATTTTTCATCGACAAGATGCCGAATAACTTTTGCCACATCGGGCTCATCCATCTCATGCTGCCGAACGCCAAGATCATCGACGTGCGGCGCGAGCCCATGGCGTGCTGCTTCAGCAACCTGAAGCAGTTGTTTGCCAGCGGGCAGGAGTTCACCTATAGCATCGAGGATATCGCCCGCTACTACCGGACCTATCTCGATCTGATGCGATACTGGGACGCAGTGCTTCCGGCGCGGATATTGCGAGTCTGGTATGAGGATGTGGTGGAGGATATTGAGGGAAACGTGCGGCGAATCCTTGAATTCTGCGGCTTTGAATTCGAACCGGCCTGCGTCGAGTTCTACAAGACAGAACGGAGTGTTCGCACGGCAAGCTCTGAGCAGGTCCGCCTGCCGATTTTCCGCGACGGGCTCCTGCAGTGGCGAAACTACGAGCCTTGGCTCGGCCCGCTCAAGGACAGTTTGGGCGATGCAGTGATCCGCTACCGCGAATAGGCCTCGTGGCAACGAATTACGTCCTGTGACCGCCCGTAGGTAACGCCTGAAACCAGTGACTGGTTTCAATCCCGGAAAGCGAGTTTGAGTGAATACACTGCCAAAAGTCGAATTGCATCTGCATCTGGACTGTTCCCTCAGCTTCAAAGTGGCGTCGCGGCTCGATCCATCGCTGACGCGCAAAGAGTTCGATGCGGAGTTCATTGCTCCCCCGCAATGCACCAGCCTGGCAGATTTCCTGACGCGTGCTCCGCGGGGATTTCAGCTCATGCAGACCGAGGAGGCTTTGCGTCTCGCTACCGAAGATTTGTTCGAGCAGCTCGCGGCGGATCATGTGATCTACGCCGAGATCCGTTTTGCGCCCTTGCTGCACCGTGAAAAGGATCTTTCTCCAGACGCTGTCGTCAGTGCCATGAATCGCGCGACGGAGGAATGTATTCAGGCCACAGGTATCGAAGCGCGGCTGATCCTATGCTCACTGCGTCACTTCAACGCGGATCAGAGCTTGCTTACTGCCAGGTTGGTCGAGAGGTTCAAGGGAAGCTGTGTGGTGGCTCTCGATTTGGCCGGGGACGAGGCTGGCTTTGCATTGGCCCCGCACATACCGGCGTTTCGCTTCGCCATAGAGCATGGCGTCCGGCGTACGGCTCACGCTGGCGAAGCGGCAGGCGCCACCAGCGTATGGGAGACGCTTCGAGCCTTTGAACCAGAGAGACTTGGCCATGGCGTTCGCAGCATCGAGGATATAGCGCTGGTGGAATATTTGAAGGCGCAACGCATTCATCTGGAAGTTTGCCCCAGCAGCAATGTGCAGACGCGTGTCGTTGAGGAATACCAGAATCATCCGGTTGATCGCATCTTGAGGAGCGGCTTGTCGCTCGGAATCAATACCGATGCACGAACAATTACGAATGTCACACTCGACGAGGAGTACGCGCGTTTGCACCAGCATTTTGGCTGGAGCGACCGGGAATTTGTTGCCTGCAATCGAGCTGCTCTCGACGCAGCTTTCCTCGACGAGTCGACGAAGAAGCGATTGACTGCGAAACTCGCTGCAGACTCGAGAGAAGGAGAGCGGAATGAACACTCATCGTGAAACTGTTACGCGCAGCATTGAGACCGATACAAGCCCGGAACTTATCGTACAGGTCTTATCAGATCCCCGGCGGATTCCGCAGTGGGCTCCAGGTTTTGCCGATCGAGTGGAGACAGACGAAGGTGGATGCTGGAGAGTTACAAAGGGCGAGAAGACGTTCCCGATCGAGGTGGTTGCGTTCGGTCCAGCTCGAACGGTGGACTACTTGCGTGAGGTGACGCCCGAAAGGAAGGGGGGAGCTTTTCTCAGAGTCATGCCTCGGGCCACGCGGGGGAAGTGTAGTTGTGATGACTTTGCCGGTGCTCCCAGGAACTTCTGCCGAGGAAACCGCAAGAATCCTGGACCAGGAACTGCAACTGCTGACGAAACTATGCGCCTCCCTCTAACTAGACGAGCCACTGAAGGCTCGTTTCATTGCAGACAGCGCCGATTGAACTACCGCAAGCGCGGAGACGTTGTTCAATCTGCGTCAGAATGCTATCGCAGGCAGGCAGATCCTCGGCCACAAAGTCGGCTCCGGCGTTGAGCAATATCCCTTCGGCGATTCGAAGCCGATGCTCTTTTTGAGAGTCCGAAAGCTGGTTCCACTCGGCAGCGGTAAGCCCTACAAGGTTCCCCGTGCGTGTGAGACCGATGGTCCACATGCCTGCGTTCTTTCCCTCTTCCATATCGCTGACTGTATCCCCAATCTTGACGCACGATGACGGCGGATAGACATCCAGCAACTGCGCGTTCCGCGTGAGCATCCAAGGCGCTGGCCGACCGGCGCCGACTTCGTCCGGGCAGACGGAAGCATCGGGGGTGTATCCATTTCGAGCGGCCTCAGCCAACACTGGAGCAAGCATCTCCCGCGTATATCCTGTCGTGCTGCCGATGCGCAGACCTCGCTTTTGCCAAGCTTGCGTGATCTCGGCAACGCCTGCGATCAGGTGAGAATGTTGTCCGATGATTACGCTCTGCAATGGACGAAATTCCTCGAAGAGTGCATTTACATCCTCTTCTCCGGGGTCATGTCCAGTCGTTGCAAGCCACTCGGCGCGAATATTGGTCAACGCGAGAATGGATCGTATGTGATCCTTTTTGAGCAGTCCCATATCCCGCCGCGCATCTTCGCCGGAAAGCCTGATGTTATGACGGCCGAACAGCTCCTGAAGCGCCGCAACTGGCGCAATGCTTCCGTGATCGACGGTAGTGCCTGCCCAATCGAGCATCAGGGCACGGATACGAGTGGGTTGCTTCATGCCTGATCTACCTTTGCCTTTGCATGGAGATTTCCGAAAGTTTCGTCCGCGACGCCGAAGCTGAGCGTCATTCCAGCTCCGCCGAGAGCGGTGATCACCTCCACTCCTTCTTCGGGCCGAAAGCGCACATAGGGCTGCTCGGGGTGTTTGGCATAGACTCCGTACCAGCGTTGCGCGATGGAGAAATCCGGAACCTGGAGAAAGCTTTGAAGATGCCGCAAGATCAGCATATCGATCTCTTCTCTGCTGAATGGCGAAACAAGAAGCCCATATTCGTGCGAGTCACCGAGGGTCAGCTCGCGTGAGGATGCCTGTGAGACCATGGTGTGGATTCCGAAACGGTCATACTCAGGCGTTTCCTTCTCGATGCGAGCGCGCAGCATGGGCAGTGAAGGACAGATGCCAAAAGAGGGATAAAAGCGAAAGGTGAGCCCGCCTGCAATGGCCGGTCCCAGTTGCCAGTCTGTTGGCTGTGGCGGTGTGCGCAGCATCTGCAATCGGCAGCAGGTAATTCTGCTCTGGCGGAAAAAATCCGGATAGAGAATCTCGAAATCTGAGCCGGTGCAGACAATGACCTGATCAGCATGCCAGCTTCCTTGCGCAGTATGGACGCGAGGATGATGGATCTCAAGCACCGGGCAGTTCCAGTGAAACTCCACGCCATTGTGTTGGCTGAGAAATGCGGGGATGCGTCGAAGAACCTCGCGTGGATCTACGGTTATTTCGGTTTCGCTCCAAAGCGCTCCAAGCACCGTCTCCGGAATCAAAGCGGAGCTGAGTGCGAGCGCGGTGTCGCGATCAAGCCATGAGCACCGATATCCCAGAGAGGGAGCAAGGGCCGCGAATTCTTTTCCCACCTGCGCTTCATCTTCGCGGCAGGCAATATGCAGCGAGCCGGTGGCGCTATACGAAATCCCCGTCTCCTGGAGCATTTCGAGCCACAGATCGCGGCTCCGCAGAGCCAGGGTAAGCATCCTGCCGGCAGGTTGGCCGATCGGCCAGAGCAAACCGAAATTGGCAATCGATGCTCCCGTTGCCGCAGGACGCCGCTCCATAACGGCGACCTTCCTGCCCGACTTAGCCGCGATCCAGGCATGGGCGAGCCCGACGATCCCAGCCCCGACAATCAATACATCCGCATGATTTTCCGCCACTGTCGCAGCTTATAGCAGTAAGTCGGATGGCTCAAGCACTGAACGGTTAAATCGCGAGCCGTTACGTGTTTGGGAGCGTGCTCCAAGCGTGCAGATCGCTCCCGCGACCAGAGCAAAGAAGACGAAAAGATCGAAGAGCTTCGTCCAGCCGAAGTGCGCTACAAACAGCGTGGCTAGCAGCGGCGAAATCATCTGCCCGATAGATCCGACCCCGTTCACAAAACCCACGCCGCGTCCGTGGAACTCGCTGGGGATAGCCTGCATGACCGTCATGCCGGACATCAGCAGATCAGCGCCATGGATCAGAATTCCCATCAGGGAGATGGAGACGATCATGCCCAACCACCCGCTGCTCGCGAGCAAGGGGTGCAACAGGCAGATGAAGGAGAGCGCATAGAGCATGCCCGCGCCTAGTCCGACGCGCTGGTCACTGAATCGACGTTCCACGGCGTAGCCGACGGCAATTGGACCGAGACAGCCAAATATCTCGAAGCAGGAGGCAGTGTGAGCGGCCGCAGAGAAACTATAGCCAAGGCCGGAAATAAGATAATGCGGTAGCCAGAAGAGCAGCGTATACCGCGTCATTTTCAGGAAGAAAATACATCCCCGAAACGAATTGTATGGTGCGGTTCCCCAAAATCCTGCGCCAGGCTCCTGCCGGTGTGTCCATCTTTTCCTCATCCGGAATCGGTTGCGGCAGCCCTCTGGTTTCTTGAGCGAAGAAGATCGCCGTAATCAGAAGAATGGCCGAGGAGGCTAGATAGACAGGATGAAAACCGCTGCTCGCCATGAACCGTGTATGGAACATGAACCATGCGGAAAGAGAACTGGCGAGGAAGCCTCCGAGAATATAGCTGGTGCTCCACCAGCCAAGCACGCGGTCCCGCTCCCCGCGACCGAACCACACTCCGATGAGTTTGAGAATGGCCGGCCAGCCGAAGCCCTGGCCAAAGCCATTGCCGAACTGAAGCAGCAGATCGAGCCTGGATGGAGCCCAGGCCATCAATAAGGTACACAGAATCGAAATGCCTGCTCCAGCAAGAGCAGTGTTCCGCGCGTTGAGCCGCTGTTCGTGGTGTTGGGTAAAAAGGTAAACCGATGACGGTAGGGGAATCATAAACCGAAAAACATTACAACCCGGTAACGGAAGACCACTGATTTGCCGTCGGACGCCTGGTATTTCTCACTCAACTCTACATGCGCCTGCTCTTAACGGACGGCTAACGGATCATCGGCCAGGACTTAACCTGTCGAACGTTTTCCCATTTCATCTCTGCTGAGAACGTAGGAAGCGGTACATTTATCTGACGTTCCGAATGACGGTTCTATTTGAGGTGTCTGGCAGACAGTCCTGGCGGTCAAACTCAGCCGTACGAGGTCGGCGCATTGAATTTTCTTAAGCTTGAAAAGAACAGGATATTCACAATTACCTGGATTACCTATGCGGGCTTCTATTTCTGTCGCCGGAATCTCAGCATCGTCCTGCCCATGCTTCATGGCATGCCTGGTCTGGACAATATTGAATTGGCCAATATTGTTTTCGGATACAGCCTGCTCTATGCCATAGGCCAGTTCGGCTGCGGGTTTCTCTCCGATTATTTCGGACCTACCCGGATTGTCGGCACAGGTCTCATTCTGGTGGTGGTCAGCAACACTCTCATGGGCCTGCACGCTTCGCCGCTGTGGCTCCTGGTATTTGCCTGCATCAATGGAGTTGGCCAGTCTACCGGCTGGTCCGGCCTGGTAAAGATCATGGCCAGCTGGTTCAGCAGTCACCAACGGGGTATCGTGATGGCCTGGTGGGGAACGAACTACATTCTTGGTGGATTTCTGGCAACGGCGTTTGCGACCTGGGTCGTTGCGCAGCACGCGATTGCTCCGCAACTCGGCTGGCGGCGTGGCTTTCTCTTCCCGGCCTTTATCCTGCTCATTATTACTGTCGGCTTTTTTTTACTTGCCAGGAACTCACCAGATGAGTTGCCGGCATCCACGAAAGCGGAGTGTGACACGGAACCGGTTCGCAAAGACCGGTCTAACTGGAGCGATCTGGCCGCGCTGCTACGCAGCCGATCGATCTGGACGATAGGAAGTGCATATTTCTTTCTGGAACTTTATCGGTATGCTCTGATGTTCTGGTTACCTTTCTATATGGTCAGCCATCTGCGATACAGCTTGCAGACCTCGGGATATGTCTCCTCTCTTTATGAACTGGCAGGGATTGCCGGAGCATTGCTCGCCGGGTATATCTCGGACCGGTTTATGCAGTCACGGCGAGCGCCGATTTCTGCGATCATGCTTTGCGGACTGGGCATTGTCGCTTTGGGGCAAATGATGCTTGCCAGGCATGGCCTGGTCGGTACAGCGATAGCGGTTTCTCTGGCGGGTGTGCTCTCGTACGGCCCGGACACATTGCTCTCCGGTGCGGCTGCACAGGATATTGGAGAGGTAAAGGCAACCGCGACCGCGTCTGGCCTGATCGATGGCATCGGGCACCTGGGGTCTCTGCTTTCGCCTTATCTGGTGGTGTATGTCAGCGGGCGCTACGGCTGGGACCAGCTCTTTCTGGTGTTCGCTGCGGCCGCTTTTGTTGCCGCCGTGGTTCTGATCCCTGTCTGGAACCTGCGGCCCGCGATGCTGCAAGAAGCACGGACCTAAAGTTGGGAGCGCGGCTGACTTGCGGCAGAATCAGGAGAATACCGAATGAAAGAATCCAGAAATCGTGCGGATGTTCCTCAATCAGAGGGTGACGTGAATCTGTCCTCACTTCGCGAAAGCTGGCAGCGTGAGCACATCGATGAAGAAACGCAGGCTTTGCTGGAAGAAGATGCGCGCTATTTTCTCCATCAATCCCTTTCCACTCCATGCCTGAATGTACTGGGCGCATGCGAAGGCAGCTTTCTTGTGGACACGCAGGGACGCCGGTATCTGGATTTTCACGGGAACAATGTGCACCAGATCGGGTTTGGTCACCCTAAAGTCCGGGCGGCGATTCTTGAGGCTTTCGACCATCTGCCGTTCTGCACGCGCCGCTATACCAACCGGTATGCAATCGGGCTCGCGCGCAAGCTGGCTGAACTCTCTCCGGGAAACCTGAATAAGTGTCTCTTTGCACCAGGAGGAGCCGAGGCCATCTCCATGGCGATCAAACTCGCCCGCATGGCCACCGGACGATTCAAGACCATCTCGATGTGGGACTCCTTTCATGGAGCCACTCTGGACACTATTTCGCTGGGCGGCGAGTTTCTATTCCGCAATAACATCGGTCCATTGCTGCCGGGCTCCGAGCATGTACCTCCACCGGAGCCGCTGCGATGCCCCTTCAGGTGCGGGCGCTCCTGCAACCTTCAATGCGCCGATTACGTGGAATATGTCATGCGCAGAGAAGGAGACGTTGCGGCTGTTGTAGCAGAAACGGTACGCAGCACCGGAACGATACCGCCCGCGGATTACTGGCATCGGCTACGGTCAATATGTAACCGTTACGGAGCGCTTTTGATCCTCGATGAGATCCCTCATGGACTGGGCAGGACCGGATCGATGTTCACCTGCCAGCAATACGGCATTGTTCCCGATATGCTGGTGATCGGCAAGGGACTGGGCGGCGGTTCTCTACCCATTGCCGCATTGATTGCACGCGAAGACCTGGATGTCGGGGAGCAGCGCGCCATCGGTCACTTCACCCATGAGAAAAATCCTGTTCTGTGCGCTGCGGCACTGGCCACGCTGGAAGTCATCGAAGCCGAAGCACTGCCGGAGCGCGCAGAGAACCTGGGTGCACGTTTTCTCGAACGGCTGAAAAGCCTTCAAAAGCGGCACAGGCTTATCTACGAAGTGCGCGGCCTTGGCTTGCTGGCTGCCCTGATCCTGCAACGTCCGGATGGCTCTCCCGCCGAGACCGAAGCCGAGCAGATTATGTATGCCGCATTGAGCCGTGGCCTGAGCTTCAAGACCGCCATGGGCAATGCAATTGTCCTTACGCCACCTTTGACGATTGACGAGAAAGACCTGGACTCGGCAGTCGGCATCCTGGACAGCTGCTTTTCTGAACTGCACGAGAAACGCGAGCAGCACCCGGTTAACGACGCATCAAGATAATTCTTTTGGAAAGGCGATATGAGCTCACGACGCGATTTTCTCAAGAAGGCTGCATTGTTAGCAGCGAGCGGCAGCTTTGGCGGAGTCTTACCCGGTCCGATTCAGAAAGCCTTTGCCATCGATCCAACACCTGGAAGCACTTATCTCGATGCCGAGCACGTGATTATCCTCATGCAGGAGAATCGCTCCTTTGATCATACGTACGGCACGCTGCGCGGCGTCCGTGGCTTCGACGATCCTCGTGCCATGACGCTGCCCAATGGAAATCCGGTGTGGCTCCAAAGCAATGCGGCCGGCGAAAGTTATGCGCCATTCCGTTTTGACATCAAAGACACCAAAGCGACATGGATGGGGTCATTACCACACGGATGGGTCGATCAGGCGGAGGCGCGCAACGATGGCAAACATGATCGCTGGCTTCCCGCTAAAGCTTCCAGCAACCCTGCCTATGCGCGTCTCCCACTGACGCTCGGTTATTACACACGGGAAGACATACCCTTCTACTACGCGCTGGCCGATGCCTTCACAATTTGCGATCAGAATTTCTGTTCTTCCCTGACTGCTACGGAGCCCAACCGGCTGCATCTTTGGACAGGCACTGTGCGTGCCGAGCCTTCTATTCAATCGAAAGCATATGTGCGCAATGAGGATATGGGGTACGACCTTCCGTTGAATTGGACCACTTTCCCGGAGCGCCTGGAACAGCATGGAATTTCCTGGCGCATTTACCAGAATGAACTCAGCTTGCCTTCCGGTCTCGGCGAAGAAGAGGATGCGTGGCTGTCGAACTTCGATGACAACACCCTCGAATACTTCACGCAATATCACGTAAGATTTTCACGCTCCCATCGGCGCTATTTAGCGGAGACGGAGCAGTCGCTCGCGGATGAGTTGAAACGCTTAAAGGCAGAAACGTCTCATACTGATGCGACCGAGAAACAGATTGCGGACGTAAGCGGCAAACTGGAACAGATTCGGCGCGATCTGCAAACGTGGACCGATGCTGCGTTTGCGAAACTGCCGATGCGCGAGCAGCAACTTCATCTCAAGGGATTCACTACGAACGAGGGTGATCCGGACTATCGCGATCTCACCGGCATGGCCTATCGCGATGGAGACACAGAGCGAGCGATGCGCATTCCGAAAGGCGATGTGCTCTACCAGTTTCGCGAGGACGCACGCACAGGGAAATTGCCGACTATCTCATGGATTGTTGCACCGGAAAGATTTTCCGATCATCCATCCTCGGCCTGGTACGGCGCATGGTACATCTCTGAGACCCTGGACATCCTTACGCAAAATCCGGAAGTGTGGAAGAAGACCATCTTCATCGTGTGCTACGACGAGAACGATGGGTACTTCGATCATGTACCGCCGTTTGTGCCTCCAGCCCCTGGCCGCCCGGAAACAGGCAAGGTATCGGCGGGAATTGATACTTCCGTCGAGTACGTGTCAGCAGAACAGGAGGCGGAAATAAGGCAAAGCGAACCAGGCTGGCAGGGAGTACCCGGTCCGATCGGCCTGGGCTTTCGCGTCCCGCTCGTGATCGCCTCGCCCTGGAGCCGTGGAGGGTATGTGTGCTCGCAGGTGTTTGACCATACCTCCATCCTGCAGTTCATGGAAAAGTTCCTGACCGGTAAGACAGGGCAGACAGTTCGGGAGACCAATATCACCGCCTGGCGCCGCACTGTCTGCGGAGACCTGACCTCTGTTTTCCGTCCGTATTCCGGTGAGAAGATCGTTCTGCCAAAGCCGCTAGCGCGCGAAACCTTCTTCAGCACAATCAACGAGGCACAGTTTAAGGCCATCCCCAATGACTTCAGAAAGCTGAGCAGCCAGGACATCGCCGAAGCGCGAAAAAATCCACGCTCACTGCAGTGGCTTCCACATCAGGAACGCGGTGTACGCACCGCATGTTCGTTGCCTTACGAACTGGAAGTGGATGGAGCTCTCAGTCCGGACAGGAAATCATTCGCTATCCGTTTTTCTGCCGGACGCGATCTGTTTGGCGAGCGCGCAGCCGGAGCACCCTTTCGCGTGTATGCGCCTGGCCGCGCCTGGGATTATGCCGTCGCAGCTGGAGACTCGATCAGCGATGAATGGCAGCTGCAGGACTTCGAGGCGGGAACCTATCATCTCCGCGTCTATGGTCCGAACGGCTTTTCGCGGGAATTCCATGGCAACGCGGTAGATCCATTGCTGACGGTGAAACTCCAGCACACGCATCACAGACAATCTGCAAATGCAGATGCCGAGTTGCAACTGACCAACAACGACACCCAGCGCCCACTTACAGTTGTAATAGAGGATTTAACCTACGGGGGCAAGCCGCGCATCGTAAACCTGAGCCCCAAAATCGGCAGTCACTCCAGCCAAAGCATCGCGATCGACTTAGCACGGACCTTTGGTTGGCATGATCTTCGCATCCGAGTCGAAGATAAGCCACATTTTGAGCAACGCTACTCCGGACACATGGAAACAGGACAGGAAAGTTTTAGCGATCCCTACATAGGTCGCGTCAATTCCTGATACAGCGACCTTCTTCCACGCGCAGCATTTCGTCGCTCGCGCGTTGGATGACTGAACCCGGGCCATCCGTCAGGCGAGCGCGTCATTAGGGAATATCTAAACCAGTAATACAGAACACGCCGGCTCGAAACATTGTCATGGAAAGGTTGCGCACCGGCCGGCTCTTAATTCTTCGGCAGATTTCCCCGGCCATCAACAGCCGCGGCGATGAAGCCATGGGCAGCGTATGGAGCTACCTGGATGTCACGCCACTGGGACGGCAAGAGGATTGGGAGAACTCGCCAGAGAGCTATCCGCAAACGCCACGCTACAAGTGGTGGCGCTGGCACGACGCCTACGGCAACGAGGATGCCAAGTGGGCCAACGTGATCGATAACGCCGTGGTGACGCTGAAGCTATAACTCCACCGGATGCCCCAGATTGTCGCCACTGGTCCCTACCCCTCTTCAACTGTTGCGAACAGGTCGTCGGCACTCAATCACTCCGTGCGCAACGCCTCCATTGGGTCAACTTTGGAGGCACGCGCGGCAGGCAGCCATACCGCAACGAGCGCTACGAAGGAGAGGATGAGCGGCGCGGAGACGAACGCCACCGGATCCCAGGACTTGACGCCGAACAGAAGGCTCGCGATGAGGCGCGTAAGCCCGAATGCCGCAGCGATGCCGATGACTGTGCCGGCTATGGTCAATCTCATGCCATGCCATACCACGAGCTTGCGGATGCTGGATCGATCCGCCCCTAAGGCCATGCGTATGCCCATCTCCTGGGTGCGCTGCTGCACGGAGTAAGCCATGAGGCCATAAATGCCGACAGCGGCCAGAATCAGAGCGACTGCACCGAAGATGCTGAGCAGTAACATATCGAAATTCTCGCGTGCCGTGGAGCGTCCCATCACCTCGTCCATGGTGCGTATATGAGCCACCGGAAAGCCACCGCTGGCGAGGCGCAATTGCTCGCTGATAGCGGTCATAAACTGGTGGGGATCGTTGCGGGTTCGCACCACCCAAAAAAGCGGTTGGACGTCGGAATACGACGCGGTGTAACCATCCGTGACCTGGGCTATCGGAACGATCATCATCGGGGCGGGAGCGCGGCCTAGACCGACATTGTGAAAGTCAGCAACCACGCCGACGATCTCGCGTGCAGGCTCTTCTACTTCAGGCCCCATACCCACACCGATCAGGATCTGTTGTCCTACAGGGTTTGCTCCTGGCCAGTATTGCTTTGCCATGGCCTGATTGATGAGCGCCACCCCGGGTGCGCCGGCTTTATCGGTCTCTTTGAAGTCTCGGCCGCGCAAAATCGGAATCTTGAAGAGGCTCAGATAACCTGGTGAAATGCTCATCCAACTCCCCCCGTCCCGGCCTCTCTCGATCGGCCGCCCAACAATCTGGAATGGCAGGCCGTCGCCGACATCGATGGGAAGCCAGAAGGCGGCGGCTGAGGCCTCCACACCCGGGATGGCATTCAGTCTGTCTCTGCCGCTCCGGGAGAGCTCAGCCACGCCTGCAGTTTTCTCGAAACGATCGCCGGTGAGCGACATTTCCATTGTCAGAACGTTGTGCGAATCGAACCCCGGTCCGACGTCATGCAGAGCAAGAAAGGTGCGGATAAGAAGCCCCGAGCCGATCAACAACACCAGCGCCAATGAGATCTCGCTGATGACTAAGAGTGAGCGGATCTTTCCTTGGCGGAATCCGGTGCCGGAGCGGTTGCTGCTCTCCTTCAGTGTCGAATTCAGATCGGTTCGGGAAGCAGTAAAGGCGGGGAAGAGCCCAAAGAGAATGCCGGTCACAAGCGAGACCGCGAGCGTATAGCCGAGCACGCGCCAATCAATGCCGATGGCGGAGCCGCCTTCGCCGACGCGGGGAAGGCCGGCAGGACTGGCGGCAAGCAGGAGGCGCACGCCGACGAAACCAAGAATCAGGCCGAGAATGCCGCCGGTGACGGAGAGCAAAACGCTTTCAGTGAGCAGTTGGCGAACGATGCGCGCCCTGCCGGCTCCGAGAGCGGAACGGATGGCGAACTCGCGCTTGCGACCTGTGGCGCGCACCAGCAGAAGATTGGCGACGTTGGCGCAGGCGATCAGTAACACCAGACTGACTGCTCCCAGCATGATCAGCAGCGATCTGCGTGCGTCGCCGACCATTGAATCACGCAGCGGCTCAACAGCAAATCCCGGAAGACGAGCCGTTTTGGGGTAGGCCCGAAGGAACTGGGCAGCTGCAAGCTTCAATTGCGCGTTGGCCTGTACCAGCGTGATGCCTGGTTGGAGCCGTCCGGCGACCTGAAAGAAGTGGTTCATGTTATCGCTGACGGATTCAAATTGAAACGGCAGCCAGATGTCCGCTTCGGGGTCGGAGAGAAATTGCTTTCCGATCACACCAACGATTGTGTAAGGCTCGTTGCCGAGCGAAAGCGACTGTCCGATGATGTTTGGATTGCCACCGAACCTGCGCTGCCATAGGCCGTAGCTCAGTACAACCACTTTGCCGCCTTTCGGCGAATCCTCCTGTGGCGTGAAAGTGCGTCCTAGAATCACAGAAGCGCCGAACAGATGGAAGTAGCCTTCGGTCACATGAATGCCATGAATCTGCTCAGGCCGATCACCGATGAGGTTGAAGCCGGGGCCGGCTGAATCGTAAGCGGCAACCTCGCTGAATACGCTGGTTTGCCCCTGATAGGTATGAAACTCAGGAATCGAAGCAAAGGAATAATCGCCGGTCGGCGAAGAGAGCAGAAACTTGACGATACGATCCGCGTCGGGGTAACTAAGAGGCTTGAGCAGCACCGTGTTCACTACCGTGAAGATGGCGGTGTTGGCTCCGACGCCTAACGCCAGCGCGGCGACGGCGGCGGTGGTGAAGCCGGGGTTCTTCAGTAACATTCGGAGCGAGTGTTTAATGTCGTTCCAGAGATCGCCCACGCATCGACTCCTCTTCTCTCAAAATCCTAAGCACGGCTATAGAATACAGACGTGCAGAGCGACTGCGTCCATTGCATGCACTGATCCCAATCAGATCCGGGTTGCGGGGATAGTGATCGGGATCGTGGCGGCACTTGTCCTGACACGAGCGATTGAGAGCTTCTCTCAGTTGCTCTATGGGGTGAGCGCCAGCGACCCGGTGACGTTCATTGCGGTTGCGGCGGTACTGACAGGGATGACGGCGCTGGCCTGCTATGTGCCGGCGCGGCGTGCCCTGAAAGTCGACCCGGTGATTGCTCTGGCTCTGAATAAACACGATCCCCATATATGCGGGATACTTCGATTTGTCAGTTGACGATGGATAACCTATGCAGCGTTCGTTGCCTTGCGGGTGCGGTAGATTTACGAATAACTAACTCCGTTTCCAGGTGATAGTCTGCACCGGTACGCCGCTTTAGCTTAAGCATCTTGTCCAACGCGTGAAATGCCGCAATACCCGGTCATAATGTACCTAAAGACTCCGGAGACCTGGTCTTCCAACTTCCTCGCATGCCGCTGCACTGGCAATTTCTGACGGATATTTCCCCGGCACAACTTGCGGCAGACCGTCTGGCGGAACTTGCCGGTGTCGATTGTGACTCATTCCGCTTTGCTTCTTCCATTGTTGAAGACGACTCGTGATGTCTCAACGGATTCCGCGACGTCGATCCGCGCCTCAGGGCTGTTGAGAAATCGTCTCACCAATTGATCGACGTTCTGACGAATGCAATTCAGCCACTTTGGCGAGCAGCATATGTTGACGATCGCTCTGACCAAGTTCACGATAAACCATCGCCAGCCGGTAGTATGCGTCTGCGCTCTCTGGGTCCAACTTAATTGCAGTCTGCAAGTGCTGCACCGCTTCAGAATTTTGTTTCTTCTCTGCGCAAATCACACCAAGATCATACTGGACGATACGCACCTCCGGATCGATCCGCAGGCTTTCCCGAAACAGCTGTTCCGCTTCAGCCTGATTCCCATCCCGCATTGCGATATCTCCCAGAAAACCCAATGCTTGCGCCTCTTCGCCGTTTTTCAGCTGTGCCTCAAGATGAAATTCTTGGGAGGCCTCGGTCATTCGATGCCGCTCCCAGTAGAGATAGCCTAAGGAGAAATGAACCAGAGGCATATCTGGGGCAACGGCGGCGGCCTTTTGAAACTCGACAATGGCGTCTTCCGTGCGGCCCAGGCGATCATACTGCTCTCCAGCGAGCATGTGGACAACGGGTGAATCGGGCGAAATCGCATGCAACTGCTCCACTAGCCCCGGCAATTCGTCGGCCTGGTGCGAGCGCATGTAACTTTCTGCGAGAAAGTATTGAAGCGTCGGGTTAGACGGTTCTCTCTTGAACAAGATTTCAAATTGGAGGCCTGCTTCCTTATATCGATGGAGGGAATAAAAGGACATCGCCAGCAATGTGTGGACCTGGTCTGAATCCGTACCATTCCGCAATGCATTTTCCAGAGGGGGAATCGCATCCTGGAAGTTACCGCTCTTAAAATATGCGAGGCCGAGATTAATCGATGCCGGCACACAGTTAGGATCGATGGTTAACGCCTTCTTGTATTCGGCGATAGCTCTTTCGTAGCGCCCGGCTTTTGCATCAGCGATCCCCTGACCTATCAATTCGGAAAGGGACGCCTCTTTGGCCTCGTGTTTTGCTGTTTGTGCCTGTGCTGCCTCCATTCCTCCTGCATTTGCAGATTCCATATCCTTGTAAGCGGGAGCTGGGCCCGACGCGCATGCCATAGCGAGCGCCGATCCCAGCAGCACAGCAAATACGGAGAACCGCAAACGGTACAAATACATTCTTTAGAACCTTATTTTTCCCACCAACTCAAGGACTCTGGGCGACGCAACTCCACTTACTGAACCGAATCCATTTATATTGGCAACGCTTCCATCAGGATTCAAAGCATTGTTAGTTACTGTAGGATTCGTCAAGCCAGAGTAATTAATCGTGTTGTTCACACCGTTAAATTGTGTGTGGTTGAAAACATTGAATGCCTGACCGCGAATCTCGATGCCAACCCTTTCCGTCAAGGGAATCGTCTTTTGCAGCGACATGTCCCAGTCATCGAGGCCTGGACCGAAGACATTATTCGGCTTGCAGCCAATGCCGATCGACCCGACAGGCGGTACTGCGAAAGCTGCAGCGTTGATGCGATTATAGGGGTTGTTTGAGGTGCCTGCTTTGGGGTCACCTACACAAAGCACAGCGGGCGTCTGGTCCGGTGTGCCTGTGATGTTTTGAGCCGACACTCCCGAGATGTTCATGTTAATGCTGAACGGAGGTCCGGTCGTGAAAGTGCTTACGCCCGACAACTGCCAGCCGTTTAAGATCATTTGCGTGGCCTTGTTATCAAACCCGCCCCCGATCAAGTGCGGGACACTGGGCAGGGCATAGACATAATTGACCGTCAGGTCCTGCGCAATGTTTGAGCTGCAGTTGGAGTAGAGAGCAAGATGCGTGTAGCTATCCCAGCGGAGTCCAGCTGTACCCAGGCATTTACCCCAGGTATAGGCGGCGCCGAAAAACAGCCCCGTTGTAACTCTCCGCTTCAAGGAAACCTGCAAGGAATTGTAGTAGGAGTTCCCGGAATTCTGGTTATAAGAAATTTGACCAAAGCCTACGTAAGGTCTCATGAAATTTGGCTGTAGTGCATTTGATCCGGGGAGGGCGTTGGGATTCGTGATCGTCGGATCCTGGTTCTGGGGCAGAAAAGCCGCTCCGAATGGCACGTAGTTGGAGTTATAGGACTGTTGCTGGTGATTTTGAGCTGCTCCTGCGTAGGCAATGTCTCCAATCATCTGTGCGGGGAGACGCATCTGAACTCCCAGGCTGTAGTTATACGTTACAGGAATTTGAGAACCAACACTCCATACAGAGAGACCAGGCGGAGTATATATGGACGACCCCGTAGTCAGGCCGGACACGTACCCATAATTCACCTGCGCCTGTATGGTCGAAGGCGGATTTCCTACCAGAGAATCATACGTGTCAGTACTTGTGCGGTTATAGAACACGCCAGCTCCGAAGTGCAGAATGACATCGTTCACACCGGGAAGAGCATACGCGATACCAATTCTTGGAGCAGGCAGAATGCCAGGACTATTCGTAATGTAAGAAGTGTTCAATACCTTTATGCCGTTCGTTAAGGCGTTACTTGATAGGAATCCTCCAATATCCACTGCGGGATAAGTCTGCCCTGTAGTCGGATCGACTGCAACCCTTTCTCCGTTAACAATGGCGGGGCGCAAAAGGACAGGAGCCTGTGCGCTCGACCATGTACTGGGAATAAAATTCGAGAATTGACCTATATTACTGCCGCTCGTGTTGTGAACCGGCAGCAGATAATAAAACCTTATTCCATAGTTAAGGGTTAGTTTTGGAGTCACTTTCCATGAATCCTGCGCATAAAACTCCCATTGCTTATAGAGTGGATAGCCGTCGGCGAAATTAGATGCCTGTGAAAAGCTGTTAAAGACACCTAATGCGGCATTTGCAAAGCCAAAACCGCTGTCAAAGGGATTGTTTGGGTTATCGCCATAGTCATAGGCCCCATCGTATGTAGCTCCCGAGGGCTGTACTTTCCAGTTGTGATCAAAGTATATGCCGAACTTCAGGAAGTGGGAGCGTATGGTTTTGCTGAAGTTATCGAAGACCTCTATATTCGTATTGGCATTATAGAAATACAAGCTGCCACTCAAGTTTGGCGCATTGCCGATCTTCGTTCCAGCGAAGTTAAAGCCCGGCAGAAAATCTTCATAAGGAGCATATAGGGTTGGCAGAGTGACACCCGTTCCTGTCATGGTCCAATCACTAGATCCATGACGGGTGCCGTTGTATTGCGAATCGTGCCCCTGCACAAAGCTGACTTCATTCACGGCTGTTGGACTTATCACCGTGGTAGCACTCAGAACGTAGTGATATCCGGGGATGCTGTATTGAAAGGTATAGAGCGGAACATTGCTGTAGCCCCATATCCCATAGGGTGTCGCCTCGTTGTCAGTCGCCTTCAGAAAGCTGCCGTAAAATCGCCAGGTTTGATTCGGGTCGTAGTCGATTCTGAAATTGTCTTCACGCCTTGGGTGCTGCGTGGAAACCTGCGAGACATAGTTGTAATTTGGATGGGCAGAGCTGATGGAATTCGGCTCAGGAAGAAGCTTGAGCAGTTCCTGGCCAGGGCCATACAGCAAGCCCGATGGGATTACATTTCCAGGAAATGGTTGCCCTGTAGAAGGATTTACGATAGTAACGGGATTGCCATTTTGATCGACAGACTGAGAAAAGTCTCCGGCTCGTTCTAGATCCGTTGGCACCGTCACCTGCTGCTGACTGGTAGGTACAAGCTGATGCTGCCATATCTCATCGACAAAGAAAAATAGCTTGTTTCGGCTTTTGTTGAATCCGGGGAAAATGACCGGGCCACCGATATTGAATCCGGCATCGTTATAGTGATATGCGCTTTTCGGAAGATCTACCCGGTTATTCGTCCAGCTGTTCGCGTTCATGCTCCTGTCGCGGTAATACTCGAATCCCGAACCATGAAATTCGGAGGTTCCACTCTTGGTCACGATGCTTATCTGGGCCCCGCCGGCGCGTCCATATTCTGCTTCATAGCTGTTGGTCAGAATCTTGACCTCTTGCACCGCGTCCAGACTGACGGGAGCCATCCAGCCGCTATTTCCTCCCGTATCTTCGTTCAATCCGCCATTGACAGTCACATGGATCTGGTTACCAGTACCGCCGTTTACAGTGCAACAATTATATTGTTGACTGTTTTCCGCATTTCCGGTCGTCGGGGCGACTCCAGGGGTCAGGCCCAGAAAATACAGCGGCGACTGGCCGTTTACCTGAATGTTTTGGATTTGCTCCCCTACGATGCTGTCGCCGCGCGCCGCTGTATCTGCATCCAGCTCTTGTCTTTGCGACTGGACCTGAACCGTTTGCGACGCTCCTCCCACCTCGAGCCGTATCTGGTCAACTGTGAGCACAGAGTTTGCGTTCAGTACGATTCCCGTGCGCTGAAATGACCTAAACCCGGGAGCTTCAACAGTAATCGTGTAATTGCCAGGAAGAAGGAGCGGAAATACGAAGTGCCCTTGAGCGTCGGTAGTGGCGCGATTGAGCGTTCCTTGCCCTTCATTGCGGGCCGTGACGGAAGCGTTGGGGACAAGCGCATTCTGCGGATCGACCACCGTCCCTGCAACGCTTCCTGCCGTTGTCTGGGCATGCGCGACAGGAAAAAGGAAGAGAAATGCGGCAAAGCTGATCAGGCAGATCAAGCCCCTGAACCGTGTGGGATCGCAACATAAGACTTGGCCAGGGAATATGAGACTAGAGATTGCAGCTCGCATGGGAGTGGCCTCCGTAACCCTCAAAATTAATTGATATTTCAATTACTGAGTATATTGGGAGCCGGAATTCAGGAAGTCAAGCATTAAATTTCCAATTTATATGGGGAATAAGTCTATGCATGGGACTTCGCACGGAGAGCTTTCAGTTTACTTGTGAAATTGCAGATAGTTTGCCCACGAACTGGCTTTTTGAGAGCACAAATGGAGGGGGGCGAACCACCCGGCGTGGAAAATGAGTACAGTGTTTGCGGTCAGTACGATCCCTATGCATGGGGAATGATCAATTCTGGCCTCCAGGATTGAGTGGTGCCGAGAAGAAGAACCGGAAGTACTCAGATGGCCGGAAGTGCAATCGATTGGTTCTCGCCTGTAGGTTTTGTGCTGTGAGGCAAACTCTGAAGGCAACTCGATCCCAAGAAGGGCGCCTTTTAAGACATTGGGGGAGTCTTACTTAATCAATTGCTTTTGCAGACGAAACAGGAACGCTTCGGCTAGCGCATCAAGCGAACCGGACGCAAAGACCGAAATAGAGAACAGCGTGAGAGGGGAAGCGAGCATTGTCAGGGATTTTATATGAAATGTCAGTATCATAGGTCAGGGCACTGGATTGTCAATAAAGAATTGGTTGTTTCTATCCATAATTTGCAAAAAAACAGTGAAGTATTAAGGGCAGGACATGCTTTGCTGGCATGGGCGAGATGGATGTAATTGACATTTCAAAATAAACACAGTCAAATGCCAGAGTGGCCATGAAAACAAGTCCATTCGAAGCAGCTTCACGTTCTTCACTATCCAGTAAGGCATATTTTCTGATTCGCGAGCGCATTCTTCGCGGTCAACTGCGCCCCGGCGACGTCTTATCAGGCCGGCTTCTGGCGGAAGAGTTCGCAATGAGCCACTTGCCGGTTTCCCAGGCACTGCGTCAACTGGAAAACGATAAGCTCATGGAGAGCCGCCCCCGGGCAGGCACCCGCGTTCGCATTCCAACCGCCGAAGAAGTGCGGGGGCGATGCATTGTGCGTGAAGCCCTCGAAGCTCAGTCTGCCCGGCTCTGCTGCATGCGGGCAGCTATGAAGGAGCGCCTGGATCTGCTCCGGATGGCAGAACAACTCGATACCCTATATGACCGTTTCGGGCGCGACAATGACTCGGAGCTTCAGTTCGTAGTGCACACCCATCACCTTGAATTACACATGCGCATCGCCGAGCATGCGCGTTGCCCTGAGCTTAAAGAAGCCCTCGAGATGAATCAGGTCCTCATTTACAACTGGTTCTTCGATGTTGCGGCTGAACGCCGTTCACTGCCTCAAGGCTTTCACGTCCAGCTGCTACAGGCAATTACCGGCTCAGATCCGCATGCCGCAGACGAGGCCATGCGATTCCATGTGCAGTACGGCGTTGAGGCAACGCTCCAGCACATTGTTCCGCAGTCCGCAAATGACTGGCGCCTGCGTCGCTCACAAGACCGTCACAGTACAGAAAAGAATGTCGAGTCGCCGGAGCCTCTATCCGGCGAAATGTAAAGAACCGCGGGTAACGGGTTAGATTGAACGGTCGATTCCTCGGGGGCTAAAGCCCCGCTCATCTATTGCCAGTTACGGTACGACTGAAGTCGTGCCCCTTCAAAACAAACCCAAACTGACCCATTACCCAACTGCGCACTCTAGGATCACTATTCCGACCGGAGTGCTTCCGCCGCGTTCACCCTGGCGGCGCGCGCTGCGGGCACAGCCGACGCGATCACCGCCGCGGCCAGAATGACGAATGCCGACACAACAAAAGACAGCATTCCGGGCAAATGCACTCCCGCCACGTACCTGCCGATGCCGCGCGCGAAGGCAATGCCGAGCGCCACGCCCGCGCCTACGCCGATTCCGGCAATGGTCAGGCCCTGCAGCAGCACATCGGTCAGAATGTTGCGCGGCAGCGCGCCGAGCGCCATTCGAATGCCGAACTCGCGCGTGCGCCCGCTCACCGAAAACGCAAGCACACCCGCCACGCCTACCACGGAAATCAGGAGTGCCACCGCCGCGAATCCCCCGAACACAACAGCGTTCAGCCGGTCCGGCGTGAGCACCTCCGCGCGAATGTCCTTCAGCGTGCTCGCCCGCTCCACCGGCTGCTCTGCTGAAATATCGTGAATGGTGCGTGTGATTGCCGGAGCCAGTGTGTACGGGTCCTGCTCCGTGCGTACAAAGAGGCGACCCTGCCATCCCTCCTGATCGGTCGGCTGATACACCGTCATGGCCGGCGACGGGATGATGTTCTCGTCATCCAGATCGGGCACTACGCCGACGATCCGCCGCGGCTCCATGCTGATGCCGATAAACTTCATCACTCCGTCCGTCCATCGCAAATCGCGGTTCAGCGCGTTTTGTCCGGGAAACAGCGTTTGTGCCAGGCTCTGGCTGACGATCACCACGCGTTCCGAGCCGTCCTTGTCCGTGTCCCTGAAATCGCGTCCCTCCAGAATCGGCAGCCCCAGGGTTTCGAAATATCCCGGCGACACCGACCGGAATTTCGCGCGCCAGTCGTCCAGCCCGTTCTTGCGCGCCGCGCCTTGTGCGGCAAACGCGAAGCTGATGTCCAGTGCCTGATCGTCGCGCCAGGGAACGCTGAAGCCTGTGGATACGTGGGCAACTCCGGGCAGCGCGCTTACTCGGCGCTGCACCTCGTGGTAAAAGTCCTGGACCTGCTCCGGTGTTCGCCCATACGACATCACCGGTAAATTCACGGCCAGGACGCGGGCGGTGTCAAACGGCGGCTGCGTCTCCTCGAGCGTATAGAGCGTCCGCATCAGCACAGCCGCTCCGGTCAGCAACAGGAAAGAGGCCGTGATCTGCATAACGGCGAAAACGTGCAGCCGCCGGTTGCTGCCTCCCGTACTGCTGCGCGTTCCGCCGCTGGTGAGCCCCGCGCCAAGTGGCGCGTTTCCCGTGGGCAGCCGCGGAATCAGCGCCAGAAACACCGCCGCCGTCAGCGCCAGCGCAATGCCGAACCATACCAGGCTGAAGTCGAGCGTCAGCCCCTCGGCGCGCACCGAGAACCGCGCCGCATAGCGCCCCAGCACCGCTACCATCGGCCACGCGAGGAGCAACGCCGCCAGCACTCCGCTCCCGCACAGCACCAGGCTTTCCGCCAGCAGCGAACGCCGCAGCGTCGCCGTTCCGGCTCCCAGCGCTGCGCGCACGGCCAGCTCCACTTCGCGGCGAACCGTTCGAGCCAGCACCAGATTGGCCACATTTGAGCATGCAATCACAAACAGCAGCCCCGAGGCAGCAAACAGCACCCACAAGATTGTGTTGGCGCGCGAATTGATCTGGTCGTGCATCCGCGTCACATCGATCCGGTAGTGGTCCGCGGGCTTGTAAACCTCCGGATGTGCAGCCATGATCGCCGAGTACCGCGTCCGCAGCTCCGATCGCGCAGCTTCGAGGGTCGCTCCCGGTGCAAGCCGGGCGAAGACCTCCGTCATGCGATGCTCCCGGCCGGTCACCATCGTGGCGGATAGATGGTGCGGGCTGGTTACCACGTTGGCGATAATCTCTGTTGCCACCGGATACGGCACCGATGGTTCCAAAACCCCCACGATCGTCGCCATCCGCGCCCCGCTGAAGCTCTCCAGCCGCACCGTCTTTCCAATCACGCTCGGGTCTGCGTGCAGCGACGCGTTCCAGAATCGATACGTCAGCACGATCGCGCCCGCCGCATTGGGCCCATCGTCGGAGGGCGTCAGCAGGCGTCCCAGGACCGGGCGTAGTCCCATGACCTCGAAGTAATGGCCATCCACCACCCCCGCGGGAATCTCGCGCGGCGTGCCGAGACCCACGATCGTGAAGTCGATCGTCGAAAACGTTCCCAGCTCCGTGATGGTCTTCAGCCCCTTGCCCAGGTCATCGATCTCAGGTATCGAGAACGTCGCGTTTTCGACGCCGATCCCCGGAGCGCTCTGTCGCAGGTAGAGCAGGCGGTCTTCGTCCCGGTTCGCGAGCGGACGCAGCAGCACGTCGCGTACCACGCTGAAGATGGCGGCATTGGCGCCGATACCCAGGGCCAGTGTCAGGGCAACAGTGATCCACAGCGCACGAACGCGCCACAGTGATCGCACCGCGATCTTCAAATCACGAAGGAATGACATAGCGGCCCTCCACTGGCTGCCCGCAATCTCCGGTCACCGCACGGGTGGCTTGACAATGGTACGTTGATATCAACATAGTGGAGTGGATGTCAAGGGCCAAGTCAGTTCCTTTTAAAACTACTCTGCGCGTTCGCGACTGCTGTCTGTGTCTGCATGTGCAGCGGGCGGCGCGTGCCCTGGCTCGCCGCTTCGATGAGGCGCTGCGCCCTATCGGCCTGACCAACGGCCAGTTTTCCCTCATGATGTCGCTCAATCGCCCTGAACCGCCGGGTATGGCATCCGTTGCAGCTCTCCTTGCCATGGATCGTACCACCCTCACAGCCGCGCTCAAACCGCTTGAGCGGCGCGGCCTGGTTATAGTCTCCAAAGATCCCTCCGACCGACGTAGCCGGCGGCTGAGCCTGACTACGGAGGGCAGGAAGCTGCTTGCCTCGGCGGTGCCGGTCTGGGAGCAAACCCACCGCGAGGTTGAAGCTCTGCTCAAAGATGTCGACCCCGATCGCCTCCGCAGCAGCCTGCACGCTCTATCCTGATGCGCACCTGTGCACGATTTCTCCTGGCGGCCTGCGACCCGGGAATGATTCTATGCGCGAAGAGAGTACAATTTTCCTGTTTTCGTGAGCTGCGGAAACTTCGCTCACAACAGTTGTCACCGTCCACAGCGTCTTGCAATTGATTTGCACCGCTCTATCCATCCACTGTTCAACCGTTCTTGGAGGATATCGTGAGGATGCCCTTCCTGCTTGCTTTGTTGTTGCTTGCGACTTTCCCCGCACGCGCACAGCACCCTGGACCGCACATTATGGTGCCTCGCGCCAATCAGGGACATATTCCGCCTCCGCCGCCTATGCCCAGCACACATCGAGTTGAGCACTTCGAGGGCGGAGCCATTAACAGCACGCCGCACGTCAATCACAATATTTGGTACGGCCATGACGTACCCGGCGACACGCGCTTCCATCTCGATCATCCTTTCCCGCACGGTCACTTTCCGCACCCCGGCCCGGGCTTCCGCTACAGCATTGTCCGGATCGACCCAGTCCATCACTGGTTTTGGCTTCCGGGCGGCTTCTATTTCGAGGTCGCGCCCTGGGATTGGCCTATCTGCGCCGATTGGTGCTGGGACTGCGGCGATGACTTTGTCGTCTACGAAGACCCCGATCACATCGGCTGGTATCTGCTCTACAACGTCCACACTGGACTCTATGTCCACGTCCAGTACTTAGGGCTATAGCCTAAACTCGGCGCAACGGGCCGCAGGATTTTTGCTCGTAGCTTGGCTGCGGCCTCTTCCAGCCCATTCTTCGCCAGATCCCGTTACGAGTGGACGGATTGAAGACGATCGTAGAGTCTTTCGCTACCGGCGGGACACACGCTTTGCGGCACTCAGACTTTCTTGAGCCCCCTCATTGCATGGTCGAAAATTTCATCGATATAGGCGTCCGACAAAGGCCCGGTACCCATCTGCAGGCGGTAATAGATGGGAGCGTACAGTACGTCGATCATTGCGTTTGGGTCCACATCCGCACGCAGAAATCCTTTCTTCATGCCTTCCTGAAAGTAGGCAATCGCCATTCTGCGCCGCGGCATTGTCCATCGTTCATGAAGAGCCACAGCGAGCTCGGGATCAAATTGCGCCTCGGCGAGCAACGCTCGGATAAGCACGCCGTCCTTGCCGCGGAACGCCTTTGCCATGGTGCGCATCTGCAGCCGAATGCTTTCCGTATAGGTCCTGGCGGGCAGGAACAGAGTACCCGGGTCCACGCGAGCTACAAACGCATCCATAATGATCGCAGCCTTGTTGGGCCAACGGCGGTAGATTGTCATGCGCCCGACACCGGCCTTTGCGGCAATCGCGTCTATGCTCAGCGCTTTGAATCCGCTTTCAAGTACCAGATCGGCAGCGGCTTTCAGGATTGCCCGCTGAATCCGCGGGCTTCTTGGCCGGCCCCCTCTCACGGCATGCACCTCCAGTTGCCTCTCTTTAAGTTCCATAGCGCTCCTAAAAAATATGCCGGCACCTGAATCCCAAATGGTACATGGCGTATCAAAATAAAGCGCGATAGATACGGTACATATCGTATCTTGATCGAGAGAGGAGCACCAACCGACATCGAATTAAGAGACGGCAATGCTCGTGCGCATGAAGACCTGGAAGGAGCTTCCACCGAAGGTACCGTGGCCCTCGAGTTCCCAGGCATCGAAGCAGCGAAGACATGGTACAACGGTCCGCTCTATCGCGAGGTGCGTAAGCATCGTTTCAAAGGGGCAACATATCGTGTGGTGTTAGTCGAAGGAGCCTGAGGAATTCGAGGTTGCCAAGAGCGACACTATCGCATTCAACAGGCATATACAGGGAGATAAACTCGTGAACAGTCTTACTAACAAAACAGCGCTTGTTACAGGAGCATCTCGGGGCATCGGTCGCGCTACCGCTCAAGCTCTTGCCAACGCCGGCGCGCACGTTATTGCTCATTACGGACGTGCAGCATCGGAGGCAGATGCGCTTGTCGCCGAAATTCGTGGAGCAGGCGGACGTGCTGATGCTGCACAGGCCGACCTGTCCATTCCCGAGGGCGCTGCTACACTCGCAAGCCAGGTCCGCGCGATCGCCGGCAAGCGTCTGGACATCTTCGTCTCCAATGCCGGCATCTCGAAAGCCGCCGCCATTGAAGATCACACGGTCGAAGATTTCGACAATCTGTTTGCCACGAATGTGCGCAGTCCGTTCTTTCTGGTCAAGGAACTTTTGCCGCTCTTCGGAGAGGGATCGAGCATTATTCTCATCTCGTCTGTTGTCGCTCATGCTGTACCGGGCAATCCTGGACAACCGGGCGCTCCATCGCTTCCCGCTTATGCGGCCACGAAAGGAGCGATCGACACGCTAGTCCGGCACTGGGCTGCAACGCTCGGGCCGCGCGGAATCCGCGTAAATGCCGTTGCTCCGGGAGTCATTGAAACCGACATGTCCAATTTCACCAAGACTGAGGCGGGCCGGGACGCCGCCCTTGCAATGCAGGCGCTCAAGCGCATCGGGAAGCCATCCGATGTGGCCGACGTGGTTGCGTTTGTCGCATCGGACGGCGCGCGGTGGATTACCGGTGCGAGCATTCCGGTAGACGGAGGATCAAAGCTTTAAGAGTAGCTGAATTGCGAGGCAGCCAGCAGCCGCTATCCACTGTCAGGGGTGTATCACGCACCTTGACATAAAAGAATTGACCCGAGCTGTAATTGCAGCCGGGTCTTTCCAGTGTTTTGGGGAGAGTAGACAAAGAGACAATCGACCGGATACTCGAACACAGCCTCCAACTCACGCAGAGTACGGCTTGGTAATCAGCTGTTATCTGTTCCTATGGATGCCATGGCCTGTCTCCCATGAATAGTTGTCTACTCATTGATTGGTTGTGGCCTGTTTTCAGGAGGCCAGGACTGCAGCAGGGCGCTCCATCAGCCAGCCCACGACAGATTCATCCCAGAGCATATGAGAGTTTCCTGAAAGGAAACTTTCTGGTGTCTTTGCGTTCGCCTAAGACAGTGTTAAAGGCCATTGAGTGCTTCGAAGTTGCAATCTCTTTAGAACCGACTTGGGCTCCGCCATTCGCGATGCTCGCCGAGTCCTATCGGATATTGGATCTATTCCAGCACACGTCTTCAAAAGACATCATTACCCGTGCCACAACTTTTACCGAGAGGGCTCTACGCTTAGATCCCGAGAGCCCTCAGGCACATGCCACCATGGGAGCAGTGTTGGCAATGCATCAATGGAAATGGAAGGAGGGCGAACAAAGGATCCAGTTTGCTTTACGCGCAAATCCGCAATCCTCTCAGATAGAGCATCTTTATTCCGTGATTACGCTGTTCCAGCGAAGATACGACGAGGCTCTTCACCATATCGACCGCGCACTTTCGATCGATCCATCCTCGTTATTTCTTCGCAGCCACCGTGCGCAGGTTTTGTTTTTTGCACGCCGTTATGAGGAATCCATACGGGAAAGCGAGGACCTGCTTGAGGGAAACTCTGATTTCGCATTGGGGTTGATGACGTATGGGGCAGCGCTTTTAGACTCGGGCCGTCCTGCAGAAGCGCTTCCTGTCCTGGAGCGTTCATTCGCGAGCGCGCCGCTGCCCATTACGCTTTCCGCCATTGCCAATGCGCGCCATGATATCGGAAAGCAGAATGATGCGAGAGCAGATCTGGATCGTCTTTTTCAGATGCATCGGGATGGCTGCTGTTCTCCTACCACCTTGGCTTTGGGGCACATGGCGGTAGATGAAGTCGAGTCTGCCTTCCAATGGCTGGAAACGGCAGCCTCAGAACGGGATAGCTACTTGCCGCTCTTAAGCCAATTGCCTCTATTGGACCCCATCCGTCAGGACGCCCGTCTTGTCCGCATATATCGGCAGATGTACCCTGAATGAAAGATTGATCATTTCAACGCGACCTCTGCCGCGTGATCATGATGCCGACCGGCCATCGGTGCCAATGGCCGCCCGATAGACGATATAATTCTGCTAGCTCTCTACTAATACTCCCAAGGCGATAGGCTGGAATGCGAAGCATGCGCGTGGACATGGATGTTTTTCATGGCTAACAGCCGACATGCCTTGGTCATACCGCACGATTCTGTATGCTCCGCACTGGGACAGACTTGGCCCTGCTGTATGGTGATGGATTGGGCACTCTTGTGAAAAAAATCTGGCCAGCTTCACAGAGAGTACACCTGGCGCTCTCCTTTCTCCTTTTTGCCCTGACGGCGTTCATCATCCTCGCCTATCCTTTGAGCCGCCCAGTCGAAATTTTTCGGCACGGCTTTCCCACTACGATGTTTGCCGGCGGTGTTCTTCTTTACCTCATCATCGACATCGTTGTGTGGCTCGTCTGCCTGGCCTGCCTCATCCTCATGTGGCGAGTTGCGAATTCTCTCAGCGATGACCTTCCGTTCGTTTTCACTCGCTACGTACTTTTTGTCTTCATCCTGTTTTTTGCGATAGAGCGCTTTATCGGCTACGTGGTTCTGCGGACGCAACCGCACTGGCTCACACACAAGGTACCGTGGATTCAGTTACTTAGTTCGGTGACAGTCGCTATGGGGGTCGCGGCCTTCTTACCGCGCATGCGCAGCATGAAGGAAGGCTCTGCCATCGCCCGGAAAGAGCACGATAGATTTCTGGCGTCTGCGGAGAGCAGTCTTGACGACTTCTATATCTTTGACGGTGTTCCTGATGCCTCAGGCAGAATCGTCGATTTCCGTTTCAGCTATATCAACCCCAACGCGGAACGCCGCCTGAACATTCGACGCGAGAGTCTCGTTGGAAAGATCCTCACCGAGGTTCGTCCCTTTATGATCTCGTCCGGACTCATCCACCATTACAGGGAAGTCGTCCGTACCGGCGTACCGTTTACCTGCGAAGTCTTCATCGACGACGACATGATCAAGGCCACCTGGCTCAACGTCCAGGTCGTCAAGCTCGGCGACGGGATCGCCATCACCAGTCGCGATGTCACCGAGAGCAAGCGCTTGACGGATCATGTATATAATCTCGCCCACTACGACCAGCTCACCGGATTGCCCAACCGCACTCTGTTGCAGGATCGCCTTGAGCAGGCCATCCTCCGCGCCCAGCGTCATAACCAGAAGGTTGCGGTCTTTGTGCTCGATATCGACTACTTCAAACGCATCAACGACTCACTCGGCCATGCCGATGGCGATGCGCTTCTGAGCGCTGTCGGCAAAAGGCTTCTCTCCGCCGTCCGCGATACGGACACCGTTGCCCGTATGGGCGGCGATGAGTTCGTCATCGTCATGCCCGACTTCAAGAGTATGGGAGACGTCGAGCGCTGTGGCGCGCTGATTGTTGAGAACGCTGCCAGACCCATCACCATTGGAAATCGCGAGATCAACATCACTGTCAGTATTGGCGCCTGTGTGTATCCGGACTATGGTCTCGAAGCCGATCAGTTGTTCAAGAACGCTGACGCTGCCATGTATGTGGTCAAAGACACGGGCCGCAACGGCTTCCACATCTTTAACGAGAGCATGATTGAGGGTGGCACGGAGCAGTTTGAACTTGAAGATGATCAAGGGGACGGGAAATGGCCGCTTCAGAACTCATGCTAAAGGAGCGGGGAAGTGAATTACTGATTTGTCTTCGGCGCAGGTAGCGATGGAAGCGGGAGACGGCTCGAACCAAAGTTGAATTCATTCGGCTGGTTGGGTGTTGCATCGCGCCAGGTCGTCATATGTTGCTCCATCAATTCTTCGCTCCTGCGATGGGATAGCCCCGCCACAGATATTCCAGGGCCTCCGGCAAGGTCTGTTGTTTTACGGCGCGGTCGACATGGCCGGCATTGCGGGCGAAAACAAACTGATAGTGATAGCCCTTTGCGGCAAGCACCCTGGCCATGTCCTCATTGGCAACGACCCAATCGTGCATGTTGTCGCGCATGACATTCGGATTCAGCAAATCTCTGTCACCGACCTCCATCCAGATGCGCAGCGGCTTGGCAGGCGAATTCGGGATAAGGTGTTCATGGAATTCCCACGCTCCATGCGGAGTCTCTGCGTTATATGGCCATTGTTGATTCACATACGTTCCTGAATAGGTCAGGACACGATGGTATAGCTCAGGGTGATACCACGCCATGATGAAAGCGCACGAGCCTCCGGAACTGCCGCCCATCGTCGCTCTGCCTTCAGGATCTTTGGTCAGTTTGACATGGTATCGTGCTTCCACCTGGGGCAATACTTCCGTCTCTACGAACTCCGCGTACCGGCCCGACATGGTGTCATATTCCAGGCCGCGTTCGCTGCCCTGTGCATCGCCCCCGCCATTACCAATTGAAACAGCGATCATCACCGGCACCCGATGCTCGGCGATGAGCCTATCCAGCGTCGCAAACAATATCGGGTCAGGACCATCCGCACCGACAATAAATGGTGCGACGCTGCCTGGAATGTATTGTTTGGGTATATAAACCGTCACCTTTCGGGTGTAGGGAGCGGGGTGACTGGTCGTAATCACCAGTTTGGCTGGATCGGTTGGATCAGGCGTGCCAAACGTATTGTGCTCCCGTGCAATGCCTGGATAGATCTTGCTGTCAGTCGAATCCATGGTGAACTCGAACACATCTCCCTGCGGCAGATCTTCGCGAGCAGGCTTCTCCGGCGCGAGGTTATAGGCCGGACCAATAATGAAGTTTCCATCGACGTTTGCAGGAGGATTAGTGCCGTCGGGTAACTCTTTGGCCGGGACATAACCGGGCGTGTGCGGGTTGCGGGTGGGCGGTGTCGGGCGCGTTGGATGAGCGTTTGTTGGAGAAGTCTGGGCCATTGCCAGACATACGCCGCTTGCCAGGCTGATCGTAAGCGCAATGCTTACGAGAAAAGGACGTTGATTGAGATCGGGTTTCACCTGCATTTCAGGATATGATGCGCGGGTAGGTTTTGTACGAACTTTCCCCACAAGGAGCATTCAAATGGAACGATGCCGTCCGAGTCTGCTGATATCTTTCGCCTTGGCCTGGGCGCTGGCCGCGACAACCGCTTTTGCGCAATCCGGACAGACAATCTCTCTCACTGTCGACGCAACCAGGACGCCGCAGAAGATCCTGCACGCCCACCTGGTCATTCCGGTCAAGCCGGGCCCCCTTACGCTTTATTATCCGAAGTGGATTCCCGGCGAGCATGGACCGGATGGGCCAATCGCGAACCTGACCGGGCTTAAGTTTGAGGCGGACGGCAAGACCATTCCGTGGCGGCGCGATCTGCTGGATGTTTATACCTTCCACGTGGATATACCCGATGGCGTGAGCCAACTCGACGCCAGGTATGACTACATTGAGCCTGCGGGTGGCTCGGCTACAGACAAGCTCCTGATACTTGAATGGAATGAAGCTGTGCTTTATCCAGCCGGCACGCGGGCCGAGAACCTGATCTACGAAACCAAGCTGATCATGCCGGATGGCTGGAAGTTCGGCACATCACTGCCGGTGGCGAAGGAATCCGGCAATCAAGTCTCCTTCAAGCCGATTTCTCTCGATATGCTCGTCGATTCGCCGGTGATTACGGGCGAGTATTATCGCGCCATTGACCTCACGCCTCCGGGCGAGCCGATTCACCACGAGATCGACATGGTCGCGGACAGCGAAGCCGCTCTGAACATGAGCCCGGAAATTCAGAAGGAGATGATCAACCTTGTCGCTGAATCGGGCAAGCTTTTCGGCACGCGCCATTATCGCGACTACCATTTCCTGTTCACGCTCAGCGACCATGTCGCGCACTTCGGCCTCGAGCACCACGAATCCAACGACAGCCGCCTGCCGGAGCGCACGTTGCTCTCGCCCAATGCCGGTACGTCGCTCGGCGGCTTACTGGCGCACGAATTTGTTCACTCGTGGAATGGCAAGTTTCGCCGGCCTGCTGATTTGACAGCGCCTTATTACGAAGAGCCTATGAAAACGGACCTCCTGTGGGTCTATGAGGGGCT
>Ga0335073_10000626_pt1 | contig 46074 bp, 45 predicted proteins | sample Lox_Sample_22_FD_207093 | JGI IMG/M metagenome (GOLD analysis project Ga0335073, IMG submission 207093) | Soil microbial communities from Loxahatchee National Wildlife Refuge, Florida, United States - Lox_Sample_2.2 | ecosystem: Environmental > Terrestrial > Soil > Wetlands | place: USA...
CCTATCTCGAGATCAAGTTCGGCCGCGAGCACTTCGATGCGTTCCTCAAAGCCTACTTCGATCGCTTCTTCCTCAAGAGCGTCGACACCGAGCAGTTCCTGGCCTATCTCAAGGAGAATCTTCTCGACCGCTATCCCGGCATCGTCGGCCCGGGCCAGGTGGCCGCGTGGGTGATGTCGCCCGGACTGCCAGCCGATGCCCCCGTGCCCGCCTCGAGCGGTCTCGAGGCGGTGGACGCCGCGCGCAGCGCCTGGCTCTCCGGCAAGCTGGCGGCCAAGAAGCTCGACGCGCGCGCCTGGCTCACGCCCCAGTGGCGGTATTTCCTGGATGGCATCCCGGGTGCGCTGCGCAAGGACCAGCTGGCCGAGATCGATCAGGCATTCGGCTTCACGCGCTCACCGAACGCCGAGGTCGAGGCGAGCTGGCTGCTGCAGGTCATTCGCGCCACCTATCAGCCGAGCTATCCGCGCCTCGAGCAGTATCTGCAGAGCATCGGGCGACAGTCGCTCATCGAGCCCTTGTACCTGGAGCTCATGAAGACGCCGGCCGGCGCAACGCTCGCGAAGCGCGTGTATGCGCTCGCCAAGCCCCTGTACGCCGCGCCGACCGCCGCGGCACTCGATGCCATCGTGACCCCGGCATCCGGGAATTCAGATGACGAGTGAATGGATGAAAGTGATGCTCGAGGAAATCGAGCGCAAGCGGCAGGAGGCCGAGCAGGCCGAAACCGAGCGCGCTCGACGCGAGCAGGAAGCCGCACGAGACCCGTTGCCGGAAGAACGCGCTCAGCGCTAGCGCCGCGCCGCACAAGCGCCGTGCCCCGTATGCTAGAGTAAGCCGAGGCCGCACCTCGAGGACGATATTTGGCAGCGCCCAGCCCTTTCACGCTTCGGCTAGAAGAAGAACGCGCCCTCGACCGCACGATCGCACGGCTGTCCACGGCGCGCACCGCATTCGTCGGCCGCGCCTTGCGCGGACCGGTCAACAAGCCGGTGCTGGTGAGGAGCTTCCCCGAGTTCCAGCAGATCTTCGGCGGTCTGTGGCAGCCGAGCCGCCTCTCGTATTGCGTGGAGCAATTCTTCGACAACGGCGGCCGCGAGGCCGTGGTGGTGCGCGTGGTCAATGGTGCGCGCGGCGCGACCCTGACGCTTGCCGCGGGCGCCGAGCGCTGGACGCTCAAGGCTCGCAGTCCCGGCACGCGCGAGTTCCTGCGCGCGAGCGTCGACTACGACAACGTGCCGGCGGGCGATGAAGCGCGCTTCAATCTGACCGTGCAGCGCGTACGCGTGCAGGGCGGAAGCCACGTCGAGGATCAGGAGATCTTCCCGCTGCTGTCGATGGTACCGGAGCACGAGCGCTTCGTGGGTCAGGTGCTCGGCCGCTCGGAGCTGGTGACGATGGTCGGCAAGCCGCCGTCGCAGCGGCCCGATCGCACGATCGATCCGGCGGGTACCCTCGCCGCCGCATACGTCTGCTCGAATTCCGACGGCGACGACGGCGCACCGCTGACCGACTACGACCTCATCGGCTCGGAGGTCGAGAGCACGGGCCTGTTCGCGCTCGCCGCCTGCGATTATTTCAACCTGTTGTGCGTTCCGCCGCTGACCCGTACCGAGGACGTCGGCTGGGCGACGCTGCTGGTGGCCGAACGATACTGCAAGGAGCGCGGCGCACTGCTCATCGTGGATCCACCCTATGAGTGGCACACCGCGGATGATGCGCTCGCGGGACTCAAGGACTGGGGCCTCAGCAGCGAGAACGCGCTCATGTACTTTCCGCGCATCCTGGCGCATGACAAGCTGCGCGGACATTTCGAATCCTTCGCACCGTGCGGCGCGGTCGCCGGGATGCTCGCGCGCATCGACGAGAGCAGCCCGGTGTGGGGGGAAGGCCGCACCGAGGATGCCGTGCTGCGACCCGGATATCGACCGGTCTGCCTCGTGGCCGAGGATCGGCGCAAGAGGCTATGGATGCGCGGGGTCAACACGATCCAGGCGGTGCGCTCGGTGACACGGATCGGGACCAAACCGCGGACATTGGCGGGCGGTGCGGCAGTTGCCCAGGAATGGCAGAGTCTTGCGGCGCGGCGGCTCGCGCTGTTCATCCTCAACTGCATCGACCATGGCACCCGCTGGGTGCTCGAGGCCGAGCTCTCGGCGGAGGTGCCGCAGGTCGTTGCCGCTCAGACCCGGCTGTTCTTCGAGCGGCTCCACGAGGCGGGAGCCTTCGGCGCACGCCGCAGGGAAGAATCCTTCTACGTGGTCTGCGATCGGCGCACGAACGCCGCGGACGAGGCGCATAGCGGCGTCTTTCAGTTCCTGATCGGCTTTGCCGCGGCCCGCCGCATGGAATTTCACGGCTACCGCATCACCCACTCGGCCACGGGCAGCAAGGTGACCCCAGCCAGTCTCAATCGCTCCAAGCTGGCCGAGTTCTGCCCCGAGGAGCTCGAGTGGGTCGATAAGCTCGCTATCCAGCTCGCGCCGCCCTGAGCTTGAGGCGGCGCTCGAGCTCGGCCTCGAGGGAGCTTGCCGGTTGCACCGGGGGCTCCGGAGAGAGCCGCGGCAGATCCGGAAGGCTGTCGAGCGCGCGCCGAGCGTACTCGTAACCTACGCGGATGGCAGGCTCGAAGGCGTGCCAGTTGAGCAGATCGATGTCGGCGAGCGGCGGCCTCAGCATGACGTCGGCGAGCGTGCGCTGCGCCGCCAGGCCCGAAACACTGTTCACCACACCGGCATGCATCAGGATCTGAAAGATGTTGATGCGGCGCTTGCCGCCGCGGCCGCGCGCAAAGAACTTCCACAGCGGGGGACCTTCGGCCGGCCCGAGGGGTGCGCAGAGATTGTAATCCGCGCCGACATCGCAGCCGATCACCAGGCCGGGCGCATGGCGATGCATGACGTCGACCGGGAGATTGTTGATCGCGGCTCCATCGACCAGCACGTCCGCGCCGCGGAACACGGGCGGCAGAACGCCCGGAATCGCGACCGAAGCGCGCAGCGCTTGCGATAGCAGACCCTCGCGATGCTCGAGCGCGCGACCGGCGGTCAGATTGGCGCTGATGCAGAAGAATGGCCGCCGCAGGTCCTCGATCGACATCTCACCGTATTCGCGCTCGAGCAGGCGCGAGACTTTGCGTCCGCGAGTCAGCGCCACGAGCGGAAACGTGTAATCGTTCACGGGATTGGTCTCGACGAAGCTTCGCCGGTAACGCACTTGCATCTCGTCGTCGCTCCACCCCATGGCCACGCCGGCTGCGATGATGGCGCCGATGCTCGCGCCGCCGACGAAGTCGAGCGGCACGCGCGCCTCGCGCAGCGCACGGATGACGCCCAGGTGCGCGAAGCCGCGGGCTCCGCCCCCCGACAGCACCAGACCGATCCCGCGCCGGGTGAGCAGGCGCGCCAGCCGTCCGACATCCTCCCCATCGACGATGTGATGGTGCATGGCCGCAGGGGCGGTGCGCAGCCACGCGGCGGCCCGGCCCGCGACGAACCCACCCTCGTGAATGAGCGCCAGCTCGATGCGCGCCCCGCGCGCCGCGGCCGGCCCGGCGAGGCTATGCGGCCAGGGGCGGGCGGACGCGCCGGCGTGCGCCAGGCCCACGATGAGGTCCGCCTGACGGCAGCACTGTCGCGTCCATCCGGAGTCGGCCGCATCGGTGACGTAGATCACGTAATCGTTCTGCTCCTCGAGCCGGCTGAACCAACCCGAGGTGTGCAGCGTGGCGCGCACGTCCCAGACGAGCTCGACCCGGCCATAGCCGGCGAGCTCGGCGACCAGCTGCGCGGCGAAGCCGATGGCGTCGAGCTCATCGCTGTTCGGCACCAGTGCGAACACCCGCGCCCGCTGACGCCCCGGATTCCCGCGGTTGGCGCGCCGCAGGCGGCGCGCACAAAGCTGAGCGATCGCGAGCGAGAACGCGCTCGAATCAGCGGCCACTTGCTCGAGCACGGAGTTCGGCAGCCACAGAAGCTCCGAATCGCGCAAGGCCAGGATGGTCGCGCTGCGCGGCTCCTTGAGCAGCCAGCCGGCCTCGCCCACGAGCTCGCCGCGCTCGATTTCGGCGGCAAAGCCCGAGCTGGCCGCGAGCCGGACCCCGAGGCGCCCGCTCACCAGCAGATATACTCCGTCGGGCATGGATCCGGACTCGAACAGGATATCGCCGGCCGGCAAGGAGAAGTGCACGGCTCCGTCCGCGAGCGCCCCGAGCGCCGTGGTACCTATGCCGCGCAGGTCATCGCTGCTCTCGAGACAGTCGATCGCGCGGCGCATCTCCTGATGCACGCTCGACGGTTCCTCCGGGAGAGCCATGGCTCTGTTAACGGCCGGAGCGGCCGCTTTCTTTAACAGTAATCGACCAAAGCGAGGCGTTATGTCGGTCACGGTGGTGTTTTCGCATGGCAAGGAGAGCGGTCCGTGGGGGCGCAAGATCACCGCCATGGCGGCACGGGTGCGTGAGCTCGGAGAGTCGGTCGAATCGGTCGACTATCGCGGGCTCGATGACCCGACGGCCCGGGTCGCGAAGCTGGTGGCGACGGTGGCCACGCTGCGAGGTCCCACCGTGCTGGTCGGCTCGAGCCTCGGCGGCCACGTCGCGGCCGCCGCCGCGCCCCAGGTGAGGCCGCGTGGACTGTTCCTGCTGGCGCCGGCCTTCTACATGCCCGGCTTCGAGTCGTACACGCCGCAGGATGTCGCCTGCCCGACCGTGATCGTTCACGGCTGGCGCGACGACATCGTCCCGGTCGACAACAGCCTGCGCTGGGCCCGCGAGCACCGCGCCGCGCTGCACGTGCTCGATTCGGATCACCGGCTGGAGGATCGGATCGAAGCGATCTGTGAGCTCCTGGGGCTGTTCCTCGCGGAGCTGCGCGTCGCGGTCGAACCGGGCCGCGGCGGCTCTACTGCGGCGGGGTAGTCGGCGCCGGGACCGGGCTGGCCAGCGGAGGTTGCGGAGCTGCGAGCTGCGGCGGAGGACGCTCGAGCGCGCTCTGGTCGAGCTGCGCCTGGGCCAGCTCGCGCAGACTCTCGCCGAGTTGCTCCCCGGTGCGTCGCCCCATGGCGTCATAGCCCGCGCCCATCGAAGCGTTGTAGGCCGTGACGTAGCGCACACCGGGCGGCGACTCCAGGAAGGACAGCAAATGCTTGAGGTCGGAGTCGCTCAGGTTGCGGTACGAATACGCGAGAAAGCGGCGCATCGGCAGCCGCATGTCTTCCTCGAGGTCGGCGCGGCTCGCCTCGCCCGATTTCTGCGCGCGCTCGGCCACGGACTTCTGATCCAGTCCCGAGCCGATCGCCGTGCCGAGGGCGACCGCCTGGCCCATGCTCAGAAAGATCTCGACCGTCGACTGCGTCGACTTGGATGCGCGCTCGAGCTTCTCGAACAATGCGTCGCGCTTCGGCGTCGAGGGCGCGGTCAGCTTGCCGTTCATGACCTTGTCGATGTTATCCTCGCCCATCGTCGCCGCCTCGACGTCCGCAGCCACCATGCGCTTGCCGAGATCGCTGGCCAGAAAGGCTTGTATCTTGACGACCGAGGGCGCATCCAGATTCTGAGCCAGCGCGCTGAGCGCCGGAGCCTCGAATACGTCGATGCGAAAGCCGCGCTCGGCCGCCGCCGTGACCGCGGCAAGCTGCTCCTCGGAAAGCTGCGCCGAGACGTCGTGCGCAAACATCTCGCGGATCTGCTTCGGCATCGTTCCCAGCGAGGCGCGCACTTGCTCGCGCACCGATGCGGCCTGATAGATCTTCGCCGCGGTATCGATGTCGACCGGCGCGTCGGCCGCAATGACATTGCCCGCGAGCGCCAGCAATGCGATGAAACGCAGCATGCGCCGACCCCGAGTGACTGTTCGGACTCCGCGATTGTACACTTAACGTCTCCGCGGGCCGGTTGTTGCGAGGTTGCAGATGGGCATGCTCGAGCGTTGGACTCTGTTGCTGGCGGTTTTGTTCATTCAAGCATGTGCGCCTGGGCAGCCGCCCGAACCCAAGTCGCAATCCGCCAAGACGGTGTTCTTGACGCAGCAAGTGGACAAGGCGCGCGCCGTGCAAGGCATCGTGGATGAAAACGCGAGCAAGACGCGGCAAGCGATCGACGCACAAGAGCGCGGCGACTCATCCAACTAGCGACCGGCCGCCATGAGCCCGTTCGGCGGCCTTACTCGAGCCTGGCGCTGGGCCGCGCGCAAGGTTCTCGGCCGCTGGCTGAAGGTCACTGTCAAGCCGGATGACATCGCAGCCACCTTGGCCGCGCACACCCGGCCGCTCTGCTACGTGCTCGAGAATGACAGCCACACCGATCTCGCGGTGCTCAACAATGCCTGTGCCGAGCTCGGAATTCCGTCTCCGCAGCGCTGCTTCGCGCTCGTGCGCCAGACCCTGCTGCCGCCGTGGCGCGCCCGCCTGCGGGCGCCGCGTTACCTGGTGCAGCTGGTCGGCGCGGCGAGCGCCGATGCGGGCTTCGATATGGACCTCGTGCCGGTCGCCATCTACCTCGGCCGCGCGCCTGAAAAGGAAGAGAGCCTGTGGCGGCTCCTGTTCACGGAAAATTGGGTGCTCGTCGGCCGCTTCCGCAAGCTCCTCAACGTGCTGTTCAACGGCCGTAATACCGTGGTCTACTTCGGCGAGCCCATCGCACTGCGCGCCGCGATCGGCGACCTCCCGCCGACGCGCAGCGTGCGCCGGCTGCTGCGCGCGCTGCGCGCCGAGTTCCGCGCGCAACGCGCCTCGACCATCGGCCCGGACCTCTCGCACCGGCGCACCATGGTCGCGCACATCCTGAGGACTCAGGCCGTACGGCACGCGGTGCGCAAGGAAATGCGGGCGCGAGCCGCGCTCGCGCAGGCGGCGGGTGGACGCTCGCGCCGCCGGCTCAGGCGCCGCGCCGGGCGGCGCGCGGTGCTTGCCAGCGCACGCAAGCTCGCGATGGAGATCGCCGCGGACTACTCGCAGCCTTTCGTCACGTTCATGGCCGCCATCCTGGCGCGCGTCTGGACCCGCTTGTACGACGGGGTGGAATTCGAGCATGTCGAGAAGCTGCACGAGGTGGGCGATGGCGCCGAGATCATCTATGTGCCCTGTCACCGCAGTCACATGGACTATCTGCTGCTGTCGTACGTGATCTACCGCAAGGGTTTCGCCGTACCGCACGTGGCCGCGGGCGTCAATCTCAATCTGCCGGTGATCGGACATTTCTTGCGCAAGGGCGGCGCCTTTTTCTTGAGGCGCAGCTTCAAGGGCCAGGTGCTGTACAGCGCCGTGTTCACGAAATACCTCGGCTTCATGATGGCGCGAGGTCATCCGCTCGAGTACTTCATCGAGGGCGGTCGCAGCCGCACCGGGCGCATGCTTGCGCCGCGCACCGGGATGCTGTCGATGACCGTGCGCAGCTATCTGCGCGAGCCGAATCGCCCGGTGGTGTTCATGCCGGTCTATTTCGGCTACGAGCGCATCGTCGAGGGCCGAACGTACATCGGCGAGCTGTCCGGCAAGGCGAAGCAGAAGGAGACCATTCTGGGGGTGCTCAAGTCGCTGTCCGTACTGAAGAGCCGGTTCGGCAAGGTGCACGTGAACCTCGGCGAGCCGATCCTGCTCGACGAGCTGCTGGACAAGTACAACCCGCGCTGGCGCGAGACGCCCACATCGGAAGATGACTCCTCGCCCCTCGGCTGGATCGGTCAGGCCATCGCCGAGCTCGCGACACGCATCAGCAGCGGAATCAACGCGGCCGCCGCGGTGACCCCGATCAACCTGGTCTCCATGGCGGTGCTCGCCACGCCGCGCCAGGCGTTGGGTGAGGCGGATCTCGCCCGCCAGCTCGAGCTCTATCAGCGCCTGCTGCGCGATGCGCCCTACGCGCCGCTGGTCACCGTGACGGCGGCCGGCGCCGCCGAGATGACGCGCTACGCCGAGTCGATGGGGATGCTCGAGCGGCTGGCTCATCCCCTCGGCGACATCATGCGCATGACCGCCGAGCGCGCCGTGCTCGCCACCTATTACCGCAACAACATCCTGCATCTCTTCGCCATGCCCTCGCTCCTCGCCTGCTGCTTCATCAGCAATGCGCGCATGCGCACCGTGGACATCCAGCGGCTGGTCTGGCGCGTCTATCCTTACATCCGGGCCGAGCTCGCCCTGCGCTGGCCGGAAGAGGAGATCGGTGCGGTCGCGAACTCGCTGCTCGACGCCATGGCGCGCTCGCAATTACTGCAATGCAACGAGGACCGCAGCGAATGGCAGCGGCCGGCTCCCACCTCGCTCGAGGCGGTGCAGCTCGCGCTGCTCGCGGAGGCGACCATCCAAACGATCGAGCGCTACTACCTGGTCATTGCGCTGCTGTTGCAGGCGGGACCGGGCAACATCACGCGGGAGGCGCTCGAGCAGCGCTGTTATCTGATGGCCCAGCGCATGACGGTGCTGTACGGAGTGAATTCCCCGGAGTTCTTCGACAAGAGCCTGTTCCGCAGCTTCATCGACCTGCTCGCGCGTCGCCAGGTCATCACGGCCGAGGAGAACGGCCCGATCACCTTCGGGGAACCGCTGCTCGGCGTTGCCACCGATGCGCAGCTGGTGCTGTCCGAGCAGCTGCGGCACGACATCCTGCAGGTGACCTTGGGCCAATCATGAGCTCGATGCGCGGCCCGCCCGGACCCCGGCTCGGAGCCCGCTCAGTCCCAGGCGCGCGCGCTTCTCTGGCGCTTGGTGCCGGCGCGGCGCTTCTTGGATTCGATGCGCCGCTCCATCGAGGCGCGCGTGGGCCGGGTCTTCTTGCGGACCTTGGGCTCGATCATCGCGCTGCGCACGAGCTCGGCGAGCCGTTCGAGCGCCGCGCGGCGGTTTTGCTCCTGGCTGCGTTCGCTGCGCGCTGCAATGAGGATGCTGCCGTCGTCGGTGAGCCGCTGTCCCGCGAGGCGGCGCAGCCGTCCGCGCACGGCGCCGGACAGGGCGGTGTTCCGCGACAGCAGGAAGCGCAGCTGCACCGCGCTCGCCACCTTGTTGACGTTCTGTCCGCCGGGGCCCGAGGCGCGGATGAACTTCCACTCGAGTTCCTCGTCGGGTATCTCGAGGTGCTCGGAGATCTGGAGCGGCACGACCCGGCTTCTCAGTCGGGATCAGCCGACAGGTTGTGCACGTGGATCTCGCGCTGGGCCACGGGAATCGTGATGTTGTTCTCCTTGAACAACGCCCAGATGGTGCGGTTGACCTCGGAGCGCACGTTGTTCACCCCTTCCTGCGGATCGGATATCCAGAACCGCAGCTCCAGCTCGATGCCATGGTCTCCGAACTGCATCAGGCGCGAGACCGGGGGCGGGTCGCGCAGCACCCGGCGCTGTCCCTCGCAAGCCTCCAGCAGGATCTTGAGGGCGAGCTCGGGATCGTCGTGATAGCTGACGCGGATCGGCAGCTTCAGGCGAATGCGCGGATCGGTGTAGCTCCAGTTGATCACGGCGTTCGATATCAGCTGCTGATTGGGCACCAGCATCTCGATGCCGTCACGGTCTCGCACCACGACGTAACGCCCGCGCAGCTCCTGCACCCAGCCGAAATTCTCCGTGCTGGTGCCGCTCTGCCCGGAGAGACTGATGACGTCCCCCGGTTTGATGGAGCGATCCATCAACAAGACGAAGCCGCTCACGAAGTTCGAGGCGATCGACTGCAGGCCGAAGCCGAGACCCAGGCCGATGGCGCCGGTGAGCACGGTCAACGCAGTGAGGTCGACACCCGCGGTGTTCAGGCCGACGAGGATGCTGAGCCCGATCAGGAAGGCGTTCGAGAACTTGGCGAGCCCGATCCGGGTCGAGGGCGCGAGGGTGTGCAGCTTCTTGAGGCGCTTGTCGATCCAGCGGCTGACCCAGGCCGCCACCAGCACGAAGATCGTCAGCGTGAACAGCAGCTTCAGCACCGACCACACGGTGATCCGGGTCTTGCCCGAGGCGATGCCGATGCTGTCGAGGATGTTGATGATGGGGTCGAGCCATCCGAGATAATCGGCGGCGAACGCCAGCCACAGGGCGAGCGTGAGCCGGTTCTCGAGATGCTGCATCCAGGTCTTGTTGCCGAGGCTCGCGGCGAACAGCAGCACCGCGACGCGTATCACGATATAGGCGCCCACCAGGCGCATGGCCCCATCGAGGATGGTGACGTCGTAGTGAGCGGCGTAGAGGATGCCGCGCGCGAGGATCACGAGCCCCAGGATCGCGATCATCGGAATGATCACGATGGTGACGTACGCGGCGAGGTCGCTGCGCGACATGCCGGCCTCGGGCTTGATCGAGCGGAACTGCTCGTGGTTGCGCAACAAGAGGGCCGCGACCCAGCCGATCCCCAGGCAAACGGCCAGTGCCGCGATCTCGGTCAGCACATTGCGGGTCAGCAAGATCTCCAGGAACCCCTGCAGGCGCAGCCAGAGTTCCGTCATGCGTTGAGATCCGGAATCAACTGACTCTCGAGGCGCGCAATCTGGTCCTTGAGCATGAGCTTGCGCTTCTTGAGCCGCTTCATCTGCAGCTCATCGACCTTGAAGTCGAGCGACAATCTAGAAATGACGTCGTCGAGGTCCCTGTGCTCGATTCGCAGTTGCCGCAGCCGTTCGATGTTCTTGAACAAGTCGGTATTGACTTTGTTTTCTTCGTCGCTCACGAGGTAGCTGCTTTTACGAGTCTAGGGTCCTGGTTCGCGCCACACCGGGTCGATACCGTCGGGTAGCTTAGCCAACCGGCCCAAAGGATTCCAAGCGAGTTGCGGATGATGAAAGTCCGAGCCGAGGGAGGCGCGCAATCCATGTTTATTTGCCATGGCCGCGCAGGTCGCAGCGTGCTGCGCGCCGTTGGCGCCGGTGATGACCTCGAGCGCGCCGCCGCCGCCGGCCGCGAACTCGGCCAACAAGCTCTTGCGGGCGCCCGCAGAGAGCCGATAGCGCAGGGGATGCGCCAGCGATGCGATGCCCCCCGCCGCTCGAACCGCCGCGATCGCCGGCTCGAGCGCCGGCCAGCCGGCGGCGACATGACCCGGCCTGCCGGGTGCAAGGAATTTGCGGAACGCATCCTCCGCGCGCCGCACATGTCCCCCCGCGACCAGAGCGGCTGCAAGATGAGAGCGCGTCGGCAAGCCCGGGCAGGCGCCGACCGCCGCCAGCAGCGCATCGCCCGGCAGCCCCGCGCGCTGCAACCTGGCACAGATTCGGGCCATGCGTTCCCGGCGCCGCTCGGCCTGGCTCTCGAGAAAGCTCGCGAGCGGCGCGCAGCCGGGGTCGATCCAGAGTCCGAGCACGTGAATGGTCTGATGGCGCCACGAAGCGGAGATTTCCACCCCCGGCACCAGCCGGATGCCGATTCGATCCGCCGCGCGCCGCGCTTCCGCCAGCCCGGCGACGCTATCGTGATCGGTGAGCGCCAGCAGGCCAATGCCGGCGGCGGCGGCGCGCTCGACCAGGTCAGCCGGCGCCAGCGAGCCGTCCGAGTGATGAGAGTGGGTATGCAGGTCGACCCCGAGATGGCCGGTCACGAAGGCGTGCCCGCGAGCCCGACCGCCTCGAGGTCGCGTCCGGCCATGATGACGAAGCCCTGCGCGCGCTCGAAACCATCGCTCGTGTAGTCGAAAGTGTAAGTGCGCAGCAGCCGCCGGCGTCCATCGTGCGCCGACCGGCTCAGCCGAAAGCCGGCGAAGGCGACCGTGCCGTCGAGGAGTTGCACCACGGCGCGCGAGCAAGCCTCCCGTGCGATGCGATTGGCCGCCTCGCGCGCCTCGAGCGCGCTGTGCCACACCAGCCAGGCGAGGCCCGCGCCGCCGGCCAGGGTCATCAAGAACAGCATATCGGCGCTCATCGGGCCGAAGCTTACCCTGGATTTCCGGGCGACACGCCCCATAAACGAATGCATGAAGAGCATAGGACAGCAAATCGTGAGTCAGCCAGCGCCCAATTTGACGGTTCGCGTCGAGCCCAATGACATGGTGCAATATGTGCATAATCTCATGGCGGCGCCGGAGCTCGCGAAGCTCTCGCTGGGCGGCGACACCGCGCTCGCGCGCGCCGCGCAATTGCGCTGGAATGCGCTCAATCGCGCTTTCGTCGACCCGCGGGTGCGCAGCTGGATGAGCCCGAAAAAGCTCGATCAAATCCAGTTGCCGGCTGCGCTGGTCGCCGCGGCGGGCGTGGCGCGCTTGACCATGGAGGGCGACGAGGTGGTGTTCGATATTCCGACGCTGCTGGATGCGACCCTGCAGCTGTGCGAGCCGGCCGGCAACGCATGATGCGCCGCGGTCGAGGTTGACGCCGCGGCCCTCGGCTATGATGGCAGGGTGACCGACAGCGCTCTCGACTGGCAATCGATCGACACCGTGCTTCTGGACATGGACGGAACGTTGCTCGATCAACGGTTCGACAACTGGTTCTGGCAGGAGCACATTCCGAGCCACTATGCGCAGTCGCGCGGGCTTTCCGAGCAGGCGGCCTGCGTGGAGCTCGCGCCCATGTTTCAGGCGGTCAAGGGCACCATGCGGTGGTATTGCCTCGACTACTGGAGCGAGGTGCTCGCCCTCGACATCGCCGCGCTCAAGCGCATGGCACTCGGCCGGGTGGGCTATCTGCCGGGTGCCGAAGCATTTCTGGCGAAGCTCAGGTCGAGCGGCAAGCGCCGCGTGCTCGTGACCAATGCGCACCCGCTGACACTGTCGATCAAGAACGAGCAGGTCGGGCTCACCGAGCATTTCGATGCGTGCTACTCGACGCATGCGTTCGGCTCACCCAAGGAGGATCGCGCCTTCTGGCCGCGCCTCGAAGCGGAAGAAGGCTTTGCACCGGAGCGCACCTTGTTCGTCGATGACAGCCTGCCGGTCCTCGACGCGGCGCACGAATTCGGCATCGCCTGGCTGCGTGCGGTGCGGCTGCCGGACTCCGGTCGTCCCGCGCAGGAGACCGGACGCTACGCGGCCGTCGACCGGGTTTCCGACCTCATGTGAGAGCCGGCGCTCCGCCGGTCGGCTTGCCGCCACGATTGCGCCGCCGTCGCCTCCGACCCGAGCGTGCGGGAGCTCCCTCCGCCGAGGGTTCTGGCGCATTGCCGCCGGCCCCGTGAGCGGCGGGCGGGCTGTGACCCGCGCCGGCCGGGCCGTTACCCGGGTGCGCGCGCGCCGACCCATGCCCCGATTGCGCAGGCTCGCTCCGGGGAGCCTGATCGTGTGTCGACCCGCGGCCCCCGCGCCGGCGGCCGCCGCCGCGCTGCCCTCCGCGGGGACCCCCGCCGGAGCGGCCCCCGCCGCGTCCATGAGGCGGGCGCTCACGCCATTCGCGCGGCGGCGGAGCGTTGACCGCGGCGAGATCGACGGGATCGATCGCGGCGCGAGGAATTTGATGGCCGATGTAGCGCTCGATATCGGGAAGCGCGACCGCATATTCCTCGCAGCCGAAGCTGATGGCGTCGCCTTCCGCTCCGGCGCGCGCCGTGCGTCCGATGCGGTGCACGTAATCCTCGGCGTCGTTGGGAAGATCGAAGTTGAACACGTGGCTGACATCAGGAATATGCAGTCCGCGCGAAGCGACGTCCGTGGCGATCAGCACCGCGACGTCGCCGTTGTGAAAATCGCGCATCATCTTGAGCCGCTTGTTCTGCGGCACGTCGCCCGACAGCGCTTGTGCCACGAAGCCGTTTGCGGTCAAGGTGCGCTCGAGGACCTCGGCGACCCGCCGGGTGTTCACGAACACCATCGTGCGCTGCGCATCGATTCGCCGCAGCAAGCCGATCAACAGCGGCACCTTCTCCTCGGTGGAGGGGAAATAGAGCACCTGTCGTACGCGGTCGACCGTCATCTTGTCGGGCTCGATGCGGATCAGCTCGGGATTGTTCATGTGCTCGTACGCGAGCTCGAGCACGCGGTAGCTCAAAGTCGCCGAAAACATCATGTTGAGGCGATGCGTGGGATGTGGCAGGCGCCGTAGGATGAAGCGTATGTCCTTGATAAAGCCCAGATCGAACATCCGATCGGCCTCATCCAGCACCGCCACTTGAATATGGCGCAGCTCGAACACATGTTGCTTGAAGTAGTCGATGATGCGCCCCGGCGTGCCGATCAGTACGTCGACGCCTTGTTCGAGCGTGCGCCGTTGCTTGTCGTAATCGACGCCGCCGAAGACGATCGCGAACTTGAGTCCGGTGAACTTGGCGATGCCGAGCGCGTCCGAGTGGATCTGCACCGCGAGCTCGCGCGTTGGCGCGACAACGATCGCCCGCGGTGCGTTGACCGGACGATTGGCAGAGCCCGGATCGATCAGCAGGCGGTTGAGCAGGGCGATCAGGAACGCCGCGGTCTTGCCGGTCCCGGTCTGCGCCTGTCCGGCCACGTCGCGTCCGGCGAGCGCCAGGGGCAACGTCTGCGCTTGAATCGGCGTGCATCGAGTGAAGCCGAGCTCGGCGATGCCCTGCTTCAAGGACTCCGGGATGCCGAGCGAATCGAAGGTGAGCTGGCTGAGATGGGCGTCTGACATTTTTCCTTTGAGTGAGCTAGAAACTTGCAAAATGATGGGGGTCCGGTTAACAATACGGCCAATCCGGAGCCGGTCTATCCGCTCCTCCAAACCGTATCATCGGTACCCTTTTAAGGTAATCAAGACCGCTAAACCCGCTGTATTGTGCCCGAACGGCCGCGCATCGTCACTTCGCGCGATAGAGTTGGCTCCCGTTCACCTCAAAAACCACCTCGCTTCATTGCAAACGAATCGCCTTATGGAGGCATATCCCCAGTGAGTAACCCAAGTATCGTTCACACCAGCGACGCGACGTTCGACAAGGACGTTCTCGAGCACGAGAAGCCGGTATTGCTGGATTTTTGGGCGGAATGGTGCGGGCCGTGCAAGATGATCGCGCCGATACTCGATGAGATTGCCGATCAGTACAAGGACAAGATCCGCATCGCCAAGCTCAATATCGACGATAATCCGGCGACCCCTCCGAAGTTCAACATCCGCGGCATCCCGACGCTCATCCTGTTCAAGAACGGCACCGTGGAGGCCCAGAAGGTGGGGGCGGTTACCAAATCACAGCTCGCCGCTTTCTTGGATAGCAACCTGTGAGAGGCTACTTAGGCAATCAGTCCCGCGGCGGTCAGGGCGGGCAGCAGGGCGGCCAGGGTGGTGGACGTTCCAATCGCTCCAATCGCCCGCGCGGCGACCGTAACGGCAATACCAACGGCGGGCGTCCGCCGCAGGAAGACTACGGCGATTTGCCGGAGGGCGGAGACGACCTCGAGATCATAGCGGCGGCGGATCTCGCGCGCAGCCGCAGCTCCATGAATCTGACGGAGCTCAAGAAGCGTCCGATCAGCGACCTCGTCAAGCTGGCCGAGTCGATGGGCCTCGAGAACATGGGGCGCTCGCGCAAGCAGGACATCATCTTCGGTGTGCTCAAGGCGCACGCCCGCAAGGGCGAGGACATCTACGGCGACGGGGTGCTGGAGATTCTCCAGGACGGCTTCGGCTTCCTGCGCTCCTCCGATTCGAGCTACCTGGCCGGCCCGGACGACATCTATGTCTCTCCGAGCCAGATCCGCCGCTTCAATCTGCGCACCGGCGACTCGATCTCCGGACTGATCCGTCCGCCCAAGGACGGCGAGCGCTACTTTGCGCTGCTCAAAGTCGGCGAGATCAACTTCGACTCGCCGGAGAGCTCGCGCGGCAAGGTGCTGTTCGAGAATCTGACGCCGCTTCATCCCACCGAGCGGTTGAAGCTCGAGCGGGGCAACGGGTCCACCGAGGATCTCACCGCGCGCGCGATCGATCTGGTCGCACCCATCGGCAAGGGCCAGCGCGGCCTCATCGTCTCGCCGCCGAAGGCCGGCAAGACCATGCTGCTGCAGAACATCGCGACCTCGATCACGGCCAATCACCCCGAGTGCTACCTGATCGTGCTGCTGATCGATGAGCGACCGGAGGAAGTGACCGAGATGGCGCGCACGGTGAAGGGCGAGGTCGTGTCCTCGACTTTCGATGAGCCGGCGAGCCGTCACGTGCAGGTGGCGGAGATGGTGATCGAGAAGGCCAAGCGGCTGGTCGAGCACAAGAAGGACGTGGTGATCCTGCTCGACTCGATCACGCGTCTGGCGCGCGCCTACAACACGGTGGTGCCGAGCTCCGGCAAGGTGCTCACCGGAGGCGTGGATGCGAACGCGCTGCAGCGGCCGAAGCGCTTCTTCGGCGCGGCCCGCAACATCGAGGAGGGTGGCAGCCTCACCATTCTCGCGACCGCGCTGGTCGATACGGGCTCCAAGATGGACGACGTGATTTTCGAGGAATTCAAGGGCACGGGCAACTCCGAGATTCACCTCGATCGGCGCATCTCCGAGAAGCGCGTTTTCCCGTCGATCAACATCAACCGTTCGGGCACGCGCAAGGAAGAGTTGATCACCGATCCGGCCGAGCTCTCCAAGATGTGGATCCTGCGCAAGCTCCTGCATCCGATGGATGAGCTCGCGGCGATCGAGTTCCTGCTCGACAAGATGAAGGACACGAAGACGAACGCGGATTTCTTCGACGCGATGAAGCGCTAGCGCGATCGGGTGCTGGCCGGCGCGACGGCGGGATCGGGGGGAGCTGAGATCATGCAGTGGTGGGCGTGGATTACCGTCGGCGCCGTGCTGTTGGGTTCCGAATTGACCTTCGTCAATGCCCAGTTCTACCTCGTGTTCATCGGCGCGGCCGCGCTCATCGTCGGCTTTGCCGACCTGCTGGGCGCGCCGCTCGCCGAGTGGCTGCAATGGTCCGCATTCGCGCTCCTCGCGGCCGTCTCGCTGCTCGCTTTCCGTCGGCGCGTCTACCAGCGAATGCGCCCGCGCTTTCCGGACTTGAAGTGCGGCCCGCAGGGCGAAACCGTCACCTTGCCGACCGCGCTGCCGCCGGGCGCGAGCTGCCGGCTCGAGTTTCGCGGCGGCTCCTGGAGCGCTGTGAACGGCGGATCATCGGTGATCGCCGCCGGCGGCCGGGCCCGCATCCAGCGCGTCGATGGCCTCACTCTGGTGGTCCACTCCGACGGCTGAAGGGAGACAGCTCATGGTTTATGCGTTCTTTGCGATCGCTCTGATCGTCGTCATCGTCGTGGCCAAGACCGCGGTGGTGGTGCCGCAGCAGAGCGCCTACGTGGTCGAGTACCTGGGCCGCTACAGCAAGACCCTGCAGGCGGGATTTCATGTCCTGGTGCCGTTCTTCGAGAAGGTGGCGTACCGCCATAGTCTCAAGGAAATCGCTGCGGAGATCCCTGAGCAGATCTGCATCACGCGCGACAACGTGCAGGTCGGCGTGGACGCGGTGCTCTACATGCAGGTGCTCGATCCCCACCTGGCTTCCTACGGCATCGCCAATTATGGCTTCGCGATCACCCAGCTCGCGCAGACCACGCTGCGCAGCGAGATCGGCAAGATCGAGCTCGATCGCACCTTCGAAGCGCGCGGGGTGATCAATGCCAACGTCGTGGGCGAGCTCGACAAGGCGTCGGTGGCCTGGGGCGTCAAGGTGCTGCGCTACGAGATCAAGAACATCACGCCGCCCAAGGACGTGCTGTCCGCGATGGAAAAGCAGATGCGCGCGGAGCGCGAGAAGCGCGCCGTGGTCCTCACTTCGGAGGGCGAGCGTGACGCGAAAATCAACTCCGCCGAGGGCGAGAAGCAGAAAGTGATCAAGCAGTCCGAGGCGAGCCGGCAGCAGCAGATCAACGAAGCGGAGGGGCAAGCGCAGGCGATTCTCGCGGTGGCGAGCGCGACGGCGGAAGGTCTGCGCAAGGTGGGATTGGCGCTGGCGGAGCGCGGCGGCATCGAGGCGATGCAGCTGCGCATCGGCGAGGAGTACGTGAAGCAGTTCGGCAAGCTCGCGCAGAGCGGGACGACTCTGGTCGTGCCGGCGAATCTGAGCGATCTCGCCTCGGTCGTTTCCATGGCGACCAGCATCGCCAAGAAGACCGGCAGTCTGCCGAGCGGTGCCGCGCCCCAAACTTGAGCCGACAGGGGGCCTCGACGCTCGCGCGCGCCGCCGGTCCGGCCGTCGCCATTCGCTTCCGGGAATTCGTCGCGCTCGTCGCGGCGATGATGTCGACACAGGCGCTCGCGATCGACGCGATGCTGCCCGCCCTACCGAGCATCGGTGCGGCGCTCGATGTGTCCAATCCGAATCACGGTCAATGGATCGTGACCTCGTACATGGTCGGCCTCGGATCCGGCCAGCTCCTGTGGGGCATGCTGTCGGACCGCTTCGGGCGGCGTCGGGTGCTGCTCTGCGGGCTGAGCCTGTACGTGCTGGCGGCGCTTCTGTGCGCAGTCGCGGGCAGCTTCGCGGCGCTGCTCGCCTGGCGCGGCGTGCACGGCTTTGCCGCCGCGAGCGTCACGGTCGCACGCTCGATGGTCCGCGATTTGTATTCCGGCCGCACCATGGCCCGGGTGATGTCGTTGACCTTCGTGGTGTTCCTGACGGTGCCGATCCTGGCGCCGAGTCTCGGCCAGCTCGTTCTGAGCGCGGGCAGCTGGCGCCGGATCTTCGTGGTGTGCGGCATCTTCGCCGCTGCGGTGGAAATATGGGCCGTGACGCGTTTGCCCGAGACGCTGCATCCCGAATATCGACTCACCCTGAGTCCGAGCCATGTGGCCAGGGCGGTCAAGCTGGTGCTCGGCAACCGGCTGTCGATCTGCTACACGCTCGCGAATACCGTGATGTTCGGCGCACTGATCTCATACGTCGCCATGGTGCAGCAGATCTTCGCGGATGTGTTCCATCGCGCCAGCTTGATGCCCGGCATGTTCGCCCTGTGCGCCGGATTCATGGGATTTGCCGCGTTCTGCAATTCGCGCCTGGTGGAGCGCCTGGGGATGCGCCTGATCTCGCATGGCGCTTTGCTGGTCTACATCGGCGTCACCGCATTGCACTCGGTGGTCGCGGCGCTCGGCCGCGATCAGATGTGGACGTTCGTGATCATGCAATCACTCACCATGGCGACCTTCAGCCTGTCGGTGTCGAATTTCGGCGCCATGGCGATGGAGCCGGTGGGAGCGGTGGCGGGCATCGGCGCCTCGCTGCAGGGCTGCATCTCCACCGGCGCCGCGGCGCTGTTGAGCGCGGCCATCGGCCGCAAGTTCCACGGTACCACTTTGCCTCTCGCGGGTGGGGCGCTCGCGTGCGGGCTCAGCGCGCTTGCCTTCGTGCTGTGTGCGGAAAAGGGGCGCCTGTTCCGGAGCCATCACGGCGAGCCCGCGCCGAGCACATTGCATTGACCGTGCCGGGCCGCCCCCTCGCCGGGCGCCCCTCGCCGGGCGCCCCTCACCGGGTGTCGAAGAATCCGTTCACGGTGGCATGCGTCGGCGCGCTTCCGAGGGCGCCGAAGCTGCCGCGCTCGGCAATCTCACGGGCCGCCTGCATGAATCCTCCCCAGGCAGCGCGTGCCAGGGCGCCCCCCACGCTGACCCGTCGCACCCCGAGACGGGCGACGTCCGCGAGCGTGAGTCCCGAGGGCGCGCTCATGAGCAGGTTGACCGGCTTCGGTCGCACCGCTTCGACCACCGCGCGGATGTGCTCGGTGCTCTTGATTCCCGGGGCATACAGGCAGTCGGCGCCGGCATCGGCGTAGGCTTCGAGGCGCGCGATCGTGACAGCGATGTCGGGCAAGCCGACGAGAAAGCATTCGGCGCGCGCGATCAGCAGCACATCGCCGCCCGCGGCGTCGATCGCGCGCCGCGCGGCCCGGACTCGCTCCACCGCCGTGGCAAGGTCGAACAGCGGGCCGGCGCCCGCGGGCTGGGTGGCCGCGAGCTGTGGCCCCACGGTGTCCTCGATGGATACCCCGGCGATTCCCGTCTCGATCGCCAGCCGCACGCTTTCCTCGACGCCGGCCGCATCGGGCGCAAATCCATTCTCGAAGTCCGCGTTGAGCGGCACGTCGAGCGCGGCGCTGAGCGTGGCGAGATGCTCGAGCACGCGGTCCCGGGGCATGCCGTTGTCGGGCTGCCCTCGCGACCAGGCGAAGCCCGAACTCGTGCTCGCGAGCGCCTTGAACCCGAGACTCTGAAGATACAGCGCGCTTCCAACATCCCACGGGTTGGGAATGACGAAACAGCCGTCCTCGTGCAGCGCGCGGAAAGCGCGGCGCTTCTCGACGATGCTTTTCATGCAGCTCTCCTCCTGCTCACGCTCGCCGCACGGTACAGGAAAAGCATCCCCGACTGGCGTTGTGCAGATGCACGTAGGCTGCCGCAGGGTTGGAGAACAGCCGCTCGAGCGTCGCGGCGGCGTCGCGGCCGGCGCATACCCCCGCGTCGATCATCTGATGCTGCGCGTCGTAGGCGCGCGCGGAGATGAGTCGCGTGCCGACATAGTCGGGGATCATCCCGGGTTCGACCGTTCTCTGCACGGCGTTCCTGCGCACGAAGATCGGGCCGGATGCCCGGTAGGGCGACTGCGCCGGCTGATGCTCGAAAGGCAACAACAGCAGCTCCTCGCCGATCTCCGCATCCGACAAGCTCACGCGGCACGGATATCCGGGCTTCGAGTCCGCAATGATGCGCCGCGCATTGAGCGTGCGCAGCTCCGTGTCGCTCAGAGCGAACAGCCGCGCGAACGGTTCATAAGGAATGCCGACCAGTTGAAATGCGGGCATGAGCTTCATCCAATTTGCCAGGGAGGGCCTCATCATGAGCCTGGCCGCGGCCGCGGTCTCGCCGTTTTCGGACATGAAATTGGTGTGCGGGTGTTCGCCGCGGTCGCGGCCCGGCTAGCGAGTCTCGCGCCGCTCCGCCGCACGCTCGAGTGCGATCGCGCGATAGCCGATGTCGCGCCGGTATTGCACCAGATTCCAGTGAATCACCCCGACCAGATCGTAAGCCTGGCGCTGCGCCGCGGCGACGCTCGTCCCCAGGCCGACGGCACAGAGCACGCGGCCGCCGGCGGTGAGCACTTCGCTGCCCGCGCTGCGGGTGCCCGCATGAAACACTTTGCCGGGCAGAGCCTCGGCCTGCTCGAGTCCCGCGATTCGATCTCCGGTCTGATAGCTGTCGGGATAGCCGCCGGCCGCCATCACCACGCCGAGCGCCGCGCGCGGATCCCAGAGCGGCTCGATGTGCTCGAGCCGATGATCGATCGCCGCCTCGCAGATCTCGACCAGATCGCTCTCGAGCCGCAGCAAAATCGGCTGCGTCTCCGGATCTCCCAGCCGGCAGTTGAATTCGAGTACGTTCGGTGTTCCGTCCTCGGCCATCATGAGCCCGGCATACAGAAATCCGGTATAGGGCGTGCCGTCGGCTGCGAGGCCGCGCAGGGTCGGCTCGATCACCCGGCGCATGATGCTCGCATGCACGGCCGGCGTTACGATGGGCGCCGGAGAGTATGCTCCCATGCCGCCGGTGTTCGGACCGCGGTCGCCGTCATCGCGCCGCTTGTGGTCCTGCGAGGTCGCGAGTGCGATCACCTGGTCGCGAGCGGCGACCACGATGAAACTCACCTCCTCGCCGCGCAGGAACTCCTCGATCACGACGGTCCTGCCGGCCGCGCCGAAGCTGCCGGCGAGCATGCCGTTCGCCGCATCGATCGCGGATGCGTGAGTGTCGCAGATGAGCACGCCTTTGCCCGCGGCGAGGCCGTCCGCCTTGACCACCAGAGGCAGCCGTTGTGCGCGCACATAGCTCGGATCGAAGCTCGCCGCCGTGAACGTCGCATAACTCGCGGTGGGAATGCGATGACGTCTGAGGAATTCCTTGGTGTAGGCCTTCGAGCCCTCGAGGCGCGCCGCGTCGCGCGACGGGCCGAAACAGCGTCGGCCTGCCGCCGTAAAACGGTCGACGATGCCCTCGACCAGGGGTGCCTCGGGCCCGACGATGGTGAGGCTGACGTTCTCGCGCTCGGCGAACCCGATCAGCGCGTCGATGTCGCCGCTGCCGATGCCGACGTTGGAGACTTTCGCCTCGCGCGCGGTGCCGGCGTTGCCGGGAGCGACGTACACATGCTCGACCCGCGCCGACTGGGCGCACTTCCAGGCGAGCGCATGTTCGCGGCCGCCGCCGCCGACCACCAGGATTTTCATGCGGCGCCTCCTTTCTAGTGCCGGAAGTGCCGGGTACCGGTGAAGATCATCGCGATGCCGTGCTGGTCCGCCGCCGCGATGACCTCGGCATCGCGCTTCGATCCGCCCGGCTGGATCACCGAGCGGATACCGAGCTCTGCGATCGCGTCCAATCCGTCGCGAAATGGGAAGAAGGCGTCCGAAGCGGCCGACGCGGATTCGAGCGATAGCCCTTCGTCCCGTGCCTTGAGAGCGGCAATCCGGCTGCTCACCACCCGACTCATTTGACCCGCCCCGATCCCGAGCGTGGCCTGCTCCCGGGCGCAGACGATGGCGTTCGATTTGACATATTTGGCAACGCGCCAGGCGAACAGAAGATCGTCCATCTCCGCCGTGGATGGCCGCCGCTGCGTGACGGTCCGCAGGTCCTGCGGACCCGTCTCGGCGCGGTCGCGCGTCTGCACCAGCAGGCCGCCGGCGACGCTCTTGTACTCGAGCAGCTGGCTGACCGCAGTGCCGAGGGCGCCGGTCTCGAGAACGCGCACATCGTCCTTGGTCGCGAGCAGCGCCTTGGCCCCCGCACTGATGTGCGGCGCGAGGATGACCTCGACGAACTGCCGCTCGAGCAGCGCGCGTGCGGCCTCGGCGTCGAGCTCGCGGTTGAACGCGATGATCCCGCCGAAGGCCGAGGTCGGGTCGGTGCGGTAGGCCTTGAGGTAGGCGGCCGCGATCGAATCGCCGAGCGCCACGCCGCACGGATTCGCATGCTTGACGATCACGCAAGCGGGTGCGTCGAATTGCCGCACGCATTCGAGCGCCGTGTCCGCGTCGGCGATGTTGTTGTAGGAGAGCTCCTTGCCCTGCACCTGCGTGGCCTGCGTCACCGAGGCGCCGATGGCCCGCGGATCGGTGTAGAAGGCGGCCTGCTGGTGCGGATTCTCCCCGTAGCGCAGGTCCATGCGTTTGCGAAACGACAAGTTGAGATCGTTCGGAAACGTCGTCGCCTCGCCACCGATCGCACCGGTGAAGTAAGCCGAGACCATGGCGTCGTACTGCGCGGTATGCGCGAACGCTTTTGCCGCGAGCTCGCGCCGCATGCCGATGTCAGTGGCTCCCTGATTGGCGGCCAGCTCATCGAGCAGCGCGCGGTAGTCGGCGGGATCGACCACGACGGTAACAGAAGCGTGATTCTTGGCGGCGGCGCGTACCATTGCCGGGCCGCCGATATCGATGTTCTCGACCGCATCGTCATAGCTGCAATCGGGGCGCGCCACGGTCTCGGCGAACGGATAAAGGTTTACGGCAAGCAGGTCGATGGCGTCGATGCCATGCTCGCGCATCACTTCCTCGTCGATGCCGCGGCGCCCCAGGAGTCCGCCATGGATCCTCGGGTGCAGCGTCTTGACGCGCCCGCCCATGATCTCCGGAAAGCCGGTGTGCTCGGCGACCTCCTTGACGGAAATTCCGTGACCGACCAGCAGCCTGGCGGTGCCGCCGGTGGAGAGCAGCTCGATCCCGCGCTCCTTCAGCTCACGCGCGAACTCGACGATCCCAGTCTTGTCGGAGACGCTCAGCAGCGCACGGCGTACAGGCGTGAGCAATGACTTCCTCTACTCGCTGATCCCGAACTCTTTGAGTTTCTTGCGGAGCGTGCCGCGATTGATCCCGAGAATCGTGGCGGCACGGCTCTGGTTGCCGTGCACGTGATCCATGACCACCTTGAACAGCGGCTCTTCAACCTCGCGCATCACGAGCTCGTACAGATGCGCAGGCTTGTGGCCGTTCAACGTCTCGAAGTAGCACTGCAACGCCTCCTCCGCCTGCGTGCGCAACGGCACTCCCTTGCCATTGACCTTCAGATCGCGGCCATTGAACGGCGCGGAGACCTCTTTGCGTGCCCTCGACTTCTTTTTTGCGACCATAGCCCCCACCAGTTCCCTGTAAATCGTTCTTATTTTTCGCCGTTGTCTATGAGCGCTTATGCGGCGCGCGGCTCACGTGTGTCGTATTGCTCCAACAGCGTGGCCAGTTGCTCACGTGGTGTCTCGATTGTCACGAGACGGTTGCGCAGTGCCTCTTGTCCCGGATGCCGACTGAAATACCAACTCAAGTGTTTACGCGCCACTCGAACACCGGTTGCATCGCCGTAGAAGTCGTATAGGTTTTCGAGGTGGGCGCGCATGATATCACGGACATTTTCTCGCGCCAGATCTTCGCGCAACTTCCCCGCTCGGATGAAAAAATTGACTTCGTCAAAAATCCATGGCCTGCCTTGCGCGGCCCTGCCGATCATGACTCCGTCGCAGCCGGTCTCGATCAGCACCTGACACGCGCGTTGCGGAGAATCAATGTCGCCGTTCGCAAAAACCGGAATTTTTATATGCTGCTTGATGTCGCGTACGGTTTCGTGCTCGGCAGTTCCTCGATACATGTCCGCACGGGTGCGCCCGTGAATCGCGAGCGCCTGGATGCCGCACTCCTCGGCGAGCTGCGCGACGCGCATGCCGTTCTTGCAGCTCGCATCCCAGCCGGTGCGCGTCTTCAGGGTCACGGGAACCGGCACCGCTGCGACCACCGCCTCGAGGATGCGCGCGACGAGCGCCTCGTCCTTGAGCAGAGCGGAGCCCGCGAGGCGGTTGCAGACCTTCTTCGCCGGACATCCCATGTTGATGTCGACGATCTCCGCGCCCGCATCGACGCTGCGCCGCGCCGCGTCGGCCATCATCTGCGGATCGAATCCCGCGATCTGGACCACTCGCGGACTCGGCTCGCCGCGGTGATCCATGCGCCGCGAGGACTTCGGTGTATGCCACAAGCGCGTGTCGGCGGTCAGCATCTCCGATGCTGCGAGTCCCGCGCCGAGTCTGCGGCACAGCATTCGAAACGGGCGATCGGTGACTCCCGCCATCGGCGCGAGCACCACGTTGGAGGGCAGCACATGCGTACCGATCCTGATGGGCGGAGCGGCGCTGCGACGATCCTGGCTTGCGGCGAGATCCCGGCTTGCGGCGACCGGATTCATGGTGCGGCCGGCGTCTGCGACGCAGCATCCCCGGCGCAGGCAATTTTTTGCGCACCCGAGCGCAGGCACACGTCGATCTCGAACCCTTCGGCATCCTTGCCGGGGTCCACGATGTCGAGCGTCGCGTCGGCGCGTTCGCCGGGAGCCAGCATGCGCAGCACCGGCTTGCCGAGGTATTCGGCCGGTTCGAAGTCGCGCGTGCCGATGCGCGCGCCGAAGCGATTGGCGAGCGTCACCCGCAGCAGCGGATAAGGTTGAAGCTGCGCAGTCGTGTTGAGAATGCTGGCACGCACGCGCAGCGTACCGGCCGCGCTCGGATCTCCGGTCACTCCCCACTGGCGCAGCTGATAAGCCGATAGGTTGGGGGATCCCGCAGGGGCGACTCCGAGCAGCGCGTACAGACCGTGCAGCGGACCGCGCAGCGGCGCATGCGCGCCGAGCCAGTCGCGGTTCTCGTGGATCATCTGTCCGGCCAGCAGCAAGGCGAGCACGAGCGCTGCGCCGAGCCACAGCGCAAACGGCAGCGGCCGGCGAGCAGGCATCTCGATCTGCGTAAACAGGGCGCGCTCATCGATTCCCTCGAGCATCTCGCGCCTGACCTCATCGGGCACTTCGAGTCCGGCGATCCTCGCACGCGCCCGCTCGGCGGGCTGCGGTTCGGCACCTTCGGTCGCGCCGGCAGCGGTTGGCACGGCCGACGCCGAGCGCGGAGCCGCCTCGATGAAAATACGGTCGAGCTCGCCCGGAGGCAGCGTGAATTCCAGCGACTCCTCGGCGGACGGCTGCGTGGTCGTTGGCGTCGCCTCGGCTTTGCGCTCATCGGCGCCCTTGGCCGCACCGGCAGGCTTCGCGCCGGCCGCGGGTCGCGCGCTGCCCGCGGGCTGCGCGCCACTTTGAGCTTTCGGAGGAGCGGCGCTCGGCGAGGGCGGCGCCGCCGGCGGGCTCGATTGAGGCGCGGGCGGGGGCCGTGCAGCGCCCGCGGGAGTCGCCGGCTTCGCCATGGCCGCCTTGAGCGCGGCGGCACGCGCCGCCGCAGCCGCAACCTTGAGCGCCGCTGCGGTCCGCGCAGCCTCCGCCGCCTTGGCCGCATCGTCGGCTCGATCGTCGCGCGCCGCCTCCGGTGTTTTGGCGGGGGCCTCCTTGAGGGCTTCGTCGTCGAATTTGTCGAGCAGCCGCAGGCGCGCGAACTCCACATCGGCCGCTTTCATCTCATCGGCGTCCTCCTCGGCGGCCGCGGCGCCATGGCCGAGCGGCGGGACCGTCGACTCGAGAATCTGATCGGCGCGCGCTTCCATCTCGAGCGCCGATTCGCCGGTCGGAAAAGCGCTGGCATCTTCGGCGAGCCGCGCCAGCGCGTTGAATACCTCGCCGCATTTCCCGCAGCGCACCTGCCCCCCGGCCGCGCGCAGCACATCGGCCGAAAGCCGGAACACGGTCTCGCACTTTGCGCATTGCGTGTACACGCTACGACGCTCTCCGGGCGTGGATGCAGCACCAATCGTCTCGGTCGACCACGTGCACCATATCAAACGCGCAAGCGTACGCCGCCTTGACGGTATCCGCCTGCGTGCGCAAAAGTCCCGAGAGAATGAGATCGCCGCCCCTGCGGCAGGCCGCGGTGAGCACCGGAGCCAGCTCGATCAGCGGCTCGGCGAGGATGTTGGCGAGGACGATATCGGCGGCCTCGAGAGCCGCCGGCACGCTCTGCGTCTGCAGGCGCGACGCTACCGCATTGCGCTCGGCATTTGCGCGCGTGGCCGTGAGCGCCTGCGGGTCGTGATCGACCGCGACCACGCGTGATGCGCCGAGCTTCAGCGCCGCGATCCCCAGGATCCCCGAACCGCAGCCGTAGTCGATGACGGAATGTCCGGCGAGCGGCAGGGAGTCCAGGAATTGCAAGCAGAGCGCAGTCGTCGGATGAGTGCCGGTGCCGAACGCAAGGCCTGGATCGAGGCGCACCACCACGGCGCGGGCGTCGTGCGGCGCTTCGCCCTGGGTCGGGCAAACCCAGAGCCGGGCGCCGAAGCGCAAGGGCTTCCATCCCGCGAGCCAGGCGCGCTCCCATCGTTGATCCTTGACCGCGCGAACGCTCGCATGGTCGGTTATGTGCGAGCCGAGCCGCTCGGCGAGACGCCCGAGACTCTGCGCGGCGTCGTGCGACTCGTCGAACAGCGCACGCACCCGCGTGTCGCGCCACAGGCGGATCTCGCCCGGCTTGGTCTCGAGCACCGGCTCGTCGCCGCCGTCCAGAAAGGTGATCGAGCTCGCACCGATCTCCTCGAGCGCAGCCTCGACCTCAAGCGAGCTCAGGGTCGCCAGCGGGAACTCGATTTCATACAACATCATCGCCGGGCAACGTTGCCAGACCTCACTTCAATCCCAGGCGCCGCTCCAGATAATGAATGTCCGTGCCGCCTTGCCGAAACGCGGAGTGCGTGAAGATTTCCTGATGCAACGGAATGTTGGTCTTGATGCCCTCGACCACCATCTCGGCCAGGGCATTGCGCATGCGCGCGATGGCGGTGTCGCGCGTATCCCCATAAGCGATCACCTTGCCGATCATGGAATCGTAGAACGGCGGGACGTTATAGCCCGTGTACACGTGGCTGTCGACACGAATTCCCGGGCCGCCCGGCGAATGCCATAGCCTGACGGGACCGGGCGAGGGGGCGAAGCTCTTGGGGTCCTCGGCGTTGATGCGGCACTCGATCGCGTGGCCGCGCATCTGGATGTCGTTCTGCGTGTAAGGCAAGGCCTCGCCGGCCGCGATCAGCAGCTGTGCCTTGACGATGTCGATTCCGGTGACGAGCTCCGTGACCGGATGCTCCACCTGGACCCGGGTATTCATCTCGATGAAGTAGAACTCGTTGTCCTGATAGAGAAACTCGAGCGTCCCGGCGTTGCGATAGCCTACTTCCTGGCAAGCGCGGGCGCAGCGCTCTCCCATGGTCTTGCGCTGCTTGGCGGAAAGGCCGGGTGCGGGAGCCTCTTCGAGCACCTTCTGATGCCGGCGTTGCATGGAGCAGTCGCGCTCGCCGAGATGCACGACGTTGCCGTAGTTGTCGGCCAGCACTTGAAACTCGATATGCCGCGGCCGGTCGAGGAACTTCTCCATGTAGACCTGTGGATTGCCGAACGCCGCCAGGGCTTCGGATTGCGTCACGCTGATGGCGTTGAGGAGCGATGCGTCGGTGTGCACGACCCGCATACCGCGTCCGCCGCCGCCGCCCGATGCCTTGATGATGAGCGGATAGCCGATGTCCTTGGCGATGCGGAAGTTTTCGTCCGCATCGTTGCCCACCGGGCCATCCGATCCCGGCACGCAAGGCACTCCGGACGCCTTCATCACCTTGATGGCGGATACCTTGTCGCCCATCAGGCGGATGGTCTCGGCACGCGGCCCGACGAAGATGAAACCGCTCTTTTCCACGCGCTCGGCGAAGTCCGCGTTTTCCGACAGGAACCCGTAGCCGGGATGAATCGCAACCGAGTCGGTCACTTCCGCGGCGCTGATGATCGCCGGCATGTTGAGATAGGAAAGAGTGGCCTGCGGCGGGCCGATGCACACCGTTTCATCCGCCAGCAGCACGTGCTTGGTATTGAAGTCCGCGGTGGAATGTACCGCGACGGTTTTGATCCCGAGCTCGCGGCACGCCCGCAGGATGCGGAGCGCGATCTCGCCGCGGTTGGCGATGACGACTTTCTCGATCATCGTCGTTATTCGATGATGAACAGCGGTTGGCCGAATTCGACGGGTTCGCCGTTCTTGGCGAGGATCGCGGTGACGCGCCCGGCCTTGTCCGACTCGATCTGGTTCATCATCTTCATCGCCTCGATGATGCACAGGATCTGTCCGACCTTGATCTCCATGCCGATCTCGACGAACGCCTTCGCGCCCGGTGCGGACGCCGAGTAGTAGGTCCCCACCATGGGCGAGGTGATGGTCTGATCATCGTTGCGCGGCTTGTGCTCGCCGGCCGCCGTGGCCGGCAGCTTCGTCGCCGGTGCCGGTGCGGGCGCGGGTGGCGGGGGCGGAGCCGTGGCCGATACGGGAGCCGGCATGGCCGCCATGCGCGGATGGCGGCTGATGCGCACGGACTCCTCGCCCTCGGAAATCTCCAGCTCCGAAATGCCGGATTCCTCCAGCAGCTCGATCAGCTTTTTGACTTTGCGAATATCCATCCGCGACTTCCCCCAAAAGTGATTTTCGTTGTGTCAGGCGAGACGAGCGGTCGCCGCCTCGAGCGCGAGGTCGTAGCCGATCGGGCCGAGTCCCACGATGCAACCGACCGCAATGTCCGATAGGTAGGAGCGGTGCCGGAACTCCTCGCGAGCAAACACGTTGCTGAGATGAACTTCGATGAACGGCAGCGAAACGGCCAGGAACGCGTCACGCAAGGCAATGCTCGTATGGGTCAGCGCACCCGGGTTTATGATGGCGAAGGCAACGCCATTGCGGCCGGCCGCCTGTACCTGGGCGATCAACTCATGCTCGGCATTACTCTGGACCGCGACGAGCTCATGACCCTTGGCTCGCGCGGCGCTCGCCAGCCTCGATTCGATGGCTGAGAGCGTCGTCGTGCCGTAGATCGCGGGCTCGCGCGAGCCCAGCAAGTTCAGATTGGGTCCATTCAGCAACAGAATTCGCGCCATGTGGCGATCAAGGGCCTCGTCGCCCGCAAAAGATGCGCGATATTTAGCGGAAATTGGGCTGAATTAGCAAGCTTCTTCTGCGAACTGAGGCCGAACTAAGAATTATGGGCCTTGCCGGCAGAGTTTGGCGGTGCGGCAAGCGCATGCAGCCCGTCCGTGATGCTGCGCCGGGCCTGCTGCAAAGCAACACGATCGCGATCGAGATCCTGTACGGTCGAGAGAATCAGGTCGGCCTGCGCTCTGTGCAATTCACCCACGTAAAGCGCCACCACCTCGCCGCGGCGATCAGTGAAGACGGTGAATGGAAACACCGGTGTCTCGACGCCGAAGCGCGTCGCGACGTCGAGCGCGTCCTGCTCGCCGACCAGCAACGCATAGGGAATCTTGAGCTCCTGGGCAAAGGACTTCACTTGATCGGGGTGGTCCACGGCGATGCCCACGAAGGTGACCCCGCGACCGGCCCACTCACTCGATAGTCCCTCGAGAAGCGGGATTTCCTGCCGGCAGGGTGCGCACCAGGTCGCCCAGAAGTTGATGACCAGGGATTGTCCGTCCCAAGAATGGACGGAGGTGAGCTTGCCGTCGACCGACTTGAGCGAGAAGTCCGGCAAATGCTCGGGGATCTTCGAGGGCGCGGGGAGTGCCGGCTGATCCGCCAGGTCGCTCGCCGTCGGCGCGCTGGCTTCGCCGACCGGGACCGCAATCCCGCCGCTCCCACGGTCCGCATGGGAGGCGTGCAATCGAAGGCCGATCCAGGCGGCCGCCAGCGCGAGCGTTGCGCATGCCGCGAGACGCATACCCCGTTCGATCATGGGTGACCGTTCATGGCCGCCCGCTCATGATGTGGGCAGCGGGAGATTCCGTCCCTTGCGAAGCACCAGGCCGGCGAGAAGGAAGGCAAGAGACCCGCCCAGGATCGCGTAGCGCTCCCAGCGTGGGAAGCTGTCGAGCGCCACGGGCGCGGCGGCATCGGCCGCCGGGGCGCCAGCCGCCGGCGACAGCACCTTCGTGATCGGCGGATAGCACAGACCCGCCTCCGCGCATCCTTGATAGGTCACTTTGATCTGTACCGGGTGAGCGCCGTAGTCCATTCGACGATACGCCACCGTCCCCTCGACCTGCTGAGTGAAGATCTCCTGAGTACCCAGATAGGGATCGGTCTTGTTCACCCCGCGCGGCAGCGATATCCCCGAAACCACGAGGTCCGGGCTCTCGGCGGCCACCGAGATCTTCTGACGGTACAGGTAATAGCCATCGGCGATCACCCAGCGAACCCGCAGAGCGCTCCCGTCGATCCGTGCCCCCACCCGGAAGGCCACGTCGGGAGGCAGAAAATCGGTCTCGTTGGACTCGATGCCGCGCATCCACCAAGGCTTTGCCACGGCATGGCCGGCGAGTCCCACGACACTCGACATAATCAGCGCGCGCAGCAGCGGATGTCTGTTCATGGGGGCGCACTTTATATGAAATGCGCGCCGGAGCGTTATCCGGCCGCGATGCGGCACGAAGCCCCAATAAATCCAGCCGCTCTCCCCTTGATTCCCGAGAAACCGCCGCTATTATTAGCAGCCACGAGAGGGGAGTGCTAACACATCCTCGCGTCAAACCCTAACCCAAGCATCAGGAGTCTTGTTCTATGAAGATTCGACCCCTTCACGACCGTGTGATCGTGAGACGAGAAGAAGAGGAGCGTAAGTCCCCGGGCGGCATCGTGATCCCCGACACCGCCACCGAGAAGCCCGTGTTCGGCAAGGTTATCGCCGTCGGCAAGGGCAAGATCTTGGAGAACGGCGAGGTCCGTCCGCTCGACGTCAAGGTTGGCGACAAGATCCTCTTCGGCAAGTACAGCGGAACCGAGGTCAAGATGGATGGCGAGGAGCTTGTAGTCATGCGTGAGGAAGACGTCATGGCTGTGGTCGAGAGCAAGTAAGGCCTCTCGATCCAATCCAACCGTTATCAAAATCAATTAGTTAGAGGAATCAGGAAATGGCAGCTAAAGACGTACGTTTCTCAGACGACGCCCGGGCCCGCATGTTCAAGGGCGTGAATATCCTGGCGAATGCGGTGAAGGTGACGCTCGGCCCCAAGGGCCGCAACGCGGTGCTCGACAAGAGCTTCGGCGCCCCCACCGTCACCAAGGACGGCGTGTCGGTCGCGAAGGAAATCGAGCTCAAGGACAAATTCGAGAACATGGGCGCGCAAATGGTGAAGGAAGTCGCTTCCAACACCTCCGATGAGGCCGGCGATGGCACCACCACGGCGACCGTGCTCGCCCAGGCGATCATTCGCGAGGGTTTGAAGTCGGTCGCGGCCGGTGCGAATCCGATGGATCTGAAGCGCGGCATCGACCTCGCGGTCACCTCCGCCACCGAGGAGCTGAAGAAGCTCTCCAAGCCCTGCAAGGACCCGAAGGCGATTGCGCAGGTAGGCACGATTTCCGCCAACTCCGATGAGAGCATCGGCAAGACCATCGCGGATGCGATGGCGAAGGTCGGCAAGGAAGGCGTGATCACGGTCGAGGAAGGCTCCGCTCTCGAGAACGAGCTGGAAGTGGTCGAGGGTATGCAGTTCGACCGCGGCTATCTGTCCCCGTACTTCATCAACAATCAGCAGAGCCAGAGCGCCGAGCTCGACAAGCCGCTGATCCTGTTGGTGGACAAGAAGATCTCCAACATCCGTGAGCTGCTGCCCCTGCTCGAGGCGATTGCCAAGGGCGGCCGTCAGTTGCTCATCGTCGCCGAGGACGTCGAGGGCGAGGCGCTCGCAACCCTCGTGGTCAACACTATTCGCGGTATCGTCAAGGTCGCGGCGGTCAAGGCACCGGGCTTCGGCGATCGCCGCAAGGCCATGCTGCAGGACATCGCGATCCTCACGGGCGGAACGGTGATCTCGGACGAGGTCGGCCTGTCGCTCGAGAAGGCCACGCTCAATGACCTGGGCGAGGCGAAGAAGGTGCTGGTCGAGAAGGAAAACACCACCGTCATCGATGGTGCCGGCAAGCAGTCCGACATCAAGGCGCGGGTCGAGAGCATCCGCCAGCAGATCGAGGAAGCGACCTCCGACTACGACAAGGAGAAGCTGCAGGAGCGCGTTGCGAAGCTCTCCGGCGGTGTCGCCGTGATCAAGGTCGGCGCTGCGACCGAGATCGAGATGAAGGAAAAGAAGGCGCGTGTCGAGGACGCGTTGCACGCAACCCGTGCGGCCGTCGAAGAAGGCGTCGTTCCGGGCGGCGGCGTGGCGCTGGTGCGCGCGCTCAAGGCCATCGAGAAGCTCACCGGAGCCAACGACGACCAGACGACCGGCATCAGGATCCTGTCCCGCTCGATCGAGGAGCCGCTGCGCCAGATCGTGGCCAACGCCGGCGAGGATGCCGCGGTGGTTCTGAACCGCGTCCGCGAGGGCAAGGGCAACTTCGGCTACAACGCTGCGACCAGCGAGTACGGCGACATGATCGAGCTCGGCATCCTGGATCCGACCAAGGTCACGCGCCTCGCTCTGCAGAACGCGGCCTCGGTGGCGGGTCTCCTGCTCACGACCGAAGTCATGATCGCGGAAGCTCCGAAGGAGGAAGAGCACTCCCACGGCGCCCCGGGCGGCGGCATGGGTGGCATGGGCGGTATGGATATGTAATTTCGCCGTTGCGGGCGGCCAGGCCGCCCGCAAGGACGTATTGAGATCCGGAAAGAGCGGGCTTCGGCCCGCTCTTTCTTTCTGCGCCCGGCGGGGCGTACCCTTCGAGACCGCAGCCCCACCCCCCGGATTGACCATGAAGCTTTACTGGTGCAAGAACACGCGCGCCTTCCGGATCGCCTGGCTCCTCGAGGAATCGGGCCTGAATTATCAGCGCATCGCGCTCGACGTCCGCAACGAGAGCTCGAAGAATGACCCCGCATTTCGCGCCGTCTCGCCGATGGGCAAAGTCCCTGCGCTCGAGGACGGCGCCGCGCGCCTGAGCGACTCGGGCGCGATCTGCATCTACGTCGCCGACCAATATCCCGAGACGCGGCTGGGGCCGCCCGTCGGCCATTCAGATCGTGCGCGTTTCCTGCAGTGGGTCACGTTCACGAATTCCGTCATCGAGCCCGCGATGCTGGAGAAGGTCGCCAAGCTCGAGTCAAAACCGACCTCGTACGGCTGGGGAAGCTTCGATCTCATGCTGACCACGCTGCGCGCGGAGCTGGCGAAGGGCGAGTGGATCCTCGGTGAGCGATTTTCGGCCGCCGACGTGCTGCTCGGCACCGGCGCCTATTTTCTCAAGCAATTCGGACTGATCGGCGATGACCCGGTGATCGGAGCCTACATCGCCCGCTGCGCGGCGCGCCCCGCCTGGCAGAGAGCCCACGCGTTCGACGCGGCCTGAGCCGAAGTCCCGGTCGCCGATCGACGACTACGCCCGCTCGGCTCGGGCAGCGCATGCTGCCTCACCGGACGGTTCGTGCCAAAGTATACGCCTTTGTCTCCGCGGAGATCCGAGACTCCCATGACTTGGACCAAGAGCCAGCGCAACATCGTGATCGCCGCCTATCTGGGCTGGACGCTCGATGCCTTCGATTTTTTCTTGATGGTCTTCATGTTCAAGGACATCGCGTCCGACTTTCATGCAAGTGCCCAGGTGGTCTCGACCGCCGTCTTGCTCACCCTGGCCATGCGTCCGCTCGGCGCTTTCCTTTTCGGCCGTCTCGCCGACCGCTTCGGACGCAAGCCGGCCCTCATGTGGAACATCGTGGCTTACTCGCTGCTCGAGATGGCCTCGGGATTTGCGCCGAGCATGACCGCCTTGCTGCTCGTGCGGGCGCTGTTCGGCATCGCGATGGGCGGGGAGTGGGGAATCGGCTCCGCGCTCACCATGGAGACGATTCCGGCGAGCGCGCGCGGCGTGGTGTCGGGGCTGTTGCAGGTGGGTTATCCCTCGGGTTTCTTCCTGGCCTCGCTCGCGGTGTACCTGTTCTATGACCGCCTCGGCTGGCGCTACATGTTCGTGCTCGGAGTGATTCCGGCGCTGCTGGTGTTCTTCATCCGGCGAGCGATCGACGAGTCTCCGGCGTGGCGGATGCAGCAGGCGGGGACGGGAATCGGCGTCCTCACCGTGCTCAAGCGCGACTGGAAGCTCGCCGTCTACGCCATCGTGCTCATGACCGCCTTCAACTTCTTCAGTCACGGCTCGCAGGATGCCTACCCCAGCTATTTTTTGAAGCAGCAGCATCACTTCGACACCCACGTATCCTCGCTCATGACGGCCATCGGCAATATCGGTGCGATCGTCGGCGGGCTTGCCTTCGGTGCGCTCTCGCAGCGCATCGGGCGGCGCAGAGCCATCATGATCGCCGCGCTGATCGCCTTGCCGGTGTTGCCCTTCTGGGCGTTCGGCAAGGTGCCGCCGATACTCGCGATCGGGGCGTTTCTCATGCAAGTCGCCGTACAGGGTGCCTGGGGCGTGATACCCGCCCACCTCAATGAGCTGTCGCCGGCCGAGATCCGCGGCACGTTTCCGGGTGTGGTCTACCAGCTGGGGAACCTGTTCGCCGCGATCAATTTGAACCTGCAGGTCGCGATTGCCGAGGATCACGGCAACAACTTCGGCCTCGCGCTCGCGCTGGTGGTCGGCACGGTCGCGATCGCGATCGCGCTGCTGGTCGCGTTCGGGCCCGAACGGCGCGGAGTCGCCATGAGCATCGTGCCGGGCGCGGCCCTCGCCGAGCCCGCGCCATGAGCTGGTCAGCGAGGCAATACATGGCCTTCGAGGACGAGCGCACTCGCCCGGTCCGGGATCTGCTCGCGGCCGTGCCCGGGACCGAGGCGCGTCATGCCGTCGATCTCGGCTGCGGTCCGGGCAATTCGACCGAGGTCCTTGCGCGACGCTTCCCCGGTGCCCAAGTGCGCGGGATCGACAGCTCGCCGGATATGATCGCAGCGGCACGCAAGCGTCTGCCGCAAGTCGAGTTCGAGGTTGCCGCGATCGGCGATTGGCTGCGCGAGCCCGCTGCCGCGGCGCGACCTTTCGACTTGATTCTGGCGAACGCGGTGCTGCACTGGGTTCCGGATCACGCCGCGCTGTTTGCCGAGCTCGCGGCCCGGCTCGGGCCAGGAGGAAGCCTCGCCGTGCAGATGCCGGACAATCTCGCCGAGCCCGCGCAACGCTTGATGCGCGAGATCGCGCTCGAGGGACCCTGGAGCCGCAAGCTCGCGAACCTCGGCGAGCCGCGCGTGCCGATCGAGAGCGGGGAGTGGTACTACCGGTTGCTGCGCTCGAGCTGCGCGCGCGTCGATATCTGGCGGACTACGTACCTGCATCCGCTCGCAGGCGAGGCGGCGGTCGTCGAATGGTTCAAGGGCTCTGGTCTGCGACCCTTCCTGGACCCGCTCGATGCGCAGGAGCGTGCGGCTTACCTCGCGTGCTACACGGCCGCCATCAGGCTCGCGCATCCTCCGCTGCCGGACGGCACGGTGCTGCTGCCGTTTCCCAGGCTGTTCATCGTCGCAACGCGCTGAGACCGGGCAGGCGCCTGCGCAAAGCGGTGCCGAAGCCTGCGCGCACGGCGCTCGCTCAAGCAGAGCGCGCCGAGCGCTTGGACCAGCTGCCTTTTTGCGGTACCTCGCACACCACGCAGTTCCCGCCGCCTTCCCGACGTCCGATGAAAAGCTTGCCACCAATGGCGCTCGCCCGAAAACGCATGGTGCGCATGCCGAGGCCCGCTCCGCCGGGATTCTCGGCCGGCAAGCCGCGCCCATCGTCCAGCACTGCGAGGCGGACGCTCGCTTCACGCGAGTCGAGCTCGATGTCGATCGCGCTCGCGCCGGAGTGCTTCAACGCGTTCTGAACCGCCTCCTGCGCGATGCGGTACAAGTGATTGCGGACCTTGAGCTCGACGTCGAGCGGCGCATCGTGCCTTGTGTTGAATCGCACGGGTGTGCCGCTCAGACTGCTGCGCTTCGCAAGCGCCTCGAGCGCCGCGTCCAGGTTTCCATCCGCATCGCTCAAGGGCGAGAGCCCCTGGACGATGAGGCGCGCATCCTGGATGCAGCTGGTGGCCAGCGCGGCCAGCTGATCGAGATCGCCGGCGATCGCATCGCGCTCGCGCAGCGCGCGGTTCGCGAGCGCGCGCACCGACAGCGCGAGACCGGTGAGCTCCTGACCGAGGCCGTCGTGCATCTCCTGTCCGATGCGCCGCTGCTCGCCTGCGATCGCGTCCATGAGGGCGCGGCCGAATGCGCGCCGGTGGGTGACGTCGAGCGCGAAGACCAGCTCGGCCGGCTGGCCCGAGAAGTCGATCGGACGGCTCCACACCTCGACCTCCAATAGGCGACCATCGCGGGTCAGGTGCCGAGTCTCGATGGGCTCGGCTGCGCCGGCGGCGCCATCCTGCGCGGCGCCATCCTGCCAGACATTCGGCTCACCGGGCGGGATGAGCGCTGCGACGCTCATCGCGAGAATCTCTTCACGGCTCCATCCGTACTGGCGCAGCGCGGCTTCGTTGACCATCAGAAACCGCTGGCTCGCGCGCTCGTGGACCCAGATCGGTTGTGGGCTGCCGTCGAAGATCTCCGCGTAGCGATGCTCGGCATTGAATCGCGCCAGGCCTGCGGCGTCCCGTTCGGCCAGCAGCGCGGTGATGCTCAGACACACGAAGTTGAGCGCCGCGACCAGCGTCCAGACGAACACCAGGCCTTGCAGCTCGAACAGGGTGCCGAACGCGCCGATGCGAAAGGCGAAGCTCGCCGCCGTCGCGATCGACAGCACACACGCGCCGGTCGAGGCCACCACCAATCCGAAACGTATGCTCCCGACCACCATGAGAATCAGGGCGACCAACGCTATGACGGGGCGCCCCAGATCGCCCGGGACGAGAAAAGTAGCCGCGCAGCATGCGAGGACCGCGCCGATCCACAGGCTCCCTTCGACCCAGCGTGCCGCGAGCGGGGCGAGGCTCTGGCGGCTCGCGGCCATGAGCGGGGGAGCGACCATCAGGACCCCGACGGTCGTGTTGGCCCACCAACGCAACCACCTGACTGGACTCGACATCTCGTCGGGCAGGCCGGCGAGTAAGAAGCCCAGGGAGCCCAGCAGGGGAGCGAGCGTCATGCCGGCGGCGGCCGCAGACACGAACAGCGGCACGTCCTTGGCGCGATCGAAGGCAGGGTCAAAGCCGCCCCGCGCCAGAAACCAGCACGACACGCCAGCCGCGGCCGCCAAGCCGGCGCCGACGCCGAGCGAGGCGATGAGCGGTTGCCCCTCGACCAGATCGATGGCGAGACCGGCGGCAAACACCGCGGGCCACATGGAGAAGCCCCAGCGCCGGAGGGCCGCCACGGCAAATCCGCTCGGAAGGAGCAGCAAGGGGATGCGGCTTCCGAGACGCGGCAAGAGGAACCCAGCAACTCCGGTGGCGAGGATCGCGCCGAAGACGAGTAGCCACCGCTGCAGGCTCACCGGAGCGCGCATCGATCGCTTCTCGTCGATCACCCCACGGGCATCCCTCCCTGATTGGAGGCACGGTAATCCTCAATGGAATGTGATTCAATCCTGGCGCGTGATGCCCGCCATTGGATCCCAGCTGCCCGAAGTGCTGCACGCGCCGGTGAGCCGCTGGCACGAGCGAGTCAGCGCCGACGCGGGCCTGCTCGAGGCCTGCACCTCGCTTGCGGAGACGCGGCAGGAGGAGCTGCAGCGGCTGGTGGCAGCCAGCGAATTCGCGGCCTCGGCGCTGGTTCGCGATGCCGGCGCGCTTGCCTGGACGGTGGCACACATGGCCCCGGACCTCGCGCGAGCGGCCGGCGCTGACTACGAGCGGCACGCGGCCACCGCCACGTCCGTGGCAGAGGCGCAGCGTATTCTGCGCGAGTGGCGCCGCCGGGCCATGGTGCGCATCGCGTGGCGCGACGTCGCCGGCCTCGCGGGGGTTCCAGAGACCCTCGGCGACCTCTCGAGCCTGGCGGATGGATGCATCCGCGCGGCCGCGGCCGCCGCCCGGCTTCATCTGTGCGAGCCGTTCGGCGTGCCGCGCGGCGCGGCGGGCGCGGAGGTCCCGCTCATCGTGCTCGCGATGGGCAAACTCGGCGGTGCCGAGCTCAATTTCTCATCGGACATCGACCTCATCATGCTGTTCGAGGAGGGCGGCGAGACCGATGGGGCGCGCAAGATCGACAACGAGGAGTACTTCAACCGCCTGGGCCGGGAGTTGATCCGCCTGCTCGATGCGCGCACCGAAGACGGGTTCGTATTCCGTGTGGACATGCGCCTGCGCCCGTTCGGCGACAGCGGACAACTGGTGGTGAGCCTTTCGTTCCTGGAAGACTATCTGCAGCAGCACGGACGCGACTGGGAGCGCTATGCGTGGATCAAGGCGCGGGCGGTGGTCGGCGCCGAGCCGTATGCGCGCGCCTACCAGGAATTCGTGCGCGCGTTCGTCTACCGGCGCTATCTCGACTTCGGGGTTTTCGAGTCGCTGCGCGAGATGAAGGCGCTCATCGTGCGTGAAGTCGAGCGGCGCGAGCTCGAGCAGGATCTCAAGCTCGGCGTGGGCGGGATCCGCGAGATCGAGTTCATCGTGCAATCGATCCAGTTGGTGCGCGGCGGCGGCGATCGCCGCCTGCAGAACGCGGCGCTGCTCGAGGTGCTGCCGATGCTGAAGGGATCGAAGCTGCTCGAGGACGAGAAGATCGAAGCCCTCGCCGCGGCTTATCTCACCTTGCGCAAGGCCGAGAACGCGCTGCAGATGATTCGGGACGAGCAGGCTCACGTGCTGCCCGAGGATGCCGCGGACCGCGCGCGCTTGTGCTTGAGCCTGGGTCTGTCGAGCTGGAGCGAGACATTGTCGCGGATCGACGCGGCACGCCGCGAGGTCGCGGGCCAGTTCGCCGCGCTCCTGTTCGGCGGCGAGGATCGGGCGCGCGGCGAGGGGGGCGCGCGCGGCGACGCGGAGGATCGGCTCGCATGGCTCGAGGCCGAAGGGATCGACCTCGCCGAGGAGCTCGCGAACCGCGGCTTTCCCGCCGTTGCCATCTCGGCGGTCGCGCGGGAGCTCGAGAGCTATCGGCACGCCGCGCCCTACCGGCGCTTGGATGAGTCCGGCAGGCGGCGTGTGCGAGTCATCGTCGAGCGCTTGCTCAAGGGCGCAGCGCGGCAGGCCGCACCGGCGATCGTGGTGCAGCGGGTGCTGCGGGTGCTCGACGCGATCGGTGCGCGCTCCTCGTATCTCGCGTTGCTGCGGGAGCAGCCGCCGGCGCTCGATCGCCTGATCGAGGTGTGCTCGATCAGCGGATTCCTGGCGCGCCAGATCGCGGACTTTCCGCTGCTGCTCGACGAGCTCATCGACCCCAAGGCGTTCGACGAGCTGCCCTCGCGCGCGGGCTTCGCGCGCGAGCTCGCGGCGCGCACGCAACGGCTGCCGGCCGACGATCCCGAGCGTCAAGTCGAGGCTCTGCGGGTATTCCAGAAAGTTGCCGTGTTCTCGGTCGCGCTCGCCGATCTCACCGGGCGGCTGCCCCTCATGAGAGTCAGCGACCGGCTCACCGACATTGCCGAGCTCATCGTGCAGTGCTGCATCGACCTCGCCTGGTCGCAGATGACGCATACCTACGGCGTGCCCCATTGCGGCCGCGACGAGCACGACGCGCGCGTGGTCCGGGTCGCGGTCGCAGGCTACGGCAAGCTCGGCGGCCTCGAGCTCGGCTACGGGTCGGATCTCGATCTGGTGTTTTTGCACGATTCGGCCGGCGAATTCCAGCAGACGCGCGCCGAGCGTCCGGTCGATAACGGGGTGTTCTTCTTGAGGCTCGGCCAGCGCATCGTGCATTTGCTCACCATGCATTCGGCCGCGGGACGCCTGTACGAGGTCGACATGCGCCTGCGCCCAAACGGCAAGGGCGGGTTCCTGATGACCGGCCTCGAGGCATTCGAGCACTATCAGATGAAGGAGGCCTGGACCTGGGAGCACCAGGCGCTGCTGCGGGCCCGGGCGCTGGCCGGCGATGCGGGCCTCTGCCAGCGCTTCGAGGGCGTGCGCCGCCGGGTGCTGATGGGCGCCGTCCGACGCGCGAGCTTGCGCGCCGACGTCCGCGAGATGCGGCTCAGGATGCGGCGCGAGCTGAGCGAGGCCGGTCCCGGGCAGTTCGACATCAAGCAAGACCCCGGTGGGATCGCGGACATCGAATTTCTGGTCCAGTTCTGGGTGCTCAACTCGGCGGCCGCGCGCCCCGAGCTCCTTGATTACTCGGACAACATCCGCCAGCTCGAGGGGCTCGCCCGCGCCGGGATCGTGGAATCGGAAACGGCGCGCTGGCTCGAGCGAACCTACATAGGCTATCGTACGATCCTGCATCATCTGTCGCTCGAAGGCGGTGCGCGCGTGGTCGATGCCGAGGAACACGCCGCGGAGCGCGCCGGCGTCGAGGCGATTTGGCACAGGACCTTCGATCTAGCTTGAAACGCGTGGAGTCAAGATGACGGTTGCAGCGACGCCAGCCCTGATTCAACCCAATGCCCAGCACGAGTACACGGTCACGCCGGCGGATCTACCGCTGTCATGCCCGATGCCGGGCATGTACCTGTGGAATTCCCATCCGCGGGTCTATCTGCCGATCGAGTCGGCCGGGTGGGCGAAATGCTCCTACTGTGGGGCGGAGTACACGCTGGTTCGCGGCTGAGCCCGCGTCTCGTTCCGCGCGCGGCCTCAACCCTTGTAATCGGCGTAGGATTTCTCCTCGACCAGCGTCGAGCCGAGCTTCAGATTGAGGCGTTTCTTGATCGCCGCGCGCTCGTCGTTCTCGATGTAGACGGCGCGCGCCAGGCGGATGAACTCCGCGTCGAAGGCTTTTGCGCGTTCCTTGTCGCGGATCTCGTCCTCGATGATCCACAGGCGCTCGTTGACCGCGAGCAGGGCGGCCACCTCGCTCGCGATGTCGATGGCTGCGTAGCGCGAGCTCTTCCAGGTCGCATCCAGCATGTCGAGCTCGCGCTGGACGTTTGCGAGCTTCTGGGGATCCGCCATGCGTCGCGACTTGATCCGCAAGATCGTGATCTTGTCGAGCAGCTCACCCGGCGACACCGGCACTCTGATCTCGTCCATGGCTCATTTTAGCGAAATTTGCCGCGCATCGAAGGTGCTAAACTCGCTCTCAGTGCCCGAGGACGCGCCGACAGAATGAGAGAGGACGATGGTCTGCGCATCGCCACTGTTCGTGGCGCGATCCTCGTGGATCCGACCAGTGTCGGCACGCTCTCGGACGGAGGCGTAGAAGCGCTGTTCGATCCCGAGTCCTGGAGCGCGCGCGGAGAGATCGAGCCGGCCGCCGCCGGCCGCGGCGGCGCCTGGTTCATCGTGTCGGGCGCTCGTCGGTGGGTGCTGCGCCACTATCGCCGGGGTGGCTTCATGGCGCGCCTGTCGATCGATCGATATCTCTGGATCGGCGAGTCGCGCGTGCGCGCATTCGCCGAATTCCGCTTGCTGGCGCGCTTGAGCGGCCAAGGATTGCCGGTGCCGAGACCGATCGGGGCGCGCTATCGGCGTAGCGGCCCGACCTATCGCTGCGATCTGATCACGGAACGGGTGCAGGGTGCGGTACCGTTGAGCGCCGAGCTCGCGAAAGGCCCGCTGGGCGCCCCGACCTGGCATGCGATCGGCGCCGCGCTCGCGCGCCTGCACGCGGCGGGCGTCGATCACGCCGATCTCAACGCCCACAATCTGCTGGTCGGCCGTGGCGGCGCGGTCAGCATCATCGATTTCGATCGGGGACGGATCCGCGCGGCCGGTGCTTGGAGCCAGGCCAACCTGCAAAGGCTGCGCCGCTCGCTCGAGAAAATCGCCCGTGATTTGCCGGCGGAGCGTTTTCCCGCGTCGGCGTGGCGCGCCATCCTCGAGGCTTACGCGGTGGCGCGTACGCGTGGTGACTAGCATGCGCCGCCTGTACAGTATGATCATGATGCTGGCGGCGCCGGCCGCGTTCGCGATCGTGCTGCTGCGCGGATTCAGGGACCATGCCTACTGGGTGGCGCCGGCCGAGCGCTTCGGCTTCGGTCGCAAGATCGGCCGGCCGAGCATCTGGCTGCACGCGGTATCGGTGGGTGAGGTGACGGCCGCGGCCGCGCTGCTCGAGGCGCTGCGCGCACGCTTTCCGCAGCTGCCCTGCGTGGTGAGCACTGCAACGCCGACCGGCCGGGAGCGGGCGAGGCGCCTGTTCGGAGAGCAGGCCGACATCCGCTATCTCGCCTACGACACGCCGTGCGCGGTGAGCCGCTTCCTCACGCGCGTCAATCCGCGCGTGGCGATCATCGTCGAGACCGAGCTATGGCCGAACCTGCTGCACGAGTGCCGCCGCCGCGAAGTGCCCGTGGTGCTCGCGAGCGCGCGTCTCACGGCGCGGTCCGTGGCGCGATACCGCAAGGCCGGCGACCTGTTCGCCGACGCCGTGGCGAAGAACGTGATCGTCGCCGCGCAAACCTCCGCCGATGCCGAGCGCTTCATCGCCATCGGCGCCGATCCCGCGCGCGCGCGCGAGGTCGGTAATCTGAAGTTCGACCTGCAGCTCGGCGAGGAGGTGCTGCGGGCCGGCCGGGCGCTGCGCACGGGATACCTCGGCGAGAGACCGGTGTGGACGGCCGGCAGTACCCATGCCGGCGAGGAGGAAGCGTTGCTCGCCGCGCATGCCGAGCTGCGCAAGGCCGTCCCCGCGGCGCTCCTGGTGCTGGTTCCGCGGCATCCGCAGCGCTTCGAGAGCGTGGCCGGGCTCCTGGCGCGGCGCGGTGTGCGCTTCGATCGCCGCAGCAGTGCGGCGTCCGTTCGTGCCGAGGCCGACACGTTGCTGGTCGACACCATGGGAGAACTGACCGCGTTCTACGCGGCTTCCGACGTGGCATTCGTCGGCGGCAGCCTCGTTCCCGTCGGCGGCCACAATCTGCTCGAGCCGGCCGCGCTCGGGATCCCCGTGATCACCGGCCCGTACACGGCCAACAACCGTGAGATCGCGCGCGAGCTCCTGCTATGCGGCGCCGCCATCCAGGTGACGGATGCCGCGACGCTTGCCGGCCTCCTCGCGCAGTTCTTGGGCGATGCCACGCTGCGCGCTCGGGCGGGGGCTCTCGGCCGCGAATTCGTCGACGCTCACCGCGGTACGGTGGCGCGGATGATCGCGCTCATCGATCCGTTGCTCGACCCGAGCCGCGCGCCGCTCAACGCGTAGCGGGGTCGTCGGGCGCATCCTCCGCGGGGCGCGCGGACGGCGGGGGCACATCCTTCAGAAGCGCATTGAGGCGGCCCAGGGTCTGCTCGGACAGAATGCCGGCGGCCTGCTGCAGCTTGACCACGTTGATCATGTAGTCATAGCGGCTGCGCGAATAGTCGGTCTGGGCCTGGATCCACTGACGCCGCGACTCGAGCACCTCGACCGCGGTGCGTGTGCCGGCCTCGTAGCCGGACTCGGTCGCATCGAGCGCGGTCGCGTTCGATTCGAGCGCGCGGCGCAGCGCCTTCACGTGCGAGATCTCGGAAAGCACGCCGAGGTAGGCATCGCGCGCATCGTGCTCGGTCTGGCGCGCCACGCGCTCCAGCCGCTCCTTCGCCGCGCGATGCTGATACACCGCCTGGCGCACCTGCGATGAGACCATCCCGCCGGAATAGATCGGGATCGAGAACTGAAGACCGACGACGTTTTGATATTGATCGAGCAGGGTGCTGCCGTACGGCGTGCCGTTGGCATTGATGTAGTCGCCGCCGCTCGATGCCTTGTAGCGGCTGGCGACCAGATCAAGCGTGGGAAAGTGAGCACCGCGCGCGGCGCTGACATTTTCGCGCGCGATGTCGGCCGCGAGTCGACTCGAGACCAGCGAAAGGTTCTGCTGCAGGGCCATCTCCACCCAGCGATCCTCGCTCGAGGGGTCAGGGCTTGCGAGCTCGAAGGGCTCGATCGGCCGCGCCAGGTAGTCGAACGCTTCGCCGGTGATCTCGCGCAGCAACTCCTGGGAGGAGGCGAGCTGGCGCTTCGAGGCAATCACCGCGGCCGCGCCGCTGTCGTGCGCCGCGCGCGCCTCTTGCACATCGGTCACGGCGATGAGTCCCACCTCGTAGCGCTTCTCGGCCTGCTCGAGCTGACGGTTGACCGACTCCAGATTGCCGTGCTGCGCATCGAGATCATCCTGTGCGGCGAGCACATCGAAGTAGCGCTGTGCGACGCGCGCCATGAGATCCTGCTGCGCGGCCTGGTAATCCGCCTCGGCCTGCGCCACCTGTGCGTCGGCTCGCTGCAGCGCGACCCAGTTGCCCCAGTTGAAGAGGTTCTGAGAGAGATCGACGCCGTACTTGTGGGTGATGGTGGTGATGCGGCCGTCGAAGGGAAACGCCTCGGAAAAATTCTGACCATCTTGCTGCACGGTCTCGACTTGATTCGATTCACCCTTGTCCTTCTCCTTGGACACGGTCCCGTTGGCCGAGAGCTGCGGAAGCAGCGCAGCCAGAGCCTGCGGCTTGGATTCGAGCGCGGCGAGCCGGTTAGCCTCGGCTTCCTTGAGCTGCGGGTCGTTTTGCAGCGCGCGTTGATAGACCGCGAGCAGGTCCGCCGCGCGCGCCGCCCCCGCCGCCGAGGCCCAGACGAGAGCACAACCCAAGACAGTCAAAATATGCTTCATGAGGTGTTATATCTGACTATATCACCCGGGGCAAAGCGACAGACTCAATATTGCGGAATGCTGGGATCCACGTCCCGGGACCAGGCGAGGATCCCGCCCTCGAGGTTGCCGACGTGCGTGAAGCCACGGCTCTCCAGAAAGCGCGCGACTTGCAGGCTGCGTCCTCCCGAGCGGCAGATGACCACGGTAGCTCGCTGCGGGTCGAGCTCGCCGACGCGGCCCATGATCTGACCCATCGGGATGCGCACGGTCGGTGAGGGCACGGGCGCGCGCTCGATCTCCCAGTCCTCGCGCACATCGAGCAGAGTCATCTGCTGTCCCTGGGCGCGGCGCTCCAGGAATTGTGCCGGGGTCAGCTCCTCGATCATCAGAACACGAACCTCGGCGCGCCGCTCGCGTTCAGCAACGGATCGATCACCGTCTCGAACAAGCTCTCGCGAATCCATTCTCCTTCGTCGACGCGGCGAACCAGCACGGCCTCCATGACCGGTGCCGAGCCCACCACCGCGAACAGCCGGCCACCCACCCGCAGGCAGCGCTCGAAGCGGGCGTCGTACATCGGTAACGAGCCGGTCACGGCGATGACATCGAACTGGCCGAGCGGCGCCGGATCGAAGGCGTCGCGCGTCTCGAGCTTTACGCGTGCCTTGGGCAGCACGCGCAGGTTGGCGATCGCCATGGCGGTGAGCTCGGGGTGGATGTCGATCGAGTGCGTGGAAGCGCACAACAGGCTCATGCACGCGCACAGATAGCCGGTCCCGGTC
>Ga0335073_10000627_pt1 | contig 46062 bp, 47 predicted proteins | sample Lox_Sample_22_FD_207093 | JGI IMG/M metagenome (GOLD analysis project Ga0335073, IMG submission 207093) | Soil microbial communities from Loxahatchee National Wildlife Refuge, Florida, United States - Lox_Sample_2.2 | ecosystem: Environmental > Terrestrial > Soil > Wetlands | place: USA...
GCCAGCGCGGCGCTGATCGTCAGCAGAATTTGCAGCGTTCTCACGCCGCGGATCAACGGAATAAAAAGAGGCGCGAAAAGCACCGGAAGCAGGAGGATGGAAAAGAGCCCGACGGCCCGGTCGAAAGCGATCGTCGTTACAATCTCTGCGCGCCGGCCTTTATTTTCTTTCGCCGCGTAAAAGAGCTTGGCGAGATCGCCTCCGGCTGCTCCGGGGAGAAAGGTGGCAAAAAACGAGCTGACGAGGTTCAAATCGAGCGCACGAATGAGCGAGAGGTGCAGCCCTTGCGGCCGGAAAAGCCAGCAGAGGCGCAGGGACATGAAAAAGATGTCGAGAAAAATGAGCGCCAACGCGGTCAGAGTGATCGGCCAAGCCGTGAAGAGTTTCGTCAGTTCTCCGAAATCGATCAGGTGCGATTTCGCGAGATAGACGAGCAGCGCGATGCCGACGGCGAGGCGGATCAGCGTCCATGTAGCCTTGTGCGAGCGCCTTTCCGAGCCGCCCGGTGCGCCCGCTAGTGACTCGCTTTCGTCGGATTGAGGTGCTGAGACCATTCGGGGCTCGATAGATTTTTACAGTCCGGCGCTGCGGCAAAGCAAGCGCAGAGATTGCTGCCGCGCCGCAGTGGCGCGCAGCGAGGGCTCCGGCGGGACGGAACCTGCGCTATACTGTGAAAATCGTATGGCATCCGAAGCAATCGTCGTGCAAGAGGAAGGTCGCGAAGTAACATATTGTTACCTCGCCTCGATGGCCGAATTGAAGAAGACCGGGCAGCTTACGCGCTGGGTTAAGGGGCATGACATCCTGCTCTACGAGTACGAAGGCGAAATCAAGGCGCTGAGCAATGTATGCCGGCATTTCGGCGGGCCTGTGGGCTATCACAAGCATGAGAACGGCGTTTTTACGTGCCTCTGGCACAACTGGCGTTTCTCATGCAAAGATGGCTCCTGCCTCACGCACCCCGGCCTGCCCCTGCGCCCTTACGTGCTGAAGATTGTGAACGACCAGATATACGTCGACATATGCGGGTGAACTTGTGATGAAAAAGCGCTTCACTTTGCAGGCTCAATTTTCGGCGGAAATGGATTGCCCGAAAGAAGTCGTGATGTGGAATTACTACGATCACGAGCATCTGGTGGGCACGCACTATAAACTTTACGACCGCGCGCGGGTGCTCGCCGAGCGCGACAACTGGTCGCTCGTTTTTCGCAGCAAGCGCATGCCGATGCTCCCCTTCTATACCGGAGGGATCGGCTTCCAGTACATGGACGGCAACACCATGAAGAGCTTCCACAAGGACTCGATCGGGTTCTTGCTCGAGATGGAGGCGCTCTTCACGGATTTGCCGAATGACCGTTGCCGAGTGACGGTAACCTATCGGATCAACACGCATCCGTTTTTCAAGATGTTTCAGGGATTTTTCACGAAGCTTTTCGAACGCTGGTTCTGGGCCACCTGGGAAGAGGACGCGCCGATGCGGTTGCGGCGCTGGAAAGTCCACAAGCTCGGATTCAAGGACTTCAGCGGAATCGATTACATCAATAAGCGACAGAATCGCCCTGAGAAAATCGAATATGGGCCGTACAAGTTCGATCCGCCGGTGCGCAGCTCCTCGCCTATTAAAACTGTTGCCGGGATCGTGCGGCCTTTCGACCACAGCACCGAGTTGGGCTATGCCGATCAGGATTTCGTCTTTGAGCTGCCGATCGAAGAACAGAGCGCGCCGGAACCGCAGCCCGAGCAGCCGGTCGCGCCGCACTAACACATGCGATTGGCTGATCGCGTCGATTCCCTACGTTGCACGCGTGTTGAGCCTGGTACGGTCACCTGATGGACCTGCGCTTCCCGTTTGATCATCCGGAGATCGCGGCTGTTTTAACCCGCCTTCACAAAGCGGCAGACGCTGATAACCGGAAACTGCCTGGTCGGGCGCCGGCCTATTTTTGGGCGAAAATCACCGGCCGGCTGAATGAGCCGACCACACGCCGGCGTCTTTTCGCCGACCTATATAGCGCCGTAACGCCTGCGCGTGGCGCCCTGCTCTACGTTCTAGCTCGTGCGGTCCAAGCGAAACGCGTGGTCGAGTTCGGCTCGTCTTTTGGGATCTCCACGATTTATCTCGCCGCGGCCGTACGCGACAATGTCTCGGCCGCGGCGACCGACGATGTAAGCGTCGTGGGCTCCGAAATGGAGCCCGCAAAGGCAGAACAAGCGAGGAAGAATATTGATGCCGCCGGATTGGGCGATCTGGTGACCATTTTGCAAGGAGACGCGATGGAAACTTTGCGCGAAGTGGCGGGTCCGATCGATTTCGCCTTCCTTGATGGCCGGAAAGAGCTTTACCTGCCGGTTTTGAAGCTGCTCGAATCAAAGCTCCGGGCCGGGGCAATGATCGTTGCGGACAACATCGATTCATTCCGGAGCGAAGTGGCACCATTCCTTGAATACGTGCAGACGCCAAGGAACAGATATGCGTCGATGACGGCTGGCGTAAACGACGGGATGGAAATTTCGATATTCGAGCGCGGAGAGAGATGCTGAAAGCCTAGCGGTTTGCAGCGCCGCGACTGCGGGTTGCGCGCGTGGGCGCGACGCCGTGGGCGACAATTTCGCGCACGGTGTAAACGGGCTTGTCCTGGCTTTCATAATACGTGCGTGCGAGAAGCTCACCGATCAGGCCGATGGAAATGAACTGAATGCCGGCCATCACCAAGGCCATGCCGAGCAGGATCAGTGGCCCGTGATTAGCCAGCAGGCCCTCGTTGAGGAAGGCCTTGCGAGCGAATATCCAGCCGCCAATGGCACCGCCTCCGGTGAGGCAAGCCAAACCCATCAAGCCGAAAAACTGCAGAGGCTTGGTGGAATAGTCGAGTAGGAACTTCACGCTCATCAGGTCAAGCAGTACGCGCACGGTGCGCGAAATGCCGTAATTCGACTTGCCGCTCTTGCGCGGAATATTCGTGATCGGGACTTCGGCCACGGACGCGCCAGCCCAACTCGCCAGAGCAGGGATAAACCGGTGCAGCTCGCCATAGAGATGGATCTCGGAAAGAATTTCGCGACGATACGCCTTGAACGTGGTGCCGAAATCATGCAGGTCAACACGCGAAAGCTTGGACATCATCCAGTTCGCAATGCGGCTGGGAAGCTGGCGGGCGAGCCAGTGGTCGGTGCGCGAAACCCGCCAGCCGCTGACGATGTCGTAGCCTTCTTTAATTTTCTCGATAAAGACGGGAATCTCGGCGGGATCGTGCTGCAGATCGCCGTCCATGGAAATGATGATTTCGCCCTGGGAGTGATCAAAACCGGCCTTTAGTGCGGCGGTCTGCCCGAAGTTGCGGCGTAATTTGACCACGGTAACGCGGCGATCAGCACTGGCGATTTCCGAGAGCATGCGGAATGTACCGTCTTTGCTAGCGTCATCGACGAAGACCATTTCATAAGCCTCGCCGATCGTGTCCATTACCTCGGTAATCTTGACGTAGAGCTGCGCCACGCTCTCCTGTTCGTTGAACAGGGGAACAACGATGGAATAGGCCGGGCTATGATCAACCTTCATTACGAGTGTGTGACAGTATAACAGGTAAAGTCAAATTCCAACTCGCTCACTTTTTTCATTTCGGATGCTCCCGGGCCCCGAAAAGGATGCTACGTGACAGGCAATGCCGATTTGGGAACGCTAAGGAAGCAGCCCACGGAGAAGCCTTCCAAAACTGATATTCTCGCGTCATGTACTCCGTATTCTATGTCCTGGTGCTGCTGCAGATTGCGGGCGGGCTCTACTCGCTTTGGGAAGGGTTCCAATGGTACCGCATGGTGCAGCGGCGTTTGGGGTCGCACGCTGGGTTCTATTCGCCCGTAACTGCACTCATCTGCCCCTGCAAGGGCAACGAGCTGGGGCTCGAAGATAACCTCACCGCGCTGACGAAATTCGATTATCCGAATTACGAAATTTACTTCGTCTTGGCCACGAGCCTTGATCCAGCGCTGAAGGTGATTGAGCGAGTGAAGGCGGCCAGTTCGCGCCCAGTGCACATCGTGATCGCGGGTCCGGGCGAGGACTGCGGGGAAAAGGTCTACAACCTTCGGCGTGCCGTGGAGGCCCTGCCGCCACAGTTCGAGGTGATGGTGTTCACGGATTCGGACGTCCGGCTGCCGCGAGGCTGGCTGACGAAACTGATCGCACCTTTGCAGGATGGGCGGATCGGAGCTACGACTTCTTATCGTTGGATTATCCCGAGCCGGCGCATTGGCGAAGGCGGTTTTGCGAGCGCGATGGCTTCCGCGTGGAACGCGGCCGTCGCAACGATGCTTGGCCGGCCACGCGAGAATTTCTGCTGGGGCGGGGCTACAGCGATTCGCAAGTCCATGTTCGACGATGTGAAAGCGCTGGAAGCTTGGGAAGGCGCCGTAAGCGACGATTTCGCGCTGACAGCCGCATTGGAGCAGCACGGAAAGGCGATCGTCTTCTGCCCGGAGTGCATCGCGCCCACGCTGCATCCGTGGACCGGCAAGGACCTCTTGGAATTCACGAACCGGCAGATCTCAATCACTCGTGTTTACTCGCCGAAGCGGTGGGGGCTCGGAGTCGCGGCGCATCTTGGATATTCACTGACGCTGATCTACGCAGTTGTGACGGTCGTGGCCGCGATTGTTAGTGGTGATCCGTGGATTCAGATGGCTATGCTCGCACTCGTGATCCCGCTCCTCGCCGCGATGAAGGGCGCGCTTCGCACGATGGTGTTGAGTGATCTGCTGCCGGAGTGGAAGGGCAAGTTAAGCGAATGGACGTGGGTATGGACGGCGCTGGCCCCGGTTGTTCCCTTCCTGTTTGCGTGGAATTTTCTCTCCTCGCTGCTTTCAAAGACGATCCGCTGGCGCGGCATCCGCTATCAGATGGTCTCCCCAAGCATGACAAGAGTCCTCAAGCATTAGCTTGACGGAATCTACCGCCTATTTGTCGTATTTAATGAGCGAAAAAGCGTCAACGCCCGGCAGTTTCGCGCGGCCGTTGAGGAAATTCAGCTCGACGGCAAATGCAGCCCCTGCAACTTCGCCCCCGAGATTTCTGACGAGTTCTACCGCGGCCGCCGCAGTGCCGCCTGTGGCAAGCAGATCGTCGCAGATGAGGACGCGTTCGCCCGGCCTGACCGCATCCTGGTGAATCTCGAGCGAGTCGGTGCCGTACTCGAGCTGATAGCTCACGGAGGCCGTCTTCCAAGGGAGTTTTTTAGGTTTGCGGACCGGAACGAAGCCCGCGCCCAAGCGATACGCAAGCGCCGGCGCGAAGATAAAGCCGCGCGCCTCAATCCCGGCGACGACGTCGATTCTCTGCTTGCCGTTGTAATGCGAGCAGAGCTGATCGACCAGCGAGTGGAAGCCCTGTCTATCGGACAGCAGAGTGGTCAAATCGTAGAAGAGGATACCCGGCTTCGGGTAATCCGGGATTTCGCGGATCAGCTTTTTCAAATCTTCCATCAGTTTCCCTTTTGACTAGCGGTCGAACTCAATCGAAAAGTCTTGCGCGAATTTTCCATCGACGGCCGCATCTGCTTCATCGACAGACGAGACAGACGCCGTTTGCGGGCCGCGCTCCAATTCGCGGCGAAGATGCGACAGCGCCTCTGGGGCGCCGATCGCATAGATTTCTACGCGCCCGTCCCGAAGATTTTTGGCGTAGCCCGCCAGACCGAGCCCCACTGCTACGCGCTGCACGAAATAACGGTAGCCCACCCCTTGCACCATACCGCTAACGTGGTATCGCCGAGCAAAGCGCTTATCGTTCACCGGTTCAAGTGGCCCCTTTTCGATGGGAGCCTGATTCTAGCAGACCGCCAGCCTGCAAGCACTGGAGCCAGTGACGCCTTTTCCATGCTTAGGCAGCTCTTCGGTAGATGTGTTATCTTGCACCAGGTCGTCGAAACTCATTCAACGCTTGCGGGGCCAGCGGCATCCAAGTAGTTTGGCGATTTCTATTTTCATGCGAACCCGTTTGACGATCTTTGCACTCCTCTTGGCAATGCTGCCGATGGCGGCGCAAACACAGGATGAGGAAGGTCCGATGGAGGTGCCGCCCACCATCAATATCAAGCGGCTGCCATCGGTGCCGCATCCCGGTCCGCCGCCGATTCCGGAGCAGGAAATCATTCAGCGATTCGCAGCGAACGAAGACGTGATGAGGAAAGCGTATGACCTCTACACGTATACGCAAGCCGTGCGATTCGAGGAAGAGACGAACCCCGGCGGGATGCTGACGGCCACCGGCGCTACGTATTTCAAGGATGGCGAGCGGTATTGGAACGTCACAAAAGAACCGGCGCCTACCCTGACGGCCTTGCGCTATACGACGCTGCAAGATGTGATGGGGATGACGCAGGTCCCGTATTTTTTCCTCACGACGGAAGACATTCCGAACTACAACTTTCTATATGCGGGGGAGCAGCAGATCGATCAGATCAATACGTATGTGTTCCAGGTGAAGCCGAAGCAACTGAGCCGGCGGCAGCGTTTTTTCGAGGGCGTGATTTGGGTGGACGATCACGATCTGGCGATTGTGCGCACCTGGGGGAAATTCGAACTACTCGTGGAACCCTCGGGTGAAAACATGCCTTTCACGATGTACGAGACCTATCGCCAGAATTTCGAGGATAAGTATTGGCTGCCGACGTATACGACATCAGAAGGAGAAGCAGTAGCGCCAGACGGTGCGAAAGTGCCTGTAAAACTGATAATTCGTGCCACCGATTTCAAGCGCCGGACCGACCCCGACGCGCCCATTCCGCCCGTGCCCGTCCAGGCCGCGGTTTCTGCGCCGAAGTAGAGCGCGCATGAGAGAGCTTCTTTTGAAGCGGCCTCAGGCGGTCCCCCAATTCCTCCACTGATTTCAGGAGCAATAACGGGCGCGCCGAGCGCAGGCCATGTTCGGTCGGGAAAGGGCCGAGGACGCCTATGGCGCGGACGCGGGCGCGTTTGGCCATTTCAATGTCTTGAGGCGAATCGCCCACGTACACGCATTCCTCCGGTGACAATTCCAAAATGGAGAGAGCACGCCGCAGCGGGGCCGGATGAGGCTTTCTTCGTGCAGCGTCCTCGGAGCAAACGCACGCTTGAAACATTTCCCCCAAGCCGAGAGTTTTTAGCTGAAGACGCACGCGAGACCCGTCGCCGCTCGTTACAAGTCCCAACGTGAAGCGTTTCGCAAGGCTGCGAAGAATGGAGCGCGCGCCTGGCAAAAGCGCCGGGCTTTCGCGCGCATAGGCTTCGCGCCACAGGCGATCCGCCTCGTCCCAGCGCGAGCGCTCGATCCGCGCGGCGCGATAGACGCGGTACCAATCGGGGTGATAATGGCGAGCGAGATCTTCGTCCGTCCAGTCGACGCCGAGAGCAGAGAACATGGCGTGATAGGCTCGGTTGTCGGCGCGGAAGGAATCCAGAAGCGTGCCATCCCAATCAAAGAGTACTGCCCGCGCGGTCAGCAAAGTTCTTTGCGTCACAGCACACAGATGCTAACAGAGAGGGCGGCCGAAACGCTAAGCTGCTCTCAGGCTGGGACGATGTCGTCGCGCTGCAGCGCAAAATCATCGAAGCTTGCGGCGTATCCGCGCCACCCGGGCATGTCGCACTCTTCAGTACGGACGATGTGCGCGGCGGTGTACATTTGCACGCTGCCCAGGCCCGAAGGCCTCTCGACGAGCGCTACCTGGAGTTCGATACCCGTGCCGATGGCGATTTCGCGAGGCGCCAGGAAGAAGATGCCGCTTGAACTGATGTTGCGTGTGACCAAAAGAACCGCTGCAAAATCGGGCCGCCCCTCAACCCGCACCAGGCGCAACGGGAGAGATAAAGCGGCACGCGGATAACGCCGGCGTTCGCTGGCCACCCCGATTGCGTGTGTAGGGATACGCGCGAAGTAGCGGCGCGGCCCGGGCTTCGGCGTTTTTGCCGGAACGATTTCGGTGATATCGGTGTACGGCTTCGGATTGCGCAGCGGCGGGACTACGGCCGGCTGTCCGTCCCAAATCGGAGCAGCTCCCATGACAAATCTCCCAAGACGTCCTGGCCCTGGTCTGACCCCCGTCAGGTCCACCGACTATGCCAATGGCGACAAAAAGCGTCAACCGCACATACAGGAAAACGTGTAGAAAGTGTCGTATGTCTAACCCCTAGACGACAGCTCGTCCGTGGTTTGTAGGATCCAGGTTTGCCGCGAAAAGCGGATAGAACCGGTTGGCTGGCGGGCGTAAATTTAGCCCCGTGAGGCTGTTCGGAACGAAAGGTCGAGAATGAAGGTAAGCTTATTAAAGCCAGCCACATACGGCGACGCTCCTGCAAGACTTTGGGATGCGATTCAGAGGCGTGACCCACGGTCGGACGGCAATTTTTTATTTGGCGTTCGGTCCACAGGCGTTTATTGCCGACCTTCCTGCCCGTCGCGCCGGCCCTCTCGGGACAAGGTTGTGTTTTTCGCGGAACCTGAAATGGCTGAGCTACAGGGATTCAGGCCTTGCAAAAGATGCTCGCCGCGCGACGTGAGCAGCAGCGATTCCCGGGTCAGAGCCGTTTCCGAGATTTGTCGGAAGATCGAGAAAGCGGTAGCCAGTAATGATGGAAACGAAGGCGCGTCGCGTCTGACGCTGGCGAAGCTGGCCAAGAGCATTCACGTGAGCGCCGATCATCTCGAGCGCGCCTTTCGGAAATCCATTGGTGTGACACCACGGCAGTATGCGGAGGCGGTGCGAATGGGCCTATTGAAAAAGCAATTAAGAAAAGGAGGCAACGTGACAACTGCACTTTACGATGCGGGCTTCGGCTCGTCGAGCAGGCTCTATGAAAAGGCTGCCGGTCAACTGGGCATGACGCCGCGGACGTATCGACGAGGAGGAGCAGGAATGCAAATACATTTCACGATCGCCGATTCGCCGCTCGGGAGATTGCTGGTTGCGGCGACGGAGAAAGGCATCAGCGCGGTCTATCTGGGCGACTCAGATGCGCTGCTCGAAGATGAGCTGCACAAGGAATATCCGAATGCGGAAGTTTCTCGCGACGCAAGATCGGCCGCGCCGCTCCGCGAATGGGTACGACAAATCGTCGCACATTTAAACGGAAAAGAGCCGCAGCTCGAATTGCCGACCGATGTGCAGGCGACCGCGTTCCAGCGGCGCGTTTGGGAAGAGCTGCAGAAAATTCCTTATGGCAAGACGGCGACGTACACGGACGTGGCGCGTCGGCTTGGCAAGCCGTCGGGAGTTAGGGCCGTCGCGCGTGCGTGCGCCACGAATCCTGTGTCAGTGGTGGTGCCGTGCCACCGCGTGGTTCGCCAAGGCGGCGATCTGGCGGGATACCGCTGGGGCCTCGAACGTAAACAGGCGTTGCTGGAAAACGAGTGCCGACAGCCAAAAGACCGCTGATGCGGAGCTAAGACTCACTTGGGGTAGGGATGTCCCGCAAGAATCGCGAATGCGCGGTAGATTTGCTCGGCAAGTACGACGCGGGCGAATTCGTGGGGCATGGTGAGCGTGGACAGCGAGATTTTCTGCGTGGCCGCTCTGCGGAGTTCTTCGGGGAATCCATCGGCCCTTCCGCATAGAAACGCCATTTCTCGAATGCCGCGGTCGCGCAGATCGCCGAGCCAGCGGGCAAACTGATGCGATGTGAATTGTTTGCCAGCAGCGTCGAGCAGAACGATTTGCGCCGACGGATCCAGTTTCGTTTTGCGAAGCACAGACGGTGTGGTGTCGCGCAGTTCGGTGATTTCAACTTCGACGTAGCGGCGGATGCGAGCGACGTAGTCTTCAATGAGACTGCGGCATTCTTGGCGGCGCGTTTTGCCCAGCACAAGCAACCGAATTTTCATGGTTTTTCTCGAGAATCCCCTTCGGCGCGAACGAGGAGCCAGGCGAAGCGTTGGTTTCAGACCAAGCCGTATTTTTTGCGTTTGTCGAGCAGCGTCTTGCGGCTAATGCCGAGTATCTCTGCGGCGCGCGCAATCTTGTAGTGCGTCTGTTCGAGCGTATTCCGGATCGCTTCTCGTTCCAATTCGTCCAGTGAAGGAAGTCCGTCGTTGACGATTGCGGAACTGCCCGTGGCTTTGGTGACGTCTCGGAAATCTCTCGCAAGAAGCGGCGACTGTTTGTCTTCAGAGAAGATCAGGGCGTGCTCGATTGCATTCTTCAGTTCACGAGCGTTTCCCGGCCATTTGTGGGCTTCAAGCAGACTCAGCGCAGGCTCCTCGATGGCAGCGAGGTGGCCATGAACCGGACCGAGACGACCAAGAAAATGCCGCGCGAGCGGCGCGATGTCCTCGCGGCGATCGCGAAGCGCTGGAATTGTTATCGAAAGCACGTTGAGGCGAAAGAACAGGTCCTCGCGAAACCAGCCTGCACTGACAGCTGCCGCGAGGTCGGCATTGGTCAGCGCTACGATACGAGCATCGATCCGGTGCGTCTCGCTGCCGCCGAGGCGCTCGAACGTACGGTCCTCAAGAACCCGCAGAAGTTTTGCCTGGATACCCGGAGCCAGAGCAGCAACCTCGTCGAGAACGATAGTGCCGGACTGTGCGAGTTCAAATCGCCCCGGCTTGCGGACGACAGCACCGGTGAACGCGCCGCGTTCATGGCCGAAAAGCTCGGATTCGACGAGCTCGCCCGGAAGGCTGGCACAATCGATTTTCAGAATTGGAGCATCACGCCGCGAACTCCGTTCGTGAATCAGGCGGGCAAGCTGATCTTTCCCGGTGCCGCTTTCGCCGGTAATGAGCAGCGTTGTATCGGTCTCCGCGGTTTTTTCGGCAAGCTCGAGAATGCGTTGCGAGGCGGGGCTGGCGCCGACCCAAATTATTGGCGATGAAGCCACAACGGGCGTCCCGCTCATCCGCGCGCCGCGCCGGCTTCGGATTCGTCCACCGAAACGCGCGGGCCGCCGGAATCGGTGATATCGAGGCGCTCGGCATTGCGCCAAAGACGCTCGAGATCGTAGTACTCGCGCGCGCGTTCGCTGAAGATATGCACGATGAAATCACCGTAATCGAGCAACAGCCATTCTGCTGCGCCCGGTTTGCCTTCCCGATGTGAGAGGCGCCGGCCATGCTGTTCGAGCCGCTCCTCAATTGCCTCGCCGATCGCACGCAACTGCGGCTGGCTCTGTCCCGAACACAGCAGAAAGTATTCGGCGAAGGCGCCAGTCCCCTGAAGCCGCAGCACAGTAACGTTGCCAGCGTGCTTTTCCTGCGCCGCTTCCACAGCGAGACGGATTTCAGGGCGAAGAGAAGAAAAGTTCAACGGCACATTCACCGGTATAGGGCCTGCCTGAGAATGTATTCCTCCACGCGCGCCGGCACAAGTCCCCTGATTCCCTGAGACCGTTGGACGCGCTCGCGAATCTCCGTCGAGGAAACGTGGCTGGCAACCGTCGGCAGGAGGTGCACCGAGGACTTGCGCAGAATAATCTGGTGCGCATCGGCGGAAGGAGTCCGGCCCAGCTTCTCGGGCGGAATCACCAGCCGCAGCGCATCCAGGCGAAACCCCGGGCGGCTGGCGATAATGAAATCGCAGGCGTCGAGAAGCGATTCGTAACTTTTCCACGTCGGAATCTCGAGAAACTGATCGGCGCCCACGATGAAATAGAGATGGTCCTCGGGATGCTCGCGCCGAAAACGGCGAACGGTGTCGATCGTGTAAAAAACATGCCCCGGGCCCTCCAGCGGCGCCTCCGCCACGGACGGAACGAAGTGACCATGATCCGCGCATGCCAGCGCGACCATGGCATACCGATGGAGAAAAGGCGCCAAGTCCCGCTTAGCTTTGTGCGGTGGACGCGACGACGTGATGAAGTAGATCGTATCCAAATGAAAGCGGCGAAGAGCGGCTTCGGCCACGGCGATGTGGCCGGCGTGAATCGGGTCGAAGGTACCGCCAAACATTGCGACCGCGCGGCGATGGGCGTGGGGTTTCTGAGACGTCAACGATCCTCCCGATGCGTCTGGGATTCGTCCGAATCCGTAAGCGGCGGCTGTATCGTGGATAGCGACTCTGCAGACGCCTCAGGCTTGGGTATACGGTCGAGTGCATTGGCGATGGCGCGAACCAGTTCCGTTATGCCTTCGCCGGATGCGGACGAGATCGCGTGAAATTCAAGGCCTCGCTCGGCGGTGAAGTCGCGCAATTCCTCCAGGTGTTCGCGGTCGCTGGTAGCGTCCAATTTTGTAGCCACAACGATCATCGGCTTTTGAGCGAGTTCCGGGCTGAAGGCCGCCAACTCCCGTTCAATGATTTCGAAGTCCTGGACGGGATCGCGAGGATTCGCGTCGCTCGTGTCGACCAGATGAACGATCAACCGCGTCCGTTCGAGATGCTTTAGAAAGCGAGTTCCGAGCCCCGCGCCTTCATGCGCGCCTTCGATCAAGCCAGGAACGTCCGCTACCACGAACGTTCGCCCGGCCCCGGGGGCCGCGTCTGGATCTGCCGAAACCACACCGAGATGCGGTTCGAGAGTCGTGAATGGATACGCGGCAATCTTCGGCCGTGCAGCCGAGATGCGCGAAATCAGCGTTGATTTGCCCGCGTTCGGGAACCCCACTAGTCCGACATCGGCTAAAAGTTTCAGCTCCATGCGTAGATGGCGCTCTTCACCGGGGCGTCCCGGTTCGTGCTCGCGCGGCGCCTGATGCCACGGCTTCACAAAGGCGGGATTTCCATTACCGCGGCCGCCTCGCCCGCCGCGAGCGGCAAGAAAGCGCTGGCCCGGCTGTGTGAAGTCGAAAAGTTGTTCGCCAGAATCAGCGTCGTAGACGACCGTACCCACGGGGACGGTCAAAACCTTTTCGACACCGGACCGCCCGTGACAGTCTGAACCTTCGCCGTGGCGCCCGCGATCGGCGTGAAATTCGCGATTGTAGCGATAGCGCAGCAGCGTATTGTCGTGAGGATTCGATTCGAGGTAAACGTCGCCGCCATTGCCGCCGTCTCCGCCGGAAGGGCCGCCACGCGGCACGTACTTCTCCCGCCGGAACGCCATGCAGCCGTTCCCGCCGTCGCCGCCTTTTACAAGTATTTTGGCTTCGTCAGCAAACATATGGGGGTGCCTCAACTGCTTCGAAGGGTCAGAAATGGCAAAAAGGCGCGCCGGCAACGAAAAGAAGCGGCGTGCCACGAGAAAAGTGGCAACATTTTGGGCAGCTTAGTTCGCCGCGGCGGTTTCTTCGGCGAGCGGAAGGACATTGATAACGCGGCCGTGCTTGCCGCGATCGGCGAACTGCACGATGCCATCGATGCGGGCAAATAGGGAGTCGTCCTTAGCGCGGCCGACGTTCTTGCCCGGCTTATAGCGAGTGCCGCGCTGCCGGATCAAAATACTGCCGCAAGAGACTACCTGGCCGCCAAACCGCTTGATGCCGAGCCTCTGGCCGTGCGAGTCGCGCCCGTTGACGGATGACCCGCCGCCTTTCTTATGTGCCATGACTAAACTCCAGATCTTTGAGAATTATGGGAAATCGCGCCACGGTTTTCGCGACGCACCTAGGACAGCTGAATCGGACCGATCTCGACCCTTGTATAGTTCTGGCGATGGCCGCGCTGAATCTTATATTGCCGGGTCTTTTTGAACTTGAGCACCTTGAGCTTCGGTCCGCGGCTGTGCGCGACAATCTTGCCGGTTACCTTTGCCTTCACCGCGTCAGAGCCGGAAAGAAACTTCTTTTCATCCGTGCGCACCGCGATGATGTCGTCAAATGCAACCTCGCCGCCGACATCTCCCTTCAGGCGCTCCACACGAATCGTCTCGCCGGGCACGGCGCGGTACTGCTTCCCTCCACTGCGAATTACGGCGTACATGCTGCCTCCAGCAAAGTTGAGAAACCCCAATTCTAACGGCTAATCAGCCCAACCGTCAACGGACAGTTCAGACAGGGTGCTGCCGTGATCTGCAAACACAACATTAGAGCAGCGTCTCCGGGCAGGCGATTCGGTTTTACTGCCGCTCGGGGACCGCAAGACGGGGAGAGGTCGGGCGTCTCGGCCCGATCGGGTCCTGAATAGGCAGGCTTTGCGGCGGAGGCGCTGGCATCCTGAAGGTACAAGTCACATACGTAGAACTCGAGCACACCCCTGTGGGAGTTCCGTCACCAACCGCGTACCAGCCAACACCGTAGCCGTCCGTTGCGCCTGTGAGGACCTGGGCCGGGCTGACAGCTTCGTTCTCGATCATCACGCCCCCTGAAACGCTGCTATACAAGCCCATAATCGTCAGATTTCGCACCCCCGGCGCAATCAGCACGCACGTGCTTACATTTGGTCCGCACTCGATGTTGACAAGGGTCACGTTATTCGCGTCCACGTAGAAGCAGGTGAACGCGCCTTCGCAGTGCATATCCGTATAGGAGCCCATGCTGCGAATTTGCATCGCAATGTTGGGATATGGCTCTGACCACGTGTTAACCGTTAGGCCGTGAACGCCCCGGAGCGGTCCTCTTGTGTTCACTACCACAGGCCGAGCGGAATTGCTCGAGCCGGCCGAGAGAACCTCAATATCATCGTAGCTGCTGTTTTGCGAGCCGTCTTCGATGTCCAGCCCGATTTTTGTGCAGCCTACGATCAGAACATGGCGAAGTCCGCTTTCTTCCTGCGCAACATTATTGAGCACTCCGGTTGCGGCCTGGTTGGCGTTGCAGTCAATGGTTAAATCCTTTGCACGGACCCCCTCGAAGGCACTGTTGTTCGAAGCGAGTTGTAGCACTGGGCCCGAAAGATTTGGCGCAGCTTGAATCACAGTGTTCGTCGATCCTGAATCACCTCGGCCGATTCCCTGAACGATCGATTTGTCTCCTAGCACCCAGGTGGCCGAAGTCTGGAAAGTGGCGCCGCCGAGCAGCGTCTCTCCAGTTTTCGCTACCTCCTCGAATGGATCGGAGGCGCACGGCTGGGTGGCCGTGATCCACCGAGCGTCAACAACACCACCGGTCGCTGGCAGAGCAGACCAACTGGCGTTTACCCGAGCGCAGCCATCTGCGCCGGGTTGCTGGTCCGCAGCGATCACCCCAACTCCATTTGCGCTATGGCAAGACGTCGAGTCAGCGCATTGTTGGGCGCAAAGCGGTGCGGCGCCAAAAAGTGCGACGAGAATCGGGACCGAAAAGGCGGTCGTCAACGAGCTAATTCTCGGGCTATTCGTTCGTTTGGAAACGCAACATGAATGGAGCCACACCATCGTCCCTCCCTGCGGACAAGCGTGGCCGGCAAGAAAACTTCAGCAGAACCAGTCCGAACTCGCGCGTATGCCCTCCGGATTGAACGTGTGCAAACCGACCGCTTGAGGGCGAAGCGGACGTTCCGCAGGGATGCCCAAAATAGACGTCACGATCGTCTATCAACCAGCCTTGAAGCAATCTTTCGGGATTGCAATGGCAGACCTATAGATCGGCACCGATCGACTGTCAAGAAACTTTTCGTTGCAAGGGGTCTGATCACCGGTGAACATGATCTCGCCTGTCTTGGTCCGAAACTCTATCTGCCGACTGGCCGAACCGTTGGTGCGGACGTTCTGACGGGGGACCTGTTGAAAGCGGGTTAGCTGGTTGAAGAAAAAGGATGAAGCCGTTGTGGGCTCGGCTCCTTCAAAACTCGACGGATTAAATAAGGAAATCATTGCCTGCCGCAAGTGCCCCCGACTCGTTGCCTATCGCGAGCAGGTCGCGAGGGAAAAGCGCCGCGCCTTCATGGATTGGGACTACTGGGGCAAGCCTGTCCCGGGTTTTGGCGACCCTCATGCCGAGCTATTGATCGTCGGTCTCGCGCCGGCCGCTCACGGCGCCAACCGCACCGGTCGCATGTTCACCGGCGACCGTTCCGGCGATTTTCTCTATCATGCCCTGTATCGTACTGGTTTCGCGAATCAGCCGAACTCCGAGCGTCGCGGAGATGGCCTCACCCTGAAAAACGCCTACATCAGCGCAACACTTCGCTGCGCGCCGCCCGCTAACAAGCCTCTGCCGAGCGAGTTGGTCAACTGTCGCCCGTACTTCCAGCCGGACCTCGAAATCATCCGCCCTCGTGCAATTCTTGCTCTGGGAGCGATCGCGATGCGAGCTTATCTCGGCATTCTGAAAGCTCGCGGCGAAATCTCCAGCCATGCTCAATATCCGTTCCGCCACGGCGCCAGTTACGCGCTTTCGGGCGGCCTGCCGCACCTCTTCGCTTCCTATCACCCGAGCCAGCAAAATACCTTCACAGGTAAATTGACCGAAGAAATGTTCGAAGGTGTCCTGAAGGAAATAAAGAAATTTCTGGCAAAAACCCGGAAATAAGGCGTTCTACTCCTGCAGCGTCTTGACGTGAGCTTCGAGCGACCGGCAATACTCGTGTTCCGCTTCCAGCTCAGCCTGCAGCTTTTTCACGAGCAATTCCAGTCGTCGAATCTCGTTTCGTAGCTTTTGAACCTCTGCCGCCGAGGTTCCTGGCACAGCGTTCGCGGGTCGTTGCACCATCGGATTAGGCGCGGGTGCAAAGGAAACGGGTGCCCCAGTTCGGACGCCTCCGCTTGCCGCCGGCACGACAGGCCGCCCCTCGGCCGCCGGAGGCGCTCCGAAAAAATTGGTCAGCGCGTGAGCCGAAGCAGCCGGAGCCGCAACTGGCGCACTCTTCGATGGATTCACCGCTAGGATTGCTGCTGCGGGAAACTTTGCCGCAAGCAGGCCCTTCACACGGCCGATCAGGTCCTGCGGATGAAAAGGTTTCCGAATCAGCTCGTCGGCTTTCACCGACATCGCCTTTTCCGCCACGGTCTTGTTCACCACGCCGGACATCAGGATCACCGGAGTCTTCCCGAACTGCTCGTGGTTCTTGATGAAGTCGCAAACTTCGTACCCGTCCTTGTCCGGCATGATCACGTCTGTGATGACGGCATCGGGCGCCGCTTCCGAGAACTGTGCTAACGCTGTTGCGGCGTCAGGGCATGTGATCACCTGCACGTTTTCCTTGCGGAAGGCGATTTTCATCACTTCGCGCATGGTGGCGCTATCATCGATGAAGTAAACCGTGGGAACGCGCGCCGCTGTTAACGTTGCGGAGTCGCTCATGCGTGCTCCTTTTCTGTCTCGTCGCGCTGGTCTTCGTCGAACTCCCGCATAGCGTCGAGCAAAAGGTCGGTCGCCGAACGCAGCACCGTTCGTTGGGCCGCCGTGGCGCCGTAAACAAATTTGTAGACTCCCTTAACGGTCCCGTGGCACGCCTTCACGATCTGTGTCACCGCTTCATCGCCAAAAAGCATGCCGCACTCGGCGTGCACCAGCTCGCCGCCCTCGAAAAAGATGATCCCGTCCGTATCTTCCGCATTGATGTGCAACGCGCCCGTTTGGTGCGCTTGCCCGAGCATCTGAATCACACCCGGCAGATCAAGGTGCGAGAGGCTGCCGCTTAGGTCCGTTTCGGCGCTGGAAAGCATCTGCGTCGGTTGAAACCCCTCATGGCGGCTCACCAGGAAGCTGCGGACGTGAGTAGCGATGTCGGCGGGCGGTCTCCGGCGGTCCACATAGTCGTCGCACCCGGACCGGTAAGCTTCCAGGAGCGCCTGGTCGCCCCCCGACCCGATGGCAATCAGCGGAATGCTCGCAGTCTTCGGATCGGCGCGCAAAATCGGCGCCATTTCGTGCGCGCCCATTTCCCGCAAATTCGTGGCGCATAGGATAGCCGTCGGCGCATTCCACTCGAGCATGGTCAGCGCGTAGGAAGCCTGCGCGCTCGTGACGACATCGAACCCCTCGTGCTTGAGAGCATCGCAGAGGCGCTTTGAGAAATAGACATTGCTATCGATCAGGAGCACTCGCGGCAAGCTCGTCGGAAGGTTCATGGCCGAACCTCCGGCTCGCCAGCAGCATCGCTTTCCGGCAGCGAATCAATCAGAGCCTCGAGGTCCAGCACGCCCACAGTCTCATCTCCGGCGACAATTTCTCCACGGATGTATGGTGGCGCGCCCGCATCCGCCGGATTCATTTCGCCGGTGACCAACTCACATTCCCCATCAACCGGGATCGCGCTCATCTCGGACGCTCTACCGAACTGCCGCCGTGCAACCAGATAAAACCGATGGTTGAGCGAACTCTTGCCGTAAAGTGCCCGCGCCGCGTCGTATACAGGCAAAATCTTCCCGCGCCGCACGATCACGCCCGCCAGCAAAGGTGACGTATGCGGAAAAGAATGCAGCCGCACTGGAGGTGCCAGCTCAGCCACAAGATCGGCCGGCAGTGCATACCGCTGTTCGGCCAGTTGCAGCAGAACGAATGAATCTCCCTGCCTGCTCTCGTCCATCCTCATTTCGACGCAACCCCTTGCAATTCTCCGCGCATCGCGCCCGCCGCATCGTTGTCGAGTAGCCGGAACTCTTCAGCCGTCAAAAACCCGCGCGGGTCGCAGACCGGAATCACGTGGTCGTCCAAATACGCAAGACCCCGGTACCAGCGCCTTTCCTCGCCGCAAAATGCTCGCGGCAAATCGCAAATGCCTGAAAGCTCGGTCATGCGCTCGATCCGGTCAACCAAAACCGCAGCCCGTAATTGCCGCAGGATTAAGACCAGCGTCGGACGCGAAACCCGCAGCCCGAAATGCGTGCAAGCGTTGACCACGTAATATTGCCGATGGCCTCGCTCAAAGGTGTGCCGGACCTTCGGCACCTCCGCTGAATGAAATTCAGCCGCCGCGCCTGCAATGCTGTCCGTGCTTCGAATCTCCTGCACCGCATCAGCCGCGATAGCAAAGGGCTGCCGCGACACCGCAAACAAAATCACAGGCTCAACGGCGCGGAATTGCCGCGGTCGCGGAGCGTCTAGAGACGCAATTTTCATCGCGCACCAACCAGTGACAGCCGGGAAAGCTTCGAGACGCGCTTCTCGATCGCCGCGCCGATATCGCCCAGCGGCAAAACCTCGTCCACGGCGCCCGCTTTGATCGCCTCCGCTGGCATCCCAAAAATCATCGAAGTAGCTTCGTCCTGCGCGAACACATACCCGCCCTTGGATTTCAGATCGACGGCCCCTTTGGCCGCATCATTTCCCATGCCCGTCAACACTACGCCAACGGCGAGACCCCGCGCGTACGACGCAATGCTTTCAAACGCCACGTCGGCGCATGGCCGGTAGCCTTCGATCCGCGGCCCCTCATCGAGAAGGATTTTTCCCTGCGCCGACATTCGCAGGTGCGACGAGCCAGGACATACATAGATTACTCCGGGCTGCGCAGTCTCATTTCCCGCCGCTTCTTTCACAGGCAGCAGGGAGACCTCGGCTAGCTGCGCCGTGAATTGAGTTGTGAACGCAGCGGGCATGTGCAAAACCAGAATGACGACCGCCGGTAGGTCCTTGGGGAGCCCTCCCACGAGTTGAGTCACGGCAGCGGGTCCGCCCGTCGAGGCCGCGATCACCACGATCGGTGCTTTGCCGCCGCCTTGCGAAGCGCCTATTTGCGCGCTGCTGCTTCTGACCGGCAAAGCCGTTGCCGAGCCAATCTTTGAACGCGTCGCCGTCCTCACCACACGCACCTTCGCCGCGAGCTTCAGCTTTCGCGTTAGCTCGTCCCGGACTGAACGCATGTCGAGGTCGATGCCGCTCGAAGGCTTCGGCACGAAATCTATCGCGCCGAGTTCCAGCGCACGAAGTGTGCTCGCCGCTCCGTCACGCGATTCGGAGCTGACAATCACAATCGGCCGCGGGTGCTGCGACATAATCAGTTCGGTTGCCTGCAATCCGTCCACGTGCGGCATGTTGATGTCCATCGTGATGACGTCAGGCTTCAGCGATTCGGCCATGGCCACGGCATCGCGTCCGTCGCGGCCTTGCCCGGCAACCTCGAGCACAGGATCGGCGCTGATAATATCGCGCAGGATGCGGCACATGAATGCCGAATCATCCACAATCAGCACCCGGATCTTTTTTTCCTGCGCTGAAGTCGTCGCCATATCAGTTCTGCCGCAAAAGCACTGCCCCTGTTCGGTCTGCCGCGTGGCCACTCTCGCGATCGGGGCCGAGCAACTCTTCGACTGCCGAAAGCAATTGATCTTCCTGTACGGGTTTCGTCAGGAACCCCGACGCGCCTTCCTTTATTGCGCGGTCTCGATGTTTCGCCCCGGCGCGTGACGTCACGACGAGGACCGGAATCTTCCGCGTCGCTGGATCTTGGCGGAGATGCGCCATCAGTTCGTAGCCGTTCATGCGCGGCATTTCGAGGTCGGTTATCAGCAGGTGGCAACCTGTCTGGGCTACAACTTCGGAAGCTTCGAGCCCGTCAGACGCGAGTTTCACACGATATCCGGCCTTGGCCAGCATCCGGCCCACAAATTTGCGAACGCTGATCGAATCGTCGGCGACAACGATCACACGATCGTTGCTGATTGGATCGACAGCCTCGCTCGGAATGCTTCCCGCAGCAACCGCTTCCGCCCCCGGCGCGAAAACGCGCGCCGCAGCGGCCGTGACTTGCGCATGCTGTTCCACTTCGCCCAGCGACGCGAGCCGATTGAGATCGATCAGAAGAATCAGGCTTCCGTCTGGTGCAATCGTGGTTCCGGGGAAAAGCTTAACGCGACGCAGATAATCGCCCAGATTCTTGATGACGATTTCATCCTTCCCGAGAACTTCTTCGACGACTACGCCAATCTGCTTGCCGCCCACGCGGGCGATCACCATGTGAAAATACCCGTTGAGTGGCTCGAGCGCCGGCAACGCCAAGTGGCGATCAAGCCGTATCACTTCCGTGATCACGTCGCGCACGCGCGTCAGAAGCTTTCCGCCCACCTCTTCGATCTCTGAGGGGCGCAGCCTGCGGATTTCTTCGACGACCGCGAGTGGAAACGCAAAAGTCGAGGAACCGCAGCGAACGAAGAGCGCCTGCGAAATGATCAGTGTCAGTGGTACCTTTACGGTGAAGCACGCGCCGCGCCCCGCTTCGGAATGAACTTCGATCTCTCCATTCAGCGCATGGACATTCGACCGCACCACATCCAGGCCCACGCCCCGCCCAGCGAGCTCGGAAGTTGCGGACGCCGTCGAAAATCCCGGGCGGAAAAGAAACTCACGCAGTTCGCGTTCCGATAGTTCCGCCGCGGTAACCGAGGAAAGGAGCCCTGAATCGACCACCGCCTCGCGGACGCGCGCGTTGTCGATTCCGCGGCCGTCGTCTTCTACCTCAATGAAAATATGATTGCCGCGATGGTAGGCGCGTATTGTAATGTGTCCTTTTTCCGGCTTACCGGCGAGAAGGCGGCTTTCGCTGTCCTCCAACCCATGCGCGACGGCGTTTCGAGCCAGGTGAATCAGCGGGTCTGAAATGTGCTGGATGATGTTGTTGTCGAGCTCAGTCTCAGCGCCCTCCAGAACCAGCTCCACCGGCTTGCCGCTTTCTTTTGCCGCGTCGCGAACGGTGCGCGAAAGCCGCGTGTAGAGGTTGCCGACCGGAATCATGCGCGCCGCTGTGATTTCATCCTGTAAATGGTGAGTCAGTTTCGTGAAATCATCGATGTCGCTCTCGACCCGGCTCATGAAGCTCTCGAGCTGCGTCAAGACTTCCGTGACGTCCGCCGAGATTTCGGTAAGCGACCGCGAAAGGATGTTCACGTCGTCGTAGCGATCCATTTCAAGTTCGCTGAATTCCATCAGTTCGTTCGAAGTGACCGGAGCGAGCGATCCGAAATGTTCGCGGAACGTGTCTCTCTGTGGCGCCTGGCTGCCCGGAAAAAGCGTGCCGCTCAACCTGCTGAACTCGTGTTTCTCCTGGAAATCAGAAATTTTTCCGGATAGTCGCGCCTTCGAGAAATTCAGGACTTCCACGAGCTTCGAAAGCTCGGTCAGCCGGCCGAGCATCCGCGTGCGGTTGATTACGAGTTCGCCCACCGCATTCATCATGCGATCGAGCCGTTCGAGCGAAATGCGGACGGATTTCGACGGCGGCAATGCCGTATTCGTCGCGCGAGTTGTTGTGGCGTGACGCTCGGTTTCTTGCGACGCCTCGCCATCCGTCGCCACCGGCTCCGAAATACTCTCTTCAAATTCCTCCGGCGCCATCGCGGCGATTCGTGCGAGCAGCGGATCGACGGCCGCGGCCATCTGCGCCTCGGTCGGCCATTGCCGATGCAGGAATTTCTTGAGCAGATCCACCGACTGCAAGCAGATATCGACGAAATCTCCGCCCGGTTTCAACACGCCGTCGCGGAGCCGCCCGATCAGGTCCTCGATCCGGTGCGCCACGGCAGACATGCGGTGCAAACCTACCTGCGCGGCCGATCCCTTAATCGTGTGCATCGACCGGAACAGCCGGTTGATGTCCTCCTCGTTAGGATTGCCTTCCAGGGCCAGCAGGCACTCCGTCACAATCTGCAAGTGCTCTTCGGCTTCGGGGATGAAAAATTCGAGCACCTCGTCCGGCACTTCGCCGTCTTCCGGCAGGCGGTCCGCAAATGACTCGGGAGCGAAGACGGCGGGAATGGGCTCCGCGCGCGGTTCCGTTTCCGCGGCAGGTTCGGCGCTCGCCGCCGCGGGAAATGCGAACGCATAGCGCTGCTTAAACGCGGCAAGATCCTCAACCGTCTCCGTTCCTATCGAGCTGATCTGCAGCAGGTCGAATTCGAGCACAGAGATCGCGTCGGAGACGAACTCGGTCAGAGGCCCATACATTTCCGGCGTGAGAGCGGCGTTCACCGCGTATTGAAAAATGTGCGCCATTTTGCCGGCGATTTCCGAAAAATGAAGAAATCCATAGCTGGCGGACGTACCGGTGAGAGTGTGGGCAGCGATGTAAAGCCGTTGCAGATCCTCGGTTTTGGCCTGCGGCTCCTGCAAAAGCCCGGAATACTCCCTCAGATATTGCAGATGGTCCGAAGCCTCCTGCAGGAATATTTCCAGGCTTTCTTTGTCTGGGGCGCTCACAGACGGCCCTCCGCCACGGCGACTGCGCGGCCGCTTTCCGTACTGGCGGGTCTGCGGTACAACCGGCAATCGCCAAAAGTGACCGCTTCAAAATTGATCGCAGTATGCGTCAGCGTCTCCGAGTGCCCGAGCATCAGGTAACCGCCCGGCTCGAGCGCTTCATAAAAACCTTGCAGGATCGCGCGCCGCCGCTGTTCCGTGAAATACATCAGCACGTTCATGCAAAAGATGCAGTCCATCTTGCCCACGTACATCGGCTCCGCCAGATTCATCTGCGCAAACGAAATCATTCGCCGGATCCGCGGTCTCACGTGGAACCCGTGCTTGGCAGGCGTAAAATGCGTCTCCAGCTGCCGCAGCGAAAGCTCCTGCAGGCTGCGCTTCGAATACGCTCCCTTTTCGGCGTGCCGAAGCGCTCGCCGGCTGATGTCCGTGGCGAGAATCTCGATCTCCCATGCCTCTGCGAACTTCAGCGAATCGCACAGCGTGATCGCAATCGAATACGGTTCTTCTCCCGTCGAACAACCGGCGCTCCAAATTCGCAGCGTCCGCGGGCTCTGCCAGAATTTCCGTTCCTGGATTCCCGGCAAAATCGTCTTTCCCATCGCTTCGTAAACGGCTGGATATCGGAAGAAGGACGTCTCTTGAGTCAAGACACGCTCCAGAAGCGCCTCGTATTCCGCCGCCGAGGCTCGAATGTGGTGCAACAGCTCGGCCCCGGTTCGAAGTGATTTCTCGGCGGCATGCTCGCGAACGCGCGCCGACAAAAATCGTTCGCGCGATTCATCCAGATGGACAGCGGACCGCTGCTCGATCAGCGTGCGGATTTCGCAAAGATCGGCATCGCTGATCCGGGCGTCCGTGGCTGGTTGACTCTTCATGGTCGGCACGTCACGCGCAGGCGCTTCGAGCGGCTACGCTAACGGCGGGCCCCTAGGGGAACCGCGCTCGGCAGATCCTCGTTAACGTTGGGCACGCCGGCCGGTTCCGCCGATCGCGCCCCCTGGGAACGGAACTGTGCAAGCGCTTCGTTTAACTGCTCGGAGAGCTTCACCATGTTGCCCACCGTCGACGCCGTTTGCCGCGCGCCCGTTGTCGTTTGCCGCGTGATGCCCGAAATGATCTGCATCGCGTTCGCAACGCCTTCCGTGCCGCGCACCTGCTGCTTCGACGCGAGCGAAATCTCCTGAACGAGTTCGGCGGATTGACGCACCACGCTCGAAATCGCTTCCAGCGCCTTGCCAGCCTGATCGGCCAGCCCTGCACCCACTTCCACTTCACGCGTGCCGTCTTCCATCACCACCACCGCCTCGTTCGTTTCGGCCTGGATCGCCTTGATTAAGGCCGCGATGTCTTTCGTCGCGCTGCGGGAGTGTTCGGCCAGCTTGCGAACCTCATCCGCAACCACCGCGAATCCGCGTCCGGCATCGCCCGCGCGCGCCGCTTCGATGGCCGCGTTCAGCGCGAGCAGGTTCGTCTGCTCGGTGATGTCGTTAATCACGTTGATGATTTCCGAAATTTCCAATGAACGGTCGCCCAGCGATTTGATTTTTTTCGCGGTCGCTTGCACGGATGCTCGGATTCGCTGCATCCCTTCGAGTGTGTCCCGCACGGCGCGGTTTCCCTGCTCGGCGGCATCAAGCGCACGGCGCGCTGCTTCGGCGCTGGCCTCTGCGTTGTTGGAAACCTGTTTCATCGAAACCGTTAGCTCTTCCACGGCTGACGATGTATTGGTGATTTCCTGGTCCTGTTGCGTGGCCCCTGCCGTCATGTCATCTGCGGCTTCAAGAATCTGGTTGGCGCTCGTGCTGACGTCGATGGCAGCTTTTCGGACGCGCTCCAGCACCTTCGTGAAGTTGTCCAGCATGAAGTTCACGGAATCGACCACGTTTCCAAGCGCGTCGTTCGTCACCTTGCCTCGAATCGTCAGGTCGCCTCGCGCCACTTGGCTGATCGTATTCAGCAAGTCTGCGATGCTGCGTTGCAGGGAATCCTGCGCCTGCTGGTTCGAAACGGCGTGCGCCACCTTGGCCACGCTGCGATTGAAGTTTTCGGCGATTGCGGCGAATTCGTCATTGCCGGCGATTTCGGCGCGCGCGCGAACATCTCCCGCCACTACGCGCTCGGAAAATTTTGCCAACTCGTCAATCGGCTTAAGCACGCGCCGACTCAATGCCCAGATCACGGAAAGCGCAGCGGCGATCGCGAGCACGGCGGCGCCAAGTAAAGGAGCGCTCGCATCGGGAGGCAACGACGCGGCGTCGCTTAATCCTGCTCCTCCGGAGACTTTCCCGGCGTGGTAGGCGAGACCAAGAACTCCCAAAGTTGCGGCGCCGATCCACAGCGCCAGCATCCAAACCGTGGAACTCAAACGAGACTTCATAACTTCCTCCCAAGACTTTCTGGCCGCTCGCGCCTGCCATGGGCGCCGCCTGCGGCTTGCTTGCCTGGCCTAAAGTCAATTTCTCAGAACACTTTCAAATCATGGGTGCCGGAAATACGTCCGTCAGCCGCCGAAGGTCGACGACCAAGGCGAGCCGATCCTCGTGGCGCAGCATGCCGCGGCAGTGCGGCACGTCATTTGGCGCCTGGTCAAGCAAGGTGTCCTCCGACGCCGAGAATGTCCCTATCACTTCATCTGCCGCGATGCCCACGCGAAGATCCTCGTGCTGCGCATCGCCTTTCAACGCCGCTACGACCACATGCTTCGGCAAAAGCCCGGGACGCCGCCCTTCTGTGAATGCGATGTCCATCAACGGAACAATCGTCCCGCGCAGATTGAAGACGCCCATCAAAAACGCCGGTGCCAGCGGAATCTTCGTCACCATCGGCCAGTCCACCACCTCTTCCACTTCCAACACGGAAAGGCAGAATCGTTCGCGTCCGGCGCGAAATACGCAGTACTGCCGCTCCGGTTTCGATTCTTCAAAGGGCGACTCGCTCTCGAGGAATTCGCCGGCCTCGAGGCCGTACATCGGCCCAGGCAAAAGCGCTCGGCTCTGCAGCGAATCCGCCATCACGCAAACCTCTTCACGGCGCTCAGCAATTCATCGGGCGTAAAAGGTTTCGCAACAAAACCATTTGCGCCTTGCTGCTCTCCCCAATAGCGGTCGCTGGGCGCCGATTTGGAGGTCACAAGGATCACGGGGATATCCGCGTATGATTCCTGGCTCTTCAGGTCGCGGCAAACTTGGAATCCGTTGCGCTGGGGCATCACCACGTCCAGTAAAATCACGCTGGGCCGCTCGGCTTCGATCGCCTCTTCCGTTTTCGTCGGATCCGAAATCGCCACAGAATGAAAACCGGCTTCTTGCAGCATCGACTGCAGGAGCCGTATTTCTGCCTGTGAGTCGTCTATGACCAGCACCTTCTTCAGCACAACCGCACCTCCGCCTGCTTGTCCAACGAAACAAATGCAAATCCGCAGCCACGCCAGTGAGAGATTCGCGTTTTGCGACGTATTCGTAAGCTGCTGAAGCCACTAGGCTTGCATCGGTCGCATCCTTCTCACGCCCGTACCGCAACGCGCTGTGGTGCCCCCTTCGTCTCATCCTGAGACTCGTTCTCACCGGCTCGCATCTCCGCGGCGAGCGATGAGAATCGCTGCATCGCCTGGTGAAGCCGCAGCGCCATCGTGTGAATGGCGCGAATCTGTTCCCGGCTTTCCGGTACCCAGCGGTCGGCATCGAGCATCAGCAGATCTGCATTTCCCAGCACTGATGTGAGCGCGTTGTTGATCCCTGGCCGCATCTCGAGCATGTAGCGCCCCAGCGTCGCGTCTTGCTGATTTTCGAGCGCCAGCTTTTCCGCACGCTGCGATCTCGCCACCGCTTCCACTCGCCTCAGCGCTTCGTTCGAAACCAGAATCAACGTGTTGATCCAGCCGTCTTGCCGCGGAACGATTAGCAATTGGGGATACTTGGCCTGCAGAAAGGGGGCGTCGCTCTCAAGCTCGGTTGAGTGGACGACTGCTATGGTTGCTGAGCCGTGCAACTGAGAGAGAATGCTCTCCGATTTTCCGTCTCGAACCGGTCCGGAGATCACTAGGTTATACCCAAAAACGATCGAAGGCTGCCAGACGTCGCTTGTCGCTACGGTAATGCCTGGCGCGTGCGGTTCCGTCTGCCACCGCGCCGTTATTGCTCGTGTGAACTCCGAATCGTCGGAGACAATGAGCACGCTCGCGCAATGCAATGGCTCGAGAGTCATCGTTTGCCGTTCACGACTGCAACTTTTCCGCTTCTTCGATGAACGAGAGCAGCCGTTTCGTGCTGATGCCCAGGTTCACTGCGGCTTCCGTGTTCTTGCTGCGTTTAGCTTGTTCTACGCGGCCTTGGAAGTAGGAAAATTCACCTCGCGCCAGCTCGATAGCAGCCGATAACGCTGCTTGGTCGCCGGATCTCTTCCTCTCTTCCGTCCCCAGCGAAAGCAGCGCGCGCGCCACCACGGCGCGCCGCAGGTCTTCAGCCTCCTGTCCTTTTTCTGTGACGAACGCGGCGACTTCCCAGGAGGAAAGCAGAACCTTTGTATCTTTCAAAACCACGGTCGACATTGACCGGCCGCGCGAAGGTGGCGCAGCAATAAGCTGTTCCCAAATCGACTCCAGGCACTTATCCGCGTCCATCGCCGCTTCCGCCGGCGCAGCGGCGGGAGGAGCGGTCGCTTTGGCCGAGGTCATCTGGGGCGCTGGCGTTGCTTTTTTGACAGGCTCGGCGTGCTCGTCTTCGCTTTTCGTCCGGACAGGTTCATCCTGCACAGATGCGGCGCTCGCCTGCATCATCTGTTCCCAAGCCTCGGGGTCGACCTTCTTTTGAGTCTTGGCGGGCCCTCCTGCCGGAGTTGTGGCCTTCACGGGAGATGCGCGCCGTGCCAATACCTCTTCGAGATCGGCGCGCAACGCCAGCAACTGCTCGAACGCGTGCGTCACCGAGCTCTCGGTATAGTCTTTTTGGAACGGCTGCCGCCAGTTTTCGCAGAACTGCCGCAAATGCGACATGGTTTCGGCCGCTGAGAATCCGGCGCGGCGGCAGTCGGCGGTCTTGATGCCTCGCGCCTCGAGCGCGCCCACTGCCTCCTTCACCGCGGCCAAATCCGCGTGCAGCAGGTAGATAAAGGTCCGCCGCAATACGAAGTTAAATCGGCAAAACGCGACCAGTGCCGCCGGATCATAGAACATGCAACCTGCGGAATCCTTCAGAAGGCGTCCTTGCTCCAGCAATCCGTGTTCGAGCAGGTCGCGCAGGCTGCGGCAATGAGAAAGCTTCTCCAATATTTCATCGAGCGGACCGCACCATTCCAATGGAGTTGGATCGGCCTCGGGCAGCACCGGCGAGAGCACCCGCGCCACATCCACCAGAGTAATCGGGTTGCGATAGAGCTCTTCGGGCGCGCATAGCGCGAAGTACTGCACGAGGAGCAAATCAACCTTGTCCCGATCGGCCGTGCTTTTATCCGGTTTGCGCAGTTCGCGCAGAATAAACGCCCGCAGAGCCTGCTCGCTTGCGTTCAGCGTTTCCGGTGGCAGTTGCCGAATCTGATAGGCAAGCACCTTCGAGTCGATTGCGTTCATCCACTCGACGTGCCGGTCGAACACCTGCCGTGTCGGCCTTGCCGGCGGTAGTTCACCCCCCGAATACGGCGAGGGCACGAGATCAAACTGCGCCGCTAGCGCAGCATAAAGTGGATAGACAAGCAAAGCCTCCTTCCACAGCGAAGGAGGATCGAGCGCTACGCCCGGTTTTGGCGCGTTGCTCTTCACTTCTGTAGGTGTCAGTGTGGCTGTGTTGGGTGTTCTTGAGTTCATGGCTTGATGATCCAGTTTCCGACCTCTCCCGCAAATCGCGCGGCTACCGCCTTCTGTCCTGCGTCGTACCGGACAGCAATCACGGTCGCATAGGCGTCGAGCGAGCCATCCGAGTTGGCCACGCGCAAACGATCTTCGAACTCAAGCGGCAGCGTCGAGGAAAAAAGCACCTCGTGGGCCGTCCCGAATTCAATCGTCGTTTGCTCCTGCAATCGTCGCCGATGGGCGCCAAGCGCGGTCACCCGGACTGGTATCCGCACCGGGGAAGCGCTTGGAAAGAGCAACGCTAGTTTCTCGACGCACGTGGCTTCGTCCGCGTACGTTTCCCTTGAAGCCTTCCGACTCACGATGGCCTTAACCCTCTCATCGTCCGAAACAGCCGTTTCTACGACGCTGGAATGAGAAACTGCGAATCCCCAACGGACAAACGGGTGCCCCTTTCGAAGATTGCAAGAAGATGACCAAAAGCGGGACGAAACGATGGCCGGCTAAGTCTTTTAAATCTGCGCGATTAGTACCGTCGCGCTCGGTGCGCGAGGGAAGGTGTCTCAGGCTGAAACATATAAATCTCAAACCCAAGCCGAGTCCTCAAGGCTTTGGATCAGATCGTCGTCTCATTTTGCGGCGGCTGCAGTTTCGAGCAGCTCCTCAGTCGAATGCCGGATGCCGATTTTATACAGCTTGAGTTTCCGGTAAAGAGTCGCGCGGCTGATACCAAGCATCTTGCCCGCGAGTCTTTTGTCTCCTCCGGCCTGTTCGAAGACGCGCAGGATCGTCATCCTCTCGAGTTCGGCGAGTGCCGTAGTCGAGCTTGGCTCCGCGGGCCGGCTCTCATCATTCGCCTCTGCGTCTTGAAGCGAAGGCGGCAAGTCCGCGGCATCGATCGTCCGCCGGTCGCCCAGCGCGACCGCGCGCGCGATGCAATTCTCGAGTTCCCGCACATTTCCCGGCCAGTCGTAGTTCAGCAGCGACTTCATGGCTGAGGCAGTCACTTGTATGTTCTCGCCAGGCGCGTATCGCTCCAGAAAGCAGTGAACCAGTTGCGGAATGTCCGATCGCCGTTCCCGCAAGCTCGGCAAGTGGATCGTTACGACGTTCAGCCGGAAATAAAGGTCCTTGCGGAAAGTGCCTGCGCGATAAGCGGCTTCTAAATCTCGGTTCGTCGCCGCTATCACCCTCACCGCAACCGAAGTCTTCGAATTGCTTCCGACCGGCCGTACTTCCTTTTCCTGCAGCACGCGCAGCAGCTTGGCTTGCATCTCCAGCGGCAGCTCGCCGATTTCATCCAGAAAAATCGAGCCCCCATTCGCGGACTGGAAAAGACCAGGCTTGGCCTTCAATGCGCCCGTGAACGCCCCCTTTTCATGGCCGAAAAGCTCGCTTTCCATCAACGTCGGAACCAAAGCACCGCAATCCACAGCCACAAAAGGCATCTCGGCCAGCGGCCCGCGAAAATGGATAGCGCGCGCCACCAGCTCTTTGCCCGTGCCGCTCTCGCCCGTGATTAGCACCGGCGTGCGCCCATCCTTCAGTCGCGAGACCATCCGCAACACATCTTGTATCTTCGTCGACGTTCCAATAATCCCGTCGAGACGCGCTTCCGTTTCTACGCGCTCGCGCAAAAAGTGATTTTCCGCCACCAGCCGCACCTTCTCCGCCATCCGCTGCATCAGCTGTCGCAATTTCTCGACGCGAAACGGCTTTTCGATGTAATCGTAAGCTCCGTGCCGCATCGCTTCCACCGCCGACTCGATCGAACCGTGCCCGGTCATGATCGCGATTTCAGACCGCGGCAGCAGCTCTTTCGCTTTTCGCAGCAGATCGGTGCCGCAAAGGTTCGGAAGTTTGAGATCGGTGAGAACAATATCCGCGGGCAACGTCTCGATCTGCTCGAGAGCCGCCTCCGCCGATTCCGCTTCTGAGCAGGCAAATCCCATGCTCTGCCCGACCGTGACGCAAAGCCGGCGAATGCTCTCTTCGTCGTCGACGACCAGCAGATGCAGCTTCCTCTCGTCGCTCATCGCCAAAATTTCCTGATTGCGACGGCTCGCACGGCCACCGGCTCCCGCATTTCCCCAGTGAAATATGTAAGGATTGCCCCAAACGCTCGTTTGAGGCGCGGCAAGATCGTCCACAGCTGTCTCAATGCACGCATAGAGGTTGGGGTAGCGCGCGCTCGCCTAGCTCCACCACGCTACTTTGAAATCTCATTTTGAGTCAACGCATCAGCAGCCCGCAGTTGCCGAATCTGACACGCGCCGCGCCCGTCTCACCATGAGACACGAACGCCGCCCGCCTGCTTGCCGTGAGACTGAGGCCAGCGAGGGAAATCGCTCCTAGGTATTTTTGCTGACAACGGCAAGTCGCCGATTATCAGCAACTTACCGCTCTTATTACTTCTTCGCTCCCCGCGACGCGCGCTGCAATCCCTTGGCATCCCCATTGCACTTTCCGAGCTGTATTTCCATGCAGAAAGGGCCCTTTCAATGAAGCGACAACTGAAGTTGACCGCCTGGCTCCTTGCGCTCTTCGTGGGTGGAGCGTGCGCAGCGCCTTATGTGGCGCGAGCTCAAAACGTTTCAGCTGATTCCAACGGCCGCAAGGTGCGCTCCAAAGTTGTTCCCGCGTATCCCGATATAGCCCGGTCAGCTCACATCACAGGCAAAGTAAAGATCGAAGCCACCATCGCGGCGGACGGTCATGTCTCGGGCACGAAAGTCGTCGGTGGCAGTCCGGTTCTCGTCAACGCCGCAGTCGAAGCGCTCCAGAAATGGCGTTTCGAAGCCGGTCCGGCGGACACGACCGAAATCATCGAATTCGAATTTGACGGTGACAACTGACGTAGCGGTTCAGCGCCCGTCGCAAAAATCGGCGCTTGCTGGGCGGGGGAATTTCACACCTCAAAACATTCGGGCACAAGCAGAGGAGTTTCATCATGACGATCGGCAGGAGGCTCTATCAGGGGTTCGGCGCCATTCTGGTCATTATGTTGATCTTGCTCGTCGTCAACGTAATCACCGTGGTCCGCCAATACAGCACGCACTCCGCTGCGGATAAGGCGACGCAAGAAGTTAAGGCCATCGATGCCGTTCGCTATCAGGTCATGCAAAACCGGCTCTCGCTCGGCAGCTTTCTGCTCAGCGGAGATTCCCGCGACGAAGACAAGACAAATAAAGGCATCAATGATGTTCAGCAATTGCTCAAAGACGCGGAAACAAAGGCAACCAGCGGCGGCCTGCGCAGCACTTTGAGCGATGTCGACGATAACGAGGACAACTGGGCTGAAAATTTCGCCAAGCCCATGATCGCAAAGCGCCACCAGGTCGATGCCGGCAACACCACCGTCTCCGATCTGCAGGTCTATTACCTCCAGCACGATCCTTATTCCTGGACGAACAAATCCGCGAACTTGCTCGACAATGCCAGCCAGGACGTCGAGCAAGACGAAATTCAGACCAGCGACTCATCCAGCTCCGCCACCACGTGGAACGCAGCTCTCACCATTTGCGGCACGCTTCTCGCCGCTCTCATCGGAGGCTTCATCGCCTTCCGCACGGCTAAATCGATCACCGACCCGCTCAACCACTTGATCGACGTCGCTCATCGCATCGGTGAAAGCGGCGACCTCGATCAATCCATCGATATTCGCCGCGATGACGAAGTAGGCGTCTTAGCCGAAAACTTCAACAAAATGATCATACATTTGCGCGAGATGGCCTCTGTTTCCTCCGCCATCGCCAGCGGCCAACTCGCCGTCGCCGTGAAGCCCCGCTCCCAGCGCGACACTATGGCCCGCGCTTTCGCTCAAATGACGCAGGGCCTCCGTGACCTCGTGCGCCAGGTCCGCGATAGCGCATCGCAGGTGGCCAGCGGCGCCAGCCAGATGGCCGGCGCATCGGACGAATCGGCAAAAGTCAGCGTCCAGGCCGCTTCCGCCATCGACGAAGTCACCTCCACCATGCACGAAATGAGCGTCAACGTGCAGAACGTCGTAAAAAATACTCAGGTCCAGGCCTCCAGCGTTTCCGAAACCTCCGCTTCGATCGATCAGATGGTCACGTCAATTCAGCGTGTTGCGGACACCGCCAAGATGCTCGTCGAAATCTCCCATCGCTCCCGCGAAGAGGCGCAAACGGGCCGGCTCACGATGGATAAAGCTACGCAAGGCCTCAACCGCACCAGCCAGGCGATTCAATCTTCCGCGAATATCATTGACGTCCTCGGCCGCCGCGCCAACGACATCGGCAAAATCATCGAGGTTATCGACGATCTCGCCGAACAAACCAATCTCCTCGCTCTAAACGCTGCCATCGAAGCCGCACGCGCTGGCGAGCATGGCTTGGGCTTCGCCGTTGTCGCCGAAGAGGTCCGCAAACTGGCCGAGAAGTCCACGCAATCGACCAAGGAAATCTCGGAGCTCATTCAGGGCATTCAAACCGAAGCTCGCGAGGCCGTCGAAAACATGGAAAAGAGCACCTCGATGGTCGAGGAGGGTCTCCTGCTCAACAAGGAATTGGGCGTGGCCCTCGAAAAGATCGCCGACGTTGTTTCCGAAGTCTACAAATTCTCGCAAGAGATCGGCGCCGCCACCATGGAACAATCCACGGGCTCGGCGCAAATCGCTAAGGCCACCAGCCGCCTCACCGAAATCACGCAGGAGATAAATTCCTCCGTCGAAGAGCAGGCTTCCGGCGCGCAAGCCGTGGTTCGCGCCATGGAACGCATGCGCGAGCTCGTTCAGCAATCCACTTCCAGCTCCACCGAACTTGCCGCCGCCGCCGACCAGATGTCCAAGCTCTCTCACGCGCTTCTCACCTCAATGGATCGTTTCGCCATTGACGTTGCGCGGCCGGAGGCTCGCCGCGCGCCCGCACGCGCCTCCGGCTTCGCCGCCGAGCAAGGCGAATCATTCGATTATGCAGAAAGCAGTGTCTCCTGATCGGCGAGCGGCCATGGACAAAGACCTCCAGCTTGTCGGCTTCCGAATCGGGCGCGAAACCTTTGGCCTTCCGATTTCAATGGTGCGCGAGATAATCCGCGTCCCGGAAATCACGGCCGTCCCCGATGCGCCCGATTACGTCGAAGGCGTCATCAATCTCCGGGGCCGGATTATTCCCGTCGTGGACCTTAGAAAACGATTCGGCGAAAAGCAGATTCAGTCCGACAAAAAAAACCGCGTCGTCGTCGTCGAATTGGAAAGGCGCGCCGTCGGCCTGATCGTCAACTCGGCTTCCGAGGTTTTGCGCATTCCTCCTTCGGAAATCGAACATCCGAGTAACGTCTTTCCCGAGGGCGAACTGAATTTCATCACCGGCGTCGGCAAGCTCGGTGGCCGTCTCGTCCTCTTGCTTGACCTGAACCGGATGTTGCAGCGTAGCGAGTTGAGCCGGTTGGAAGAAGCTGTCGATTCAGTTGTCAGTGCAGCGCAGCCGCAGTTGGCTCGCCGCTAGACAACCGGTCGCCGCAAATAGTTGAGGGCAAATGTCCACAATCGCAACGCAAATCTCGCTCACTGACCCCGAGCTGAAGCTTCTGCAGACGCTCGTCTATCAGGAATGCGGAATGTACTTCGATGAGCGGCGCACGCACTTTCTCAGGGATCGCCTCCAGCGGCGGCTCAAGGCTTGCAACGTCGATTCGTTCTACAACTATTACCGCTTGCTCACCAGCCGCGAGGGCAAGCAAGAGCTCTCGGCGCTTCTCGAAAATCTCACCGTCAACGAAACCAGCTTTTTCCGCATCAAGCCGCAGCTCGAGCTATTTCAGAAAAGTATTCTCGAGGATCTTTTGCGGCGCAAGCAGGAGCGCCGCGATTGGTCGCTCCGTGTGTGGAGTGCCGGTTGTTCCACCGGGCAGGAGCCTTATTCTCTCGCAATCCTCGTTTGCGACGCGCTTGCCTATTATTACCTTCGCAATCCTCTGCCTTTCGAGATGCCCACGCCGAAGCCGATGATCCCGCCGCCCTGGAAAGTCGAAATTCTTGCGTCAGACATTAATTATTCCGCCTTGCTTGCTGCCCAGCAGGGGCTTTACACCGAAACGCAGATGGACGGCGTCGACTATACCTGCCGCCTCCGCTATTTCGAAAAACTCGGCGACAAATACGCCGTGAAGCCCGCTCTGAAGAGCCTCGTCCAGTTCGATTTCCACAATCTCAAGGCAGAATTCCTGCCGCAGCGCAATGACGTGATCTTCTGCCGCAACGTGATGATCTATTTCGACGAAGCGGAGCAAAAGCGGCTCGTCGAGAAATTCTATCGCTGTCTCAATCCGGATGGTTATCTCTTCGTCGGCCACGCGGAAAGTCTTTTCGGTTTGAGCAGCAAGTTTCACATGGTCCATCAGAACAATGCGACCGTTTACCAGCGAATCGAGGGGGCGCGGTGAGCTTTTTCTCTGACGAACACGCCGCCGAGCTTCGCGAACTCTTCTTCGAGAGCGCCGAGGAACTCCTTCAGGGCATGAACGACGCCGGCCTCGCCCTCGAAAATCGCCCCGCGGATACGGAAGAGCTTCGTCGCGTCCGCCGCGCAGTCCATACGCTGAAGGGCGACTCGGCTGCCTGCGGCTTCCGCGAGCTCAGCGAACTCGCCCACGGCCTCGAGGAAGTTCTCACTCCCGAAGTCGCTCGCGAGAGCGGGCCTGCCATTGCCGAAGCCGTTTTGATGGCTGCGGACACCTTTCACGAGATGCTCTCCGCGTACCGCAATGCGTTGAAGCCTCCGTCGGGCAGTGCGCTGCGCGAGCATATTGGTCAGCTCCTTTTCAAGCCGGAGCCGGATTCGGCGGACGCAGCGGACACAGCCCGCCACGCAACTTTTGCATGGACCGAGTACGAGCGCCTCTTGATCGCCGACGCGATTGCCGGCGGCAAGGCCGTGTTTAATCTTGCGCTGCGCCTGGAGGAGCAAGCTGCGCCCGCGGCCGCGATCGAGCTCGCTCGCAAGGCGCTTGGCAGCGCAGGAAAGATTCTGGCCTTCCGCCCGGAAAACTCCACCGCCAGAAGCGTGCCCCTTATTGAAGCCGCACTGGAAACGTCGGAAAGGGAAGATCGAGTCCGCCAGCGGTGTTTTGTCCCCACGATTGTCGCCTCCATCGAAATCCACCGCGCTGAGGCCACTGATTCGGTCCCGGCCCGCGACGCTCTGGATGTTCTTCTCGAATCCGAAGCCGCGGCCGTCGCAGCGGGCATTGACGGCGACCCCAACTCGGCGCAGTCGGCGGCAACGCACTCGCGTCCTGCGGAAACCACGCTTCGCGTCGAAGCCGGTCGTATCGACACAGTCCTGAACCTCGTCGGCGAACTCATCATCGGCAAATCTATGCTGCAGCGCGCCATCATTGAGTTCCACAAAGCGCACGCGAAAGATCCGCTCCACTCCAAATTCTCAGACGCGCTGTCGTTCCAGTCTCGCGTGCTCGGCGAATTGCAGAAATCCGTGATGAAAATTCGCATGGTTCCCGTCGACCAGCTCTTTCGCCGCTTCCCCCGTGTCGTCCGTGACGTGGCTCGCATGCGGAATAAAGACATCGCGCTCGAAATTGCCGGCCAGAATACCGATTTGGACAAAAGTATTCTCGATTCGCTCGCGGACCCCATTTCTCATCTCGTCCGCAATGCGGCCGATCACGGCATTGAAACTCCCGCCGAGCGCAAAGCTGCCGGAAAATCCCCCCAGGGTGTTATTCGCCTTGATGCCTATCACGATGGCGATCAGGTCGTAATCGAAATTTTCGACGATGGCCGCGGTCTCGACCACGACAAGATTCGCCGCCGCGCCGTCGAACGCTCGCTCCTGAATGAGGACGAGTCCTTTCGCCTCAACGAAGCCGAAATTCTGCAGCTGATCTTCGCGCCGGGCCTCAGTACAGCCGAAGAGGTCACGGAAATATCGGGTAGGGGCGTCGGCATGGATGTGGTGAAAGCCACGATCGATGGTCTCAAAGGCAGCATTCAGATTAAGACCGAGGCTGGCAAAGGCACCACCTTTCGGCTGCTTGTGCCGCTCACTCTCGCCAGCATCCAGGCTCTTTTGTTCCGTGTTCACGATCGTTTGTATGCGGTTCCGCTTGCCGCGGTCGTCGAAATCACACGCATCGTCCAAGACGAGATTCATCGCGTCGATGGCCACGAAGTCTTTCGCCTCCGTGAACAGGTGCTTACGCTCGCCAGGCTCGATGAGCTTGATTCCGGCTCGGCAGGCGAGCGCGCTCGACGCGTTTTCATCGTGGTGATCGATGCAGGCACGAGGCGGTTCGGCTTGGCAGTCGATAGTCTCGTCGGCGAAGAGGAGCTCGTGATCAAGGCTCTTGAGGACGAATTGCTCACCTCTCCTCTGGTCAGCGGCGCCTCGATTCTCGGTGATGGTAGGGTTGTCCTCATCCTCAACGTTCCCGTGGTTGTCTCGCGCCTCGCGCGCATTCCGGCTGTGGGAGCTATCGCATGAAGCCCAATATCCGCGTCCTCGTCGTCGATGATTCCGCGCTCATGCGCAAGCTCATTCCCGAAGCCCTGCTTCAGGATTCCTCAATCGAAGTCGTCGGCACCGCGATGGACGGTGCCATGGGCTTGAAAAAAATCGAGGAGCTCAAGCCCGACGTTGTCACCCTCGACCTCGATATGCCGCGCATGGACGGCATGGAAATGCTTCGCCAAATCACGCGCAAGCACCACGTCCCGGTCATCGTCGTCAGCGCCCACACCGAGGAAGGAGCTTCTCTCACGCTGAAGGCTCTCGGTCTCGGCGCGTTCGATTTCGTCACCAAACCGCAAGACGCCGCCCGCGGCCACATCCGCCAAATCGCAACCGAACTCTCGCTGAAGATCAAAGCGGCGGCCAAAGCAGGCGCGCCGAAGATGATTTTCACGGTGCCCACCGTAAAACAAAAACAACCTCCCAAATTCTCCACGCAGCCGCGCTGGCCGTCTCGCATCGTCGCCATCGGCGTTTCCACAGGTGGCCCGCAGGCGCTGCAATACCTCTTTTCGCAGATTCCTCCCGATTTCCCCGGCTGCATCGTCGTCGTCCAACACATGCCGGAGGGCTTCACGCAAATGTTTGCCCAGCGCCTCGACGAATCCTGTGGCCTCGAAGTAAAAGAGGCCCAGTCGGGCGATCTCCTGCTCGCCGGCCGCGCCCTCGTTTGCCCCGGCGACCGGCACATGAAAGTGCGGCGCATGGACCACGGTGATGTCGCGATCCTCGTTGACCAGCCGCGCGTCAACGGTCACCGCCCCTCGGTCGATGTTCTGTTCCACTCGGTCGCGCAGGAATTCGGCCCAAAGGCAATCGGCATTCTAATGACGGGCATGGGTGAAGACGGAGCCGTGGGTTTGGGCGCAATCCGCACCGCCGGCGGTTACACCATCGCCCAGAACCCCGAAACCTGCGTCGTAGACAGCATGCCCCGCGCCGCAATCCAGCAGGGTTTTGCGCATCGCGTCGTTTCGCTTTCCGCTCTCGCCGAAGCCTTGATTTCGAAATGTATGCCGGAAGTATCTGCCGAAACGCTCACCAATTCCCACGGTGCAAACTTCGAAGAAAGTGTTTCGCGAAGGAGATCGTCATGAAACAGTTTGAGCCTTTGACTCGAAAAGGCGATGCTCAGCCCGTCCGTTACTTGATCGTCGATGACTCGGTATTCGCTCGCAAGAGCTTGGCTCGGTTAATCGAATCGTTTGGCGGTCAGCTGGTCGGTGAGGCCGCGGACGGTCTCTCCGCCATCGCCGAATATGCGCGGACTATGCCTGATCTTGTTCTCATGGACATCACCATGCCGCAGATGGAAGGCATCGAGGCGGTCGAACGTATCGTTCACGACCACCCCGATGCGCGCATCGTAATGGTCTCCTCCGTCGGCTATCAGGACAATATCCTCGCCGCTCTTCAAAAAGGCGCGCGCCATTTCGTTCAGAAGCCGGTCAAGCCGGACGCGCTCTACGAAATCATCCGTTACGTTCTGAATGACGACGCCGTCCCGGCGTCCGTCGCCACCGGGGAGAACTCGCAATGAGAATGGACCTGATTCAGCCTTTCATCGGATCGCTTGACGCCGTTCTCGCCGAAATGATGAAAGCCCCCGCAAATATCGTGGACCTCACGATGGAGGAAGAGGGCTATCGCCGCAAAGGCGCAGCCGCTGTGGTCTCCTTCAAAGGGCAAATCGAAGGCCGCATCATCCTGGACATGGATCCCGCTGCCGCCGCCCACATTGCCGGCCTCCTCGCCGGCGGCGATGTTGCTCCCGAAGAATCGCTCGTCTCCGAAGCCGTTTGCGAACTCGCAAACATGGTCATCGGAAACGCCGTGACCCAACTGAACGACCGCGGCTTCGAATTCAGGGTGCTGCCGCCATCCATCCTCGCCGAGGCTCAATGCGATAAAGCCGGCCACGATTCCGAAGCGACGATCCTCCGCTTCGACACCGCTCAGGGCAGCGTGCACCTCAATATCGCGATGCACTACCTCGCGCGTCGCACGCATGAGAAGGTGCAGGTCGGCTGAACGAGCTGCTGTCTCAGGCCGTTTTGACCTTCCGGTATTCCGTCCCGTGCCTGAAAAGTCCGGCCTTCGCGATCTCTTCCGAGTAGACGACTCGCGCCGGCAAGAATATATTCCCCGAGTCCGGCGAGTAGGGCACGGCTATTTCCACCTCCGCGTCGCGGTCGTATCGCCGCTTGCTTCGAAAGCACACGCCCACCGGCGAAATGTCTTCGCACACCGCAAGCTCATCGTCCGTGCCGCTTTGCCGCACGCAAGCCGTCAGTCGCGTTTTCAGCCGCACTCTCTGTCTTTGCCTTTTTTCGTGCCCATCCGCAGGCTCGCCTTGTGCGTCCCCATCCCGTCGGCTCTTCGACGCACGGCCCGCTTTTTTCGCATCCTCGTGCGGCGCCTGCACCCAGATGCTCGGCACTCCGCAACCCTTGCAGTGTCTCGCGATCCCGCGATTCGATTCGAATGCCCGCAGTTCCATCTCGTTCAGATACACCACCTCGCGCCGCCGGCAGTGGCTGCATTCCAGCAACATTCGCGCCACCGCCTCGTTTGATTCCGCAATCGGCGGAAACTCCACTCCCCAAAGGTCGATCCCATAATCGAGCACTTCGATTCCGTAAAGGAAATCGTCCTTCTGGCTCCCGAACTGTCCCACCACGCGCGCATACGCCTGCCGGTGACTCTCCCCCGCAACTCGCCGCTGCACCAAAACCCGCTGCTCATCCGCCAGCTCGCGCCCGAAAAGGATCACGGCGCCGTGCTGGTTGATCAGCAGCGTGCTGGCTGGCTCGGAGAATTCCTTCCCTTCGCGGTCCTTGCCGGAAATCGTCAGCAACAGCGTCATCGAAACCCGGTCGCTGCGGCGCGGCTCTTCAGCCTGCATGTATACCTCCAGCAATAGTGGCGGTCCCGCCACGATAACACAGACCGGCCTCCTCACAGCATTCGTCGGAAACCAATTAGCCGCCTCCCGCGTCTCGCAACTAGGCTATGATGTTTGCCTCTCAGCTGCCATAAGGCGAGGAAAAGAAAAGGGATGAAATCGCACAACGCGCGCACCACACTTCACAATCGCCTCAGATTTTCGCCCACACCGCTCCTTCTTTGTGCCCTCCTCGCGCTCCTCTTTTTCCTCGCGCCGAGATCCGCGACCGCTCAAGTCACCGCCGAAATCTCCGGCCGCGTGGAAGATGTCTCCGGAGCCGGCATCAGCGGTGCCACCGTCACCGTCAAGAGCCTTGAGACTGGCGCGACCAAGTCCGTGACCACTGACTCCGCTGGCGATTTCGAGGTCCTGGCTCTGCCTCTTGGCCTCCAGCAAGTCAGCGCCAGCAAAGACGGTTTCAAAGCCGCCGTCCGCAACGGAATCGATCTCGAGGTCGGTCAGGACGCCAAGCTTGTCTTCCAGCTGCAGATCGGCGAAGTTGTCCAGCAAGTCGTCGTCACCGCCGATACGCCCGTCGTCAACACCACCACCACATCCGTTTCGGGAATGGTCGGCGAAGAGGAAGTTAAGGATCTGCCCCTCGACGGCCGCAGCTTCGACAATCTGATCACCCTTAATCCTGGTACGATCAATTACGGCGCCTTCAAAAGTGCTAACACCAGCACGAGCAACGGAAACATTTTCTCCGTTGACGGCCGCCGGACCGCCGAAAATCTTTTCCTTTTGAATGGCATTGAGTACACCGGCTCCAGCCAGTTGGCAAACACGCCTGGCGGCCTCAGCGGCCAGCTTCTCGGCATCGACGCGATTCGCGAATTCAACGTCCTCACGAATAACTACTCGGCTGAATATGGCAAGCGCGCCGGCGCGCAAGTGAGCATCGTCACCCAATCCGGCACAAACAATCTTCACGGCTCGGTCTACGAATTTCTCCGCAATAGCTCGCTCGACGCTCGCAACTATTTCACCCAGGCTCCCGTCAGTCCGGGCTACGCGCAGAACCAGTTCGGTGCCGCTCTCGGCGGTCCTCTCGAAAAGAATCGCTGGTTCCTTTTCGGGAATTACGAAGGTTTCCGGCAGTCTCTCACGCAAAGCGGCGTCAGCGTCGTTCCCGACGCAGAGGCGCGCACGGGGTCGTTGCCCAATCCGACCACCGGCGTCTACACGCCCGTTGCAGGCCTCGACCCGACGATGCTGCAGTACATGTCCTACTGGCCCGCGCCTAATGGCGGTGAGCTGTACGTTCCCGGAACCAATCCTGCCATCCCCAGCGGAACGGCGTTCTCTTACGACTACCCAAAGCAGCATATCCGCGAAGATTTCGGCACGCTTCGTTCGGATTACTACCTTGGCTCCAACGACACGCTCACCGGTGCATATACCGTTGATGACAGCGACAGCCTCGTTCCCTTGGCCGATCCGTTCTTCGCTTCCTATTCCACCTTGCGCATGCAGGTGGCCAGCTTGCAGGAGACGCACACATTTTCTCCGGACATGGTCAATACAGCCCGCCTCGGCTTTTCCCGCGCCGGCTTCAACCTCGATTCCTCTCTGCTGGCTTCCTTCCCGGCAAATCTGGACTTCGTCACCGGCGCAGGTCCCGGAGGAATCACCGTTGGCGGCGGCGTATCAACCACCAGCGGCAATGGCACCATCACCGCCGCGGGCCCAAACAACGCCGCCGGCGTCTGGAACCGTCGAAATCTCTTTACTTACGCCGACGATGTGAACCTCACCAAAGGCATCCATCAACTTGCTTTCGGCGTCTGGTTTCAGAATCTTGAAGACAACGAAGACAGCGCTTCCCGGCAAGCCGGCGTCGCTGCCTTCTCCAGCCTCACCACCTTTCTCCAGGGCACCATCAGCGGAGCAGGCGCTAGCTTTCAGGTCGTTCCCACCGCCCACGAAATCGGCTGGCGCAGCTTCTTTGGCGCTTGGTACGTCGACGACACGATCAAAGTGACCCAAAGGCTCACCCTGGAGGCTGGCCTCCGCCACGAATTCACCACCGGTTGGAACGCCGTCCAGGATCGCGCAGCCAATTACGTCACCGATCCCTCAGGCGTGTTGATCACCAGCCCGGTCGTCGGCAGTTCGGTGTTCACCACCAATAACGCAAAAAAACTCTTCAGCCCGCGCGTCAGCCTCGCCTACGATCCTTTCGGTGATGGAAAGACGGTGATCCGCGCCGGTTTCGGCACTTATTACTCTCTAGTCGACGATCTTGCTTTTCTGCTCAACTCATTGCCTCCTTATAATGGCTCCTTCACCTTCACCGGCCCGCTTTCATCCATCGTCCCCATTCAACGTGGCTTCACCGAGCAAACGTGCGGCCCTGGAGTTACCGGCGCCTGCGCCAAATATGCGCCGCAAGGAGTCCAGCCCAACGCTAAAACTCCCACAGTTGAGGAGTGGACTTTCGGCATTGAGCGGCAGCTAACCACCAATACCGTCTTGCGCGTCACCTATAACGGCTCGGAGGGCTATCACGGATTCGTTGCAGTCGACCCCAACAGCATCCCCGCGCAAATCTGCTCCAATGCGGCCGGATGCACGGCTGGTGGCACCACGTCGGCAGGCACTCCTGCGACCACCACCTCTCAGGTCAACGAGGGTCAGCTCTACATTCCCGTCGGCACGCGCCCCAACCCCTATCTCAGCGCCGGCTTCTTCTGGTACAACGAAGGCACCAGCAGCTACAACGCGCTCGAAACCGACGTCAGCCACCGCTTCGGTGGTGCGTTTCAATTCCGCGGCAACTACACTTGGTCGAAAAATCTCGACGAGAATTCAGGCCTCACCATCGCCCAGTCCAACAACGAACCTCAGATGATCCTCAACCGCAATAATCTGAAGGGCGACTGGGGGCCCTCCGCGCTAAACGCGGCCAGTCAAGCCAGTATCTCGGGAACGTACGAATTGCCGTTTGGTCCTGGTAAGCGCTGGGCCACGTCCTCGAACGGCCTCACCGCCAAGCTCGTGGATGGCTGGGAATTCAACGGCATCAGCACGTTCCTCAGCGGCTTCCCATTTACACCCCTCATCGGCTCGAATCGTTCAGGAGACGGTGATATTCGCAATCCGGACAGGCCGGACCTCAATCCGAGCTTCACGGGCCCAATTGTCACCGGCAATCCGGCAAAATGGTTTAACCCGACGGCGTTCTCCCTGCCTCCGGTCGGTACTTACGGCACTCTCGGTCGCGGCTCGTTCACAGGCCCCGGCCTTGCCGACGTGGACTTTTCCGTTCTCAAGACCACTCGCGTCTCTGAAGGCGTAAGTCTTCAGTTCAGGGCTGAGACGTTTAACATTCTGAACCATCCCAACTTCGGTCCGCCAAACACGACTGTTTTTTCAGGTACAAGTCCGAATGCCTCAGCCGGCTACATCGGTTCGCTCGCCACCAACATGCGCCAGATCCAGTTCGGCCTCAAAGTCCTGTTCTAACGAACCCGCCTTAGGGGGCACGACTTCCGAGACGCATGGCAGCATCGGTTTTGAGGCGCTGCCCCGGCTTTTTTCTTCAGCCCCTTTCGCCAGACGAAACTCGTCTACGCTTTTCCACGGATTCCTCATACGTCACCCGCCGCCTCTTTAATTCTCACCCCCGAAACGAACACGCGTACCCTTTACCTATATCCTCTCGGGGCAGGAGGTCCTGTGAACCGCCTTCGGTTTCTCGTCTCTTTGGTCACGGAGGACAATGACTATCAGCGCGAGCAGGCCGCGGCGGCTCAGCAAACCGCGCATCGCCTGGGCGTCGATGTCTCCATCACTTACGCAGACGCGGATCCGATCAACCAAAGCCAGCAATTGCTCAATGTGATCCAGGGACCCGCGGAAGCGCGTCCCGACGGCATTTTGCTCGATCCCGCAAGCGGCACCGCCCTGCCTCACGTCGCGCGAGCGGCCGTCTCGGCCGGCGTCGCTTGGGTCGTTATGAACCGTGAAGCAGCCTACCTCCAGGAGCTTCGTACTCGCGCCGGCGTTCCCGTCTTTTGCGTCACGTCGGATCATCTCGAGGCTGGCCGCATTCAGGCGCAGCAGATGGCTGCCCTTCTGCCGAAGGGTGGCAACGTCATCTACCTGCAAGGCCCTTCGGACTATCCTGCCGCCAGCCAGCGCTCGCTCGGCGTCCAGCAGCGCAAGCCCGCAAACGTCAATCTCATTTTGCTCAGGGGAAAGTGGACCGAAGAAAGCGGCTACAAAGCAGTCTCATCCTGGGCGCGCCTGTCGACTTCGCAGAAGCTCTCTGTCGATATGTTCTGCTGCCAGAATGACGCGATGGCCATGGGCGCGCGCAAAGCCATTCAGGAGATCTCCGATCCTGTGCTCCGTGATAAATGGCTCGGCGCGCCATTCACTGGTGTTGACGGCCTGCCGAAGACGGGCCAGGCCTTCGTTCGCACTGGCTTGCTCGCTGCCACTATCCTCAATACGCCTAACACGCACCTTGCGCTCGAGCTTCTCGCCGAAGCGCTGCGCAAAAAGACCAGTCCTCCCGCACTTTCTCTCACCACGCCCGTATCGATTCCGAAAATCGAAGACTTAGCCGCGGGAAAAATAAACAAAGAAAAAGTCCTGGCGCATTAGGCTCCCGAAAGTCGGGGTCTGACGTAAATTCAAACGTCGCACCGCAGCCGGATTTTGCTTGTGGCTAGATTTAAACGCACCGCGGTCTTCGGCTTGCCCGCCGCAGGACGCGGCAGGTTTCTGTTTTTTCGTGATTGCGAGAAAACGCGCTGGAGAAAAACTTGGACGCCGCTATCGGCGCCTACTGAGTGGTTACGGTGAGGTTGCTCGGAGCCGAAGGGCTCTCGCACAGAAAGTGCCACGCGAGATACCCGAGCCCGCCCGCGCCGCCTGCGATCGCCAGATCGAAAATCCATTGATGCTTGTGCCCGCCCGCCCCGGCCCCCTGGCCGCTTTGCGGATCCGGCGCCGGTGCCGGTGCGTTCGCCGAATCTGCCGCTAGCGTCACGCGATAGGATTTGCCCGCCTCGATCAGTCTCTCTTCGCCGTTCCGCGTCAGCAGCAGCGTTCCTTCATACGAAGTGATCAGGATCTGCCTCGGTCCGATCAGTGTCACCTGTCCGTAGGCATGCTTGTCGTTCGCGGGCCGCACCGTGCCCACCGGCGTGTCGATTTCCAGCGGATCGGTATCCGTCGCGGAAAACCCCGCAGTGCCGCTCCTCATCAGCAGGTCGATGCGGCTGTGGTCTTGCGTCATGCTCGCATCGCTTGATGCCAAAAGGAAAAGTTGTCCCGATCCCACCCGCAGCCGCAGCGTCCCGCCGGAATTTGTCGAGAGCGCGTCGCCCGCGTAGACGTTTGCGCCCAGCGCCGCGTTCGTCCCATCCACATTCGCGAGCACCGAGTCAGACACCACGCCCGTCGGTATATCCGCAGCCATCGCCACGCCCAGGCTCAGCACCGCCAGGCTTCCCGCAATCGCCGCTTTATGCAACATTGATCTCATGGGCGCACTCCTCCGCATCCTGCAAGCTACTTGCAAATCTAGAACTTGCCCGCTCCCATTGTCAATACCCGAAAACGCGCCACGCCCACCTGGACAGATCTTCCCGCGACCTTCGTTCCCGGGGCTCCGCCCGTCAGCGCCAATCCCCCGATTGGCGTAAAGCCGCCCGGCCATAACCACAACCATTCCACGATCCTCGGGTACTAGGAGTACTGTTATTTACAAGAGCCGTCCACCTGTGGTAAACTTGTGTTCGGTTTTTGGAGGTTACACAAATGGACGAACAAAGGGTCTATGGCTTCGCCACAAGACCCACTTTCATAGTCTACAAGCCGCAACCGGAACCAGCACCGCTGCCCGAGCCGCCGCCTCAGGTTGCCGAACCTCAGCAACAGCCACCGGAAACAAAAGACTTATCCGCAGAGCCCCAGCCCGAAGGGG
>Ga0335073_10000628_pt1 | contig 46028 bp, 36 predicted proteins | sample Lox_Sample_22_FD_207093 | JGI IMG/M metagenome (GOLD analysis project Ga0335073, IMG submission 207093) | Soil microbial communities from Loxahatchee National Wildlife Refuge, Florida, United States - Lox_Sample_2.2 | ecosystem: Environmental > Terrestrial > Soil > Wetlands | place: USA...
GCGACTCGCCTACCATCGCAGCGAAGTTTGTCGAACTGCTCGAAGAAGCCGGGATGCCGGAAGGGGTGGTGAATTTCTGTCCTGGCGCGGGGGCGAGCTTCGGGGACGCTATCGTCGCTCATCCCAGGACGCGGTATATCGCGTTCACCGGCTCGCGCGAAGTCGGCCTGCACATCAACCAGGCCGCTGCGGCACAGGCCCCGGGGCAAATCTGGATCAAGCGCACCATCCTCGAAATGGGCGGCAAGGACGCGATCATCGTCGACGCAGATGCCGACATCGACTCCGCGGTAGAGGGCGTGGCTCAGGCTGCATTCGGATTTCAGGGACAGAAGTGCTCGGCCTGTTCGCGCGCGATTGTCGATGAGCGCGTCTACGAAAAATTCCTGGAACAACTCAAAGCGCGGGTCGAGAAGGTCACGCTGGGCGATCCGGCGGAGAATGCCAACATGGGGGCGGTCATCAACGATGGTTCGATGAAGACGATTCTCGGATACATCGAGCAGGGCAAGAAGGATGGGCGGCTGGTTACCGGAGGCGAGCGCGCGGCCGAAGCCGGGGAAGGATATTTCATTCGTCCCACGGTGATCGCCGATATCGCTCCCAAGTCGAAGCTCGAGCAGGAGGAAATCTTCGGGCCAGTGCTGGCCGTGATCAAGGCGCGCGGGTTTGACCACGCGCTGCAGATTGCCAACGACACGGAGTTCGGCCTGACCGGCGCGGTCTATACGCAATCGCGCGACAAAATCGAGCGCGCAATACGCGATTTCCACGTGGGCAATTTGTACATCAACCGCAAATGCACGGGAGCAATGGTGGGCGCCCATCCGTTCGGCGGCTTCAACATGTCGGGGACCGACTCCAAATCCGGAGGGCCGGATTATCTCTATCTGTTTACGCAGGCAAAATCGGTGGCTGAAAAGATTGGTTAGCCCGCCGTGATTTATCTCGGTACGGCCGTTCTGGCCGATCTCTATTCCAGCACGTATTCCAGCATGCTCTCAACCAGCAGATGAACCTTATTCGTCTATACCGGGGAATGGATTTTTCGTGGCACCATGGGTCAGGCCGAAACAGGGAGGGTCCCGTTCGCATTCCGATTCGCCGCTGAGACGGAGGTCCCATGCTTTTCATTCTGCGCCTGTCCAACGGCGATTGTGTCGTTGCCCTTGCCACCGACGCGTCCAGCGCACGCGAAACTGCCGCTAACCTTGACGCCAGTGGATCCTTCGAGGTTGCGAGCGTGCGCCCGCTCAGCAGATTTGCGGTGCGGCTCTCTCCCACGGAAGATGCCAGCCTGGAAGCCGCTCAATGGGAGGACGGCACACTCGATGACATTCTCATGAGCGAGTACCCGCTGCTGAACGAGGCTTATCGCCGCGCCAACGCCGAACCTTTTGCCGCTTCTGCGGATCGGACCGAGCCAGCGCTCTCACATTTGAAACTGTCGTACGAACGGAACAAGGAAATCATTCGTCAGGGCGTTGAACTGGAGCGGCAGAGGTTCAGCCAGACTGGGGCTTCCGCGGAGACATCTTCGAGGTCTAAGACAGCGGCCAGATAATTAGAGTTCCTCCGCTTGCGGTTGAGCCGCAGGTCCGGCTGCTTCGCGACCGAGCTGAATTACTTTCCGTTGACCAGAGGTATAGGCGGCGGATTGCGCTCCGTGAACTGCCGCTGGTGCCAATAGGGATAAACCGGAATGAGGTCGGTGGCTCGATCCAGCCGGGCAACCTGCTCCGCCGATAAATTCCATCCCGCCGCGCCCAGATTCTGCCGCAGCTGCTCTTCATTGCGAGCACCCACAATCACCGTGGAAACGGAAGGTCTCTGCAGCAGCCAGTTCAGCGCGACCTGGGGCACGGTTTTTTCCATTTCTTTGGCCACCGCATCCAACGCATCGACAACTTTGTAGAGGTATTCGTCGGGCATCTGCGGGCCCTCTGCGGCGGCTTTATGCAGGCGGCTCTGAGCGGGCAGGGGATGCCCGCGGCGAATCTTGCCGGTCAGTCTTCCCCATCCCAGCGGACTCCAAACCAACGCGCCGACTCCCTGATCCAAAGCCAGTGGCATCAGCTCCCATTCATACTCGCGGCCGATCAGAGAGTAATAGACCTGATGTCCCGCATAGCGCGCCCAGCCGTACCTGTCGCTTACGGCGAGCGACTTCATGAGATGCCATCCGGAGAAATTTGAGCAGGCGATGTAGCGCACCTTTCCGGCGACCACCAATTGATTCAGAGTGCTGAGCACCTCCTCGACGGGTGTGAGCGCGTCGAATCCGTGCAGATGATAGATGTCGATGTAATCGGTGCCCAGGCGGCGCAAGCTGGCTTCGCAGGCTTGTACGAGATGGTAGCGGGAGGAGCCAAGATCATTCGGCCCGGGACCCATCTTGAAGGTTGCTTTAGTAGAGATGAGAACCTTGTCGCGGCGGGCGCCGATCGCCTTTCCAAGGATGGTTTCGGAAAGGCCGGCAGAATAAACGTCGGCGGTATCGAAGAGATTGACGCCCGCTTCCAGGCAGATATCCACGAGGCGGGTTGCCTCGGCAACATCGCTGGAACCCCAGGCGCGAAAGAATTCGCTCCCGCCGCCGAAGGTTCCCGTGCCAAAGCTCAAAACGGGCACTTTAAGGCCGGAATATCCCAACGTTCGGAATTGCATGAGCACTAGATGCCCATCTGCTACTCACGATGCGCCAAAAATTATGCACAAAATAAAAGGCCGCCCGCAGGCGGCCGATGCCTCTCACATGTTGACCAGTTTACGGAGTCACTCCGGCTGGCGGTTGAGCTGCCGGTGGCCCGGCAGCGGTCGCCGCCGCCGCCTCGTTCAGAATGCGATGGTGAATGGTAAACAGAGCCAGTTCCAGGCGGTCGGAGACGCCGATCTTGTCATACACGTTGCGCAGATAATTTTTGATGACCTGCTCGGTGGTACCCAGTTGCGAAGCAATCTCTTTGTTCTTGTAGCCCTGCACAATCAGGGCCACGATGCGCAGTTCCTTGGCGGTCAAGCGGTCGCGCACCCGCAGCCCGACCATATCGTTCTCGGTGAGTTCGCTGGGAACGGCAACGTCCTGCACCCAGGTCTCGCCGCGCGCCACCTTGCGTACACAATCCACCAAAGCCGCGCTGGTCACGTTGCGGTAGACGACGCCGTGCGCGCCGTTGGCCATGTGGCGCTGCGCGCTCTCGCCGGTGTCGGCCAGAACGACAACGTGAGTCTTGGCCCGGTTGGCACCCTGCACAATGGCGGCGAAATCGTTGTGAAACCCCGCTGCTACCACCAGCACCGCCGCGCGAAACTTGTCCAGAGCCATGAACATCTGCTCCGGAGTTTGCGCCTGGGCCACGATGCGCATTTCATCTTCCACGGCGAGTACTTTGGCGATGCCCGCCCGGAAGATCGCCTGGTTATCGGCCAGAATGAGTTTCAGCATGTTTTCCGCGCTCCAGAGATTTAAGCGTTCCGTACGAACTCGTAAGAATCGATCACGCACGCGACTCCGCGGCCTTCATCGCCGCCGGCTGGATCGGTGCGCACCACGCGCCCCTTACACTGAATGACAACGTTTTCCTGGCCGCCGGTGACGTCCGGGGGCAGGGTGATTTCAAATTCCACCGGGGAACCTACTTCCAGCGACGCATCAGCGCGAATATACACTCCCGCCGCGCTAAGATTGCCTGTCAAGCCCTTGGAATCGGCGCCTGCATCTTCTTTGTGAATCTTGATGGGTAATTCCAGGGGAAATCTCTTTCCGGTCCGCGCTTCGGACACAGTGCCTCCTATGGAGCTGGTTCCATTCATGTGGTTGTCTGCGAATCGCGCCAAACCCAATGCAAAACCAGCGACCGGCAGGCCGACTGCCTGCTTTTGCTCTCTCGGGCGGTTATACCACGGATAGTACCGCTATAAAAGCCTGATTACGAGTTAGTTAAGGGTAGGAACTAGATTCCCCCCTTGAGGGGCAATCGGCGGGCATCAGATGCTGCGCGGCGCCAGTGCGCCCTTCAGCGATAGCGCTCGTCAAAGTAGGCAGGCCAGTCGCCGCGCTTTCCCGTGACGATCAACTCCGCCCCGAAGCGGCCTCCACGGGTCACCCCGAAAAGCCAGTGCCGCAACTGGCTCTCCTTCAAGAACGGCCACCTCAGGAGAGCGCCGGCCCGCTGTCTCCATGTGGGCGCGTATTCTTTGAAATCGATAATCCTGATGTCATCAAAACCGCAGATATCCAATAAAGAGACGAGATTTGAGCCGGCAAAGCCATATTCGTGGGAGAGCGTGACGTAAAGGCTTGAATTGGCGCAAGGCCCCTCCATGTTGGGAGTGCGCAGCAGGAGGGTACCTCCGCGCTTCAAAGCCTGGTACAGGGCGTCTACAACCCAGAGGAGAGAATACTTGGGCACGTGTTCGATTACGTGCGACATGTGAATGAAGTCGTATTGATCCTTTTGTCCCGCCAGGAATTCGCCAATATTGTCGTGGATCTCATATAAGGTTACCCGGCCCGGAACCCAGTCCGCCACATAGCCTTTGTGGGAAATGCCGAAGTCCGCGCCGGAAAGATTGCAATATCCCAGCTTCAGACAGGCAGCGAGGAACCAGCCTGAGCCGAAACCAATATCCAGGATTCGCGCTTGCCGGTCCGGAGGCAGATAAGGAGGGTACTGATGTTCTGCCTGGAGTACGGCAGTGTCGTTCTCCGTTTCCTTCCAGGTTGGCCGCCACTTCTCGCGCGCATGACGAGCCGCCATCCGTCGGTAAACCTCGGCGATGAAGGCATGGGGCTGCATCCGGCAGATTAGCGTACTCTCTACAAGAGATGAAACGCGAATAAAGGATACCAGCGCTGTCTCACCACGGCCTGTGCACAATTCGTCATGCCCGGTTGAAGCCGCGGAATGACATTAAACTGATTGTGATTGATTTGTTCTAAACAACGGGCAAAGGTTCAGGAGATTTTCCATGACTGATTCATGTTTTTCTCGGTGCCACGTTCGTCATTCGATCGTTCTTTTTCTGGCCTTTACTCTCGGTAGTGCTGCTCATACGCTAGCGCAACAACCGACCCAGAAACCGGCGCCGGCCTCTACCGCAACGTCGCCTGCGATGGCCGCGGCTCTTGCCTCGCAAAAAGAGACAAGAGCCGGTCACGACGCATTGGTGGAACTCAATAACGATCTGGAAGCTCTGGCCGCCAAAGTTTCCCCGGCGGTCGTGCAAATTCTCGTCACCGGTTATGGTCCCCTGCGCGAGGAAGACCACGGCACGCAGACGGCGCTGATCGTGCGCCAGCATGCTGTTGGTTCGGGGGTAATCGTCGATCCCGATGGCTACATCATGACCAACGCTCACGTAGTCGAAGGCGCGCAACGGATTCGGGTGGCGCTGCCTCTTGCTATGGATGCAGGACGCGTCGTGCCCATCGGCAAGCGCCACATTCTGGAAGCGCGCCTTGTGGGAGTTCACAAGGAAAGCGATCTTGCGCTGCTCAAAATCGAAGACACCGATCTTCCGACCCTGACCCTTTTGACGCAGCAGCGTCCGCGGGTCGGCCAACTGGTATTCGCCATCGGCAGCCCGGAGGGTTTGCAGAATTCCGTCACCATGGGGGTGGTCAGCGCAGTGGCCCGCCAGGCTGATCCGGACAAACCTATGACCTACATCCAGACCGATGCTCCCATCAACCCGGGGAACAGCGGGGGTCCGCTGGTGGACATGAATGGCGATGTGCTTGGCATCAATACCTTCATTCTTACCCAGGGCGGAGGCAGCGAAGGACTGGGCTTCGCCATTCCGGCGCGTATCGTGGACTTCGTCTACCACAGCTTGCGCAAATACGGCCATGTTCATCGTGTGGAAATCGGCGCTGTGGCCCAGGAAATCACGCCCTCGCTGGCGGACGGCCTGCATCTGGCCCAGCATTGGGGAGTGGTGGTGGCTGACGTGAAGCCGGATGGGCCGGCAGCGGCTGCCGGACTGCAGGTTCAAGACATCATTCTTACCGCCGATGACCGGCGGATCGATACTCTGCCGTCGCTCTCGGCGGCTCTGTACCTGCACCGGCTGGATCGAGTCCTGAAGATGGAAATTCTTCGCGGCGACGAAAAGAAAACGCTCTACATTCCTGCCATCGAGCATCGCGATGAAATGGATCAACTGCTCGATGCCGCCGACCCGCAGAAAAGCCTGGTCCCGCGGCTGGGGGTGCTCGCCATCGACCTCACCGGCGATCTGAAAAGCAAACTTGGTTCATTGCGCATCCCTTCGGGAGTTCTTGTGATCGGCCGGGCCGCCGACCTGATTATCCCTGATACCGGCCTGCAAGCCGGGGATATCATCCACGCCCTCAACACCACGCCGATCGATTCCATGGAGACGTTGCGTGCCGCCGTGAACAGTTTGAAATCCGGAGATCCGGTCGCTCTGCAGGTGGAGCGCGATGGCGGTCTGATGTATGTGAGCTTTGAAATGGAGTAGGCGCGGAAAATCTGAGTGCAATGTGGAGTTCGCGGCGCCATTTTCGCGGGCCGCGAGAAGCCGCTAGAAAGCGCCGCCTCCGCCACCGCCGAACCCGCCGCCGGAAAAGCCTCCACCCCCGAAACCTCCGCCACCGCCGCCCCATCCCGAACCGGTGGAACTGGCGCGCGGGGCAGAGACAAAAACCTGGCCCATATCGCTGGCCATGCCGTGCATCGCACTGGAAAAGAAAATGGGGTTGAAGGCCATTCCTGCAACGTATCCTTCGGGACCGACATACCATCTGGGCGGATCTTTCACGATTCCCGCGAAGGCCTGTGCCCAGTGGTGTTCCACACCCAGCGCCATCGCGAAAGGAAGAAATTTCTCGAAGGTGTCGGCGGGCATGGTCTTCAGCCGCTCGGCGTCCACGCGATTCATGAATTCCTGGAAGCCGAGCACGCTGACGTAAGTGCGCGCGCCTTTGAGCGTCTTGGCGGTCATCACGCGCGCGAAAAGATACCAGATGACGGCGGAAATCAGCAGGGATATTGCCAGCACCGGTACCGAGCTGAAGAAATCGGCCCAGCCCATGTATTGAAAGATAGCGAACGGTATAAGAATGCCGATGGCGGCCACAATGCTGAAGCCGTTGGCGGACTCTGGATCCAGAGAATACATTCCCTTTTGTTTCAGGCCCGACATAATGTCTTCCCGGATAGGCGGGATCGCGGTATAGAAGCGGTTCTTCAGGCTGGAGAGCCGGGTTTCCGGGACGTCGCCGACGAAAATATTTTCCAGCATGACGCGCTCGTGGGGCGCAAGCCCGGTCCAGTCCTGACGCTTTTTGAGCAAATGAAAGATGTAATCTTTGTGATGAAACAGCAGGCCCTTGTCATCGGTTTCCTCGATCTTGATGAAACCGCGCACGGCCAGATCGACAATCGTCGAAGTGATATCCCGGGGATGAATTTTATCGTCGAGCAGCGTGCCGGTCTCCGCCGGAGTAAAGCCCGGAGGAGGCTCGTACATCGGCGCCACAGACATGCCGGGATCGGGATCGCGCCCCGCGTACCACCACAAAACAAACATAACCACCAGGGTTACTAGAGGCAGAAAGACGGCCGGGTTGCCGCCAATGAACCAAATCACCTTGGTTAGTCCACCGGGAGCCTTGAGAACGCCTTTGGGAATGTAGACGTCGATGGTCAAGCCGCCGCGCATTGGCAGCGGACTGTTGGTCTCGAATGTAGCGGTGGCACCGTTCACGTTCGCCGTTGCGCCATGTTCCACTGAGCCATAGACACCGGTGAAAGCCTGCGCCCGGAGCGATCCACTGGCGGCCGCGGGGAAGTTCACCGTCGCGCTGGCATGATCGATGGGAACCGGCCAGTCGTTGCCGGTGACGTTCCAATAAAACTCGTCGTAGCTGTCAAAAAAGCGGGTTCCATTGCGCACGCGATACGTGATGTTGACGGTTTTTGTCGTGTCAACGGCATCGGGAATATAGATTTTGAGATCGCGATAGGCGCCGGAAGTCGAAGCTTCGTACTTAAGGTTCCCGCCGTTTTCGCCGGTGATGCTGCGAACCGCGAGGAACAGCCGGTAATTTGTGCCATTCGGGCCGGGATATTCGACGGGAATAATACGGTGAATCCCGTGCCATTCGCCGTCGAAAACCAGCGTGATGCTTTCGCTTACCACTGCGCTGCCGTCCTGGTTGACGGTGATCGTGTCGTCGAAGCTGGAAATGCGCCACGACTTGGCGAAAAGCGGAGTCGACAGCAGGCAGAGACAAAAAGCAAACGCCGCGACGCGCGCCGCACGCCGCGTAGAACTGGAGCATTTGTTCATCGCATCAAAACTTTACGGCAACCGGTTCGCGGTCGGCTTCGGCGGTCTCGAAGAACTGGCGTTGTGTGAACCCGAACATGCCCGCGAGAATGTTGGTTGGAAATGACTGGATCTTCGTGTTCAGATCGCGGACCACGGCGTTGTAATAACGGCGCGAGTTCTGAATCGCATCTTCGATCTGGCTCAGCGACCCCTGCAACTGCGTGAACTCTTCCGAAGCTTTAAGTTGGGGATAATTCTCCGCCACAGCGAACAGGCTCTTGAGCGCCCCCGTAAGCTGATTCTCCGCCGCAGCCTTGTCGGCGGGCGTGGTTGCCTGCATGGCCTGGGAGCGAAACTTGGCGATGTTTTCGAATGTGCCTTTTTCGTGGGCAGCGTAGCCTTTTACGGTTTCCACCAGGTTGGGGATCAGATCGTGGCGGCGCTTGAGTTGCACGTCAATATCGGACCAGGCGGAGTCGCAACGCACACGCAGTTGCACCAAGCCGTTGTACATGCCAATGAGCACAACGGCAATCACAGCGAGAACGACCAGGAAAATGATGCCAACCATAGGCTTTCCCCCGGGGCCGAAAGTGATTCAGACGGAAGTTAACACAGAACGCGGCAAGTGCCAAATGCCGCGGCTGGGGTCACGAAAAGGAAAATTGATCAAACGACCGGCCGGTTCGATGCAGATTACTGCTGCGGGGCGTAGTAGCCTCTGCGAGCGCGCACCTGCAGGTCTTTCTTAAGGGCGGAAATCTGAATGGTGCGGTAGCGGCCATCGGCGTCGAAGTCCGCCGGCTTGTAGGAAACAACATATTGGCTGCGCAGCTCATCTTCGATCGCTGCGAAGGAGCGGGTAACGTCCTTCATCTTGTAAGGGAAGAAGGCGCGTCCGCCGGTTGCATCGGCGAGTTGCTCGAGAACCTTGTCGCCGCGCAGAATCAGGCCACTGTCGTCGGTAGAGATTGCGTAGATGATGACTTCGGCGCGCTGCGCCATCTCGATGGCCTGCGCTTTGCTAACTTCGCTTTGATTGTCCTCGCCGTCGCTGAGAATGATTAGAGCTTTGCGGACGGGATGATCGGGCCGGTCTTTGAGCAGCTTGTCCCGGCAGGATTTGTAAACCGCATCGTAGAGTGCCGTGCCCCCGCCGTCTCGCAGCTTGTGAACGCCAGCGGATAGCAGTTGCACGTTATCGGTGAAATCCTGCGCCAGGTGGCTCTGGCTGTTGAAGCCGACCACGTAGGCCTGGTCAAAGCCGGGGCGAATGGTTTCACGAAGAAAGCTGATGGCCGCGTTTTGTTCGAAGCTGAGACGGCTGTTCACCGATCCGCTCACATCCACAAGCAGACCGAGATGCAAAGCCAGGTCGGTTTCGCGGCGAAAGTTGATAATGGCGGTGGGCGGCTTGTGATCGTCAAGAATCGAGAAGTCGCCCTCATTCAGATTGCGGACAAACTTGCCGTGCTTATCGGTGGCAATAAAAAGGACATTCACCTCATCCACGCGCTTGTGGATGGTTAGAATGGCGCCGGACTGCAGATCGTCGGAGGCCGGCGTGTACGAACCCAGACTGGCCGAGCGGCTGGCATACGACGAGGGCGGAGGCACATAAGGCTGGGACTGGGCGTGAGCCGCGGGTAAAATTGCGCCGGCCGCGACGATCGCCACTGCAATGATCCGGCTCCACATCTGCTGCGTGTACTTCATACTCAAAGAGTCCAAAAATTTCCCTCCGCCTTGCGGCTGGAGACACTTCCAAACGATTAGATGCACGCGACGGGCCGAATCGCCCGTCAGCCGCCGTCTTTGTTCAATTTGAAATGTAGAAGCGGTGCGGCCAAGTGCCAAGTTACAAAAGGAGCACGCGTTTGGTCATGGCAAAAAGTGCGCAGGATGTGAGGGTTAGACCGCTCGCCAGTTTTCCAGGGGCCACATTCCGCATCTAGTTTGATGCCCTAGTTTAATATTGTGGACCATAGAATCGCAGCGGGGGCAGAAACAATTCCGGAGGAACCTGGTGATGAAGAAAAAGATTACCGCATTCGTTCTGGCATTATGCCTTTTCGTCCCCGCAGCATTTGCTGCAAACGACGAGAAGGAAGAGGACCGGGTAAGGGACGCAGGAGAAGTGTTGAAAGAAATTCTCAACGTTCCCGACGACATCCCGCAAGAGCTGCTGGATAAAGCTGAGTGCGTCGTAATCTTGCCTTCTGTGAAAAAGGGCGCCTTTGGGATTGGGGGAAGTTACGGCCGGGGCGTGATGCTCTGCCGCAGCGGACAGCACTATACGGGCCCCTGGGGACCTCCGGCGCTATATGCTCTGGAAGGGGTGAGCATCGGATTCCAGCTCGGCGGGCAAGCCACAGATTTTGTTCTGCTGGTGATGAATCCGAAAGGAGCGCGCTCGCTGCTCTCCAGCAAAGTCAAACTGGGCGCTGATGCCTCGGCAGCCGCCGGGCCGAAGGGGCGCACGGCCGAGGGTGCGACCGACGTGGTGATGAGCGCAGAGATCCTCTCTTACTCGCGCAATAAAGGATTGTTTGCCGGTGTTTCACTGGAAGGCTCGACGTTGCGCTCCGACGGCAGCGCCAACGAGAAGTTGTACGGGCAGAAGCTGACCGCGAAGGAAATTATTGTGGAGCACAAGGTTGCGGTTCCTGCTAGCGCGAAAGAGTTGGTGTCGCTGCTGAACCGCAAATCGCCCAAGAACAAATCCGATCCGAAATCGCTGGAGTAGCTCGTTGGGAACTGCCGCAAAAAGAAAAGATCCACGGATGAAGATTCGCTGCGCCTGGGCGCAGAGTGAACTATCTATCCGCTACCACGATGAGGAGTGGGGCGTTCCAGCCCACAACGACCGTACACTGTTTGAGTTCCTCATCCTGGAGGGCGCGCAGGCCGGCCTGAGCTGGGAGACCATTCTCAACAAACGGGAGAACTACCGGCGTGCTTTCGAGAGCTTCGATCCGCAGATGGTGGCGCGCTATCGCCGGCCCAAGCTTGGGCAACTGCTTCGCAATCCGGGCATTGTGCGCAACCGGCTGAAAATTGCGTCGGCGGTGCAGAATGCCAGAGCATTTCTCCGCGTGCAGAAGGAATTCGGCACCTTCGACCGATACATCTGGCAATTTGTGGACGGTACGCCGCGTGTGAATTCATGGAAGCGGCCCGGCCAGGTGCCGGCGCGAACTGTTCAGTCGGACGCCATGAGCAAGGATCTGAAAAAGTGCGGCTTCACGTTCGTGGGATCGACCATCTGCTACGCCTTTATGCAGGCCGTGGGGATGGTCAACGATCACGCAACCAATTGCTTTCGCTACAAGGAAATTGCACGGTTGCCGAACCTGCGCCGCAAGTAGTAAGCGCCGGCCAGTTGCGTGCTTCTTTTTTCAGAGGCTAAGCTGCGTTTCAGGAAGGGGACGCAGTCCGTCCGGTGCTCATCCGGTCCGCATGCTTTCAAAAGAGAGCAACCGTCCCTTGCCGGGTGACAGATGCGGAAAAGTGAAATAAGCTAGAGGTTTGGATACCACCCCTTTAGCCGGGATGGCGGAACTGGCAGACGCAGCGGACTCAAAATCCGCCGGTACTTGGTACCTTGGGGGTTCGACTCCCCCTCCCGGCACCAGCACTTTCCTGAACTTCTTGAATGGCCGGCGCCCTTACACGACCGCCAACTCGCGGGCGGCGGCCTTAATCCGGGGGATTAGGCCGGGGAGTTAGTTCTTTCTGCTAGTATCCATCTCCCTGTAATTGTTGTAGAGTGCCCCTGCTCGGGTGCCCGAGCGCAATCACACGGGCACAAAAACGACCGCTGGACCCCCACTCGCGGTGAAAGGCCTTCCAGGAGAACACATATGAGAGAATTCCGCTCTGTTCTCGCGCTTGCGGTCTTGGCGGTGTTGGTTCTTGGGACGGAGACCGCCAGTGCCCAGAGGCAGTGGACCACGCAAGGCTCAAAATCTGTAATCGGAGCCTCCGGGGCGCCCGACCTATTGAAAGTGAACTATTTTACGAACGCAAACACCGCCGGAGCGCAAGACGGGACCGTGCAGATCGTGAACCCCGGTTCGCCGACCGGGAACCTTTGCGCTCAGATTTATGTATTCGACGCCTATCAGGAACTCTCAGAATGTTGCGGGTGCCCGGTCACCCCGGGCGGCCTGCGTACGCTTTCGGTCAACACTGATTTGACTGGAAATCCCCTGACCGGTGTCAAGTTGGCCACTGGTTCCGTGTTGATTGTTTCGGGTTACACCAGCCCGACTTTCAACACGACTTGCAGTCCTCTGAACAACATCGTCTCGCCGACGATTCGCGCCTGGGGCACACACCTCTACCTGAACGGATCCAGCTATCAGATTACGGAGAGCGAATACTCGGACCGGTCGCTGGGCCAATGGGACGACTTCCTCCTGACTGATTGCTATGCCCTTCTGCTGGATGGCAGCGGCCACGGCAGCTGCAGTTGTGGCACAGGCGACTGATTAGCGTCACGGCTTGAAGCCAAGGAAAGCCCAACCGCAGGCCGGTTGGGCTTCATTCCTCCTACTGTTGCAGTAACCACGATTGGCTAGACAGTCAGACTACGCCATTTGTGGAATAGACAGCCCCAGGAAACCGCTCAAGGATAGGCCGACTTGGGGACGTGATCTTTTCTTGTTTGGGGCCGAGCCTGTAGCGCGAATCCAGCGTTCTAGGTTTCCACTCGCACCAGTCAGAAGCCATCAGGGACCGCTTTGGAGGATATCTCCATGTATCGACCGTCTCTGCTATCAACCGTAGTAGGGGCCTCTTGCCTTATTCCCAAGGGTTTACGAAGACTCTGCTCGCTTTGGAGGTTTGTATGACGCGACTATTTCGTCCTGCCTCACTGACACATCAACCGTATATTTTCATCGTCACACTCGTGCTTCTAGTGGCAGGGCCCGTGCCTAGGTCACGGGCACAGGCGGCTGACAGCGCAGCGCAAGGTCAAACGGTTTCGCTCGCCCGATATGGCGTGAGCGTTCAGGTCGCGGCAGGCTGGTCGTATCGTCATTTTGCCAACCTGGATCAGCTGCTGAATGTGCCTTCAAACAAGATGGCGACGATTGCTTCAGTGGACACCGACAGCATCGGCAAGATGTACATGGCAAATCTCCAACTCGCGTCCCACTCCGAGGCCGTAGACCGCCTAACCATTGTCGCGGCCGAGCGCCCGACTCCATCGACGTTCCTCACGATTGCGGGATGGCCCGCCCTGCAACGCCAGACCTTGATTCCGAGACCGGAACTCGGCGAACAGGAAGATGAGGCGGAGTCTGGCAACGGGACAGGGAGGATGTTGGTGCTGGTCACAACCGCCGTTGCCGTGGGCAACTCCGTGTTTCGCTTAGATGGGACGGTCCCGGCCGAATCTCCGACGGCAAATGTGATCGCGGCCCAGATGAAAGCTATGGGTCTGGGATTGGCCTTTCAGCAGCCTGGAAATGCCGCCCAGGCGGCAGAGGACGTGCAGAAACTGCAAAGCAATCCTTCGCCTCGCCTGCCAAATGCGCAGCCGCCAGAGACCGGAGCGGCGCCCTCCAAGGCGCAAGCGACCAAGACTTCCTCGCTTACGACTGTGAAAAACATCTCACCCGCCACCGTACCCGCTGCACAAACCGTTGGTCTCTCCTTCAACACGACGTTGGGCGGGAGTAGCTCAGAGCCGGAGATTGCGGTTTCCACTAACGGCCAGAACATCGTGATTGCCTCCCAGTTCGGCGGCATCAGCTCGCAGAATGGAGGGCAAACTTTCGGGGCCACGTTCAGCTTCCCGAATACGCAGTGTGGCGATTCGTCTCTAGCCTATGGCCGCAGCGGCAATTTTTATGAGGGATCGATCGGGACGACCACCACTGGGTGCGACTCCCAGGTGATGGATTGGTCCACCAACAACGGTCAGACTTTTCTGTTCCGCTCGAATCCGGTTGTCTGCGGCGTGAGCACCAGTTGTGGATTTGGCTCCCCCGGCGTGCCCGACCAGGAGCACATAGCCGCCGATCGCTTCAATGCCGGACCTGCACCGCTGGCTGGCGATCAGGTCTACGTTGTCTGGCGCGACAGCGGCTACGGAATCGTGTGTTCGACCGACAGTGGAAATACCTGGAGTACTGCTCAGTTCCCCCAAAGCAGTGCCGATTTCCCGCGTGTGGCCGTGGGGGAAGATGGCACGGTGCATGTCATCTACACATTGGGCGACAACATCGAGGTAGATAGTTTCAGCTCCTGCGCTAACGGATTGAAGCAGCTGACCAGCGGAGCAGTGGTTGCTACTGCGACGCACGAGGTTGTCTGCCCAGTGCCCGGACTGGATCGCTGCGGCGGCCTGAACGGATTCTTCCGCAACGACCTGCGTGGCCCGACGGTCACGGTGGACGACACCAATCCGAGTCACGTCTATTCGGTGTATGCGACGAACACCGCGACCACATCCACCTACCCGGCCGGCAGCGGTGTCAATGAAAACGTGGTGGTGTCGGATTCGAATGATAACGGCAAAACCTGGTCCACTCCAATTCCGGTGAACGAAGCGATTAACGGTCGGCGCTATCTGCCGTGGATTTGCTCGGTGGGAGGGACGGCCTTTGCCTCTTGGTTCGATCGGCGCAACGCGACTCCTGTCACCAACGATGCCAGTGACTTATTTGCGGGCAGTGCGGCACCGGTGGGCGGGGTTTTGACCGCACAATTCCCCGACTTCCAGATCAACGCCCCCAACACAAGCGATCCGCAGTGCGGCGTCCCGGCTGGAGGGTTTTGGCCTAACAATCCGGGTGCCGGCGTCTTCGGTCCAGATAAGTCGACCTATGCCACATCGTGCTACGTACAGCCGCAGCTGGCAGGCACCTGCTCCTCAGACAACACCACCCGCTGCGATTACAACACACCCCCGGCCGGCTGTGGAACCTGCCAAACCGGAGACGGAGGACCCAAATACGGCGACTACAACGGAAACGCCTGTGCCGCAGGGCGCCTCTACAACGTGTGGGGTTCAGCGACGGCACAGCCATTTAGCAGTCCACCGACGAACATTAATGTCTTCTTTTCGCAAAAAGTGGTGTGCTGCGTTCCACAGATTCAGGTGCCGCCCCAGATTTCGCTGACGGCTTGCGCTGGGACTACCGCAAGCACCACCGTGAACCTGTGCAATACAGGTAAGGCGGACCTGCAGATCAACAACATCAGTTCCTCCAACTTTGATATCTCTGTGTCTACTCCAACCTCCGGGTTTCCGTTGATAGTCAGTCCCGATTCCTGTTTCCCGGAGCAAGTGACGCTCTCGCCCGGAGCGACGACGGGGCCAATATTTGGCACTCTCACCGTTGCCTCCAACGACACGGTGAACCCGTCGGCTACGATCCAGGTGACCGGCAGCTCGCCACCGCCGCAAATTGCCACTACCATTGCCAACAGCGGGAAGTTCGGCAACGTGTGCTCCGGGCATGTGGGCGACCTCAACCTGGAAGTGTTGAACGAAGGACAGTGCAACCTCAACATCAGTGCCATTTTCTCGACCAATCCGCAATTCGCATTGCCTGCCGGGCCGCTGGTGTTGAGTCCGGATGCCAACGTCGACTTGCCGATCGCTTTCCAACCGGTCCAATACGGAAGTCCGGGATATGTGACCTGCAGCAACACGGTACCCGAAACTTCCAACATCACGCTGGTCAGCAACGATCCGGTCAACCCGATTCTGCTTGTGCCGGTGCAGGGCATCGAAGGCTGTCCGACGCTGGTGCTGGGTCCGCTGAATTTGACTGGCGCCAACGACTATCCGCCCACGGTGTCCGACCCAACGGGAACTCTGGGTTGCCATACCGACAAGCAGATCACGGTGAGCAACACGGGAATCTGCCCGTTGATCGTTGCCAATGTGGCAACGGCGAACGGACTGGACGGCAAGGGCCTGCCTTTACCGCCTGCGCCGCTCGAATACACGATCGTGAATACCTCGTTGCCATTCATGCTCAAGCCCGGAGCAAAACCAACTCCGATTACGGTTCGCTTCAAGCCGGAAATCCTGACCGATCAGAACCCCACAGCTCCCGACCAACAGACGGGAACACTCAACATTACGAGCAACGACCCATTGGTGGGCGATAACACCGCCACGCTGTGCGGTGAACCCGTCTACCACAGCGGCGCCCGAATACTGCTGGTGGATACTCTGGATAATCCGATCAGCTCGGTGACGGAGCTCCTCCTTACCACCACGAACATCACGCCGCCCTTCAACGAGACGCTGAAACCGGCGCCATTGCAACCGCCGGCGAATGTTTGCGGCAACACCATCAACTACCACCTGGACAATGAGACACTGAATCCGACAGGTTCGAATCCGAATGCCTACTATCGGGCTCTGGTGAAGGATAATCCACACTATTATCCGCCGGTGGATTTCCGCTTGGCTCAGTGCCAGTTCCGGCAGATTGTGATCGTACGGAAGTATTAAAGCCCCCAATCGCTTGTTTCGAGGATTGGACCAAAACCATGTGCCGGGGCCGCAAGGTTCCCGGCACATATTTTTCGACAAATCAAGGGGGACCAGCCACAATGAATCGCCGGACAGCTCTGCTACTAACCATTTCGCTGCTTTTTTCCCCGCTGTTCTGCAAGAGCGCGTTCAGCCAAAGCGGGCAGACGGCGACCGTCGCGGAGGTTGACGGCGAAAGGATCTCGGCGCAGGAACTGAAGGAGGCTTCCGGAGAAGATCTGGCAACGCTGGAAGAGCAAGCTTATCGACTGAAGCAACAGAAATTGGAGGAACTGATCGACAACCGCCTGCTGTCGCAAGAGGCGAAACGGCGCAGCATCCCGCTCGACGAATTGATCCGCACCGAGGTTACGGCCAAGGCGAAGGAAGTAACCTCGGAAGAAATCCACCGGGTTTACGAACTGAACAAAAGCAAGTTGCAGAGGCCGGAATCGGAGGTGGCTGGCCAGTTACGCACTGTCCTGATCGAACAAAACACGGCGACGCGGCGCCACGAATTTGCCAACACTCTGCGCGCTCGCGCACAAGTCACGGTTTATCTGGACCCTCCCGCTCCCTATCGGGCCGTCGTAGGCCTGGACGGCCCGAGTCGCGGCGCGCCCTCCGCCCCGGTGACCATCGTTGAATTTGAAGACTTCCAGTGTCCCTTCTGCCGCAAAGCCCAGGACACGTTGCAGCAGGTTTTGCTTAAGTACAAAGATTCAGTGCGATTCGTGCATCGCGATTTTCCTTTGCAGCCGTTGCATCCCGCTTCATGGAAGGCCCACGAAGCCGCTCGCTGCGCGGCGGAGCAGGGGAAGTTCTGGGAGTACCGTGATCTGCTCTATAAAAACGCCCCGGCTGCGCCCGAGCAGTTGCCCACCTTTGCCTCACAGCTGGGTCTTGATTCCATCGCTTTTAAGACGTGCCTGGAGAGCGGGAAATTCAAAGCTGCGGTCCAAAAAGATGAGGACGAAGGCGACCGACTGGGAGTGCAGGGCACTCCTTTTTTCTTCATCAATGGACGCCCCTTCCCCGGAGCTCAGCCGGAAAGCGAGTTCTCTCGCGTGATTGATGAAGAACTGAACAAACTGGCGCATCGATAAGAAAGGGTCACCCGAAAAGCTAGAGAATTGCGGGCCAAACTCGTGCCTGCTGCAGCCGCGGAGCGCCAAGTCGCAGGTGCGGGAGCTGAATAAATATCTGAATCGCATTCCCAACCCGGTCCCCGGATTGGATTCTCCGCTCATGGCGAATGTCGCGGCATTGCAGAGTAGAAGGATCTCTGAGCCGCCAGAAGCGACTGCGGAACTCAAAATCCGCCGGTACCGGGCACGTTGGGGTTCGATTCTCCCCCGGCAACAGTCTGAGATTCTGCCCTGCGATGGCCCGTCAGCAAGCAGGCGGACGGGCTTCGCGCTTGGCAGATCGTTTGTCACAGGCGCGTGAATGCCGGAACTTCTCAATTCACAATACAATCTGAGAAGCGATGGCAATCCAGACTCAACTCATCGTTTGGCCGGGCAAGCCATACCCGCTGGGCGCCAACTGGGATGGCGAAGGTGTGAACTTTGCCCTCTTCTCGGAGCACGCCGAGAAGGTGGAACTGTGCCTGTTCGACAAAACGGGACGGCGCGAACTGGAGCGCATCAATGTGATGGAGCAGACCGACCAGGTCTGGCACTGCTATCTGCCCGAGGCGCGGCCGGGACTTCTTTATGGCTACCGCGTCCATGGGCCCTACGAACCAGCCAAGGGTTTGCGCTTCAACCATCACAAGCTCCTGCTCGATCCTTATGCCAAGCGAATCGTCGGCGATTTGAAGTGGAGCGATGCGCACTTCGGCTACCGCGTGGGGCATCGGCTGGAGGACCTTTCTTTCGACCGCCGCGACAGCGCTCCGGGAATGCTGCGGTCGATGGTGATCGACCCGGCGTTTACCTGGGGCACGGACCGGCCTCCGCGGACGCTCTGGCACAAAAGCATCATCTATGAACTGCATGTCAAAGGCTTCACCTTTCGGCATCCCCAGGTTCCCGAGTCGCTTCGAGGAACCTATGCGGGATTGGCGACGGCGCCCGTCATCGATCATCTTCTCAGGCTCGGGATAACCGCCATTGAACTGATGCCGGTGCACTACTTCATCGACGACCGGCAACTCATCGAAAAAGGATTGCGGAATTACTGGGGATACAATTCGATAGGCTTTTTCGCTCCGGTTTCGCGCTACCTGGCGACCGGTTCGATCAGCGAGTTCAAAACCATGGTGAAGACCATGCACTCGGCGGGCATTGAGGTGATTCTCGATGTTGTGTACAACCATACTGCCGAAGGCAATCAACTCGGTCCGACTCTTTCGTTCCGGGGCATCGACAACGTGGTCTACTACCGCACGGTCGCCGACAATCCCCGCTACTACATGGATTACACCGGAACCGGAAACACGCTGAACATGCGGCATCCCCGGGTCCTTCAGCTCATCATGGACAGCCTGCGTTACTGGGTGCTGGAGATGCACGTGGATGGATTCCGCTTTGATTTGGCGGCAACGCTGGCCCGCGAACTCCATGAAGTGGACAAACTGGGGGCGTTTCTCGACATCATCCATCAGGATCCCGTCCTGTCGCAGGTGAAGCTCATCGCAGAACCCTGGGACCTTGGCGAGGGCGGGTATCAGGTCGGCAAATTTCCTGTGGGCTGGGCGGAGTGGAACGACCGTTACCGGGACGCTCTGCGAGGTTACTGGAAGGGCGACGGAGGACAGATTGGAGAACTGGCGTATCGAATCACCGGCTCCAGCGACCTCTATGCCCGCAGCGGACGGCGGCCTTACGCCAGCATCAACTTCGTGACTGCGCACGATGGCTTCACCTTGCAGGATCTGGTGAGTTACAACTCCAAGCACAATGAGGCAAATGGGGAAGGGAACCGCGACGGCACGGACAACAACCGAAGCTGGAATTGCGGAGCCGAAGGCCCGACGGACGATCCCGCCATCAACGCGCTGCGAGCCAAGCAAAAGAAGAACCTGCTGGCCACATTACTGTTATCGCAAGGCGTCCCCATGTTGTTAGCGGGCGATGAAATTGGCCACACGCAGGGCGGCAACAATAATGCCTACTGCCAGGATAATGAAATCAGCTGGCTCGAATGGGAGAAATCGCGGCCCAACAGCGAGCTCAGTAACTTTCTCCAGCAGTTGATTGCTCTGCGCCGCGAGCATCCGGTATTTCAACGGCGCAATTTCTTTCAAGGCCGGGCGATCAAAGGCGCCGGCGTCAAAGATATTCTCTGGCTGGGGCCTGACGGCGGAGAAATGACCGACGACGAGTGGAACCAGGAGCACGCCCGAACCCTGGGAGTGTTTTTGTCGGGATCGGCAGTAGGAGAAGTGGATGAACGCGGCCGGCCACTCACCGACGAAAACTTTCTGCTTCTCATGAACGCTCACTTTGAAGAAGTTCCATTTTCTTTGCCAACGGTTGCTTCCGGCATGTCATGGATCATGCTGCTCGATACTTCCGATCAATCTTCAAGCGAGCGATACGACGCCAGGATGACCTATCCGCTGCGGCCGCGCTCGCTCGCACTGTTGGTGGAGCGTCGTCTTAACTAGATCTTCCCGATTATTGTTGCAGAACCTGGCCCGCCTGCGGATGAATCTGGTCATTTCTGATCTGGCTGGAGTCCCAACCTCCGCCGAGCGCCTTCACGAGATACACCGAGCTGACCATCTGCTGTCCGAGCAATTGCGTTTCAAGACGCTCGCTGTTCAGCAGGGTGGTCTGCGCGGTGATGACGTCAAGATAACTTGTAGCCCCGGCAATATAACGATTGTTGGCAATCGCCAGCGCGCGGCGTGCATCGTCAACCGCCGCGCCTTGGGTGGACAAGGCCCGCGAAAGCGTGCTCAGATTGCTGATGCCATCTTCGACTTCCTGGAAAGCAGTGAGCACCGTCTGGCGGTAGTTGGCTAGGGCCTCGTTATAGGCGGCGCGCGCGGCGGCCAGGTTCGCGCGGTTCCTTCCACCTTGCACAATTGGTTGCAGGGCGTCGGCCCCGACCGACCAGAAGAAGCTGGGAGCATTGAACAACGTTGTAATGTTCTGGCTCAGTAATCCACCTGAGCCGCTCAGCGTGATGTGGGGATAGAATGCGGTCCGTGCGACGCCAACCTCGGCGTTTTGATACGCCATCAGCCGTTCGGCGCCGGCAATATCGGGCCGCCGCTCCAATATGTCGGAGGGAACGCCAAGGGGAACCGACGGCGGTGTGGCTCGCCAGGGCATCGCGGTCACGCTAAGACTGGATGGAGGCTCGCCCAGCAAGGCTGCAATGGCATGCTCGTACTGCGCACGCGATTGCTGGACGAGGGCGAGCTGCGACACGGTTGAATCGAGAAGCGCCGCCTGTTGGGCGACTTCGAGGCCGCTGGCAATGCCGCCTTCGTGGCGGCTTTTCACCAGATCCAGTCCCTTGCGCTGGTAGCCTACGGACTCCTGCACCACCTGCTCCTCGGAGTCCAGCTCGCGCAGCGTGAAATAGTCGGCTGCGAGTTCTGCTGTCAGTACCAATTGCGCATTCTGGAGATCGGCGGCTGTAGCTTGCAGGGAGGCGTTGGCCGCTTCCACGTTGCGGCGCACTCTTCCGAAGACGTCGGCTTCGTAAGTGAGAGAGAAAGGAATGGTATAGACGTTCTGCGTGTAGGGCAGAACGGGCTGCGCCACACCGTTCACCGGGGCCGCGCCATTCAGCGGCCGATTGCCCGAGCCGCGCTCGCGCAGCGCGCTGGGATCGGTCGAAAGTTGCGGAAACATGTCTGCTGTGGCGACTCGCGCCAGTGAGCGCGCCTGGTCCAGCCGGTCGCGCGCGGCTTCCAGAGACTGGTTGGCCTGTAGCAACTGTTGTTCGTAGCCGTCGAGCGCCGGATCGTGGAAGATTTTCCACCAGGCTCCCTTGGGGATTGAGTCCTTTGGCGCGGCCTGCTGCCAGGGCGGTTGCGTCTTCCAAGCATCCGGTGCCGGCATCGGGGCTGCCGGCCGGCTGTAGCGCGGACCGACCGTACAGCCGAGCGCGAGCCCGAGCCATACGAGCAGGCCCGAGATGGCAACTCGCCTCATTGCGCATTTTCCTTCGGCAGGCTCTGCCGGCCCTGCTGTGCAGGCTGAGCCGGCGATTCGCCGGGCGGCGCCCGCACGACGCTGACCTGTTGTCCATCTTCCAGCGAATCGGAGGGATTGATGATGACCTGTTCGGTGGTGGAGAGCCCCCCGAGAATCTCCAGAGTGGTCCCGTAATCGCGCCCAATGTTGATGTGACGAAGCTGCACCCTACCCCCCGGGCCGACGATCGCAACCTGCGGACCCTGAGCGCGAAACAACATCGCGTTCACGGGAACCGTGACTTTGTTCACGTTGGAGCCGACGGCGAAATGCACCTCTCCAAATGAGCCGGGCAACAGGCGCGCATCCTTGTTGGGGACATCGACCTCGGTAAGCAGAGTACGCGTCGTGGGGTCGATCGACTCCGCGCTGCGCACGATCGTGCCGTAAAACTTCTGTCCGGGAAACTCCTGCAAGGTTACGGCAGCTTTGGCGCCAATTTTTATGTAAGGCGCATAAGCCTGCGGCACGCTGGTGTAGACGCGCAGCGGATCGACCCGGGCCAGGTCAAACAACTCGCGTCCACCTGCTGCGCCAGTGCCGGCGTTAATCAGAGTCCCGGGATCGACATTGCGCTGGGTCAGCACGCCGGAGAAGGGAGCATAGACATTCTTGAATCCCTCCAGCTGTTCCAGGCGGCGCACGTTCGCATCGGCGGCAGCGAGATTGGCCTGGCTCTGCTTGTATTCGCTCTCGTACTGATCGGCCTCCTGCGCGGAAACCGAGTCGGTTTTGCGCAGGTTCTCCCAGCGATCGGCTGTGATCTTGGCCAATCCCATCTGCGCCAGAATTTGCAGCCGCGCGGCGCGGCTCTGATTCAATTCCTGATCCACTTCCGGCGTGTCAATTTTGGCCAGCAGTTCACCCTTCGTGATCCGGCTGCCAATGTCTTTGTACCAACGCAACAGATAGCCGCTGGTGCGGGCGTAGATCGGGGATTCCTCGTACGCCAGCAGCGAACCGGGCAGAACGAGTTCCTCCTCTGGAGCTTCCGCCACAGGGTGAACCACGGCCACACTGGGAATGGTTTCCCGTTCCGTCTCCTTGGCCAGAGCGCGTTCGTGAGTGGCATGGCTCCACAGTGTCAGCGCACCGGCCAACAGCAGCACCAGCAAGACAATGGCTACGATCGTGAGCGCTTTGCGTGGAGGTGCGGGCGGAAGCTCGGGGGGCTTCTGGATGTGGGGGTGCTGGTGCTTGGAATGCTGCCGAATGGCTTCGATTTCTTCGTCGCGCCGCGCCTGGGGGCTGACGGCATGCTGCTCATCGCCGGCGGCCTGGGGCGTGAACGCGTCGCCGCCTGGCTCCGACTGCGGGGTTTCCTCGGGCGGCCGTCCGGATTCGTTTTCAGCACTCATGCTCGATGTGGTCTCCGAATATCTGGTGCTTATGTTATGACTGCTCACGCGCCCGCTTGGCTTCGCGGCGGCCGTGGAACATGGCAAACACGCTGGGCACAAAGAACAAAGTTGCCACCGTAGCGAACAGCAGTCCACCGATGACCGCGCGGCCCAGGGGCGCATTCTGCTCGCCGCCTTCGCCAAAGCCTAATGCCATCGGGACCATGCCGATAATCATCGCCAGTGCGGTCATCAAAACCGGGCGGATGCGTGTGTATCCTGCGGCGACCGCTGCCCGTACCGCCGGCACTCCTTCGTCCATCTGTTCGCGCGCGAAGCTGACCATAAGAATCGAGTTGGCGGTGGCTACGCCCATGCACATCACCGCGCCGGTCATAGAAGGCACGCTCAACGTGGTGCGCGTCAGCAGCAGGAACCAGCAAATTCCCGCCAGCGCGCCCGGCAAAGCTGCGATGATAATTAGGGGATCGAGCCAGGACTGAAAATTGATCACAATCAATAGATAGACCAGCAAAATCGCGCCTGCCAATCCGAGCCCGAGCCCGACGAACGACGATTGCATGGTAGCGACCTGGCCCCGCACCACAATGTGCGTACCGCGCGGCAAGTGGCCGTCGAAGGTTGCCAGCACCTTGTTCGTGTCGGCGGCGACAGCCCCCAGATCGCGGTCCTGCGTGCTGGCGTAGACGTCGATGACCGGTTGGACGTTGTAATGGTTCACCGTGGCCGGGCGCGTGATCGGATACACCTGCACCAGGTTTCCCATCAGTTGCGGCCCCTGCTGCGAAATGACCGGAATATCCATCAGGTCCTGCAGATTGGTCATGCGATACTGCGGCGACTGCACCGCCATCGAATAGGTGACGCCATTGCGCGGATTGAGCCAGAAATTCGGCGAGGTCTGAAAGCTGCCGCTGAGCGAAATCAAAGCGCTCTGCGCCACATCGCGAGCAGTTAACCCCACTTGCGTCACCCGTGTGCGCTTTATGTCCATATGCAGCGTGGGCAGGGAGAGCAACTGTTGTACGTGCACATCGGCGGCGCCCGGAATATGGCGCACCTTGTTGGCAATCTGCTGGGCGATGGCGTAGTTGCTTTCCATGTCCGTGCCCACCACCTGGATATCGATAGGCGCGGGCAATCCGAAGTTCAAAATCTGGGTGACGATGTCAGCCGGCTGAAAGAAAAACTCCACTCCCGGGAAGCGACGAGGCAATATTTCGCGCAAATGCCGCGTCAGCCCGGCCGTGGGCATGTGATGCTCCGGATCGAGAGCGATGAGTATCTCAGCGTCGCTGCTGCCGATCGTTCCGTTGGAGCTGTAGGACTGGTTGATGCCCGAGTTCGGCAGGCCGATGTTGTCGAGAATCGTCTGCAACTGGCCCCGGGGAATCTCCTGGCGCAAAACAGATTCGATCTCATCGCACAAACGGGCGGTCTCTTCCACGCGGAGGCCCGGACGCGCCCGTACGTGCAGGCGCAGCAATCCCGCGTCCACATGAGGAAAGAAGTCCTCCCCCAGAAAGTTGTACAGGCCCAGGGAGAGAACGCAGAAAATCAAAAAGCAAACGATGAAAACGCCGCGATGCTGCAGAGTGGTTTCCAGCAGGGCTTCGTAGCTGCGGCGAAAGTCCTCGAACTTGCGCTCGAAGCCCCGCTGGAATCGCCCGAGCCAGGACTTTGGCGCTTCCGCGCGGTGTTCGTGGCCGCGCATGATGTACATGACCAGTGTGGGGATGAGGGTGCGCGAGAGCAGGTAACTGGCCAGCATGGCGAAGCTCACCGCTTCGGCCAAAGGCACGAACAGGAAGCGGGCAACGCCGGTCAGAAAGAACATCGGTACGAACACGATACAAATGCTGAGCGTAGAAACGAAGGCCGGCACGGCAATTTGCTGAGCGCCATCGAGAATGGCCTGCTTCATTTCCTTGCCCATCGCCAGATTGCGCTCGATGTTTTCGATTTCGACGGTGGCGTCATCTACCAGAATGCCCACGGCGAGCGCCAACCCCCCAAGCGTCATGATGTTGATGGTCTGGCCGATAGCCCCGAGAAGGATGATCGAGACAAATATGGAAAGTGGGATGGAGATGGAAATGACAATCGTGGGGCGCCAGTCGCCGAGAAAAATAAGGATCATGACCGCGGTAAGCGCTGCCGCGATCAAGCCTTCGCGCAACACTCCTTCGATGGAAGCGCGAACGAATAAAGACTGATCGAATAAAGAAGTGATCTTCAACGCCGGCGGGAGCGCCTGGGCCGCCTGCTGAACAATGCTTTTGACGCCGGCGACGATCTGCAGCGTCGACGCGTTGCCGTTCTTGTAGATCGACATCAGGGCGCCGCGGCTTCCATCCTGGCGCACAATGTTGGTTTGCGGCGCGAAGCCGTCCCGGATATGGGCGACATCTCGCATGTAGAGAGTGGATCCGTTCGTGGTCTTCACCGGGAGGTCGTTCAACTCCGCAATGGTCTGCGGGGTCCCGTTCATTTCCACGCTGTATTCCAGCGGGCCAAGCTTGATAGTCCCGGTGGGAAGAATCAGGTTCTGCGCGTTTACCGCGTTGACGATATCCGTGGGAGAAAGCCCGTACGCCTGAAGCTTCGGCAAATCCAGATCCACTTGAATCTGGCGAATCTTGCCCCCGTAGGGATACGGGGTTGCGGCGCCCGGCACTGTCGCCAGAAAGTTGCGCAAAAAGTTCTGGCCCAGGTCGAAAAGCGCCTGCTCGGGCAGGGTCTTGCTGCTCAGTCCAAGCTGGATGATCGGTGTGGTAGAAGCGCTGTAGGAAATGATCAGCGGCGGAGTTGTACCCGGAGGAAGCGAGTGCACCGTGGTCTGGCAGATCGCTGTAATTTGTGCGATGGCCTTCTCCAGGTTGGTGCCCGGCCGGAAAAACACCTTGATGATGCCCAGGCCATAGACCGACTGCGACTCCATGTGTTCGATATCGTTGACCGTTGTGGTAATACCGCGTTCGGAATTGGCCACGATGCGGTCAGCCATATCGTCCGGCGACATGCCCGTATAAAACCAAACCACCGACACGACAGGGATATCGATATTCGGAAAGATGTCGGTTGGCGTGCGCAGGATCGTGATCGGCGTCAGAATGATGATGACGAGCGCCATCACCACAAACGTGTAAGGACGCCGCAGGGCCAGGGCAACAATCCACATCGCTTCCGCGCTGCTCCAGAGTTCAGATGGAAGAGGGTGTGCTACCTATACAAACGCAAGGAAAGCCGGCGCACGAACCTTAGATTCGATACTGCGCGTATTGGATTCCAAGGTTCTTTCGTGATTATATATGTGAACGCAGAGCTATGCGCCAGAAGCTTGCAGCTCGAGAGCACCGCGACGGAACCCGCAGCAAGCGGCCTCCGGGCCGTCCTCGCAGCGAACAGGCCCGCGTGGCGATTCTGCGCAGCACGCTAAAGCTATTGGGAGAAAACGGCTTTCCCGATCTCACCATCGAATCCGTCGCCGCTCACGCCCACGTTGGCAAGGCCACAGTCTACCGCTGGTGGCCCAATAAGGCGGCTCTAATCGCCGACGCCTTTGCCAGCAGCACCAGACGGAAACTCCGCTTCCCCGATACCGGCTCGGTTCTTAGGGACATGAGCCAGCAAATGCGGCAGGTTATCAAGATCTTTCGCAGCCGGCGTGGACGCATCCTTTCTGCCATTCTTGCCGCCGGCCAGAGCGACGAGGAACTCATCGACGCCTTCCGCGAACGCTTCGTAAAGCCCCGGCGCCAGGAGGCCTACGCTACCCTCCGCCGGGGAATTCAACGGGGCGAATTGCGCCAGGACGTGGACTTGGATCTGCTCCTCGATTCTCTCTATGGTCCCATCTACATGCGCTTTCTGATCCGCCATGACAGGTTGACCCCCGACTTCGTCGATCGGCTAAGCCGGCTTGTACTGGGCGCGGTGCGCCCCGCTGCTATTTAACTTTTTGCAAGAAAATCCCGAAAGAGCTCGCCGGTGAAAGCCTTACGCTTAGAAGAGGCCTGACCTTTAACTGAGGAGGAAACCGAACCATGGAGAGATATTTCGTGCACTGGCAGGCATGGGTTTGGTCGCTCGGCGCTCTGGCCGTCGCGACGGTTCTGGCTCTGATTGGCCACTACATTCTCTTTGCCGTGGCGCGGCGTATTTCCCGAAGAACCGTCAGCGTGGTCGACAGTTCGATTGTGCGACATGGAGAAAGACCGGCCAAGCTCATCCTGCCGCTTCTGGCGGTTTTGTTGGTTTTGCCTTTGTTGCCGCTCCCCGTCAACCTGGTCGCACCTACGCGTCACGTCGTCGGCATCGCTTTGATTGGCGCAATCGCCTGGCTGGTGGTCGCCCTCATCGATGTCCTGGACGACATCATCTCGGCCCGCCACAGCCTCCAAGTCTCCGACAATCTTCAAGCGCGAACCATTCAGACGCAGGTGCAGGTGTTGCGCCGCATTGCAGTCGTAGTCATCGTCGCCCTGACCCTTTCCATCATGCTCATGACTTTTCCCGACATTCGCCATCTTGGGGAAAGTCTGTTTGCTTCAGCCGGCGTTGCTGCATTGGTGGCCGGGTTGGCGGCGAGATCAACGCTTACCAGCTTGATCGCAGGAGTGCAGATCGCTCTTACACAGCCGATCCGGCTCGATGACGTTGTCATCGTCGAAGGTGAATGGGGCTGGATCGAGGAAATCGGCACGACTTATGTCGTGGTCCGCATCTGGGATCTGCGCCGGCTCGTGGTGCCGCTTTCCTACTTTATCGAAAAGCCGTTTCAGAACTGGACCCGGCAGACTGCCGATCTGCTGGGTACAGTTTTTGTTTACACCGACTACACGGTGCCGGTCGATGAAGTGCGCGCGGAACTGCATCGAATCCTGGAGTCCTCGGAGCTGTGGAACGGAAAGACATGGGGCATCCAAGTCACCAACGCCTCCGAGCATTCCATGGAACTACGCGCTCTGATGAGCGCTTCGGATTCCTCGAAGGCATGGGATCTGCGGTGTTACGTGCGCGAGAAGCTCATTCAGTTCCTTCAGCAGAAATATCCCCAGAGCTTGCCGCGAACCAGAGCCGAGATCCTGGGGCAAGGAAACGGAAAGAGCGGACTGGAGAAAAGCCATAGCGCATAAACCGAGCCGTCGGCGGCTGCAAGCTCGATCTGTGCCGCAAATGTGGGACGCGCGAAGGGCGGAGCTTTTGCAAGCAGCGTAGCGAAGCCAGAAATTATCGCTTGTGTCGGCCGGGCTTGTGACGAAATTGGTCAACTTCCTGCTCGCTCTGCGCATCGGTATTAATATGGAGTCCTGGATAGCTTCCTATCCGTTTTTCAAACAAGGAGGAGAGTCATGAATTCCACTCGGAGCATGGTGTCGCGGATGGCGACCGCTGCAGTTGCGCTTGTCGCTTCTCTTGCCTTCGCCCAGATGGGCATGGGGCAGGGCATGGGAGGCGGTATGGGGCAAGGTATGGGCAGGCACATGCCTATGTATGATCCGTCAACCGAGACCACTGTGAAAGGCACGGTACAGGATGTGCAGGAAGGCGGAACGAACTCCGGTCACATGGGACACATGCATCACCAGGGAATACATCTGCTTCTGAAAACCGACGACGCAACCTACCCAGTGATGGTCGGACCGTCAAGTTTTGTGAAGGACAAAGATTTCGAATTCGCCAAGGGCGACCAGATCGAAGTCACTGGCTCCAAGGTGAAGTTTCACGATAAAGATGCGTTAATTGCCCGCCAGATTAAGAAAGGCGACAAGGTGCTGACCTTACGCGACGAGAAGGGTACTCCCGAATGGCCCATGGGCGGTCAACGCTAGTCTCATTGCACAACTGCCACCATCGCTAACGTCAGAAGATCAACGGCCACCCAATCAACCCAGCCTGCGGAAGGGAGGCAGATCTCGTGGCTGAACCTCAGAAAGTTCCGACCCACGCGCCTGAAGCTAAAACCGCGAGCCCATCTTTTGGGTTGGTGAAATCCGCCGCCCGTGCATCCGCCGACGGCCTTGGTCAAGCTGAAGCCACGGCCCGGCTGGCGAAATACGGATTCAACGAACTCCCCGAAGAAAAAGTTAATCCCGTTCTGAAGTTTCTCTCTTATTTCTGGGGCCCGATTCCGTGGATGATCGAAGTCGCCGCCATACTTTCTGGGGTCGTGCGTCACTGGGAGGACTTTGCCGTCATTCTGGTTTTACTGTTGATGAATGCCGGCGTCGGTTTCTGGGAGGAATTTCAGGCGGGCAATGCCATCGCTGCTCTCAAGGCAACGCTGGCCTTGCAGGCGCTGGTGAAGCGCGACGGAAAATGGACCACCGTCCCTGCGCGCGAGTTGGTGCCCGGCGATCTGATGCGCCTTCGCATAGGCGACATTATTCCCGCCGACGCGCGTCTTCTGCAGGGGGATCCGGTGGAGGTGGATCAATCCTCGCTGACCGGGGAATCCCTCCCTGTAGCGCGCAAGCCGGGCGATGCGGTTTATTCCGGTTCGATTCTCAAGCAGGGCGAGATCGATGCCCTCGTTACCGGCACAGGGCAAAACACCTATTTCGGCAAAACCGCGCACCTGGTGGAAAGCGCGCATACCGTCAGTCACTTTCAGCAGGCGGTCCTGAAGATCGGCGACTACCTGATTGTTGTGGCCATCGGCCTGGTCACTCTGATCCTTGCCGTAGCCTTGTTCCGTGGTGACCCGATGCTCACCACCCTCCAGTTCGCGCTGGTTCTGACCGTCGCCGCTGTTCCCGTGGCCATGCCGGCGGTGCTCTCGGTGACGATGGCGGTTGGTGCGCGAACCTTGGCGAAAAAAAAAGCTATCGTGACCCGGCTGGCGGCCATGGAAGAGCTGGCTGGCGTCGACGTTCTCTGTTCGGACAAAACCGGTACCCTGACACAGAACAAGCTCACTCTCGGGGACCCGTACTGCGTGAGCGGAGTTTCGCCGGAGGAAGTGATTCTTGACGCTGCGCTGGCTTCCCGCGCTGAAGATCAGGACCCAATCGATCTCGCTGTCCTGGGCGGGCTAAAAGATCCGCATGCACTCGAGCACTACCAGGTTACGCACTTTCAACCTTTCGATCCTGTTCACAAACGCACAGAGGCTACCGTCGAAGGGCCGGGAAAAGTTGAGCTTCGAGTAACCAAAGGAGCGCCGCAAGTGATCCTCGCCCTGGCCGTCGAGTCTGGGCAAGCCCGTCCGGCAGTCGAGAAAGCGGTGGATGAATTCGCACTTCGTGGCTTTCGCTCCCTGGGAGTAGCTCGCACCGACGACCACGGCCAATGGCGCTTTCTGGGGGTTCTGCCGTTATTCGATCCGCCACGCGAAGATTCAAAGAGCACAATCACGACAGCCTCTCAGATGGGAATCAAGGTGAAGATGGTCACAGGCGATCAGATTGCCATCGCTAAAGAGATGGCCCGTCAGCTCGGTCTTGGCCCGAACATTGTCGATGCATCCATACTGGAGCAAACTCGGCACTACGAGGATGGGCAGCTGGCTCAGGCCATCGAGCAAGCCGATGGTTTTGCCCAGGTTTTCCCCGAACACAAATTTCATATCGTCGAGGTTCTGCAAAAGCGGAAGCATATCGTCGGCATGACCGGCGATGGCGTCAACGACGCTCCGGCTCTCAAACTGGCGGATGCAGGTATCGCGGTTTCGGGCGCAACCGATGCCGCGCGCGCCGCGGCCGATATTTCTTTGCTGAATCCGGGACTGTCGGTGATTGTGGATGCCATCAAAGAGAGCCGCAAGATGTTCCAGCGCATGAACAGCTATGCCATCTATCGCATCGCGGAAACCATCCGGCTGCTCCTTTTCATGACGCTTTCCATTCTGATCTTCAACTTCTATCCGGTCACGGCGGCGATGATCGTATTGCTGGCCTTGTTGAACGATGGGCCGATTCTCGCCATCGCTTATGACCGCGTGCGTTATGCCAATCGCCCGGAAGAGTGGAATATGCCTGTCGTGCTGGGGGTCTCGACGGTCCTGGGAATCGCGGGTGTGGTTGCCACGTTTCTGCTGTTTTACATTGCAGAGCGGGTCCTTCATCTCAATCGCGAAGTAATCCAGACGTTCATGTTTTTGAAGCTGGCGGTCGCCGGACACCTCACGATTTTTCTCACGCGCACCCGCGGCCCGTTCTGGTCGATTCGGCCCGCTCCCATTCTGCTTTGGTCTGCAATTGGCACCAAGGCTCTGGCGACGCTGGCCGCTGTATACGGAGTTTTCATGGCTCCCATCAGCTGGCGCTGGGCCTTGCTGATTTGGGGTTATGCGCTGGCCTGGTTCGTGGTCAACGACTTCATCAAACTGGCGGCCTACCGGGTGTTTGATACCAGAGAAAAGGGGCTGCTTTCCAAAGTTCCGCTATCCCCGAAACGACGAGCGGCCGTCGTTTCATAGACTGGTGGAAAATCAGAAGAAATGGAAGAATAGGTCGGTCGCCATGATAATCAATGCAATGAGCGAAACCGAATGCCGCGCGCTTTTGTCGCGCGCTTCGATGGGAAGACTGGGCTGCTCGCTCAACGATCAGCCCTACGTGCTGCCCATCCATGTTGCCTGCGAGTCCGATTACATCTACGTTCTTTCCACCTTCGGACAGAAGATCCAATGGATGCGGGCCAATCCTAAGGTCTGCGTTGAGATTGATGAAACCGGTGCGAACTCAGAGTGGGCGAGTGTGGTCGTCAGCGGTCAGTATGAGGAGTTAAAGGAGCCGCAATATTCCGAAGAGCGGAGCCATGCGCGAAAGCTGTTGGAGAAGCGTACCCAATGGTGGCAGACGGCCTTCGCCGAGCGCCAGCTGAAAGCAGGCGATAGCCTGATTTCGCCTGTGTTCTTTCGCATCCACATCGATTCAGTGACCGGCCTTCGCGCCACGGCCAACGGCAAGAACCAGAGCTGAATCAATCGGGGAGAGATTAAGAGTCGGTTTCAGGAGATGGCAGCGGCGCTTCGGAGGCCGCTGTACCATCTCCTTGCCGCTGGACTTCGGTTCAACCGGCCATTGCCTCGCTGCCGCTCGAACCGGGCCGTGCCAATTCATTCAGCTTGGCGTCGCGTTGGAATTCCCGTTGATGCCGCGGGCGATATAGGAATTGATGTCCCGTCAGCAAGCCGGGGTAATACCATTTCAACAGCGCCTCTGGTTTATCATGTCGACGCTCCGCAAACTGGATTTGCGTTACGCCTCTCGGTTCCATCCGGTCCGTTGGCACCGTGATCAAAGTTGCCTCCAGCTTTGACCAGTTACCGTTAAAGATCTCCACGATGTTGCGGTTGGATTGGTTGTTCAGCAGTACGAACCAGTAGGTGCCGGCGGGCAAAATGCGTCCCGGAATCTCCACCGGTTGGCTGAACGTCAACTTTGTTTTCTGGTTCCATTCGTCGGCTCGGGCAGCTGGCAGAAACACTGTACAGGCCAGGATAAGCGCGGCCAAAATGACTGACACGTTGCGAAGATTCATAGTTCGTCTCCTCACCCCTCTTATCTCACCAATAAATAGGAATCCGTAGACCGGCAATTGTGTTGCCTTCCGGGTGAGCATATCGTGTAACGATATAAGGGGAGCGCACCCTGTCGCCAGGCTGCATCCGGAAAGATCATCGCTTCATCGAATAGAAATAGGGTGAGTGGTTATCTGTGTGCGGTGGGAGCGTGCGTTTGAAAGAGATAACTGCCTTTAGTTGTCTTCCTGTTCCAGAAGAATGATCTCCGAGCTGCCCTGCAGCGGCAGCGTTACCTTCAGGCCCGGTCTCATCAGCTCGCGCCCGCTTGTCTCCCGGTCCGGACTGCTGTGATCGTGAAACCTGACGCGGTAACGGCCGGATGCATGTAGCCCTTGCAGTGGAAAAACGTGCGCATTCTCCTGCTCAATTGTTCCCCGGAAAGCGTAAATTGCCCCTCGCTGTTTTTCGGGATCCCAATATTCGATGCCATCCCAGTGAACGCCATCAGGGCGGGCAGAGATGTGATACAGATTGGCATCGCGAATCAGCGGGCGAAGCTCCTTCTTGTACAGTTGGATTTCCGCCTTGGCTTCGGTTTTTTGTTCAGCCGACCAGCTGCTAGTGTCGATCATGATGGTGAGCCACCCCATCATGCCGCTGCGGAGCATGTAGCGGAAATCTTCCATGCGCGGCGCCGGCCACTTCTCCACGTAGCTTTCCAGCATGGCGGGGGGTAAGACATGGCTGGTATCGTAAAACGCCCTGCGGTTGGAGAGCGGATCGTAGGTATCGGTGATGGAAAAATAGTCACCGTGAGCAGCGCTGCCGAAGTCCACCATTCGCCCGCCATCGTCGCAGATCTCAAACAACAATCCCGGATGGTCCTTCCGCAGCCTGGAATAAATGTCGTAGTAAGCGTGGACCGCATGGTAGCTCACATCGGTGGAATTGGAGCTGTCGACCCAGTACGATCCCCAGGATTTGTAGACACACATATTCAAAGGATCTGGCGCGGCGTGAGGATGATCGGTGCGAATACATCCGTGCGCTACAAGATATCCGTCGTGCTCCAGCATGTCGAGATGGTAGTCGGTAACGATGCGCTCCACCTCATGTTGCGCCCACTGTTTCGCTTGGGGCGCGCCGAGGTCGATGGTTTGTCCTTTGAAGGGTTCAGGCTGCCAGTCTTTCGGAACGTCGGTCACCATCCAGTCGCGGACTTTCGGATCGCGAGCATTAAGCGCTCCGCGCTCGGTGCTGAGGCCGGCCTGCGTCCAATCCACCCAGAGACCGAACTTGAGCCCTTGCTGGTGCGCGGCGTCGGCAATGAAGGCAAGTCCGTGGGGAAACTTTTGTGGATTCGGGTACCAGTCGCCCACGCCGCGAAACCATCCCGCGTCGAGATGGAACATATCGATTCCGAGATCTGCGGCATTGCGAATCATGCGCAGCGCGATCTCTTCGTTGACGTTCATTCCCCCGCCCCAGCTGTTGTTCACCACCAGGGGATAGTTCGGATTCGCCCACGTGACCGGATTGCCCAGCACTGCCCTCACCCAGGGCCGCAGAACATTCCCAGCACCGTCCGGCCCTCCCCGGAAGCCGCCGAGAAAAACGGCAGGCGCCTCAAACGATTCATTCGGAGTCAGCCGGCTGCGGAACGGCGCCGGTTCTGGATTCAGCCCCAATGCTCCATGCAGTAAATCTTTCTTTCGCTCCAGGAGAATACGAGTCCGGCCGCTGAACTCGATGCCGGCATACCATCCGGTTTGCGCCGAATCTTTTCGTTGCACCAGCGTCCAGGGAATGATTTCGCGCGGCTGATCCTCGCGCAGATCTCCATAAGTGCTGGAAGTGCCTGTCCAAGTGTATCCATCGGTAATCACGACCTGATGCGTGCCCACTGGCGACGGAGTATTGGCGCCTTTTTCCACGTAAAGATGCTCCAGGTGGCTTTGCGGCTCGATTTGCCAATCGAAAGCAAGGCTGTCCTGCATCGGAATCCAGATTTCCTGAGAGCCCAGATTCTCGATGCGGATTTCATGCTCGATCGGGCCATACGATGCTGGTGCTCTCCACAGCCACATCAGGCGCAGATGCGGTTGAGCCGAGTCGTAAACAAAAGAGATATTGCGTGAGTCAGCACGACTTGCGTTGCGATCGAACTGCCAGTGCACGGGCACGCTCTTGCCGTCCGTCTCGATAGCTTCGATCAGCTGCTCCGAGCTTCGGTTTTGCCACGCGGGCGAGCCCGGACTTTCCAGCCGGACCAGCCGCGGCGCATTCTCCTCAGCCTCAACTACGATTCGAGTGTCGGCGGTTTGCAGTTCCGCCGTCTGCCCTGTGATTTGCGCCCAGCTGCCGGCAGTTATCAGCGGAAGCGCAAGCAAACACAACATGCATCGGCGGATTTTGTGGGCTTCGATCGACACAATTCTCAGATGAGACCCTTGCGGATTCTTAGCAGGAAATCTTCGGCGTCGGCGCGGGCCCGCTCCATTCTTGCCGGGTTGTTGCCGTATTCCAGTTCCTTCTCCTGCAACACGAGCTCCACGGCCACCTTGGGGCGGTATCCATGCTTGATTAGCATCTGGGCCCGCTCCGCAAAACTATTGTCCAATTCGCGCTTGGTCTCCTGTTTCGCTGCAGGAGGGCCGTACAACCCCTCGCAGTTGTGCTCACGAAACTTTGCCGCTGCCAGGCGATCGTACGCTGCCGTGGCGTCCTCTCCGGAGAGCAGCGTGGGCACGAGAAATCTCCATTCGCAGTTCGAGCAGGCCCAACCGTTGGTGTCTCCCTCGATCCAGATGAGCGAGCGTTCCATGGCAGCAATTCGAGCCTACCACGCTACTCACATGACGCGAATCGATTTTCTGAATTACCGGTGACTGCCTGACACCGCACCAGTGTTACCGTTTTATGAACGCGGCCGCGTAATCGCGCCCTGCGAGGCCGAGGAGACCAGCGCCGCATATTTGGCGAATACTCCAGTGGGATAGCGTTGTGGTAGTGATTTCCACTCCTTCATGCGCTGGCTCAGGACTTCGTCACTGACCTCCACTTCGAGCACGCGTTCGCGCACATCGAAGCGAATGGTATCGCCATCGCGCACCGCGGCGATGGGTCCGCCCAGCGCGGCTTCCGGCGACACATGGCCGGCCATCAGCCCGCGGGTGGCGCCACTGAAGCGGCCATCGGTCAGCAGCGCAACCGAGTCGCCTAACCCTTCGCCCACAATCGCTCCTGTGACGCTGAGCATCTCGCGCATTCCCGGGCCGCCTTTTGGCCCTTCGTTACGAATAACAACCACATCGCCGGGTTTAATTCTCTTGCCCGTCACCGCGGCCATGGCCTCTTCTTCGGATTCAAAAACGCGCGCCGGCCCACGCTGCTCCAGCCGCTCATGCCCGCTGATCTTGGCTACACAGCCTTCCGGAGCAATGTTGCCTTTCAGAATCACCAGACCGCCGGTTTTCTTCAACGGCCTTTCCAGCGGCGCAATCACTTCCTGCCCGGGGGTTTCGATGGCGCTCTCACTCTCGGCTTTGATGGAGAGGCCGGTGACAGTGAGGGCTTTTGGGCGCAGATGATTGCCGCGTAGCAGCCGCCGCGCCAGCAGCCTTACGCCGCCCGCACGATGCATGTCGGCAGCGACAAAACGCCCGGAAGGCTTGAGATCGGCCAGCAGTGGGGTGCGCTCGCTCACGGTTTGAAAGTCATCGATCTGCAGGTCCACGCCAGCCTCGCGTGCGATTGCCAGCAGGTGCAACACGGCGTTGGTTGAACCGCCGGTTGCAGCCACCGATGCGATCGCATTTTCAAACGCCTCTCGCGTCAGAATCTGCCGCGGCGTGATCTCCTTCGCCAGCACGTTCATCGCAACTTTGCCGCAATCAAACGCGATCTGATCCTTTTGCGGGTCCATGGCGGGAACGCTGTTGAAGCCCACCGGCGAAAGCCCGATCATCTCCATTACGGTCGACATCGTGTTGGCCGTGAACTGGCCGCCGCAGGCGCCCGCTCCCGGGCACGCGGCGTTTTCCATTTCGCGGAGATCATCATCGGAGATCTTTCCTGCGGCGTTGGCGCCGATGCCTTCGAACACATCCTGCAGAGTGATGTCTTTTCCGTGATAGCTGCCAGCTGCGATCGTGCCGCCGTACAGCACCATGCCGGGCAGATTCATGCGCGCCAGCGCCATCGCGGCGGCCGGAATGGTTTTGTCGCAGCCCACCAGGCAAACCACGGCATCAAACATCTGGCCCCGGCAGACCAGTTCGATCGAGTCGGCGATGATCTCGCGGCTCACCAGGGAAGCGCGCATACCTTCCGTGCCCATCGTTTCGCCGTCGGAGATGGCGATGGTGTTGAACTCCATGGGCGTCCCGCCGGCCGCGCGGATGCCCTCCTTCATCCTGGCCGAGAGGCGGCGCAGGTGAAAGTTGCACGGCATAGTTTCAATCCAGGTGTTGGCCACGCCGATCAGCGGCCGGCTAAGGTCGGCGTCGTTGAAGCCGACCGCTTTGAACATGGCGCGCGCTCCCGCACGCTCGCGCCCGTCCGTGATACCACGGCTGCGATGCTTGAGATCCATGTCGAAAAGATTACAACAGAGATGGGAAGTCGAACACTAAATGCGGGTGATGGACTGAATTTTGGCGACGCCAGGAAAACACGCGGAACCTGCAACCGAAAGGCATCTCCGAAGCCCTTCCTGGCGGCAGCTTCGCAACGCTTCCCAAAACCGCCATGCTCGCCCTTGCGCCGAAAACTCCTGATCTAAGCCAGCGCGGCTTGCGCAGACTGGCCGGAAACGCTTGCCGAGGCTGGCGGATGCGGCGCGGCCCATGCTTCCTGATCATTGCGCTCGTGTGCAGCGCCGGGACGCACGTCCGTGACATCCACAATCGCATACCACTCCCGAAACAGTTGCCCCATCTGTTTGGGGGTGGTTTCCAGCTGCAACGTGACGTGGTGGTCCCTCTCGGCTGCGCCGGCATGGAGCGAATCAAGCTCCAGCCCGCGGCGCGAAACCGCATTCAGAATCCGCATTAACGTCCCTTGTGTGTTGCGATAGCGAATGTGAAAAACCTGCATGGCCGTTTCCTCGTTAGACATTCGAAGTTTTGAACCCCTGCACAAGAGACGTTGCCCGCTTACTCAGAACAGTACGTCCCCTTTCCCACGACCGCAAAATTACCGACGAGCGGTTACTGCCGGTTACTCAATGCCTTCCTCGAACACCATCTCCGAAAGTGCGGCTCCCGCCGGCACCATGGGGAAAACGTTGGCCTCGGGATGGCAATCAAATACCAACAACTCCGGTTTCGCGGAACCCAGGAACTTGTCGATCAGGTCTCCGGTTTCGCTCGCCACCGGAAATTCCAGCATGGCGCTCTCGTTCAGCCGCCAGCCATGAATCTTGTATGCTTTGGCGATCTCCACAAAGTCAGGGTTGTCGCTGAGATCGGTCTCCGCATAGTTGCGCTGGTAAAAAAGCTGCTGCCACTGCCGCACCATCCCCAGATACTTGTTGTCGATGATCACCATTTTGACCGGCAGGCCCAGCCGGTGAACCGTCGCAAGTTCCTGGATGTTCATCTGAAAGCCGCCATCGCCCGAGACGCAGAGCACGCAAGTTCCCGGCTTGGCCAACTGCACTCCCACCGCCGCGGGCAAAGCGAACCCCATTGCGCCCAGGCCACCGGAGGTGATGAATCCCCGGGGCGAATTCATGCGATAGCGTTGCGCCGCCCACATCTGGTGCTGGCCCACATCGGCGATCACCACGCTATCCTGCGGCAGGCGGCTGAAGAGTTCGTCGAGAAAACGGATGGTCGGCTGTGCCAGGCCTCGCGGATCAGTCTCCGCCCGCTCCGCTCCGCAGGCTACGGCGCGCCATTGACTCCAGTCGGGCAGTGAGTGATGTTGCAACTCTTCCCGGAATGCCGGGATGGTTTGCGCCAGATCGCCGATCACCGGAAGATCGCAAGCGCGGACGCGGTCCAGCTGCGCCGGATCGATCTCGAAATGCACAATGCGCGCGTGGGGCGCGAAGCGGCTGGGATCGCCGGTCACGCGGTCGTCCAGACGCGCCCCGAAAACCAGCAGTAAATCGGTTTCGTGCAGCGCCATGTTGGCGGCTCGTGTGCCGTGCATCCCAACCATTCCCAGGTAGTAAGGAGATTCCTGTTGCACGGCGCCCAATCCGTGCACCGTGGCGAACGCCGGAATGTTCAACTCGTCTAGCAGTGCCTGCAGTTCGGGAACGGCTCCCGAAAGTTTGGCGCCGGCTCCCACAAGGGCTACCGGACGGTGCGCCTGCTGCAACATGGCCACGACTGTGTCGGTGAAGCCGCCCTCTACTTTTGCATCGGCAGGGCGCACGTGCGGCGTGAACTTCGCCGGCCCGGCAAACTCGCGCGTAGCCTTCAGAATGTCCGTGGGAATATCGATCACCACCGGGCCTGGACGGCCGCTGCGTGCCCAGTGAAACGCCTCGGCAATCACCCCGGGCAACTCGTCCAGTGTGCGTACCAGCCGGCTCCACTTGGTGAGCGACAGGGTCACGCCGAAAACGTCGGTTTCCTGAAACGCGTCCGTACCGATCAGCGGGCTGCGCACCTGGCCGGTAATGCAGACCAGTGGAACCGAGTCCATCTTGGCGTCGGCGATGCCGGTCACCAGATTGGTCGCGCCCGGGCCGCTGGTCGCGATCGCCACACCCACCTTGCCGGTCACTCGCGCATAGCCTTCGGCTGCGAATACCGCACCCTGCTCGTGCCTCGTGAGAACATGCCGCACGCCGCTGCCATCCAGCGCGTCGTAGAGCGGCATGATCGCGCCGCCGGGGTAGCCAAACACCAGATCGACTCCCTCAGCCCGCAGGCACTGCAGGGCGATTTCGGCTCCTCTAAGCATTCACCACCTGCTTGGTTTGTTCCTTCGACGCTTGGGCCGGCTTGTTCGCCGATTTCGGCAGCCAACTCATCATGCCGCGCAACTGCGCTCCAACGATTTCGATCGGATGCTGCTTCTCCTTCGCCCGCAGCGCCGCAAAATTCTTTCCCCCGCTTTTGTTTTCTTCGATCCACTCTTTGGCGAACGTTCCATTCTGAATATCGGCCAGAATCTTCTTCATCGCCGCCCGGGTTTCGTCGCCCACCACTTTTTCTCCACGAGTCAGGTCGCCATATTCGGCCGTGTTGGAAATCGAATAGCGCATGCGGTCCAGCCCGCCTTCGTAGATCAGATCTACAATCAGCTTCATCTCGTGCAGGCATTCGAAGTAAGCAATCTCCGGCGCATAGCCCGCTTCCACCAGCGTCTCAAAGCCTTTCTTGATCAGCGAGGTCAACCCGCCGCACAGCACCGCCTGCTCGCCGAACAGGTCGCTCTCGGTTTCCTCGCGGAACGTGGTCTGCAGAACGCCGGCGCGGGTCGAGCCAATGCCGTGGGCGTAAGCCAGCGCGTATTCGTGAGCGCGCTTGCTGGCATCCTGCTGAATCGCAATCAGCGATGGAACACCCCGCCCCTCGGCGTAAACTCTTCGCAGCAGGTGTCCAGGACTCTTGGGCGCGATCATCACAATGTCGACGTCGTTCGGTGGGACAATGGTTTTGAAGTGAATGCTGAAGCCGTGCGAAAATCCCAGAATTTTTCCGGGATGAAGGTAGGGCTGGATGTATTGCTCGTAGACCGCAGCCTGGGTCTCGTCAGGAGTGAGGACGTGAATCCAGTCGGCACGCTTGGCGGCTTCATCCGGCGCCACCACCACCATGCCATCGGCCCGCGCCTGCTGCGCGCTGGGCCGCGCCGGCTCAAGCCCTACGATGACCTTATAGCCGCTGTCGCGGAGGTTCTGAGCCTGAGCATGTCCCTGGCTGCCGTAGCCCAGGATGGCGATGGTTTTGCCCTTCAGGGCATTGGGGTTGGCGTCGCGTTCATAAAAAATCGTAGCCACTGTGTTCTTCCTCCGCTCCTGGTCTAGGTCTATCTTTGGCCGCTGATCTACGAGTGCCGTAGAAACCGACCGGTCGGTCGGTATATTTTTCTATCCTACAGGCCTCCTTTTTGGCTGTCAAGCAACTCTTTCTGGCCCGTTTCCCCATGGCTTCGGCTCCAAAAGCAAGAACCCACCGCCAGTTCTCTGGCGGTGGGTTCGGAAATCCTCAAATCTGTTGAACTTAGTCCATTTTCCACCCAGCCAGAGAGATTGGCGGCGTAATTCGTACGCCGACGACCACGCTAATTCGAACGCTCTGGCTGCAACGTGTCATCGCAATAAAAGTAGCCCCACCTTCCCGCAGAGACTACCATCCTCCCTGCCAGCGGTCAAGATAACCCTAAACGATGTGACCGGTCGCGCTCCCGCGCCACTCGCCGCTCTCCGGATGCCGCCCGCCACTGGCTGCAATGACATCTGTGGCATCCCGGCGCCGCATCTAAGTGATTAAGAGGAGGTAAAACATGACGGCAATCAAACGCCTGATGATCGTAGGAGTGTCGGCCGCGTTAACCGCCTTCCCTCTTTCCCTTGGAGCAATCACAGCCAATCGGTGCAAGTGCGGCAAACCAACTGCCGCTTCCTACACCTGGAACTTCCATCGGGAGGCGAACACCCTTTTCGATGGAATACAGACCGATGCGCAACACGCCACAAATCATGCGGCGAAGCTGCAGAGTTTCGCGTACGACTCCAACATAACCTGGCAACTCGACGCCAATCAGTTGACGCAGATAAAAAGTGAAGTCGACGACATGGGCAAGAAGCTGTGCCGCCTGGAAATCATCCGCCGGGTAGTTTCGCCCTGGCAGCAAAAGACCATCGACCGGATTGCGGATAACCTCCAGTTCATGGCCGATAACACTCAGGACGCAATCCTGTACGTCAACGGGCACCAGCAGGATTTGATGAACCCGACCTACCGGATGTACGCCAACAACCTTTATTCGGAGGGCAGTAACCTCTCGCAGTCCGTGGGGGATGCTGTCGAATACGCGAAAGTTCGACACGAGTATCGTGAACTGAGGGATGAAGTCGGCGCCGCGCCGATACCCTCATAGTACGGATCAGCCCGGAATCGCGGGCAGTCTTGGGGCCTAATTACGACTGAGGCTGCTCCACCCGTCGCGGCTGCGACGGGTGGGCACTCCGCTCTCAGGTTTCATGTCGCTTTCATTTTGCTGGCATGTAGCTCAAGTCCGGACGAAACTGAATAATTTCGCTCGTCTCGCTCTCCACGGAGCGATTGATCCGATCCATGACGGAATCCTCTTCGACCTGCCCAAATGCGTCCCTCAACATCTCGCGGAAAGGTTTCACATCAGGCTTGTCTGCGAAGTCGGCCCAACTGCTGTGCGGAATCGCCAGCACCACCTCCTCCGCATCTCCTCCGGCGACCAGGGCAAACCACTCGTAGTGAGAAGGCCAATTTGTCTTCACCCCAGCCAGGTGTATGGCGCCTACGGCGCTCATGAAGTCCGCACGCTTCCCATAGCGCAGATGGAAGGTGATGATCTCGTCGAACTTGGGGGTCGTATTTTCCGCATCGGGATTGCTGACCTTCGGCAAGTATTCGTAGTAGCGCGCCACCATCGACTCCACATAACCAGCAACCGACTTCTGGTACTCCTCGAGATCTGCGTGATCGGGAATTGATGGTTTATCAAAATCGGCCCAGTGCTGGTCCACGCGGCCAACGATGTAGCTCCCCGTATCCATGCCAGTGAGGACTTGCCATACCAGTAAGGGTTGCGCATCGTGTTGTTGCTTGTGCCACGCTGCCTTTTGTTTACGGCCTTCCTCGTACTCTTTCACCATGCCGTTCTTGGGCTTCTGAAATTCGAAGGCATCAATGTTTCCCGGTTTTTCCTGGCCCACAACTGGGAGTGCGGCGGACAACAGAACAGCAATTGCGCACAACAATCTGGTTGTTCTCATTTCATTTTCTCCCTCGTTTAGACCTGAATCTTCAGCGTTGATTTCCAAAATCGCGGCCATTCTACACGCCGTTGCAAGCGAATGCTTGCGAACGATCGGGTTGGCAATTCTCCCCTCATCCCGGTACCATGTCCCCCGATGCCTCGCGAAGTTTTGGTCGATTCCCGACAGGAAATTCTGCGCACGGCCGCCCGGCTGTTTCAGCAGCGCGGCTATGACGCCACGTCTATGAATGACGTCGCCGCCGCCCTCAAGCTCAGCAAAGGCGGTCTCTATCATCACTTCCAGAGCAAGGACGAGATCCTCTTCGAGATCATGAACCATGCCATGGAGATCACCCAGGAGCGGGTGATCAATGCGGTCAGCGGCATCGCCGACCCGGAACAGCGCCTGCGCGCGCTAATCCGCAGGCACATCGAAGTTGTGCTCAGTCCGCGCGACCGCGAAATCACCGTCATGCTGCACGAAAACCATCCCCTGCCGCCCTCGCTGCGCAAGCGCATCAACGCCCGCAAAAAAGATTATGTGCACTTTCTGGAAAACCTGATCGCCGAGGTGCAGAAGTCACGCCGCGCTTCGGGCAGGGTCAGCCCGCGCGCCGCCGCTTTTGCCTTGCTGGGCATGATTAATTGGATTTATCAGTGGTACAAACCCGAGGGCGAGCTGCAAACGGAGAACCTGGTGCCGCAATTCACCGACCTGGTTTTTGGAGGGTTGCTGATGTGAGTACCGAGGGAAAATTCCAACTCAGCCGCCTGCCGGAAATCGACAAGGCAAGGTCATCAAAAGGGAAGGCTTACTGCGAATTTCTCCGCGTGCCCTCGATGAGCGCGGGCCTTTACGTTCTTACCCCCGGCGCAACCGATAGTCAACGTCCGCACCACGAGGACGAAATCTATTACGTATTGCGCGGCCGGAGCCGCTTCCAGGCGGGGGAAGAAGACCGTGAAGTTTCGGCGGGAAGCGTGATTTTTGTCGCCGCCGAAGTGGAACATCGCTTCCATGACGTTACGGAAGAATTAGCCGCGCTGGTTTTCTTCGCGCCGGCGGAAAGCTGATCTCGATGGTGTCACTTCGCCGGCACCCAATAGATTTCTTCCTTGATGTCAGTGCGGTCGGCGAAGCCGCGGCGCTTCAGGATCGCCTTGCTGTTGGCAATCATGTCGGGATGGCCGCATAAATACGCATGAGTGTTGCTGGCGTCGAGTTCCCAGTGGTCAGCGTATTTGCGCAGTACGTCATCGGCACGCCCGATTTCGCCGGGCCAGTCGGCGTGATCCCAAGGACGGCTGACCGTGGGCACATATTTGAACCACGGCACTTCTTGCGCGAAATGATTCAACTCCTCCCGGTAGCCAAACTCCCACGGGCGGCTCGCACCGTTTAACAGATAGAGCCGGTGCTCCCCGGCGAAGCGGCCCTGCTTCCAGTCGTTGTACAAGGTCCGCACAAAACTGACAAACGGGGCGACGCCGGTGACGGTCGAAATCAGCAGATGGTTGGTACGCCCGTTGCCGGTTTCGAGGATGAACTTTCCTTTGGGCGCCTTGCGCATCAGAACTTCGTCCCCGGGCTGCAGTTTGTGCAGCCGCGGAGTCAGCGCACCCTCAGGCACCAGCTCGAAGAAGAATTCGATTTCCTCTTCGCCGGGGGCAGAGACAATCGAATACGGGCGCTCGATACGTTTTTCTTCCGCCTGGAGACCCAGCGTAGCGTACTGGCCCGCGACAAATTTGAACTCGCCGTCAGGCCGGATACGGAACGTCCACAGGTCCGGGGCGACATCGCGGCGTTGCGTGACGCGGGCGTGAAAGAACTTGTCGTCGGCAGCCGGCATTTTCTCGGGACCTGCCCCAGGGTGAACCAACGCAAACCGACCGGTCGGTCTGGGAGGTCCGAACATCCTAGCCTGAAACCGCCGGTTTTGGGAAGGCCCAGGCATATCCGTTAGGGGCTCAATTTGAATTTCTGACGGTCGAGGCGCATTCCGAGCGGAGTGACTCAGCTGCTGCGCGCAAGATCCCTCGGCCCGCTGACGAAAACGCGTGCCCTCTGGACGACGTCATGCAGAGAAACTCATACTGAGCCACTGTCACAGATTCAATCCAGGCGCAGGCGGCCCTTACCTGCTTAGTACCAGCAGCACGAATGTACCGGGGAGAATCGTGTGCCAGGGATGAGGATTTTCGGCCGTGGGGGCGGGTGGGGGGCCGAACTTCGCGGTCACCACATACACGTTGTGCATTTTGCTATCGAGCGCCATGGTGCGTGCTCCCGGCTCGGTGGGAGCATTTTCCACGACGCTGAATTTTTCCGGAGATTCTTCCCGTATGACGGTGAGCACCCCCTCGCCGCACGAGGCAAAAGCGAGGTCCGTTCCTTCATCGAATCGGGTCGCATCGACACCGTCGCCGATGGGAGGCGTGGCTACAACCTTGCCCGTATCGGCATTCACCACGGCCATCATCTTGTTGCCGCAGCCCGCAAACAGGCGGCGGCGTTTGCGGTCGATGGAGAGGCCGGTCGGCTCTTCGCAAGGAGCCAGCGGCCATTGCGACTTGACCTCGAGCTTGTTGGGATCGATCGCGACCAGTTCGCTCTTGTCTTCGATATTTGCGAACAGCTCGCCTTTGCCGTCGCTGACGGCGAATTCCGGTTTGCCATCGAGTTTGATGGTCGCCAGCACGATTCCCTTCGCGGCATCAATGACGGTCGAATCGTGGCTGCGGCCGTTGAAGGTGAATACGCGTTTGGTAGCCGAATCGTAGAGGATTGCGTCGGGATTCTCTCCGGCTTTGACCTTGGTGATCGTCTTTAGGGTCTCGAGATCGAAAATGGTGACCGTGCCTTCGCGTCCATTGCTGACAAAACCACGTCCCAGTTCGGGAGCCAGAGCAATGCCATGCACGCCCGGCGTGTCGGCGATCTCGCCGATCGGCTTGCCCGAATCGAGGTCGATGACGATGACATGCGTCGCGCGCGAAATGTAGAGACGGCGCGCCGCGGAATCGGCGGTCAGATAATCCCAGCCTCCTTCGCCGCCCAGCTTGTAGGTCTTCACCACTTTGTATCCGGGGTTTGCCGCGGCCTGGGCCCGCGGGGAGAGAACCATCGGAGCCAGCAAAAGAAACGTTGCTGCGCATAAACGGGATCTGCATTTCATGTTCGTCTGCATAATTTGTTCCGTCCGCTTGTGCCAGAAGTAACTTTACCGGACCGGGGATTGCTTCCTACACTTTCTATTGTTCTATTGTTGTTTCTGATTCTGAAAATATTATGAATT
>Ga0335073_10000629_pt1 | contig 46011 bp, 40 predicted proteins | sample Lox_Sample_22_FD_207093 | JGI IMG/M metagenome (GOLD analysis project Ga0335073, IMG submission 207093) | Soil microbial communities from Loxahatchee National Wildlife Refuge, Florida, United States - Lox_Sample_2.2 | ecosystem: Environmental > Terrestrial > Soil > Wetlands | place: USA...
GACGATGAGGAACGCTCCGACTCCTCCGATCTGGGTAACGATCGCGCGACGGCGGAGCGCGGGGAAGAGGGCGAGGTCGTCGACCCGGATGCCGTGATCATCGACCAGGCCGACGAGGACGACGAGGACGACGAGGACGACGAGGACGACGAGGACGACGAGGACGTGACCGACGAGACGCCGGCGTACGCCGAGACAAACGAGGCACCGGCCGACGAAGCCGCGGCCGACGACGAGACTCCGGCGGCGGTGGCCGGATTCGCCCGCACGCCCGTCGCGTTCCCGGCGAGCGCGGCGCCCGGCGACGCCCCCGGAGCGGAGGCGAGCACAGACGACGCCGAGCATGACCACGGCGTAGCCGAGGAGGTCGACGAGGAGCCGGCGGCAACGAGCGCCACCGTCGTGACCGTGGCCGGGGCGGACTCCGTCCCCGAGGCCGACGTCATCGCCGAGGCGACCCGTCCCGGCGTGCCCAGGGATGCCGAGACGCCGGCCATGAGCGGCATCGCGGGCGACCCGGCCCAGCTTCACGAGCAGTGGTCGGCCATCCAGTCCTCATTCGTCGATGACCCCCGCGCATCGGTCGCCGCCGCGGCCGACCTGGTGAGCGAGGCGATCGAGGCCCTGGTGGCGAGCGTCCACGAGCGTGAACGCGGGCTGCGCGGGGAGTGGGAACGCGGCGGCGCGGACACCGAGGACCTGCGCAACACGCTGCGCGGCTACCGGGGCCTGCTGGACCAGCTCGCCGCGCTCTAGCCGGGCCGGCGCGACAGCAGCAGCGCCACCGACACCAGCACGACCCCGCCGCCGACCATGGTGATGGGCGTGAGGTGCTCGCCGAGTAGCAACGCGCCCAGGCCCACCGCGACGACCGGGTTGACGTAGGCGTAGGTGGAGACCGCCGCCGTCGGCAGCCGGCGCAGCGCGATCACGTAGCAGGTCATGGCCAGCAGCGAGCCCGGCACGACGAGATAGGCCAGCGCCAGCCACGACCTTCCGCTGACCTGCGCCGGGTCGAACCGGGCCAGCTCGCCGGTCACGGCGGCCAGGCCGGCCAGCACCGCTCCCCCCGTCAGCATCTCCATCGAGCTGCCGAGCAGGGGGCGGGCTGGCGCGGGCAGCCGCCCCGCCAGCACCGAGCCGGTGCCCCAGCTCAGGCTGCCGCCGAGCACGACGAGCGTCGGCACCGTGGCGCCGGCCCCGTGCGGCCGGGCCAGGATGGCGACGCCGACCGCCCCGACGACAAGGGCGAGCCAGCCCAGCCAGCCAACCGCCCGGCGGTTGATAACCCGGTCGGCGATCACCATCCAGAACGGGACCGTGGCGATGAGCAGCGCGGTGAACCCGGCCGGCAGGGTCTGCTCGGCGTAGCAGGCCGCGCCGTTGCCGAACGCGAGCAGCATGGTCCCGACCACGGCCATGCCGAGCCACTGGCGAACCGTCGGGCGGTCGGATGCGCGCAGCGCGGGGGCGCCGGTCATCCGGGCCACCGGGAGCAGCAGCGCCCCGGCGACCAGGTACCTCACCGAGGCCATGGCCAGCGGCGGGATGCTCTCGACCCCGACTCGTATCGCGACGAAGGTCGAACCCCAGACGAACCAGACGACCAGCAGCGCCGCCCATGCCGCGCGGCTGGCGGACTGAGGGATGCGCGGGGCGTGCTCGGCCCGGGGCACCTCCAGCCCCGCCGAAACCCCCGGCCGGGCCACAACCCCCGGCCGGGCCACAACCCCCGGCCCGGCCGTATCCCCCGGCCCGGCGGAATCCTCCGCGCCGCTGTTTTGTCCCATGTGCCCAGTGTTGTCGCCCGGGCCGCCGGGCGTGAGTGGCAGGATTGACATTCTCAGGTATTTTCCTGCCATACTAAGGACATGATTTCGTCCGTCGCGGTCCTGGCCTACGAGGGCGTTTCCACGTTCGGGCTGGGCGTGACCGCCGAGATCTTCGGCTGCGACCGCAGCGCCGACGGCCTGCCCAGCTACGACTACGCCGTGACCGCGGCAACGCCCGGCGTGATCCGCACCGACGTCGGCCTGCCGATGGTCGTCGAGGCGGGCCTGGACCGGCTCGGCGCCGCCGACCTCGGCATCGTGGTCTGCTGGGACGAGATCACCAGGGTGCCGCCGGAGCCGGTGCTCGAGGCGCTGCGTGCGATCCCGGAGCACGGCGGACGCGTCCTCAGCCAGTGCACCGGGGCGTTCGTGCTGGCCGCCGCCGGGCTGCTGGACGGCCGCCGGGCGACGACCCACTGGCGTTATGCCGCCGGACTGGCCGCCCGATACCCCTCGGTCGACGTCGATCCCGGCGTGCTCTACGTCCAGGACGGCCCGGTCATCACCAGCGCCGGCACGGCGGCCGGGATCGACGCCTGCCTGCACCTGCTCCGCCTGGAGCACGGCGCCGCGGTGGCGAACGCGGTCGCACGCCAGATGGTGGTTCCCCCGCACCGCGACGGCGGTCAGGCTCAGTACGTCCCGGTGCTGGTCGACGAGCCCGGCGACCCCGGCAGCCTGGCCGCGCTGCACCAGTGGACACTGGAGCACCTGCGCGAGCCGATCGGCGTGGACGACCTCGCCGCGCGCGCCCTGATGTCGCCGCGGAACTTCGCCCGTCAGTTCGTCGCCCGCACCGGCACCACCCCGCACCAGTGGCTGATCGGGCAGCGCCTCATGCGGGCCCAGGAACTGCTCGAGCACGGCGACGGGAGCATCGAACAGGTCGCGGCCGACTGCGGGCTGACCCCGCTCATGCTGCGGCGGCACTTCGCCCGCCGGTACGGGACCACGCCGCAGGCCTACCGCCGGACCTTCAGCCGGGCCGGGTAGCGCTCCGCCGAGCCAGGCCGGGGGGAGCCGGGGCGTCAAATAATCCGGTCGATGCGGTTCCTGAGATAACGCTTCTCCGTCGTGCTGGCGGTGCGGCGCATCGCCCCTTGGAATGCCTCGCGCGCGGCCGAGGGGTCGCCTGCCATCTCCAGCAGGTGGCCGCGGACCGCGTACATGCGGTGGTGGCCGGCCACGCGCGCGTCGTCATCCACCGTGGCGAGCACCTCCAGGCCGGCCTGCGGACCGCGCACATGGGCGACCGCGACCGCGAAGCTGAGCGTCGCCATCGGGTTCGGCGCGACGTGGTCGAGCATCAGGTACAGGGCCAGGATCTGCGGCCAGTCGGTGTCCTCCGGACGAGCCGCCTCGTCGTGGACCGCGGCAATCGCGGCCTGGAGCTGATAGGCCCCGAGAGGACCGGCGGCCAGCGCGTCGGTGATCAGGTCGACGCCCTCGTCGATCAGGGTCCGGTTCCAGAGAGTGCGGTCCTGATCGGCGAGGTCGACCAGATCGCCGCCGGTGGTCAGCCGGGCCGGGCGGCGCGCCTCGGTGAGCAGCATCAGCGCCAGCAGGCCGGAGATCTCGGTGTCTTCGGGCCTCAGGCGATAGAGCTCGCGGGCCAGCCGGATGGCCTCGGCGGTGAGCTCCACCCGGCTCGCGGAGTCGGCGGCGGACGGCGGTGACGGGGCCGTGTAGCCCTCGTTGAAGATCAGGTACAGCACGTGCATCACGGCCGCCAGCCGGGCGTCGAGTTCTTTGGCCGGAGGCATAGCGAAGGTCGCCCCCGCGTCGCGGATGCGCTGCTTGGCGCGGCTGATGCGCTGGGCCATCGTCGCTTCGGGGACGAAGAAGGCGCTGGCGATCTCGGCCGTGGTCAGCCCGCCGACGGCCCGGAGCGTGAGCGCGATCTGGGACGGCGGCGTCAGCGCCGGGTGGCAGCACAGGAGCATCAGGACCAGCGTGTCGTCGCGGTCCATCGCGACGTCCTCGCCGGGGACCCGGATCACCTCGGCCGGGGGCGCGCCGAGCACGAAGCGCTCCTCCCGGCCGCGCCGGGACCGCTCGGCCCGGATCAGGTCGATCAGCCGCCGTGTGGCCACGGTGATCAGCCAGCCGCGCGGGTTGTCGGGCAGGCCGCGCTCGGGCCAGGTGGTCGCGGCCTCCAGCAGCGCCTCCTGGACGGCGTCCTCGCAGAGGTCCAGTTCGCCGTGGCGGCGCAGCAGCGCGCCGAGCACCTGCGGCGCGAGATCTCGCAGCAGGTCCTCGGCGTTCGCTTCGGAGGTCACATCTCGGTCCCGGCCTCGTGCAGGATGGGCCATACCTCGACGGCGTTCTGGGCGGCGAACGGAATCTGGGCCGCGATCTCGAGCGCCTTGGCCTCGTCCTCGACATCGAGCAGGTAGAAGCTCGACACGTACTCCTTGGCCTCGATGTACGGGCCGTCGGTGACCGCGGGCACGCCCTCGCGGACCCGCACCGCCCGGGCGGTGAGTTCGTCCCCGAGGCCATATGCGCCGAGCAGCTCCCCGGACGCGGCGAACCGCTGGTTGAACGCGTCCTGCTCGGCGATGGCCCGGGCCAGTTCATCGGCCGAGAAGGACTCCCAGAGATCTTTGTTGCCGTAGATGATCGCAATGTACTTCATGCTGTCTCCTTCGCCTGCGCGGTTGGTCCCGGTTCCCCTTCGGGCCTGTCGCGGAGAGGTCGGAGACGTCCTCCGTCTCTCGACATGGCCAGGGCGATCGTTGTGCGGGCCACGATCTGGGTGCCGTCGCTGTGGAAGAAGATGCCCGGGAAGCCGTCGGCCCACAACTCTCGCTGAAACCGCCCCGGCCGGACCTGCTGGCCGTTTCGGACCCCGGTCAGCTGGCTTTGGCGAGGTGCGGGGCGGGGATGTCGGCGGCCAGGAGGCGGTGGCGCAGGTGGGTGAGGGCGTGGGCGAGGAGGCGGGAGACGTGCATCTGGGAGATGCCGAGCTGGTGGCCGATTTCGGCTTGGGTCATGTCGCCGTAGAACCGCAGCAGCAGGATCTTCTGCTCGCGGCGGGGCAGTTCGCCCCAGTGTGTCGCGACCGCTTCCATGTCGAGGGCGTGCTCGACGCCGGCGTCGTCCTCGCCGAGGACGTCGGCCAGGGTGGCGGCGTCGGGCCGCCCGGCGAGGGGGGCGTCGAGGGAGGCGGGCTGGAACACCAGGTCGGCGCGGCGGGCGTCGCGCAGCTCGTCGTCGCCGATGTGCAGGTGGGCGGCGAGCTCGGCGTCGGCGGGGGTGTGGCCGAGTTCCTGGGTGAGGGTCCGGGTGGCGTGGCGGACCTGCAGGACGAGTTCTTGCATGGAGCGTTCGACGTGGACCTGCCACCGCTTGTCGCGGAAGTGGCGTTTGATCTCGCCGGAGATGCAGGGCTGGGCGTAGGCGGCCAGGCTGCCGCCGACGTCGGGGTCGAAGTTGTTGATCGCCTTGAGCAGGCCCACGTAACCGACCTGCATCAGGTCCTCGGCGGGCTCGGGGCTGTGGTTGTAACGGGCCACGCAGGAGCGGACCAGGTTGCGGTGGCGGGACACCAGCAGTTCGCAGGCGCGGGACCGGCGCTCGCTGTGCAACGGTTGCGACCGCACGATCCCGAGGAGCGCGCGGTCATCCAGGCTGTCGAGCTTCCGGCCGGCCGGTGTCGGGGGCACTGGGCGGATGGCTATGTGGTCAGATGCTTTCTCCATGGAAAGTGTTTCCATAGTGCAAGACTTGCACGCTCAGGCGCGCCTGGCAACCCCCTAGGTCGCGAAAAGATAACGCCGACCTCCGTCGCGCGGGCGGGTGTCACGGCTCGTTTGCCGGACCAGGTGTGGCGGTCGAGGTGGCGGCAGGCGTGATGGTCCAGGTGAGAAGCGACGGCAACACCGATCACCGCGAGGGCGATCAGCAGCGAGAGGTGGAACCCGGTGGTGAAGTGGCCGCGGGCGGCGATCAGCGATTCGAGCAGCACTTGCTGGCCGATGATCTCGGGGCAGGGCGTGCCCGACCCGGCAAAGGCGAGCCGGTGAACGCGGCCTGGATTGTCTTCGGTGTTGCCTGCCTGGGCGGCGCGATGGCATTGGGATTCAGATAGCCGGGCAGAACGCAGGGACAGCTATCGACCAGCGCGGAGGACGGCATCGTGGTAGGCGGCGTGATTTTTGACGTGGACGGCACTCTGCTCGATACCAACTACCTGCACATCGCCGCCTGGTGGGAGGCATTCCGCGAGCGAGGCCACGACATCAGCTGCGCCGATATCCACCGGGCGCTGGGCATGGGCTCGTCTGACCTGGTGGAGTGGGTCCTGGGTCGGCCGGACGGCTCGGTCATCGAGGCTCACAGCCGTTATTACGCGCCGTATCTCGGCCGGATGCGGCCGCTGCCCGGCGCGGCGGACCTGCTCGGGGCGACGGCCCGGCTCGGGCTGCGCGTCGTCGTGGCCACCAGCGCCAAGGATGAGGAGATCGATCTCATGCTGGACGCGCTGGGGGCCCGCGACTCGATCGGCACCGTGGTGAGTTCCGGAGACGTCGAGCAGGCCAAGCCCGAGCCGGACATCGTCGCCAAGGCGCTGCGCGAATCAGGTACCGAACCAGACCAGGCGGTCATGGTTGGCGACGCCGTCTGGGACATGATCGCCGCCAGGCGGGCCGGGATCCCCGCCATCGGCGTGCTCTCCGGCGGGATCGCCGAAGCGGAACTGCGCGATGCTGGCGCGGCAGAGATTTACGCCGACGCCGCCGCACTGCTCGGCGCGATGTCAGGTAGCGCCATCGGCCAGCTTATTGCCTCGTTATCGTCGCGAAATTGCTGACCGTTATTGGCTCAGATAGTCGCGCTCGTTTTCAGGTAAATAAATTTCCGGTACAGAATTGCGCTCGGCCGCTGTCCAGAGATGTGGCGCCGGGTGCGGCGTCAAGGTCTGGGCGAGCATCGCGGACGTGCCGCTCGTCCACGTCTCGCTCCGGGCCCTGATGATGTCGGTTCGCGCCGAGATGTCCGCCGCCTCGCCGGTACCTGGTTTCCCTGATGCTCACCGTGGTCGACCTGCTGCCGCGCCCTGGATCAGCGGATGCATGAGCTTTGCGACCACTTCGAGCTGACATTCGATGATCTCAATCTGGACCTCGGCCCGTTCGGCCCGCTGCTGCCTCGCGACTAACTCTCCGCGCCGCGTTCCAGGTCACCTACCTGCGGGCATGCAGACAATCATGATCATCGACTCCTGCGGCTGTGTCTGGCGCGGCAACCCGCGCGACGGCTACGACCTGACGACCTGCGTCGTTCACTGGCTATGCGACATGTTCGAGGCCGCGGCGCAGCCGCCCTTAAGGGAGGGCCGCCGCCCGGCTCGCCGCGGCGCGTTAGACCGGGCCCGGCGCGGGTAGCCCTGCAGCCGCGTTGACGCGGGCGATCTCGGGTGGCCCGGGCGCGAATGACCGGAGGCGCAGAAGTGAGGACCACGTTGCCGCTCTCGCGCAGCGAAACTCCGGTGGTCTAGCCGCAGTGACATCGAGCCAGGAGGTGACCGCGATGCCCCGCGGGTCGAGCCGCAAGCGCGAGCGGCAGTACGAGCACATCAAGGAGAGCGCGAAGAGCCGGGGAGAAAGCGACCGGCGCTCCACGGAGATCGCCGCCCGCACAGTCAATAAGGAGCGGGCCCGTTCCGGTGAGGCCAGGACCGCCAGCCGGACGTCGGTCAAGGACATCTCATCGTCGCGGCGGGGCGGCCTGCGATCGCATTCAGGCGCGGGCGGTCCGACGAAGGCTCAGCTCTACGAGGAAGCCAAGAGCAAGGGCGTCAAGGGCCGCTCCAGCATGTCCAAGGCTCAGCTGGCGCGCGCGGTCGGCCGCTGACCTGCCGGGCCCGGTCAGCGGGTCCGGTCCCGGCCGCGGTCGGTTGCGGGACCCCGGTGTACGTCGGTTCATCGGCTGAGGCCATTCCCGCATGAAAGACCCCCCGGCGGGTGGCGGCCGAGGCGGCCATGAACGCCGCGCCGGACAGCCCGCTGATCAATCTGCTCCGCCGGGCGGGCCGCGGCGGCCCGCGCAACCAGCGATCGCACCGGCCGGCCTTGACGTAGGCGCCGCCGCGGCCCGAGTGGTACGGCTCGGCGACCATGCGGAGCATGTTGAGGAATCTGGCGGGCCGGCCGAGGTCATGGAACCAGGCCACGAGCCCCGCGCAGTAACAGGACGTGAATCCGGCCTCCGGCCATGGGCTGTCCTTCCTGCTGTGCGGCGCATGGCCGCGGCCCCGGCTTGGCTGCTGCCCCGATTGCCCCGGCCCACGCCGGCGGACGCCCATATTCCGGCAGCGCGAGTTGCATAGCGCGCGGATCGCCGGGTAGCGCCGACAGCTAACCCAATGCCGATACCGGGAGCGACATCATGACCGTGTCAGCGGTGCGCCGCACCCGGGGCGGGATCAGCGGCTTCCTGCTGATCCTCCTCGGTGCCTGGGGCGCCATCATCCCCTTTGTCGGGCCGTACTTCGGCTACGCGTACACGCCCGACACGGCCTGGACGTATACGACCGGCAGGCTCTGGCTGTCCATCCTGCCCGGCGCCGCCGCGCTTCTCGGCGGCATCATGGTGCTGCTGGCGGCCTCCAGGCCAGCGGCGATGTTCGGGGGAGTCGTGGCCCTGCTCGGCGGGGCCTGGTTCGTGGTCGGCGCGCCGATCCTCGCTGTGGCGGTCGGAACCGGCCCGAACGGTCCCGGCGCGCCGGTCGCCGGCCCGGACGCGGCGTTCAGCGCGCCGGTCATGCGGCTGCTCGAGGGCCTCGGCTTCTACTACGGGCTGGGTGTCGTGATCGTGATCTTCGCGGCCTTCGCCCTCGGCCGGTTCGCCGTCGGTGCGGTTGGCACCGGGTACCACGCGATGCCGCCGGGGACGCGGCCGGAAACGCCATCGGACGAGACCGAGCCGGTGTACCCGCAGGAGCAGCACCCGCGCGGCGTGCGGTCCGGCCCCTAAGGTCACAAGCCGTCAACTCGGGAAGGGAGGACATATCGATGGCGAACGAGCTATCAGGCCAGCGCATAGCGTTCATGGTCAGCAACGAGGGCATGGAGCAGGTGGAGTTCACCACCCCATGGCAGGCGGTCAAGGACGCGGGCGGGACGCCGGAACTGCTGGCACCTGAGCCGGGTGTCGCGCAGGCGTTCAACCACCTGGACAAGGCGGATGCCTTCCCCGTCGACCGCGCCATCGCAGACGCGAATCCGGCCGACTACGACGGCCTGATGCTGCCCGGCGGGGTGGCGAACCCGGACCAGCTGCGAACCCGCCCCGAGGCGGTGCGGTTCGCCAGGTCCATCTTCGACGCCGGCAAGCCGGCCGCCGTCATCTGCCACGGGCCGTGGACGCTGGTCGAGGCCGGCCTCGTCCGCGGCCGCACGCTCACGTCCTGGCCGAGCCTGCAGACCGATATCAGGAACGCGGGCGGCGAATGGGTCGACGTAGAAGTGCAGCGGTGCGCGTCCGGGCCCAACGTGCTGATCACCAGCCGCAAGCCCGGCGATCTGCCGGCGTTCTGCCAGGAGATGGTCGCGGAGTTCGGTAAAGCGCACAAATCCTGATACGCCGCGAAGACGACGCCGCGCATGGTCTGATGGCCATGCGCGGCGTTCTTCGTGTTGGCGCTGATCTATGCCCAAATCCGGCCGGGGGCTACGATCCGGGGTTGAGGGAGAAGATGGCTAGCAGGCGGCGCCGGCTCGACCCGGTGGGGCCGTTCGGCAATCCGGACGGGTCACGAGCCGACATCGAGGATGTGATCAGCGAGTTCGTCGACTTCGGGGGCGATCCGGCGTACGGCCATCTCGCGACGCGCGCCAACGACTCCATGGTGCGCGTCATCGTGGGGAAACTCGGCGCCGGTAAGACGGTCTACCTCCGGCGTCTTCAGGATTTCCAGGCCCATCAGGATTCCGTCTACGCCGACCTGCCGCAGCAGAGCATGCCGAAGACCGAAGTCGTGGTGAAGGCATGCCAGTGGTTCTCCGACCGCGTCCTGGTCGAGAAGTGGATGCAGATCTGGGAGCGCGCGATCATGCGGTCGCTGGCCTCTCACCTGCTGCGCCGCCCCGAGCTGCGCCAGCAGGTGAGCGACGAGCAGGTCGCCGAGATCGAGCACTCCTACGCCCGGCTGCTCGACGACTTCCGCCGGCCCCGGACGATCTACAGCCAGGTGCGCGACATCATCAACCAGCGGCAGACCGGCCACCAGCTGTCGACGTATCTCGACGACCCGCTCTGGGACGACCTCGAGGACCTGCTCGGCGACGTCATCGGCCAGTGCCGGCCGATCTACTTCTACCTGGACGGGGTGGACGAGGAGTTCAGCCACGCGCCGATGTACTGGCTGAAGTGCCAGGAGGGGTTGTTCTACCAGGTCATGCGGCTGCTGCGGGACCACAGGCTGGGCGGTCGCCTGCACGTCGTGGTCTGCATCCGCGACATCGTGATGTCCTCGGTGTACCGGTCAGAGCACGCGCCGCGGTACTACAACGAACCGCATATACGCGTCCTGACCTGGGACCGGAACTCGCTGCTGTACCTGCTTTCGCAAAAGCTGCGCCGGATGCCGCCGTCGCTGCTGATGCGCCGCCCGGCCAGCGGCACCCCGACGATCCGCGACTGGCTCGGGGTCAACGGCGACTGGCCGGGCCCCGATGGCGACGGAACCATCGAGGACTACCTGCTCAGCCACACCAGGCTGATTCCCCGCGACATCATCTCGCTCGGCAATGAGCTGAACGAGGAGGTCCTGCGGCAGAAGCAGGCGGGCCAGGAGGGCCTGCCGCCGGCGGCGCTGCAGACGGTGGTCCGGCGCTCCGCCAAACGCTTCGGCGACTCCCAGCTCGCGCAGTGCGCCAACCAGATCTCGTCGGACCTGATGCCGAGGAACGCCGCCCTGCAGAACTACTCCGAGTTGTTTACCAGCACCCAGGCTTACATCAGCGGGGTGCAGGAGGACGTTCGCTCGTTCGTGCGGGTGATCGGCGTTGACCGGTTCCCGCGCGCGGACCTCGGGGCACTGCAGGAAATGGCGGATCTGCACTTCGAAAGGGCGACGGACCTCGCCTCCGTCCTGTGGCAGAACGGCCTGCTCGGGTACGTCGACGAGATCGGGCGGCGCCGGTTCTACTCGATGGGCGACATCGAGGAGTTTCATTTCCCGCCGGAAGTGGATACGTACGTGCTGCATCCGTGCCTGGTGCACGCGGTCGGCGGGATCAGTCACGTGCCGCCGGGCCTGACAACGGCCCGGCAGACGCGCCGCATCAGCCCGCCCACGTCTGGTGAGCACAGCGATCCTCCCGGCACCTCGGCCGGGATCAAGGCGGCCGATTACGCCGTCGGCGACGTCATCGACGGCCGCTTCGAGATTGTCCAGATGCTCGGGCAGGGCGGATTTTCGAAGGTGTACCGCGTGCGCGATGACGTCGAGGGCGAGGAGCGGGCGCTCAAGCTCTTCGACGCCACGGAGGGGGATGAGGCGGTGCGCCGCGAGATCGCGGCGCTGCGCAAGATCCATCACCCCAACGTGCTGGAGGTTTTCTGGGCCGGCAAGACCACGGCCGGCCACTGGTATCTCATCACCGAGTTCGTGGACGGGGATTCGCTCGAGCAGTTCGTCACCGGAAACCGCCGCCTGCGCGACCGGGAGGCGGTGGACGTCGCGCTCGATCTGCTGGATGCCCTGGTCGCTTTTCATCCCGGGCTGGTCCATCGCGACATCAAACCGCTCAACGTGATGCTCACCCGCACGGGAGCGAAGCTGCTTGACTTCAACATCGCCTCCCGGGTCGGCGACCCCGTGCACACGCAATCGGGCACGCCGCCCTATCAGCCGCCCGACGCGGGGCTGACGCGCTGGGACGTTTCCACCGATCTGTTCGCCGTCGGCGTTCTGCTCTATCAGCTCCTCTGCGACGGCCATCATCCGTTCCCGAACGCGATGCCCGCGGAAGGCCAGCCGGTGACCGACCCGAGAACGATCCGCTCCGACCTCAAGTCCGACCTGGCCGAGTTTCTCGTCAAGGCGTGCGCCCCGGCCAATGCGGATCGGTTCGCCACGGCGGCGCAGATGCGGGCCGCTTTGCGGAGCATCCGGGCCGACCTATGACGTTCCGGCCCTTGGCTGGCATTATCAATACGTGACCAGCGGCCCCCTTGATGGCCTCGCGCGAACGGCGTACGAGGCCCACCGCGACGCCAGTCCCGAACCCCTCCCGGCCTGGGAAGACGCCACCGAGCAGGAGCAAGGAGCCTGGCGGGCGGCCATCTCCGCCGTCACCGCGCAAACCGGCGCGACCATCCGCGAGCGATCGCACGCGCGGTCACTGGTCATCCAGACCGGAGACGAGCGGCAGACCTTCGACACCGATTTCACCGTCGGCCGCCAGGGCAAGCTCGTCATCAACGACGGATTCGCTTCCGGCCACCACGCTCGCTTCAAGCTCGTCCGCGACCTGTGGTACATCGAGGACCTTGGCTCTACGAACGGCACCTCGCTCAACGGCCTGCGCATCCACGCCACCCAGCGGCTGAAGCGAGGCGACAAGATCAAGATCGGGCACACCGTCATGGTCGTGGTCTCGGTCTGAGGGTCAGCCCGCGTCCAGGTCGATGCGCACGGTCAGCGGATCGGTGCCCATCGCCGCCGATGAGCAAAAGCACAGCCGCCGCGCGAGGTTGCCCTGACCGAGACGCCGCTGCCGCTGGCGCGGGTCATCCTCGTCGAGGATGTGCGCCGTTCCGGCCCGCCACCGGACGCCCGAACGGGTGCGGAACCTGACCCGGACGCGCGGGTTGGCCCGGATGTTCGCCACCCAGTCGGCGCGCCGCCCGCGCTGGGCCACGAGCCAGAACGTATCTCCGTCCCGGCCGTCGCACACGGGCGTGCGCCGCGGCCGCCCGGTGCGCCGCCCGGTCGTTTCCAGCAGCGCGTCGCCGGGCGGCGGAACGCCGACCTGCCAGGCCAGCATGACCACCGGGTTCAGCACGCGCTTCTGCAGCGGGTAGACGACCCGGTCCTTCGCGGCAGATCCGGCCATCTGCGATCTGGTCCCCCCGAGGCGCCGATTGCGTCCGTCCGCGTCAAGATCTACCCCGAGCTAAAACCCGATACTCAGATTGAACGCGCTTGTGCCCACCCGTCTGGGCGCCGGGGCGTAACGGAAACTGCACCAGATGACCGCAGCGCGGACATACGGGAACGGGCCAGGACGGCCGCGCCGCGCAGTTCGGCCCGCTGCGCCAGGGCGCCGGCCACGACCCGTACCTGAGGGACGATCGCGGGCGGGGCGAACCGGTACATGGCCTCCCGGATGCCGTCGATGACCGGCGTGGCGGCGCTCTGCAGGATTCCGTCGATGACGACGCCGTCGGGCGCGGCATACAGGGAGAACTCGGCGAGCGAGCGGCCGATCATATGACCGAGATCGTGCAGCAGCCGCCAGACGCCCGGGTCGCCCTGCGCGGCCGGCGTCATGACGTCGTCCATCGAGGTCGCGGCCGGATGCACGGCCTGAATGCGGTCCACGAGCCGGCGCGCGTTGAACGTCGTCATCAGGCAGCCGCGGCCGCCGCAGCGGCACACGGCGCCGTCGTTCTCCGCGTGGATGTGGGCCAGTTCCCCGGCCAGGCCGATGACTCCCGATGGCGGCGCCAGGGCGAGCACGCTGGCCGGGCGGCCTGCCCCCGTCCTCGCGGCGGGCGGCCGCGTCCGCTCCACCAGGACGGCGCGCTCGCGCAGCCGGGCGACGCTGTCGCTGCTCAGCGCCGCGATGGTGCAGGGCAACCTGACCGTGCCGCCCGGTGACTGGTGCGACCTGATCGACACCTCGGTGGCCGGCAACCTGGCGGTCAGCGGCACCGGCGTGCGGATCGCCGGGTCCACGATCGGCGGCAGCGTCGAGATCGGCGCGTGACCCGGGCGCTCGGCGCGCTCGCCGCCGTGCTGGCCGCCGTGCTCGGTGGGCTGGCCGGGTGCGGCAGCGGGCCGGCGTCATCGCAGACAGCGGAGTTCGGCGGCGGCCAGGTCTCGTGCGCTGGACCACGCCGGCCAGCGGCAGCAGCCCCGCGGTCAGCGAGCGGCTGATCCTGGACGCCACGGCCCAGGCGCTGCCCATCAGCGAGACCACCACCGCGAACGGTTACCGCCAGACCGTGAGCCTGAGCCACTGGGGCGAGACGCTGGCCGTCCCTCCGCCGTCGTCGGGCATTCCGTACGCCATGGTGAAGGCCTGACGCAGGGCGACCGGTCATTCGTCGCGGTCGCCCGGTTCCTCCCGGGCGGCCTCGTCCGGCCAGACGCCGATGTGATCGGGCTTCTCCCGCAGTTCGACCCGGTCCTGCATGCCGAGGCGCGTGGTCATCTCACGCGGGAGCTGGATCCGGCCGGCCCGGTCCAGCGTCGCGTACTCGCGCGCGTGCAGCGCGGTCTGGCCGTGCTCGTCGGTGGCCGCCCGCCGGATCGTCTCGCTGCTGGTCCGGCCGTCCCGGATCGCGATGGTCCGGCGGACCTGCGATGACACCGCCGAGTCGTGGGTGACGACCAGCACCGTGACGCCGAGCTCGGTGTTGGCCGTCTGCAGCGCGGAGAACACGTCCCTGGCCGTCTCCGAGTCCAGCTCACCGGTGGGCTCGTCGGCCAGCAGCACCTTCGGCTGGTTCGCGAGCGCCGTGGCGATCGCCGCGCGCTGCTGCTCGCCGCCGGACAGCCGATCCGGCGTCCGGTCCGCGCAGTACGCGATGCCGAGGGCATCCAGCAGGAAGCCGGCCCGCCGCCGCCGCTCCCGGCGGCGCAGCGAGCCGAACCGCGTCGGCAGCAGCACGTTCTGGCGGGCGGTCAGGTAGGGCAGCAGGTTGCGCGACGTCTGCTGCCAGATGAAGCCGGCGACGGTGCGCCGGTAGGCCAGCCGCTCCCGCGCGGTCATCGCGGCCAGGTTGTTCCCGGCCACCCACACCGTGCCCGCGCTCGGGGTGTCCAGGCCGGCCAGGATGTTCATCAGCGTGGACTTGCCGCTGCCCGCCGCGCCGATCAGCGCGGTCAGCTCGCCCTCGGCGACCAGCAGGTCCAGCCCCTGCAGCGCCTGCACCTCGATGCCGTCCCCGGAATAGATCCGGACCAGCCGGTCGCAGACGATCATCGCGTCCGTCCCGGTCGGCGCCTGGTCCGCCGGGACCGGCGCGGTGGGCCGCGACTCGCTCATAGCCCTGGACCTCCTTCAGTCAGCGATGCGCAGCGCCCTGGTGCTGCCGCGGCGGTAAGTGATCACAGCCTGGGCGGCCAGGGCGAGCATGGCGGCCAGCACCAGGCCGACGGCCGAGGCGGCCAAGGGAAACGATGCGGGCGTCACCCCGACGCCCGGCGGGGCTCCGCTGAACGCCGCCAGGTTGAGCGACGGCCCGACCAGCGGCGCCAGCAGCCAGGCGCAGCCGACGCCACCGATAGCAGCGGCCACGACCTGGGGAAACGTCTCTGTCGCCAGCAGCAGCTGGGCCTGCCGCCGGCGCAGGCCCATCGTCGCCAGCCGGGCCAGCGTCATGTCGCGGCTCTGCGCCCCGAGCACCAGCGACAGCAGCAGCACCAGCACGCCGAACCCGGCCGCCGCGGCGATCCCCTGGGCGAGGGCGCTCTGGGCCGCCTGCGTGACCGGCGCTCCGGTGAGCGAGGCCAGCGCCGTGGCCCGCAGCGTTACCGAACCGCCCGGCAGCTCGCGGCCGACCGCCGCGCGAATCCGCGCCCCGTCCAGCCCGGACCCGCTGACCAGCATCAGGTTGGCGTCGGACGGGCCCGCGCCGATCGCCGACCGCGGCAGCACCGCGATGACGTTCCCGGCCAGGCCGGCCACGCCGCCGATTCGCCCGGTCACCCGGGCCGTGATGATCTGGGCGCCCAGGTTGAGCTGTACCGGCCCCCGGCCGAGCAGCCGGGCGGCCCCGTTCGTGGCGACCGCGGGGACGCCTCCGCCGTGCGGGCTCGCCGACAGCGCCGCGAGCGGGAACCGCGCGCCCGGCGCCCGGTCGGCCACCGCCGCGTACCGCGCCGGGTTGACGAACACCGCATCGAGCGTTTCGCCGCTGGTCGACAGCGATGCGGATTCGATGACCCCGGTCGCGGTGGCGACCACCCCGGGCGTCGCGGCCACCTGGCGCTGCAGCGACGGCGGGATCGCGCCGTTGACCGGGGCCTCGATGATCGCGTCGGCCCCCACCTGCTGCCAGGACGCGGCCACCTGGCCGCGGGTGACCGCGGCGCTGATCATGGCCGGGAACGCCACCATGGCGAGCACCAGCACCAGGGCGAACGCCGGCAGGCCCGCGCCCGGCGGGGTGCGGGTGGCCCGGGCCAGGCCGACGAACGCCACCACCCCGCGCGCCCGGCCCGCGATCCGGGCCAGCTCGCGGGCGACCCACGGGTAGCAGCGCAGCGCGATGACGGCCAGCGGGATGGCGGCCAGCACCGGCGCCGTGCTCGGGTACAGTGCGGCGTTCCCGCCGGTCAGGCCCTGGTCCCGGAGCACGATGAGCCCGCCGATCGAGGCGGCGATCAGCGCCGCTTCGACCACGATCCGCCGGGCGGCCGGCCGGCGCCCGCGCGGCCGGGCCCCGAGCCGGTTCGGCGCCGGCGCCGTCTTGCGATGGCGGGTCACGATCAGGAGCACCGGCCCGGCCAGGGTGACCGCGATCGTGAAGCCCGCCAGCCACCAGCTGGCCGGATTGCCGTCGTCCGGGGTCAGGCCGGCGGCGAGCAGCGCGGCCGCCGCCCCCGCGGCCAGGGCGATGACCGCATTGGCCCGCAGCACCAGCCAGCCAAGCTGACGCAGGGCCGCGCCCCGGGCTCGCATGAGGGTTAGCTCGGCGGCCCGGCGTTCGGCCACCAGCCGCGCGCCGAGCAGCACGACCACCGCGCCCATGACGGCCAGGCTCACGTACAGCAGCTCGAGCACGGGGGCCACGGCGTCATCCGCGGCGATGAAGGGGGTGAGGATCGCGGGGATCTGGGAGGACGCCGTGACCGCGACCGGGATCCGGGCGGGCGGAGTGATCACCAGCCCGCCGGAGGAGACCATGCCGTTGACGCTGGCCCGCAGCGCGCTCGCCTGATCGGCGGTGAGCTGGCCGAGCGAGGCCGGGTACATCCAGGTGAGCTGCATGAGGCTGGGGTTGAGTTCCGATTCCATCAATGGCAGCGCGCCCGGGCCGACGAAGGCCGCGCCGCTCCAGTAGGCGGATCCGGGAGCCAGGCCCGGTGTCAGCACCGGACTGGCCGCGACGGGAGACTCGGTCCAGAACGTCGAGGCCGGCTGCACCGGCTGGATGATCCCGGTGACGGCCAGCCGCATCGGCCCGGCGCCGAGGCGGTCGCCGACCCGCAGGCCCAGCCGGGCCGCGGTCGCGGTGGTCACGGCGACGTCCACCACGGCCTTCGGCCCGTTCAGTTCCGCGGCGGGCGGAAGGCGCCCGGCCACCAGACGGCTGTAGCGGGACAGCGCCGTCCGGTAGGTCAGCTCGACCTGCGGCGGCCCGTGGCCCCTCCCCGGCGACGCGCCGCTGACCGGCACCGGGCCCGAGGTCAGGCTCGCCCAGGCCGGAGGGTTGCTGGCGATCCGCACCCCGCCCGCGACCAGCCGCGACCGCAACGCCGCGCCGCTGCCGACGAGGCCGCGGGCGGGAAGCTGCCCGAAGGGGGAGAGCGTGGACAGGCTCACCGTCGCGATGACGCTGCGCTGCGCGACCGGAGCGGCCGCGATGACCCGCTGCAGGGCCGAGTTGCGCAACCCCGTGCTCTCCCGCGGGATCGCGATGCTGGCCAGCACGGCCACGAACACCAGCAGTCCGAGCGCGACGCTGGCGGCCGCGCCCGTGCCGGTCAGCGTGATCCAGGCGGCGCGCAGCCGCCGCCACGTCGTTCTCATCGGGCCTCCGCGCGGAGCTGGACGGCCGGATCCGGCCGGCGAACGACGGTCAGGGCCGCGGCGACGGCCGGCAGGACGGCGGTCGCCAGGGCCAGGACGGCGGCCGCGGCGAGCGGGATTTCCGTGAGCACCGGCGGGAACGGGACCGCCGCGTCGGAGTTAAGGGTGATCGCCGGCACCATCAGCCGGGCCAGCCCGATCCCGGCCAGCAGGCCCGCGGCCGCGGCCGGAACGCTGAGCGCCAGCTGCTCCAGGCACAGGTGGCCCGCCTGCGCGCGCTGGCCCACGCCCAGCGCGGCGAACACTGCGCTCTGCGTCCGGCGGGTGCGCAGGCTGGCCGCGACGTTGACCGAGAACCCGAGGACGCCGAGCAGCACCGCCGCCGCGCCGATGGCCAGCATGGCCTGGCGCGGTGCCGAGAGCAGGGGATTACCGAGCAGGGCGTGCGTCTGGCTGACCCGGCTGGTGGCGGAGAGGCCGGCCGGCGGGCGCGGCACGCGGCCGTCCCGGGTGCGCAGCCACCAGCGGGTCACCGGCAGCGGGCTGGCCTGGTTGGTGATGAGCAGGTCGTTGACGGCGGGCAGGTCGGCGACCAGGGCCCGAGACGGCGTGAAGACGGTCGGGAAGTCGGCCACCGACGCGACGATCTTGACCGGGACCGAGAATCCGCCGAGTGACAGCGAGGTCGTCATTCCGACCTGCAGTCGGCTGGCCGCCAGGTAGCCGTCGGTGGCGATCACCGGGATGACCGGAAGCGACCGCGCCATGATCGCCAGCTGCGCCTCGCCCGGCACGAAGAGCGGGTTGCTGATGTTTGCTCCCGGCGTGATGCCGGCCTTGCTCATGACCGCTGCCGACGGGGCCTCTCCGGCGGTGAACTTGAGCTGATGACCTGCTCCGGTGGTGCAGCTGGAGCCGCCGGTCCAGTTCTGGATGGCCGGCTCGGTCCCGTCGGCCGGCACCGAAGGGCTGAACGGGCCCAGGACGGCCGGGACGTCCGGGGATACCGCGGTGCCCCGCCACGCCGTGAGCGCGGCGCCGCCGCAGACCGGGGTGCTGAACGCGCCGGCGGACGTCGGGGAGACCGCGAGCCCCGCGAGGGTGAACGACGCGCTGAGGATCGCCTGCGGGTCCGCGGCGTCGTACGGCGGCAGGTCATAGGTCATCGTGAGACCGAGCAGCCGGAACGGGTGGTCGCCCTGGCGCGAGCGCGACAGCGGGACGATCAGCGCATGCCGCTGGCCGTCGGCGGGCAGGTACCCGGCGGCTATCTCGTAGGTGCCGCCGCCGGCGTCCTGGATCCACGCGTTGACGAAGACCTGGTCAAGACCGCGCCGCAGCGCCGCCGGGCTGGTGGGCGCCTGAGCCTGGACGGCCGCCACGACCTCCAGGCGCTCGGGCCGGCCGGGCAGCGTCAGCCCGGCCTCCGGCCGCGGGGTGACCCGCCGCCAGAGCTTACTCAGCGGAAGCGACGACAGATCGGGCCTGAGCAAGATCGTCTTGTCGGCCGTGCTCGTGTTGAGCCCGATGAACTGGGCGCCGTTGCCGAGGCCGGCGACGCTGGCCGCCGTCGCGGAGGTGACCCCCGCGGCCCCGGTGATCGCGCCGTCGGCGCCCAGCGGCAGGGAGAAGGCGGAGTTCACCTGCACGTCCGAGCCGACCGCGAACGCGGCCTGGTCCGCGGCCGACCGCTGCCAGCTCGCGTACCCGGCCAGCGCGAGCGTGCTGATGGCCGTCGCGACCACCACGAGCAGAGCCGGGCCCGCCTGGCGGATCGGGCGCCGGCCGATCTGCCAGCTCACGATGGCGGCGGCCAGCCGCCGCCATCGTTCGGTCGCCCGGTCGAGCAGCCTGGCCAGCAGCGGCAGCGTCCGGAGCGGGATGATCGCGACCCCGGCCACGGCGAGCGCGGGCGCGACGGCGACCGTGGGGTCGATCCCCAGCGTCCCGCCGTCCGACTGCGCGACCGCCGAGTAGCCGCGCAGCTCCCAGACCGAGAGCGCGGCGAGCGCCAGCACGGCCAGGTCACCGCCGGCCCAGGCGATCGCGGCGAGCCGGGCCTGCCGGCTGCGACGGGCCCTGGCCTCATCCGGGGTCCCGGCCCGCAACGCCGGCCAGGCCAGCACCGCGGCGCACAGCACCAGCACGATGAGGGCCCACAGCCACGCCAGCGACGTGATGCCGCTGGCCCGGTGGCCGGCCACGTGCAGCACGCCCGAGCCGGCCAGAAAACTCCCGGCCAGCACCCCGCCGAGGCCGGCCAGGGCGGCGAGCGTTAATGCCTCGGCCAGCCCCGGCCGCGTGACCTGCCACCTGGTGGCCCCGCGCGCCCGGAGCAGCGCGGACTCTTCCTCACGCAGGCTGGCCAGCAGCCGGGCGGCCAGCACCAGCCCGGCCGCGGCGATCAGCAGCAACTGCAGCGCGCCGATCGCGAACAGCGACCGGGCCAGGACGACGGTGCCGGCCATGCCGGTCAGCACCTGCGGCAGCCGGGTGGTCACCTTCAGCCCGTAGGGCGGCATCGCGATGCTGAGGTAGGACACGGCCTGGCTCGTTCGCGCGGCCTCCGCGCCGATGTTGCCCTTGGCCAGCCCTGCGTCCGACGGCAGTACCTCCCACGAGGTCTGACTCGCCGTGAGCGTCCCGCCGAACGCGGCCGGGTTCACCACCGCGGGCCCGTAGCTGGTGGAGGGCGACTCGGTGGTGACTCCCGCGTAGCTGAACGAACCACCCTGGACGCTGATGCCGGAGATCGGCAGCAGGTCCAGCCCCCAGTAGGTCGAGGCCGGGTTCCTGGGCCGGAACACGCCGGTGACCTGCAGAGTCGTCGAACCTCCGCCGTTCTGCGGGGTGCCGGTCAGCACCGAGCCCGGCTTCAGGTGCAGCTGGCCGGCCACGGCCGCCGGCAGTGCCACCGGCAGCGGACGGCCTCGCTGCGGCGGGCCTGGCCATGTCCCGGCGGTCAGCATGGCCTGGGCGCTGATCCCGTCCAGCGCCGCGGGCTGGATCGTCACCTCCGATGTGGCGGGCGACGGGAGCTGGATCGGGTTCGCCCACAGCGCGCTTTGCATCTGGAACCCGACGCCCGGCCAGGCCTTGTGCAGCGTGGTGCGGATCAGGTGCGAGGAGGCGACGGCTTGCGCGCTGTCGTCCAGGCCGTTGAACGCGATCGACCGGTCGGACGGCGAGGCCAGCAGATCCCTCGCGCCGAACGGAATGGACGCGGCCGCGAACGACCACAGGGCGGCGGCGAGCCCGGTGACGAGCAGGACGGTGACCACGACGCAGGCCAGGAGCAGCCACGTTGACCTGGCCCGGCGGACAAGGAACGTGATTCCCAGCCCCTGCACGGCCCGGCTCCCATCCGCCCCGGTCAGGGCATGCTCAGCTGGCTGCTGACCTGTCCGTCTTCCAGCACGATGACCTGGTCAGACAGATCGATGAGCGCCTCGTCGTGGGTCGCGACCAGGGCGGTGATCCCCTCGGAGCGCACCAGGCTCAGCAGCAGCCGCATGATCTGCCGGCCGGTCTCGAGATCGAGCTGGCTGGTCGGCTCGTCGGCGATCAGCAGGCCCGGCCGGCCGGCCAGCGCGCGGGCGATCGCGATCCGCTGCTGCTGCCCCCCGGAGAGCTCGTTCGGCCGGTGCGCGGCATGGCTGGACATGCCGGCCAGCGCCAGCATCGCCGCTACCCGCTCCCGGCGTTCCCTCGGCGGCACGCCCGCGATGCGCAGCGGGATCCCGACGTTCTCCGCCGCGGACAGCATCGGGATGAGCCCGAACGACTGGAAGATGAACGCGACCGTGTCCCGGCGCAGCGCCAGCCGCTCCGGCTCGCTCATCCGGCTCACCTCGCGGCCGTCCACCCACACCTGGCCCGCCATCGGCTTGTCCAGGCCGCCGATGATGTTCAGCAGCGTGGTCTTGCCGGAGCCGGACCGGCCGCGCACCGCGGCGAGCTGACCGCGGTCGATCGTGAACGAGACCCCCCGCAGGGCGTGCACGGCGGTATGCCCGCTGCCGAAGGTGCGCGACACACCGTCTGCCGCCACCATGACCTCTGTCATCAGCCACCCTCGAACCGGGCCAACCCTTCCGGAATGTTAACGATCGAGCGGCGTGATCGCGTTACATGACGCATCGGGATTTTCGGATCATTACGCTCCGGCGTGGCCCTGGTCCGGAAGCGGCCGGCCAAACGCTGGCGGGGACTGCGCGGCGCGGGCAGGCTAGGTGTGCGGATTCCCGGGCGTGAGGAGGCGCCGATGCGTGTTGATCGGGTGGACGGCGGGTGACGGCCCGGCTGACCCGGCGCCCGGGCGGAGCGGAGCGGCTGCGGGCGCTGCTCGACTCCGGCGAGACCATCGTGGCGCCGGGGGCGTTCGATCCCCTGGCCGCGCGACTGGTCGAGGAGGCCGGGTTCCCGGCCGTGTACATGACCGGGTTCGGCACGTCGGCCGCCCTGATCGGACGGCCGGACGTCGGGCTGCTGACCATGACCGAGATGGCCGGTAACGCCGGGCGGATCGCCGCGTGCGTCGACATCCCGGTGATCGCCGACGCCGACACCGGGTACGGCAACCCGCTGAACGTGATCCGCACCGTCGGCGCCTACGAGGCGGCCGGGGTGGCCGGGATCCACATCGAGGACCAGGTGGCGCCGAAGAAGTGCGGCCACATGGAGGGCAAGCAGGTCATCCCCGCGGCGGAGATGGCCGAGAAGATCCGCGCCGCGGTCGAGGCGCGCTCCCGGCCCGAGTTCGTGATCATCGCCCGCACCGACGCGCGCGCGGCCGAGGGGCTGGACGCCGCGCTCGAGCGAGGCCGCCTTTACCGCGAGGCCGGGGCGGACGGGCTGTTCATCGAGGCGGTGACCTCCGAGGACGAGGCCGGGGCGGTGGCGCGGGCGTTCCCGGGCGTGCCGCTGCTGTTCAACTGGGCCGAGGGCGGCAAGACCCCGCCGATCCCTCTCGGCCGGCTGACCGAGCTGGGCTACCGGATCGTCATATTCCCGATTAGCACGTTGCTGGCCGCCACGGCCGCGATGCGGCGCATACTGCGGGAGATCGCACAGGCGGGAACGCCGGCCGCGGCCATGGGCGAGCTGCCGGCGTTCGGTGAGTTCCTGGATTTCATCGGGTTGCCCGAGGTGCGCGAGGCCGAGCGGCGGTACGCCGCGACGGACCCGGCGCCCGGGCGGGAGCTGGGAGGTTAGGGATGGCGGCGACGTTTGAGCGGCCGAGCGTGACCGCGGAGCTGGCGCGGGCGATGATCGGCGCGGCGGAGCGGAAGGCGGCCGAGATGGGCCACCCGTTCGTGATCGCGATCGTGGACGACAGCGGCGTGCTCAAGGCGTTCAGCCGGATGGACGGCGCGGCGCTGCTGTCGGTCCAGGTCGCCCAGGACAAGGCGTACACGGCGGTCGGATTCGGCATGCCGACCGACGCCTGGCACGACTTCGTCAAGGACGACGCCCCGCTGGCCATGGGCGCGGCACCCGGGATCGACCGCCTGATCGTGTTCGGCGGCGGGTACCCGATCAAGATCGGGGATGCCGTGGTCGGCGCGATCGGCGTCAGCGGCGGGCACTACAGCCAGGACATGGAGGTGGCCCAGGCCGGCCTGTCCGCCGTCTCGTAACCCGGGATCACCCGGAACGGACGATGAACGGGGCCGGCCCGGCGGCCCACTCTGTTGGGAGGCACGCAGCAACCAACACCGGGAGGACTCGCCGTGGCCAAGACCGACAGCACGTTCATCTATGTCGCGACATATCCCAGCGAAACCGCGGCCCGAGATGACTACCAGGTCGTCAAGGGCCTGCACTCCAGCGGCCTGGTGGGCTCCTACGACGCGGCCGTGATCACCAAGGACGCCAGCGGCAAGATCCACGAGAACAAGGACGAGACGGCCACGCGCCACGGTGCCTGGTGGGGCGTGGCCGCCGGTGCCGCGGTCGGGGTCATCTTCCCGCCGTCGATTCTCGCCGCGGCCGCCGCGGGCGGCGTGATCGGCGGTGTCAGCGGCCATCTGTCCAAGGGGATGTCCCGGTCCCGGGCCAAGGAGCTCGGTGACTTCATCGACCCGGGCGAGGCGGGCCTGATCGTGGTCGGCGAGAGCAAGATCGAAGAGGCGATCCAGCGCGCCGTGACCAGGGCCGAGAAGGAAACCGCCGAGGAACTGGGCGTGGACCCCAAGGAGATCGACAAGACGCTGCAGCAGGCCGTCCGGGAGATGTAGCTGTAGCCATCAGCTTGGCGGGGCGCTGCGGGGGCGCCGGCGGGCCTGCCAGATGAGCCGCTGCAGGCGCATGATCACCGCGCCCACCACGATCAGCACGACCACGTTCAGCAGCAGCTGGTAGACCGAGCCCAGCGCCCGGCCGGCGTCGGTATAGGCGATCGACAGGCCGATGCTGGCGGCGGCCGGGATCGTGGTGACCGAGATGAAGACGCCGATCAGCGCGCTGGCCCGGGCCTCGGTCAGCGACACCACGCCGACGATCCCGGCCAGGACGGCGACCACCACCGAGAACAGGTCCGGGCTGCTGATCAGGTCCGCGACCGGGCGGACCCCGCGCGAGAACGCCATCGGCGTCTCGCCCGACCAGCGGATCACCGCGCCGAACAGCAGGGTCAGGATGATCGCGGCCAGGAAGCCGGCGACCAGCGCGGACACGCCCCGGGCCACCGCCAGCCCCTCGCCCCGGTCCAGGCCCAGCGCGACGCCGATGATCGCGTTGTACTCCGGCCCGACCACCATGGCGCCGACGATCAGGATGTCGGAGTTGGTGAGGATCCCGACCGAGCCGATCAGCCCGGCCAGGGCCAGCAGGACGTAGAAGCTGGGCGGGTACACGGCGCCGGCCCGGATCCGGGCCTCGACCACGTCCCAGACCGGGGCGATGTCCCGGTCCACGACGCGGAACGTCGCGGCCGGGCCGGGGCGCTCCCCGATGACCGCGTCCACGACCTGGACGGAGACCGGCCCCGCGCCGTGGTCGCCGTAAGGACCGTCGCCCCGCACCGCCCGCAGCCGGGTGAGCACGGAGTTGGCCGCCGAGGACGCCACGTCGCACTGCACGGCGTCGCCCTCAGGGCGCCGGCCCGCGCCGGGCAGCACCACCAGGTTCGAGACGCCCGGCTCGGCGGCCAGGAGGGCGACGACGCGTTCGGTCAGGTCCGCGGGAGCAACGATGCTCAGGTGAAAGGCCACCGCGGCTCAGGACACCAGGGATGCTCCCTGAATCGAGCCGATGCCGTGATCCATCTGGTAGTCGAGGTTGATCGCGGCGTTGATCAGGGCCAGGTGGCTGAACGCCTGCGGGAAGTTCCCGATCTGCTGCCCGGTGGCGTCGATCTCCTCCGAGAACAGGCCGAGAATGTTGGTGTAGGTGCCCATCTTCTCGAACGTCAGCCGCGCATCGTCGATCCGCCCGGCCCGGGCCAGCGCGTCGACATACCAGAACGTGCACAGCGAGAACGTGCCCTCGTTGCCGGCCAGCCCGTCGGGCGACGCGCTGGGGTTGTACCGGTAGACCAGGCTGTCGGAGACCAGCTCCCGGTCCATCGCGTTCATCGTGGACGTCCACATCGGGTCGCGCGGGGCGATGAACCCCATCAGCGGCATCATCAGCAGCGATGAGTCCAGCACCTCGGTGTCGTAGTGCTGGGTGAACGCGCCGATCTTCTCGTTCCAGCCGCGCTCCATGATCTGGTTGTAGATCTTGTCGCGTTCGGCGGTCCACTTGGCCAGGTTGGCCGGCTTGGCCCGGCGCTCGGCCATCCGGATCGCGCGGTCGAGGGCGACCCAGCACTGGAACCGGCCGTAGGTGAAGTTCTTGCGGCCGCCGCGGGTCTCCCAGATGCCCTCGTCGGGCTGGTCCCAGTGGTCGCACAGCCAGTCGGTGATGCTGGCGATCGACAGCCAGCCCCGGTGCGCCATCTCCCCGGTCCGCGCGTCGGCCAGCGAGATCGCGTCGATGGACTCGCCGTAGATGTCGAGCTGGAGCTGGCCGGCGGCGCCGTTGCCGATGCGCACCGGCCGCGAGCCGCGCCAGCCCTCGAAGTGGTCGAGGGTCTCCTCGGTGAGGTCCGATGAGCCGTCGATCCGGTACATGATCCGCAGCGGACCCGAGCCATCGCCGACCTGCTCGGTCGTGCGGTCCCGCAGCCACTGCAGGAACATGGCCGCCTCCTCGAGGTAGCCCAGGCCGAGCAGGGCGTAGATGGAGAAAGAGGCGTCCCGGATCCAGGTGTAGCGGTAGTCCCAGTTGCGCTCGCCGCCGACCTGCTCCGGCAGGCCGGCGGTCGGCGCCGCGACCAGGGCGCCGCTCGGCGCGTACGTCATCAGCTTGAGCGTCATGGCCGAGCGGCTGACCATCTCGCGCCAGCGGCCGGTGTAGGTCGACCGGCGCTGCCAGTCGCGCCAGAACCGGGCCGTATCGTCGGCCAGTTGCTGCGCCTCCTCGGGCGCGACGAAGTGGTCCGGCACGCCGCCCATGGACTCCAGCACGATGCCGGCGATCTCGCCCTCGTGCAGCGTCCTGCTCCACTTGATGCCCTGGCCGTCCGGCTCGATCGCCAGGTCCATGTCGCGCAGCGTCTTGCCGACCCGCACGATGCCGTACACCGACAGCTCCATGCCGTCGGCGTGGAACATCAGCCCGTGCTCGGAGTACTCCAGCTTGTGCGGGGTCCGGCCGTAGTTGAAGCGCGGGTGGATCTCGATCCGGAACCTCATGGTGCCGCGCACGACCTTGATGTTGCGCACCAGCCGGTGCCGGTCGGTGGCCGTATGACCGGCGATCGGCATGAAGTCGTGTATCTCGCCGACCCCGTCCGGGGTCATGAACCTGGTGACCAGGATCGCGGTGTCGGGCAGGTAGAGCTGCTTGCTGGTGTAGTCGTCGCGATCGGGGGCGATCCGGCAATAGCCGCCCTTGTCGGCGTCGAGCAGGGACGCGAAGACGCTGGGGGAGTCGAACCGGGGCAGGCAGAGCCAGTCGACGACCCCGTCGGTGGTGACCAGGGCGGCGGTCTGCAGGTCGCCGATCAGCCCGTGGTCCTCGATGTTGGGATAGCGCTCCAAGATCCTCACCTCGCGGTGCAGTGGTCGGTCACGCGCTCACCCTGGCTGGCCCGGGCCCCCCGCGCATCATCCCCGCGGGGTGAGCAGGGAGATCACCCCGGGGGGATGATGTCCGGCCCCGGCCGCGCGGCAACAGTGACGATCAGTGCCCAACGTTCAGGGACAGAGGAGCCATGATCAACAGAGGGAACAGCAGCACCGGTAGCGCCCTTCCGCAGGTACGTCCCGCCCCGCTGATGACCGGGGGCGGGCTCGTCGTGGCCGGCGGCATTCTCATGCTCGCGGGCGTGCTCGTCGGCGGCGTGCACGTCATCATGGCCACCCGCCAGTGGATCAGGGAGATGGACGTGCCGCCCAGCGAGGCGGCCCGGCTGAAGCTGGCGCAGGCCAAGGCGGCGGCCCAGGCCGGGGCCAGCGCATGGCAGGACGGGCCCGCCGCGGCGACGCGCTCACGGTGACCGGCCGGCCGCCGGCCGCGTAGATGACGAGCGTCGATCTCGCGCGCTGGCAGTTCGGGTTCACCTCGGTCAACCACTTCCTGTTCGTCCCGGTCACGATCGGGCTGGCATTCCTCACCGCGCTGCTGCAGACCGCCTGGTACCGCAGCCGCAAGGACGAGTACCTGCGCCTGACCCGGTTCTTCGGCACGCTGCTGGTGATCAACGTGGCCATCGGCGTGGTCACCGGGCTGGTGCAGGAGTTCGAGTTCGGGATGAACTGGTCGGCCTACTCGCGGCTGGTGGGCAACGTCTTCGGCGCCCCGCTGGCCATGGAGGGCCTGGCCGCGTTCTTCCTGGAGTCGACGTTCCTCGGCCTCTGGCTGTTCGGCTGGGACAAGCTGCCCCGCCGGGTACACCTGGCCACGATCTGGGCGGTCTGCCTGGGCACCATCCTGTCCGCCGCGTTCATTCTCGCCGCGAACTCCTGGATGCAGCACCCGGTCGGCTACGCGCTGAACAAGGCGCGCCAGCCGCAGCTCACCGACATCTGGGCGCTGTTCACCAACCCGGTGTTCGTCTGGGGCTACGCCAAGGTGCTGTTCGCCTCCCTGGTCACCGGGGCGGCGGTCATGCTGGCCGTCTCGGCCTGGCAACTGCGGCACGGCGGGGACGCCGGCGTGTTCACCCGGTCGGCCCGCCTGGCCCTGATCGTCCTGATCCCGGCGATCTTGTTCGCGATGCTGGTCGGCGACGAGCTGGGGGTGATCGAGGCCAGGTACCAGCCCATGAAGATCGCGGCGGCCGAGGCGCAGTGGACCACCTGCCAGCCGTGCTCGTTCTCGCTGTTCCAGATCGGCGGGGGCAGCAACGACCAGACCCCGACCCAGATCATCGCGATCCCGCATCTGCTCTCGCTGCTGGCCACCAACCACTGGAACGGCAAGGTGATCGGGCTGAACCCGCTGCAGGCCCGGTACAGCCGGCAGTTCGGGCCCGGCTACTACGTGCCGAACGTGTTCATCCAGTACTGGTCCATGCGGGTGATGGCCTACCTGGCCGTCCTGGTGTTCCTGCTCGGGGTCTGGGGGCTGTGGCTGGTCCGCCGCCAGCGGCTGGCCACCTCGCGCGTGTTCCTCTGGGTGGCGGTCTGGGCGTCGGTGCTGCCGTTCGCCATGAACACCGCGGGCTGGCTGCTGACCGAGAGCGGGCGCCAGCCCTGGATCATCCAGGGCATCATGCTGACCAAGAACGCGGTGTCGCCCTCGGTATCCACGACCGACGTCGCGATCAGCCTGGGCGCGTTCGTCGTGCTCTACGGCGTGCTCGGCGTGGTCGACCTGCTGCTGATGCTGAAGTACGCCCGCGAGCAGCTGCCGCCGCCGCGGTCCGACGCCGACGCCGACCGTCCGGTCCCGGCCGTCCAGTACTGAAGGCCGCGATGGTCCCGTTCTGGTTCATCCTGATCACGATCCTGTGGACCGGCTTCTTCGTGCTCGAGGGGTTCGACTTCGGCGTCGGCATGCTGCACTCGGCCGTGGGCCGGGACGACACCGGCCGGCGCGCGGTGATCAACACGATCGGGCCGCTGTGGGACGGCAACGAGGTCTGGCTGGTCGTGGCGGGCGCGGCCATCTTCGCCGCGTTCCCCGGCTGGTACGCCACCATGTTCTCGGCCTTCTACCTCGCCGTGGTGCTGCTGCTGGCCGCGCTGATCGTGCGCGGCGTGTCGTTCGAGTACCGCGGCAAGCGGGACGCGCCGCGCTGGCGGCGGACCTGGGACGGGCTGCTCACGCTGGGCAGCCTGCTCGCCCCGTTTCTGCTCGGCGTGGCCCTGGGCGACCTGCTGTACGGGCTGCCGATCAACGCGAGCCAGCAGTACACCGGGTCGTTCTGGGGGCTGCTGCAGCCGTTCGGGGTGGTCACCGGGATCGCGTTCGTGTCCATCTGCCTGCTGCACGGCGCGACGTTCCTGGCCCTGAAGACCACCGGGGACCTGCGCCAGCGAGCGCGCTGGCTGGGCCGCGTGCTGGCCCCGGCGACCGGGCTCATCGTGGTGATCTGGATTTCCTGGACGCACGCCGTCGCGGGCCACGGGACGCTGCTCAACCCGATCGAGCTCGCCGTCTGGATCGCGGCGATCGCCGCCGTATGGCTGGTCCTCAGCCACGCCGAGGGCTGGGCGTTCGCCGCGACCACGGTCACCATGGCGCTCAGCGTGCTGGCCATCTTCGTCGACCTGTACCCCAGGGTGATGGTCTCCTCGACCAGTTCCGCGTTCAACCTGACCGTGCACAACACCGCGTCCGGGCACTACTCGCTCATTGTGATGACGGTCGTGGCGGTGGTCCTGCTCCCGTTCGTGCTGGCCTACCAGTCCTGGACCTACTACGTGTTCCGGCGCCGGGTCGGCCGCCAGGACTTTGCCGAACGGTCACCGGGCGCCGCCGCGCGGTCGTCACCCGGTTGGAATGATGGCAAGAACGCGGGACATGGATCGGATGGGCCCCGGACGGACAGGCAGAGGAGCTGACACATGGCGGCAGACCAAGTTGACGCGCTGGTGATCTTCGGCGCCACCGGCGACCTGGCCAAGCTGGAGACGTTCCCGGCGCTGGTCGGCCTCGTCGATCGCGGCGTGCTCAACGTCCCGGTGATCGGCGTTTCGAAGCAGGGCTGGGGCCTGGATCAGTTCCGCGACTACGCGGTGGCCTCGCTGCGGTTCAACCACATGGACCCGAACTCCCCGGCGGCCCAGAAGATGCTCGGCCTGCTCCGCTACGTGGACGGCGACCTCGACGACGACGGCACGTACAAGGCCATGTCGGACGCGGTCGGCTCCGGCTCCCGGATCCTGTTCTACCTGGAGGTGCCGCCGCTGCTGTTCGGGCGCATCGCCGAGGGTATCGCCTCGGCCGGCCGCACCGGGAACGCGCGGATCATGGTGGAGAAGCCGTTCGGCACCGACCTGGCCAGCGCGCGCCAGCTCAACGAGACCATGCACAAGTACTTCCCCGAGGACCACATCTACCGGGTCGACCACTGGCTCGGCCTGGACCCGGTGGAGAACGTGCTGTTCGTCCGGTTCGCGAACTCGATTCTGGAGCCGCTGCTCAACCGCACCTACGTGGAGCGCATCCAGATCACGATGGCCGAGGCCTTCGACGTGTCCACCCGCGGCAGGTTCTACGACCGGACCGGCGCGATCCGCGACGTGCTGCAGAATCACATGCTGCAGGTGCTGGCCACGGTGCTGGCCGAGCCGCCGTCCGGGCCCGCGCTGGGTTCCTGGCGGGACGCCAAGGCGGCCGTGGTCGCCGCGCTGCGCCCGCTCACCCCCGAGGTCACGGTGCGCGGCCAGTACGAGGGCTACCGGCAGGTCGCCGGCGTCGACCCGGACTCGGACGTGGAGACGTTCGTCGCCGTCCGGCTGGCCTGCGACAGCTGGCGCTGGGCCGACGTGCCGATCGAGATCCGGGCGGGCAAGTGCATGCCGGTCACGGCGACCGAGGTCGAGATCAAGTTCCGGCGGCCGCCGCACGACGTGTTCGGGATCGAGCCGTTCGCGGTGGGCAACGCGCTGCGGTTCCGGGTCTGGCCGGAGACCCAGGTCGGGCTCAGCCTGGCCGGCAAGAAGCCGGGCGGCGCGCTGGAGCCGCAGCCGGAGGACCTGGCCTTCACCGAGCGCGAGGGGTCGGACATGCGGCCCTACGACCGGCTTATCGGCGCGGCGCTAGACGGCGACGCCTGGCTGTTCGCCCGGCAGGACACCGTCGAGGACGCCTGGGCCGTGGTCGACCCGGTGCTCGGCGACGTCACGCCGGTGCACCCCTACGCCAAGGGCAGCTGGGGCCCGAAGGAGGCCGACCGCCTGCTGGTGAACCGGGACACGTGGCACAACCCGGCGGGCTGACCGCCGGGCGCGAGGCCAACTCAGGAAACGGGGCATGACGATGACGGACCAATCGGGCCGGCGCCGGGTGGTGATCATCGGCGGCGGGTTCGCGGGGCTCTACGCCGCCCGCGCGCTGCGGCGCGCGAACGTGGCGGTCACGCTGATCGACCAGGAGCAGCACCACCTGTTCCAGCCGCTGCTGTACCAGTGCGCGACCGGGATCCTGTCCGAGGGCGAGATCGCCGTGCCGCTGCGCGATCTGCTGAAGCGGCACAAGAACGTCGACTGCGTGCTGGGCGAGGTGACCGACTTCGACGTCGCCGGCCAGCGGGTGCTGGCCCGGCGCCCTGGCGGCGGCCACCTGGAGTACCCCTACGACGACCTGATCCTGGCCGCCGGCATGAAGCAGTCCTACTTCGGCCACGACGAGTACGCCGGCATCGCCCCCGGCATGAAGTCGCTGGAGGACGCCCTGGCCATCCGGCGCCGGGTGTACGGCGCGTTCGAGATGGCCGACACGGCCAGCGACCCGGCCGAGCGGGCCGGCTGGCTGACGTTCGCCCTGGTCGGCGCCGGGCCGACCGGCGTCGAGCTGGCCGGGCAGATCCGCGAGCTGGCCACCAAGACGCTGCGCGCCGAATACCGCTTGATCATGCCGCAGGACGCCCGGGTGCTGCTGTTCGACGGCGGCGGCGCCCCGTTGGCCAGCTTCGGGCCCAAGCTGTCCGAGCGCGCGGCCGCGATCCTGCGCGACCTCGGGGTCGAGCAGCACATGGGCACCAGGGTGACCAAGGTCGCGCCGGGCGGGATCGAGGTCCAGGACCATGCCGGGCTCACCACCCGCTACGACGCCCGCACGGTGCTGTGGACGGCCGGCGTCGAGGCGCCGGACGTGGCCAAGGCCCTGGCCCAGGCCACCGGGGCCGAGCAGGACCGGGCCGGGCGGATCATGGTGCGGCCTGACCTGACCATCTCCGGGCATCCCGAGATCTTCGTGACCGGGGACATCATGAGCCTGGACCAGCTGCCCGGGGTGGCCGAGGTCGCGATGCAGGCCGGCGCCTACGCCGGCCGGCGGATCAAGCGCCGCGCGGCCGGCGAGCCGGAGAGCGGGCCCGACCGGGCGGAGGTCAAGCCGTTCCGGTACCGCGACCTCGGCACGGCCGCCTACATCTCCCGCGGCCGGGCGGTGGTCTCGGCCGGGCCGCTGCAGACCGGCGGGTTCATCGGCTGGTGGATGTGGCTGTTTATCCACGTCGCGTTCCTCACCGGCTACCGGAACCGGTTCAGCGCGATCCTCACCTGGTGGTTCACCTTCACCAAGGACAGCCGCAAGGAGCGGGCCTTCACCATCCAGGAGGCCCGGATCTTCCAGGACGTGTACACCCAGCCGTTCCGGCCGCCGCAACCGGGCGGGCCGCAGCCGGGACCGAGCCCGCTGGCTAGCGACCCACGGTCATCCGGCCCAGCTCACTGATCGTCGAGCGCGACAGCAGGTGCACCGTGCGCGCCCTCGGGCTCCGGTGCACCGCGCGGCGGGGCAGGCGGACGGTGAGCGCGGCGGGCAGGGACTCGAACACCAGCGGCGGCTCCATCAGCATGGCCTCGCCGTCGATCCCGATCTCGACCGGGCCCCCTGAGCCGACCTCGAACCGCCGCGCCCGCCACTCCAGCCAGCCGGAAAAGCGCCGGATCTGCCCGGCCGCCTGCAGCGCCACGAACCGCCGCGCCTGCGCCGCGTCGGTGATCCTGGCGGCCACGATCCCGAGCACCCCGCGGTCGAGCCGGGGCCGCGTGCCCAGGCCGCCGATCTGATCCAGCCGGTACGGGTCGTTGGACACCAGGATCAGGTGCGCGGTCGGGTAGTCCGCGTCGGGCCCCCGGAAGCGCAGGTCGAGCGGCTGGGCGTCCGGCCCGAGCAGGTCGGGCAGCATCGCCGCGGCCGTGCTGACCTTCGCGTCCCGGTACTCGGGCGACTGCACCACCTTCGCGTACAGCCCGAGCGAGGCGTTGTTCACGAAGACCCGGCCGTTGACCGACGCGAGGTCGATCCGCCGGTCGACCCCGTCGGTGAACGCGTCCAGCGCGCCGACCACGTCGGCGCGGTCCAGCCCGAGGTCGAGCGCGAAGTGGTTCCTGGTCCCGGCCGGCACGCACACGTGCGGGACGCTGCGGCGGCTGGCGACGGTCGCGACCAGCGCCTGCGAGCCGTCGCCGCCGGCCATGCCGATCACGTCCGCGCCGCGATCGATCGCGCCCTCGGCCAGCTCGAGCAGATCGTCGCCTGGCCGCAGCACCACGGGCTCGATGCCCCGCTTCTCGCATTCCTCGGCCAGGCGGAAACGCTCGGCCTTCCCGCCCCCGGACTTCAAATTAATTATCAGAACGCCCCGTCTCGGCCGCATCGCGGCCCGCAGTTGCGCGCTGGCCGGGGGCGATGCGCCGCCCCCCGGCCGCAGCGCGTACCGCGCCGCCGCGACCGACACCGCGGCCGCGGCGATGGCCAGGCCGAGGGCGATCCCGTTCAGGTTCTCGAAGGCCAGCGCGGTGGCCAGCCCGGCCACCGCGAGGACCATGACGATCAGCGCGATGACCCGCCGCAGGCCGCGCCGGGACACCGCGTACCAGCCCGCCGTCACCACCACGAACATGCTCACGATGCCCGCCAGCACGGCCACCACGTGCAGGACGACCCCGACCAGGAGCAGTCCCGCCGCGGCCACCGCCGTCACGAGGGCCAGCGCGGCCGCCGCCCGCTGCGTGAGCGTGCGGCGTTCCCCGTGCCGTGCCACCCGACCTCCCGGCCCGCCGCCCCCGACCCGATCTCCGCTGATCGCGCCATGATGCGGCAGGAGCCGGGGCGTAACATCACCCGTCCGGGGTGGGGCGGGCCCGCGCCGCCGCTGATGGACTGGGCCGGACCGTTCCACGTCAGTGAGAAAGAGGACCCAATGGCTGATCTGATCGCCATCGGCTACCCGGATCAGGCGACCGCCGAGGCGGCGGCGGATGAGGCGCGCCGGCTGGCGAACGACCTCATCATCGAGCCCGAAGCGATCGCGGTGATCGACCGGGACGCCGACGGCAGCTACCACGTCCACACCAGCCACCACCCGGTCGGCGCCGGAGCGACCTGGGGCATGTTCTGGGGCCTGCTCTTCGGACTGCTGTTCTTCATCCCGGTCTTCGGGATCGCGATCGGCGCGGGCCTGGGCGCGCTCATGGGCAAGGTCACCAAGTCGGGCATTGACAAAACGTTCCAGGAGCAGGTGCGCGGCATGCTGCAGCCGGGCACATCGGCGCTGTTCCTGATGGTGGACAAGGTGACCCCGGACAAGGCCGTCGAGGCGATGAGCAAGTACGGCGGCACCGTGCTGAAGACCTCGCTGTCCAAGGAGGGCGAGCAGGAACTCCAGGACGCCCTGCACGGCCACGCCGCTTAACGCCCCGCGCCGCCGGCCGCGCCCGCCCGCTGGCCGCAGCCGCCCGTCCGAGCCGACCGGCCGGTACGGGCTGCTGTTGTTGCTGCTGATCGTCACCTACCTGCTGTCGGCCTCTGGCCTGTCCGTCATCGCCGCCTACCTGCAGTTCGCGCTGTTCTTCGGCGTGGTGCTGCTGGTGCTGCGGACGTCCGGGGCCAGTCCGCGGACGCTGATGCTGGCCGCGCTCGTGACGCTGATCGGGTCGATCGGCGCGATCGCGGCCGCGGTGACCCACACCCGGGCGGGCGTGGGCGCGGCCGACATCTGGAAGGGCGTGATCCTGCTTTTCACCGCGGTGCTGATCGTGCAGCGGGTGCTGTCGCGGCCCACGGTCACCGCGCAGAGCATCTACGGTGCGCTGAGCGCCTACCTGATCGTCGGGCTGATGTTCGCCGCCTTTTACGGGGCCATCGACCACCTGCAGGCCGGGGACTTCTTCGTCAACGGGCAGCCGGCCAACACGCAGACGTTCCAGTACTTCAGCTTCACCACGCTGACCACGCTCGGCTACGGGGACTTCACCGCGGCCGGGAACGGCGGCCGGGCGCTGGCCGTGATCGAGGCGCTGACCGGCCAGGTGTTCCTCGCCGTACTGGTCGCGCGGCTGGTGGCCGCGTACCGGGGCCCGCGGGACGGGGACCGCCCGCGGGCCAGCCGGCGCTGGCCGCCGCCGGGCACGAGCCAGCGTTCCGCGGTCAGCCGCCCGGCCCGGACGGCGCGGCCGGAGAGGCGGCGGCGCTGACATCCTGATCCCCGTCCGGCGCCGGGCCGGGGGACTGCTGCGGCTTCGGCGGCGCGAGCCGGGCCGAGACCACGTACGCCACCACGATCGCGACGATCACCAGCGGCATCACGGCCACGCCGTCCGACCCGAGGAACAGCGTCACCAGCAGGACGCCGGTCAGCGGCAGGCCGAGCACGGTCGTGAACAGCGCGCCCATGGCCATGGCCGCGCCGGGAATCAGGTCCAGGCCGGGCACGTGCGACAGCGCCATGCCGCCGGCCGCCCCGAGCAGCAGCGTGGGGAAGACGGGTCCGCCGCGAAAGCCGCTCAGCGAGACACAGTAGGCCAGGCCCTTGCACACCAAGAGGAGCAGCAGCACCGCGACGGTGTACGACGCGCCGTGCGTGATGAGCGGGCCGAGCGCGTTCTGCCCCGAGAACAGCACCTCGGAACTGCTCCGGCCCGAGCCCGCGCCGTAGGCGGCGGCCAGGCCCGCGATGGCCAGCCCCGCCACCGGCAGGACCAGCAGCATCCGCCGCTCGACCACGCTCTGCAGCACCAGCCCGAGGCGCCGGATCCCGTGGCCGACGAACGCCGCCGCCACCCCGATCACCAGCGCCCAGCCGAACCCGGCGGCGTCCGGCGCACCGACGTGCTGGAGGTGGGGAATGGTCAGCGAGAACGTGCCGAGGCCGGTCCAGTGGCCCAGGCCGGTGAAGATCAGTGCGCCGATGCCGGCCGCCAGCAGCCCGGGCACGAGCACCAGCTCGAGGGTCGCGCCCGCCACCCCGGACGCCTCCATCAGCAGGAACGCCGCGGGCAGGGGGGAGCCGAACAGCGCGCTGACCGCCGCGAAGCTGCCCGCCGCGGCCACCGCGGTGCGGGCCCGCGGCGCGGCGTCCCGCTTGGCCAGCCGGACGGCGCAGATCGCCAGCCCGCCGCCGAGGGCGATCAGCGGCGCCTCGGGCCCGAGCACCACGCCCAGGCACAGCGTCGCCAGCGAGGCCAGCAGGACCCCGGGCAGCTCGATCGGCTCGGGCGCGCCGCCCGCCTTGAACCCCTCGGCGGGCTTGTGCCCCGCGGTGCCGGGCAGGTACCGGATCGTGAGCGCGACCAGGATCCCGGCCAGGACCAGCCAGGGCAGCGGCCACCAGAGCGGCTCCGAGCCCAGGCCGGCCGCCTTGGGCAGGCTGGTGAAGATCCAGCGCTGCAGGTGGGACACCAGCGCGAGGAAGCCGAACGCGGCCGCCGACACCGGCACGCCGATGACCGCCGCGAACACCAGCAGCGCCAGGTAGCTGCGCGACCGCAGCGGCGCGAGCGGGTCCGGCGCGCCGGACGCGCTGGTCACCGCGCCGGGTTGCGCGCGGGCCTGGCTCGGATCACAGGTCCTGTTCCGCGTGGATCCGGCCCGAGGAGACCGCGGTGAGCAGGTTCTGGTAGTCGCGCTCGTTCTGGTCCGCGTAGGCCGCGGCGAAGTCGGCGACGGCCTGGTCGAAGGCGTCCGAGCCGCCCAGGTAGGCGGCGATCGCGATGCGGTCGCCGGAGCGGGCGTGCGCCCGGGCCAGGGTCCAGCCGCACAGTTCCCCGTACAGCCGCATGCCGCGCGGCACCATGGACTCGATGTCCATGGAGAACTTCCAGTCCCGCAGCTGGCGCACGTAGAAGTCGCGGGCCCGGCCCTCCAGGCCGGCCGGGTTGCGCTGCCAGCCCAGGAAGATGTCGCTGGACGCCTGCATCAGCCGCTGCCCGGCCACCACCCGCTGACCCTCGTTGGGGAACCGGCTGGATCCGACGAACCGGCTGAGCACCGACTCCTGGGCCTCCTTGACCTGCAGGAACAGCGGGTCGTTGTTGTCGCGGCCACGCATCAGCACGATCCAGCAGCGGGTGCCCACGCTGCCCACGCCGACCACCTTGTGCGCCATGTCGGCGTACTCGTACTGCTCGAGCAGGTACCGGCGGTCGGTTTCCAGCGTGCGCTGGTACCCGGTGATCAGCTCGGTGATCAGCGACTCGAAGCTCTTGCGGTCCATCTCCTCCGGCATCAGCTGGTCGATGGGGACCAGCAGCGGCGGGTCGGAGATGATCCGGGGCTGGCCGTCGACCATCCGGGTCAGCTTGCCCACTTCCTGCATGCTGTCCCGGCTCCGGGCCTTGGTCAGGCCCTTGTCGACCGCCTTGCGCTGGCGCGCCTTCAGCAGCGCCTGGCCCTGCTGGCGGAACTCGTCCAGGTCGGCGATCGAGTACCAGACGGCGAGGTTGGTCATGCCGGCGAACTCGCGGATGGCCATCCGGTACCGGGCGACCATGGCGGCGACGATCGCGCGCCGCTTCTTCTTCGGGAAGCTGTTGCCGCGCGCGGCAACCTCGAGGCTGGCGGCCAGCCGCTTGACGTCCCACTCCCACGGGCCGGGCTGGGTCTCGTCGAAGTCGTTGACGTCAAAGACCAGGCGGCGCTCGGCCGAGCCGAACACGCCGAAGTTGGACAGGTGGGCGTCGCCGCAGGCCTGCACGGCCAGGCCGGACACCGGCGTGGCGGCCAGGTCGCTGGCCATCGGCAGCGCGGCGCCGCGGAAATAGCTGAACGGAGAGATCATCATCCGGCCGTAACGGACCGGGACCAGGTCCGGGACCCGGGTCTTGGCCTGCTCTTGCAGCAGGGCGATCGGGTCCGGGCGGTCGGCCGGCGGGTCGAATCGCGCGTGGGTGTCCAGCGGGACCTCGGCCCGGGCGTTCTTGCCGCGGACCGCGCGCTCCTCCGGTGTGAGGTGCCGCACGGCCGCATCGAGCTGGTACCGGTGCACCGGCCGGGGCGGCCGGGCGGCCCGGGCCCTGGTTCGGGCCGGCCGGGCGGTGCGCGCCGGCCGAGCGGCGCGGGCGGCGCGAGCAGTGCTCGTCGCGCCAGCGGTGCGGGTCGTGCCAGCGGTGCGGGTCGTGCCAGCGGTGCGGGTCGTGCCAGCAGCGCGGGCAGTGCGAGTACTGCGAGCGGTGCCGGTGGCTCGGGCCGGCTGGGTGGTGCGCGCCGGACGGGCCGAACGGGCGGCGGATCGGGTGCCCGTCGTCCGGCTGCTCGAGGCGCGGCTGCTCGAGGTGCGGGTGCTCGAGGCGCGGTTCGCCGCGGTGCCGCTGGTCTTGGCCCGGCTGCTCGACGTTGTCCGGCTGGCCGAGGCTCGGCTCTCTGCGGTCCGGCTCGCCGCGGTCCGGCTCCCCGAGGCCCGGCTCTCCGATGTCCGGTTAGCCGCCCGCCGCGTCGGCCGCGTCGCCGTCGTCACGCTCATCCTCGGCTCCTCTCTGGCCTTTGGCATGTCTGACCCTGCGTCGCCGCGTCTGCCACCATGCCCGCCCGGCGGTGCGGCTGCGTCACCCATGCGGGGTGATCGGCCGGCGCGCGCCCGTGACGAGGATGTCGATGCTGAGGGCCAGGATCCAGGCCGGGAACAGCAGCTCGACCCAGACCGAGATGTTGGTGCCGATCAGCAGGATCAGCGCGACCGCGAGCCCGCTGAACGTCAGCCACCGGGAGACGATCCCGGTGCGCCGCGCGATCGTCACCGTGGTGAGCGTGAACACCGCCGCCATCCGGATCGCGTAGATGTTGACCAGGATCGAGGTGGCGTTGCGGCCCAGGGCCAGGATGCCGCGGCCCGACGAGCCGGCGTGCGCCGCGCCGGCCTCGGCGATCGCGCCGCCCGCCAGCGCCGCCGCCACGAACAGCATGGCGACGAACAGCAGGCCGCTGCCCAGGAATACGGTGGCGAAGAACCGGTCCTCGCGCCGCCCGATCCGGTCCCTGACCACGCCGATGAACCACAGGAACGCGATGCCGGCGAACGGGATGAAGTTGAGCGCGGTCACCACCGCGGCGCGGCGCGCCGGATCGGCCAGCCAGGAGCCGACCACGCGGGGGTCGGCCGGGGTCGCCAGCCTGAGCATCACCAGGGCGGCGATGAGCAGCACCGAGAAGACGATCCCGGCCAGCGCCGCCGCGCGCGGCGTCTTCAGCGGGGTGGCGTCCGGCAACCGATCCTGGTCCATCGCTCGCTCGCTCATCGCGCCTCCCGGTGGGCCGGCCGCTCTGGTCCGCGCTTAGCTGGCGAGCAGTTTGGCCTTGGCCTCGCGGAACTCCGAATCGGTCAGTGCGCCCTGCCGGTGCAGCGCGGCGAGCTGCTTCAGCTGGTCGAGCACGGACGGCGCGGGCCCGCCCGGTACCGCCGTGTCGCCGCCGGGCTGGCCCTGACGTTGCCCCTGAGCTCGCACCTGCCGCTGCTGCTCCAGGGTGGCCAGGCGCTCGTTCCGCTCGTCCTCCAGCTGGGCCTGTTCGGCCGCCCGCTGAGCCGCCCGTTTGCCCGTGACGTAAGCGCCGCCGCCTATCGCGACCGCGCGGAGCACCGGACGTCGCCGCCTGAACATGGGTTCCTCCGCTGTGTCCGCCCTCGGTGTCCGCCGTCGGTCCGGGCGGCCCACCGCCACGCGCGGTCAACGGTCGCGCCTTCGCGGCGGCGGTGCGTCACCCGCAGCGGGTGGTCAGGCCGTGGCCGCCGTGGCGGCGATGATCGTGCCGGCCGCGATCATCGCCGCGGCCAGCACCGCGGTGCCATGGCGGCGCAGCCAGCCGTTGAACGCCTTGAGCCGGTGCTCGGTCGCTTCCGGCGCGATCAGGTACAGCACCAACGGCAGCCAGACCAGGAGCACCGTGATGACCACGGCGACGACCACGGCCAGCGCGGTGAGCTCGAAGCTGGCCCGGGCGGTGGCGATCACCTCGAGCGCGGCCAGGAACGTCACGCCGGGCGCGAACACGATGAGGCCGACGGCGAACGCGCTGTGCGTTGACGGGTTGGCGATCATCCTGGACACCAGGCCCGGCCGGCGGCCGGGCACCGCGTCGGCCCGCCGCCGACGGAGCAGGACCACGATCGCGATGCCGATCATGATCAGCCCCAGGCCGAGGCCCAGCCGCAGGTCGTACCGGGTCTGGTGGTGCGAGGGAAGGCTCAGCCCCGCGCCGCGTAGCACGAAGACGACGACCACCGCGATCGCGCCGCTCATGCCGGCCGCGCCGGCCAGGTAGGACCCGGTGGTCCGCAGCGGCCGGGCCGACCCCAGGTAGACGGTGCTCACCAGCAGCGCGGTCGGGGACAGCGCCGACAGCAGCGCCAGCCCGGCCGCCTGCGCCAGCATCCCGGCCGCCATCGTGTCACCGTGGCCGAGCACGCCGCGGCACGCCTCATCCTTCCCGGGCGATGCGGAGCGGCCGGTCGGAGCCGAATGTGAACAAGCGCCGCGGCGACGGGGTTTTCACCGCCTTGTCCTGCGGTACCGGTTCCTATGGAGGTCGCCACCATGAGCGTGGGCCAGAGCAGCGCGCTGATCGTCATCGGCACGGTGCTGCGCTTCGCGGTCGCCTGGCAGCCTCGCCACGTCAGCCTGCCCGCCATCGGGATCGTGTACATCAACTTCCAGGACATCGGCGTGATCCTGATGGCCGGGGGCGCGGTCAGCGTGGCGGTATGGCTGGCGCTCCTGATCAGCCGTGCGCCCCGCTGACCCTCGCCTGCTGCGTCACGCCCGAGCGGCCCGCGGCTACCTGGTCACGACCGTCGCGGCCGGCCTGGCCGGCACGGCCCTGATCCTGGCCCAGGCCGGCCTGCTGGCGCACGCGCTGGCCACGGCGGCCAGGTCCGGCACGATCGCCCCGTCGCTCGCCGTCACGCTGCTGGCGCTGATCCCGGTCGTGGCGGCGCGGGCGGCGGTGAGCTACGGCGGCGAGACGGCCGCGCTGCGGGCGGCCGCCTCCGTGACGTCGCAGCTCCGGCGCGCGCTGGCGGACCGGGCCGTCCGGCTCGGGCCGGCCTGGCTGCGCGGTCAGCCGCCCGGCGAGATCGCCGCGCTGGCCACCCGGGGCCTCGATGGACTCGATCCGTTCTTCGCGCGTTACGTCCCGCAGCTGGTGCTCGCGGTCCTGGTGCCGGTCGCCGTGGTAGCGCGGGTGGCCGCGTCCGACTGGATCTCCGCGCTGCTCATCGCGGCGACGCTGCCGCTGATCCCGCTGTTCGCGGTGCTGGTGGGCTGGCACACCAAGGCCCGCACCCAGCGGCAGTGGCGGCTGCTCGCCACCCTGGGCGGGCACTTCCTCGACGTCGTCGAGGGGCTGCCCACGCTGAAGATCTTCGGCCGGGCCCGGGCCCAGGAGCAGGTGATCGGGCGGGTCACCGGCGAGTACCGGACCGCCACCATGTCCGCGCTGCGGGTCGCGTTCCTGTCCGCCCTGGTGCTCGAGCTGGCCGCCGCGATCGCCACCGCGCTGGTCGCGGTCGAGGTGGGTTTGCGGCTGCTCTACGGGCACATGGCCTACGAGAACGCGCTGCTCGTGCTGCTGCTCACGCCCGAGGCGTTCCTGCCGCTGCGGGCGGTCGGCGCGCAGTTCCACGCCAGCATGGAGGGCGCCGCCGCGGCGGGCCGGGTGCTGGACATCCTGGACACCGAGCCGCCGCCCGGCCCGCGGCCGGCTCGGCCCGCCGGGCGCCCCGCCGGGCAGTCGGCCGGGCGGCGCGCCGCCCGGGTCACGGCCGCCGACCTGCGTCGCGATGAGATCACGCTGACCGGGATCACCGTGACCTACGCCGGCCGCAGCCGGCCCGCGCTCGACGCGGTGGACCTGACCATCCGGCCGGGGGAGCGGCTCCTGGTGACCGGGCCGAGCGGCGCGGGCAAGAGCACGCTGCTCGCGCTCCTGTTGCGGTTCGTCGCGCCGGCCGCGGGCACGCTGCGGGCCGGCGACGCCGACCTGGCCGCGACCGGCGACGAGCGGTGGCGGGAGCAGATCGCCTGGGTGCCGCAGCAGCCGCACCTGTTCGCGGGCAGCGTCGCCGACAACATCGCGCTGGGCCACCCGGACGCCGACCCGGGCGCGATCCGGGCCGCGGCCCGGCTGGCCGGCGCGGACGGCTTCATCGAGGCGCTGCCCGGCGGCTACGCGACCCCGGTTGGGGAGCGGGCGCTGCGGCTGTCGGCCGGCCAGCGGCAGAAGATCGCCCTGGCCCGCGCGTTCCTGCGGGACGCGCCGCTGCTGCTGCTCGACGAGCCGGCCGCGCACCTCGATCCGGCCAGCGCGCGCCGGATCGCCGAGACCATCGAGACCCGGCTGGCCGGCCGGACCGTGATCCTGGTCAGCCACGGCCCGGGCCTGGCCGCGCTGGCCGGCCGCGCCATCCGCCTGGACCGGGGGCGGCTGACCGCGCCCGCCGTCTCTCCGCTGGCCGCGCGTTGAGCACGGCCCGGACCGCGTCCGTGGCGCCGGCCAGCCGCAGGTCGCTGCTGCGCCTGCTGCGCCTGGCCCGGCCCATGCGTATCCAGCTGCTGCTCTCGGTCCTGGCCGGCGCGGGCGCGACCGGATGCGGCGTGGCGCTGCTGGCCGTATCCGGGTTCCTGCTGGCCCGGGCCTCGCAGCACCCCAGCATCGTGGCCATCTCCGTGGCGGTGGTGGCGGTGCGCGGCCTGTCGGTCGGGCGTGGCGTTTTCCGCTACGTCGAGCGCCTGACCTCGCATGACGTGGCGTTCCGGGTGCTGGCCGACGTCCGGGTCGCGATCTACCGGCGGCTGGAACGGCTGGCGCCGGCCGGCCTGGCCGCGTTCCGCTCCGGCGACCTGCTGGCCCGGCTGATCGGCGACGTGGATGCCACCCAGGATCTCTTCATCCGCGGCGTCGGCCCGCCGCTGGCCGCCGCGCTGGTCGGGGCGGGCGCGGTGACCGCGTGCGCGTTCCTGCTCGCGCCGGCCGCCGGGGTGCTGGCCGTTGGCCTGGTGACGGCCGGGGTGGCGGTTCCGGCCCTGGCCGTGGCCGCCTCGCGCCGGGCCGCCCGGGCCACCGCGCCGGCCCGCGGTGAGCTGGGCGCGACCCTGACCGACCTGCTGGCCGGCGCGGCCGAGTTGCATGCGTTCGGCGCGCAGGACGCCGGCCTGGCCGCCGCCGCGGACGCCGACCGGCGGCTGACCGACGCGGCCAGGCGCTCGGCCGCGGCGTCCGGCCTCGGCGCCGCGCTGATGACCGCGGCTTCCGGCCTCACGGTGTGGGGCGTGCTGCTGCTCGGGGTGACGGCGGTGGCCCACGGCACCCTGACCCGGGTGCCGCTGGCGGTGATCACGCTGACCGCGCTGGCCGCGTTCGAGGCGGTCACCGCCCTGCCCGCGGCCGCGCTCCAGCTGGGCGGCGCGCGGGCCTCGGCGAAGCGGATAGCGGCGGTGCTGGACGCACCGGATCCGGTCGGCGAGCCCCGCGTCCCCCGGCCGCTGCCCTCCGGGCCGCTGACCGTTCGGATGCGGGCGGTGCGGGTCCGCTACGAGCCGGACGGCCCGCCCGCGCTCGACGGTGTCGACCTCGACCTGCGACCCGGGCGACGGGTGGCGCTGGTCGGGCCGAACGGCGCGGGCAAGTCAACCGTGGCCGCCGTGCTGCTGCGGTTCCGCGATCCCGAGAGCGGCACCGTGACCCTGGGCGGCGGGACCGACCGGGCCGGTCACGACCTGGCCTGCTACCCGGCCGACGAGGTGCGCACGGTGATCGGCGGCTGCCCGCAGGACCCGCACATCTTCGACGCCAGCGTGCGGGACAACCTGCGCCTGGCCCGGCCCGGCGCGGACGACGAGGAGCTGGGCCGCGCCGCCGCCCGGGCCGGGCTGCTGGCCTGGATCCGGTCGCTGCCCGATGGCTGGGACACGCGCGTCGGGGTCAGGGGCTCGGCCATATCCGGCGGGGAGCGCCAGCGGCTGGCGCTGGCCCGCGCCCTGCTGGCCGATCCCGAGCTGCTGATCCTCGACGAGCCCGCGGCGCACCTCGACCCCGGCGCGGCCCGCGCGCTGGCCCGTGACCTGCTCGCGGCCACCGCGGGCCGCTCCACCCTGCTGATCACCCACGAGCTCGGCGGGCTGGACCAGGTCGATGAGATCGTCGTGCTGGACCGGGGCCGGGTCGCGGAGCGGGGGACCCATCGCGAGCTGATGCGGGCCGGCGGCCGGTTCCGGGCCCTGCACGGCTAGGGCGCGGCCCGCCCGCGATCCGGCGCCAGCGTCACCTGCCAGGGATGACGACACCTCCGGCCCGCCGCAGCAGACTGCCGCGATGGCAGCAGAAGTCGGCTGACCGGCGGGGCGTGCCGGGAACGCCGGGCTGCCGCTGCCGCCGGGGGGTTGCCGATGTCGCTACCGATCGAGGATTACGCGCTGATCGGCGATCTGCACACCGCCGCGCTGGTCGGCCGGGACGGATCGATCGACTGGCTGTGCCTGCCCCGGTTCGACTCCGCGGCCTGCTTCGCGGCGCTGCTCGGCGAAGACCGGCACGGGCACTGGAGGATCGCGCCGGCGGACGGAAGCAGCCGGGTTCGGCGCCGTTACCGGCCGGACACCCTGATCCTCGAGACCGAGTTCAGCACGGCCTCGGGCCGCGCCCGGCTGACCGACTGCATGCCGCCCCGGGACGGCAGCCCGGTGCTGGTCCGGATGATCGAGGGCCTCAGCGGAAGCGTGGACCTCCGGATGACGCTGGCCGCCGCGTTCGAATACGGCTCGGCGGAGCCGAGGATCCAGCGGCGCGCGGGCGCGCACCGCATCGTGGCCGGATCGCAGGCGCTGTGGCTGTTCGGCCCGGCGCACGTGCGCAAGGTGGGCGGGATCGCGGCCGCCGAGCTCACGGTCGGACCCGGTGACCGGGTGCCGTTCGCGCTCGTGGGCCGCGACTCCCGCGACGGGCCCCCGGATCCGCCGCTGGTCCCGGCGGTGATCGAGGACACCGAGCGCTGGTGGCGCGAATGGGTCGCCGGGCTGACCTACGACGGCGAGTGGCGCGAGGCCGTGATCCGCTCGCTGATCACCGTCAAGGCGCTCACCTACGCGCCGACCGGGGGAGTGGTCGCGGCGCCGACCACCTCGCTGCCCCAGCAGGCCTCGGGCTCGAGGAACTGGGACTACCGGTACTGCTGGCTGCGCGACGCCGCGGCCGCGATCCGCGTCCTGCTGCGCACCGGGGCGCTCGGCGAGGCCGTCGGCCTGCTCGACTGGACGGGCCACGCGGTGGCCGGGCCGCCGTCCCAGGTGCAGGACCTGTACGGGGTGGCCGGGGAGCGGCGGCTGCTGGAGATCGAGCTCGGCTGGCTGCCGGGGTACGAGGGGGCGCGGCCGGTGCGGATCGGCAACGCGTCGGCCGGCCAGCCGACGCTGGACGCGTTCGGCGATGTGCTGGGCGCCCGGCTGGCCGTCCGGATGGCCGGGCTGAACGGGTCCCACGACCCCTGGGATTCCGCCGAGGTGCTGAGCTACCTCGAGTCACGCTGGCGCGAGCCGGACGCCGGGATCTGGCAGGCGCGTGGTCCGCTCCGCCAGTTCGTCCACTCCAAGGTCATGGTCTGGGCCGCGGCGGACGCCGCGGTGAAGATGATCGAGCGGTTCGGCGACCCCGGCCCCGCCGACCGCTGGCGGGCGCTGCGCGCGGAGGTCAAGGCCGACGTGCTGGACCGCGGCTACGACGGCGGGTCCGCGGCCTTCGTCCAGGCGTACGAGCGATCCGTCACCGACGCCAGCCTGGTGCGGCTGGCCCTGCTCGGCTTCCTGCCGCCC
>Ga0335073_10000630_pt1 | contig 46001 bp, 39 predicted proteins | sample Lox_Sample_22_FD_207093 | JGI IMG/M metagenome (GOLD analysis project Ga0335073, IMG submission 207093) | Soil microbial communities from Loxahatchee National Wildlife Refuge, Florida, United States - Lox_Sample_2.2 | ecosystem: Environmental > Terrestrial > Soil > Wetlands | place: USA...
AGCTTTTCTTCCAAGTCTTTGACAAAGGCATTATGGAAGACGGCGAGGGCCGCCAGATCGATTTCCGCAACAACATCATCATCCTTACCACAAACGCCTGCACGGACCAGCTGATGAAGCTGTGCGCCGATCCCGAAACAGCTCCCTCGCCTGCAGCGCTCGTGAACACGCTCAAACCCGAACTGAACAAAATCTTCAAGCCGGCGTTTCTCGGCCGCATGGTGGTCGTACCGTACTATCCGGTCCGCGATGAGGCTCTGAAGAAGATCATCATCCTGAAGCTCGGAAAGATTCAGCGCCGCATCCTGGAAAATCACAAAATCGCCCTGACCTATGACGATGCATTGATCGATGAAGTCGCCAAACGCTGCACCGAAGTCGAGTCCGGCGCACGCAATGTGGACAACATCCTGACGAACTCCCTTCTGCCGGACGTCTCGCGCCAATTGCTTGGACGGATGGCGGAGGGCCAGAAGCTGCAATCGATTCACGTCGGCATCGGCGCCAACGGAGAATTCGCATATTCATAGATGCGGCAGGCCGTCTTTGCCGCCTGAGCATTGAATTGCCGAATGCCCTAGAATTTCTTGCGGAGGTACGCTTTGGCAGACGCCAGCAGCTTCACCCAGGAAAACAGGCTCATTTCGATCAGCACACCGCTTGGGGAGGACGTTCTCCTTCTCGCCGGCTTTTCCGGCCACGAAGGAATCTCGCGCCTTTTCGCCTTCAACCTCGATCTGCTCTCGGAGTCGAAATCGATCTCCTTCGACGACATCATCGGCCAAAGCGTTACGATAAAACTGCAGCTCGGTGATGGTTCTGCCGACCGCTATTTCAATGGCTACGTCAGCCGCTTCGCGCAGAGCACCACGGACATTAAGTTCACCCGCTACCAAATGGAAGTCGTGCCGTGGCTTTGGTTTCTGACGCGCAACGCGAACTGCCGCATTTTTCAGAACATGTCCGTGCCGGACATTATCGAAAAGATTTTCAGCGACCGCGGATTCTCCAGCAATTACAAGAGCTCGCTCACCGGCTCCTATCAGCCGCTCGATTATTGCGTGCAATACCGCGAAACCGATTTCAATTTCGTCTCGCGGCTCATGGAACATAATGGCATCTACTACTTCTTCGAGCACGAAGACGGCAAGCACACTCTCGTTCTCGCCGATTCTCCCAGCGCGCATTCCAATTGCCCTGACCAATCGACTTTCAAGTATTCGCCTGATTCGAAGCATGACATCGAAGACGTGATCACCTCGTGGCAGCTCGAGCAGGAGCTTCGCAGCGCCAAATACTCCCTCAACGATTACAATTTCGAAACTCCGAGCGCAAAGCTGCTCGCCAGCGAGACCACCGTTGTCGATGTTGACGCCAAAACGGGCTATGAACTTTACGATTATCCAGGCGACCAAACGACGGCTTCCGAAGGATCGGATCTCGCCAAACTTCGCATGGAAGAGGAAGAGGCCGGCCACTTAGTCGGTGGCGGATCGAGCAATTGCCGCTCGATGGTGTCCGGTTATCTCTTCGACCTTGAAGAACACGATGCGGATTCGATGAACAAAACGTATCTGATCACTGAAATACAGCACTCCGCGTCGAGCGCTGGCTTCCTCGGCGCCGAGGCTTCCGGTGCGCAGTACTCCAACCACTTCGCCTGCATCGATTCGTCGATTCCCTATCGGCATCCGCGCGTCACGCCAAAGCCGTTCGTGCAAGGCCCGCAAACGGCCGTCATCGTCGGGCCCTCAGGCGAAGAAATTTACGTGGATAAGTATGGGCGCGTGAAAGTGCAGTTCTTTTGGGATCGCGAAGGCCAAAATGACGACAAGAGTTCCTGCTGGATTCGCGTATCGCAACCTTGGGCCGGCCAGGGCTGGGGAGCCATGTTCATTCCGCGCATCGGCCAGGAAGTAATTGTCAGCTTCCTCGAAGGCGATCCCGACCGTCCCATCATCACGGGACGCGTCTACAACGCCGACCAGACCGTTCCCTACACGCTGCCGGACAATGGCACGCGCAGCACCATCAAATCCTCAAGCTCAAAGGGCGGCGGCACATCTCAATTTAACGAGATTCGTTTCGAAGACAAGTCGGGCAGCGAGCAGGTTTTTATGAACGCGCAGAAAGATATGGACATCAACGTGAAAAACGATCTGCGTGAAAGCGTTGCGAATAATCGCAGCCTGGTTGTCACCAATGATCAAATGGAAAGTGTTGGCGGCGATCTCAGCGTCGGCGTCACCGGCAATATCAATGAAAAGGCCGGCCAGAACATGTCTCTGCAAGTTGGCCAAAGCCTCGCTGAAACCTCCATGAGCTATTCGCATCAGGCGACTCAGTCGATCTATTTGAAAGCGACGGAAGTGGTGATTGAGGCCGACGCGCAACTCACAATCAAGGTCGGCGGCAGTTATGTGGCGCTCACCCCGGCAGATTTGGCAATCACCGGGACCATGGTGATGATCAATAGCGGCGGCGCCGCAGGCTCGGGGAGCGCGGGCAGCATCACGAGTCCGACGAAACCCGATCAGGCCGACGATGGCACCAAGGGCACCAAACTGAACTGACTTATCTCAATAATTACAGGAGGCGATGATGCCGCCGGCAGCTCGCGTAACCGACATGCACACATGTCCAATGGCCACCGGTCCGGTTCCCCACGTCGGCGGCCCAATCCTCCCTCCGTGCGAGCCGACGGTCTTGATTGGCATGCTGCCCGCGGCGCGCATCACAGACATGCTCACTTGCGTCGGCCCTCCCGATACGATCGTCAAAGGCTCTGCCACGGTGCTCATCGGCAACCTGCCTGCCGCACGCCTGGGGGACCAGACCGCACACGGCGGCGTCATAATTCTTGGCTGCATGACGGTCCTGATCGGCGGCTGAACTTCCGGCTTCGATTTCTCGGGCGCGCACGTCGCGACATTCAAACCGTCGTGATCGGCGATTGGTAAATGCCCGTAGAGGCGATCTTCGGTTTGCCGAACTGTCTAAGACCGGAAGTAATGGCGTCCGACCGGATCGGACGATTTCATTCTGCCTTCGACCCTTGCCACTATGGACTTCTTTGAGAGAAAGGGATTCGCGGCAGTCTTTCAGCAGTCCACAGGTGCATACACCTGGATCGACTGGCGGAACTATCTCAATGAGTTTGCACCCCAGTTATTCCAGTAGCGCGGAGCCGCGGCGTGAGAGTCCCGGTTCAAAAAGCCAGAACTCCGATGCTTGACCTGATCGGTCTTTTTTGTATCAGCCGGATGGTGAGTATCTGTAGTGATGTAGTGACCCGTTGTCTGTCCGTAGCAAGTTAAAATGTCCGCTTTTTAGAGCACACGATATGTCCGGTTTGAGGTTGAGAGAGTGTGCCGCGCGCGAAAAACTACCGAAATGTGTAAGCGGTTTTCGTCTATGGAGTAACGGCGAAGTAACAAGGTTCTCGAGTAGCACAGGCTCACAAGAATCATTGAGGTTATTCGTTCAAGGCGATCACAACTGCTTTTGCCGTGGCGATTTTGGGCTCAGTGCAGCAAGTACGCTGCAACTACGTTGGGTGTCCCTGGAACTTCGTTGACCACCTGCGTCTGTATAATAAATTGAACGTTCGCATGCGCCCAATCGCCTGGCGCGAGCTTTTCCGCTTGCGCAAAGCATGCCGGATCGGAGAGACATTCTCCCGCCGCTTCCGTCCCCGTGCGGTGAACGCCTGCGGCGATCACCACCGGCTGTCCGGCCGTCGTATTAAAAACGCGCGAGACTATCGCGTAATCGGTCGTTGGATTCTGCCACGTTATTGCCCACTGCCGTGACGCAGGACTTTGCCTGTCGCTGATGTAATCGAGGGGACCGTCTTTCGCAAGCGAGAATCGCAGCGTGGAACTCACCTGATTGATCCAGGGGTTATTCGTGCCACCTATCAGGACCGCTGGGCCTTGCTTGAGATCGTCTAGAGTGGCATCTTCCGTGTGGAATAGCCTAAAGTTGCGGCCGCGCCTGGTCAGTGCGCTAGCGACGCTCATCACCGTATACGCATCGACGAAGGAGACTTCGTCTCGTTGAAATCCAATGGGCAACCGCGACAACGCGTCTCCAAAAATAGTGCCCGTCGGGTTCTGCGGCCGCGCCTTCTCGGCATCCCGCACCATGATCGACATGTCTGGAATGCAGAGCAGCACGGTTGCTTTTGAATCGAAAATGGGAGCCCAAAAGCGGTCAAGCGCATTTTGGCGTCTCGCAATCGCTGCCCACAAAACTGAGCCTGCCACAACACACGCGAGCACCACATATAGTAATTCCTGACGTGGAGGGCCGTGCTTCGACGCTACTTCAATCTGGAGCGGCGGCAATTCGGCGGGAGGAGCCGGGCGGGGCCAAACAAACTCCGGTACGTAAGACCCCCGAGGATATTCGATTCTGATTTCATGTTCGTGGCCGCGGACTCGGTAATATTGATCGAGCCGCTTGCGCACCTCAGCTGCTGTCATGCGAACGACAGGGTCCGAGTTCGTATCGTAATCAGGATCGCGCCTGAAGATTTCTATCCCGAGAACGCGCTCCTTAATGTTCTCGGTCTCTCCGGTCAACGTGTGCTCGACCGTATAGCGAAGAAAATCAGGATATCTTTTGCTGTTTCGAAACGCGGCGCTGGCTGTGACCCGTTCTAGTTGCTCGCGGACAGCTAAAGCCTCCGGGTCCGGTAGGGGCGCCGGGGCCAGAACGGAATTATCGGAATCCTTCTTCACCAAAAACCACCCCGTGAACAGGGATTGTAGTAAGGCCCTGCGCATTTCGCAAGTTAAAACAAAATTACCGGCCGCTCACTTGCGCTCGCGGATTGATTTTTGAACTGGCAGAGGTAATGTTACGTTCGGTTTCACAACTCTTTACGTTGACCCAACCTCCCTCCGTATCAGTCGGATAGCGCCTGTACAGGCCATTTACTACCGTAGCCCTGTTGTTATTACGTTTACGCGGATAGTAGAACGCCGTCCATCGGGGCGCCAACCGGGGGAGGCGAAATCGCTCCGTCCGGCCGTGCGATCGGGGATCCTCTCGTCGTGTCTCGAGACGTGTGGGGTGAGAGAGATGGTTCCTGCCAAAACTTCAAATGGGTGGAGGACACTATGTTGACGCAGGAAATGAGTCGGAAGGTCGATATGGCGGCGCCGCAGAAAAGATCAACAAAGGCGCCACAAGGTCCATACGGGATTGCGCTATCCATCGTCACACTCGTTTGTGTGCTGATCCTTAGCACGCCAATTTTCGCTCAGGTGCAGACTGCGGACGTTGTGGGAACCGCCGCGGACACGACCGGTGCGATACTGCCTGGGGCAAAAGTAACAATCACCAACGTCGCGACAAATATCAGCCAAACGACCACAACCAATGCCACTGGCGACTACATCTTTACGCTGCTCCAACCTGGGACGTACTTGGTTAAATTCGAAGATAAAGGGTTTAAGACCTTTACGGCGTCAAACGTCACCTTGGCCGCGGGGGACCGCGCTCGCGTCGATGCCAAAATGGAAGTGGGCGAGGTCTCGCAGACTGTCGAGGTATCCGGAAATGTGGCGCCCGCGTTGCAAACGGACAGCTCGGATCTGGGGACGCTGGTGACATCACAAGCTGTGCAAGACATCCCTCTCAACGGCCGCAACTTCGTGAAACTGGTCCAGCTCTCCGCCGGCGTGACCATTGGCTCTCAGAGCGATACGAGCAGTGGCAATCGGCCCGATGACCGCCGCCTTACCTCCGAATACACCGTCAATGCCCAGAATACAGACGTGAATGAAAACCTGATCGACGGCATGGACAACAATGAGCGGTTCATTGGCACGCTCGGCGTGCGCCCATCCGTCGATGCGATTGAGGAAGTAAATGTTGAAACAAATCTTTACGACGCATCCATCGGCCGAACGGCGGGCGGAGTGGCAAACGTCATCACAAAGTCTGGAACCAACGATTTCCACGGGACTCTGTACGAGTTTTTCCGCAATAAAGTTCTGAACACAAACCCGAACTACGCTTTTCCGGCCGGCTACTGCTCCGCGACCTCGACCACGTGCACTCCGGGGGCGGAACTGCTTACCTCGGTACCCTCGAAGCCCGCGTTCCGCCAGAATCAGTATGGCGGGAGCATTGGCGGGCCGATCAGGAAAGATAAAACGTTCTTCTTCGGCGACTTCGAGGAGTTCAGCCAGGCATACGGCGATCCACTAACGGGCACCGTTCCGACTCTCTGCCAGCGCGGGAGCTTGATGGCAGCCAAGCAAGGCTATAAGGGCGGCACCATCAGCTGCCCCGATGGCACGACTCCCACCGACCCAGGAGATATGTCGGAGCTTCCCAACGTGAGTGCTGCTGGCGGATCGAGCACTCTCGGAGCAGCAAACTCCGGCAATACGATTCCTCTTACATCTGAAACACCGGTGGGTCTTGCTGCCTTTTCGCTCTACCCACTACCCACCAATTCGGCTCTGGCTAGCAATTACAGTTCCGATCCGCTGCGAACTCAGAACGCGAAGACGTTTGATATTCGCATCGACGAGCATATTTCGGATAAGGACAGTTTTTTCGGCCGCTATTCGTTCAACAACGTCAATACAGTCACTCCGACAGTATTGCCAGCGGTCAATGTGGCGAACGTCGATCCGTTCTTCAGCGGCACTGGTGCAGTGATCAACCCCGGAGGAACGGCGGCGGGATTTCCCGGTCCGGCGAGACAGCGGCAACAAGGGCTAACCTTGAATTACGTGCACGTTTATAGGCCTACGCTGTTGTTGAACCTTAAGGCAGGGTATCTGCGCAGTTCGACGCAGTCTTTGCCGCCCAACCAGGGAACCGACGCGAGTAACGCGCTGGGGATTGCTTGTAGTACGAGCGTCGGCAATTGCATCAACTTCACGCCCAGCGTCTTTTCAGGCTTGGCTGATTTTAACTTCAGCAGCCCCAACGGAGGGTATCCCCAACTCACCACGAGCTTGGGCGATGAAGGGTTTATACCCCTGCAGACCTTCGATAACAGCTACATTTATGATGCGATCTTGAACTGGAACAAAGGCAACCACAGTATCAAATTTGGCCTCGGTTTGATTAGACGCCAGCTGACCGAATATCAAAGCAGCAACGGCATCGGAAGTTTTGCCTTTAGCGGTACGTACACGGGTACCCCGCTGGGAGATTTACTGGAAGGATTGAGTCAAACGGGCGCCCGGAACACTTATCTCGTATCTCCAGGTTATCGTTCTTGGGAGCCGAGCGGTTACATTCAAGACGACTGGCGCACAACTCGTTGGCTTACGTTGAATCTTGGTGTTCGGTACGACATCTTTACGCCGTTCACCGAAAAGCGCGGGCGCATCTCCAACTGGAACCCTGCAACCGGGGTCGTCGATGGCCCATCGATTGCGGGCGCGCAAAGCAGTGGACCTACAGCGCTTGTCCCAACGCCGTACCGGGACGTCGCTCCGCGATTTGGCTTCGCAATGACATTGCCTCATGAAACAGTCGTGCGTGGCGGTTTTGGGCTAAGCTATTACCCGCAGGGCTACGGGACCCCGCAGGCCTTGCGCAACCAGCCGTTCAATGTGACGTTCTCCTGCACCAATCAGGTCGTGTCGCAAGCAAGCATCACGTGCCCGGCTTCCCTGGCGAGCAGCGTGGTTGCCGATTACGGCCTACCGGTAACGAGTTCCGGCAGCACCGTTGGTTTCTCAGGAGGTAATCTGCTTGCGAACGGACTACCGATTCCGGCCCTGAATCCGAACAGCGTCTACGCTCCGCCATCGAGTGTTTGCACCTTCACAACAAACGCCGCGTATTCTCCGACTCCCACAACTGGGACTTGTCCATCCGCGACAAATCCTTACAATGCGGGCGTAAGCGACGCTTATTGGCCCAAGTACCTTGACGGAATGGTTGAACAATTCAACGTGACGGTGCAGAAGCTGTTTGGGGCCAATGTGGTTTCGATCGGGTATGTCGGCGAACTTGGCCGCAATCAGATCGTCACCTATAGTGCCAACCACAACTCAAATTACACGCAGGTTGCGGCCACTGGCTCGGATCCGCTTGCGCAGCAATTTCCGTGGCTGGCCAAAGCCAGTGTTAGTGAGAACAACGTGCCGTGGGGCACAACCTCCTACAACTCGCTTCAGGCCACGTTCGTGCGGCGCTTCAGCCACGGCCTGACTGCACAGGTGAATTACACTTGGGCTCACTCGCTGGAGAATTCCGGCGCCGTCTGCACCCCTACGTTTTCGCCTTCGGTGCTGGGATTTGGAAACGGTCCGGCCTACACAAATCCGTGCTACTACGATAACGTCGCGAATCCCAGCGCACCCATCGTGGTCAGTGCCGGAGAGGGCGGCATCTTTGGGGTGGGCAATACGGGTCTGGATGCTCCGGACCGTGTATCGGGCACGGTGAACTACCAAATTCCCGTTGATAAGGCGCTGACTGGCTTTGTCGGGCAGGTCGTGAACGGTTGGAGCGTAAACGATGCGTTCTCGTGGCAAACCGGCGTGCCGTACACCATCAGCACGTCTGTTCCATCGGGCTCACTGGGCGGCGGGCGCCCGGACCAAATCTGTTCGGCTAATAATGCTCCAAAGACGCTGCAGGACTGGGGCATTAATCCCACTTGTTTCCAACAAGCGACTGCAAACACCTACGGGACTGAACATCCGAATCAATTTTTCGGCCCCAGCAATAAAGACATGGATTTCTCTCTCCTGAAGGAGTTCCCGTTGAAATGGGAATCCATGCGTTTGCAGTTCCGCACCGAGGTATTCAACCTCTTTAACACGCCGAACTTCACCTCGCCGAGTGTTACATCTGTGCCTGCATTCGGTTCAAACGGAAAAGGCCTGCTTCAGAGCAACGCCACCGCTTTGCAGTTGGGGGCTATTACTGGGCTCAACACCAGCTACAACTCCCGAGAAATTCAGTTCGCTCTGAAACTGATTTTCTAGGAGCGAGGCACCTGACAGGCACTCGGCTGATTTCGACATAATTCTCGAAATCGGCCGAGTGATTTTTCGCTCGCATTGACTTGGGCGCTCCGCCTATTCTTCGTTGCCGGGAAGCGCTTCGAAACTGGATCCGGGAATCGCTTAGGAAAGGGCCACTAAGATAAATGGATCGTCGAATCGCAATCCTCTCTGCAGCAGCGGTAGGCGTCATGATTTTCACGTTTGCTCGTACCCATACCGCGAGCAGCGCGACAAAGCAGCGCACGGATTGGCCCATCTACGGCGGCGACTCCCTCGATGACCATTATTCCACGCTCAGCCAGATCAATCGGGGGAATGTGAGCAAGCTGCAAGTGGCGTGGACGTACGACACGGGCGAGGCGGGCGGAATGGAGACGAGCCCGATTGTGGTGGGGAAGGTGATGTACACCTACACGCCGACGAAGGCTGTGGTGGCGCTCGACGCGGCAAGCGGAAAGGTTTTGTGGAAATTCGATTCGGGGCTTACGGGCGGGCAAGCGGTTCGCAGCTTGACGTATTGGACGGACGGCAAGGACAGCCGCATTTTTGCGGGCGTTTTGAGTTACGTCTACGCGCTGGATGCGGAAACCGGGCAGCCGGTGAAAAGTTTTGGCGAGGATGGGCGAATCGATCTACGCGAAGGGCTGGGGCGCGAACCTGCGGATCGGCAGTCGGTTTATCTGACGAGCCCGGCGATCATATACAAGGATTTGCTCATTACCGGCGGACGAAATCCGGAAGCGCTGCCGGCACCGCCGGGAGACATTCGGGCGTACGACGTTCGTACCGGGAAGGTGCGCTGGCAATTTCACACGATTCCGCATCCGGGCGAGCCGGGTTACGACACTTGGCCGAAAGATGCGTGGACCTACGAAGGCGCCGCGAATAATTGGGCGGGGATGGCAATCGATCAGAAGCGCGGGATTCTTTTCGTTCCCACGGGATCGGCGGCAACGGATTTTCTGGGAATGAACCGGATCGGCGACGATCTTTATGCGAATTGCGAGTTGGCGCTGGATGCGGCGACGGGGGAGCTGCTGTGGTATTTCCAGGCGGTCCACCACGATCTTTGGGACCGCGATTTTCCGTCGCCGCCGACGCTGATGACGGTGAAGCACGACGGGAAGATGGTGGACGCGATAGCGCAGACGACGAAGCACGGCGTGGTTTATGTGTTCAACCGGGTGACGGGCGAGCCGCTCTTTCCGATCGTGAACAAGAGCTATCCGCCCAGCACGGTGCCGGGGGAAGTTGCGTCGCCGGTGCAGCCGATGCCGACGAAGCCAGCGCCGTTTGCGCGGCAACTGCTGACGGAGGACATGCTGACGAATCGGACGCCGGAAGCGCACGCGTGGGCTTTGGCGCAATTCGAGACGTTTCGGAGCGAAGGGCAGTTCGTGCCGCTGAGCGTGGGGAAAGCAACCGTGGTTTTTCCCGGTTTTGACGGCGGCGCGGAATGGGGTGGGTCGGCGGCGGATCCGCAGGGGATTCTTTACGTCAATGCAAACGATATCGCGTGGACCGGCGCGCTGGCCGACAACGTGGCGGCGAGGACTTCGGCGACGCGCGCGGGTTCGAGCGATCCGAATGATGCGCGGAACATGCCGTACCGCTTCACCGGCTACAAAAGATTTTACGACCCGGATGGCTATCCGGCGGTCGCGCCGCCGTGGGGCACATTGAACGCGATCAATTTGAATACGGGCGAGTATGTGTGGAAGATTCCGCTGGGGGAGTATCCGGCGCTGGCGGCGCAAGGCATGAAGAATACGGGCTCGGAAAATTATGGAGGACCGATCGTCACGGCGGGCGGCCTTGTGTTTATCGCGGCTACGAATTTCGACAAGAAAATCCGCGCGTTCGATAAGGATACGGGGAAGCTGCTGTGGGAGGCGACGCTGCCGTATTCGGGGAATGCGACGCCCGTCACTTATATGGTGAACGGCCGCCAATACGTGGTGATCGCGGCGACAGGAGCGAAGGGCTTTCCTGCGGATGGGACGCGAGGAGTTTATGTGGCGTTTGCGCTGCCGAAGTGAGGCGATGCGAGAGCGTTGCGTCACGACCCTATAGTGAAACAGCAAAGTGCCCTGATGGGCGGCGAGTTTTGGCACCTTAGTCCTTCCTACACAATTTCCGTGAGTTCCCTTTGAGCGAATCGAAACGCCCCGATGCGAAATTGGGGTGTTTCCCGTATTCAAGGTGGGGGTGCGTCATGGTTCACTTTACGCAGTTGGCGCGCGGCACCGGCAGACGAGGCTGCGCGGGTCAACGTGAGTGACGAACGAAAAAGCTTATTGGCGCCAGGCACTCAGTTTGTAAGGCGACGGCTTGGTGCGCAAAGCAGTTCCATCGAGATTTGGGGCAGGCGGGATCTGGGGTAAGTACGGGGATTTGATGTCCTGTTGCGGATAGGGGCAAAGGGGAGCCGATCATGGAAGAACTGCTGTCGAAAGTACGAAGTGCGTTCCAAGGCGCATTCGATATCGATCCACAAACAATCACCATGGACACGGCGCCGACGGACATTCCCGCCTGGGACTCTATGGGCCACGTGACGCTGGCGAGCAATCTGGAGCAAACGTTTGGGCTGAATTTCGATGTAGACGACTTGATGGAAATGGAAAACGTGAAGGAGATTTGCAGGGTGGTGCAGACGAAACTCTGCAGCTTCAAAGGTGCACAAGTCGCGTGAGTACAACTTCGCGGGTCGACTGGTCCAGCGTTTGAGCGGAAATTCCTGCCTCATCGACGCCTCGACGGGAGAAACGATTTCCGGGCGAGACGCTCGTGGTTCGATCGTCGACTTCGCGGGAAAATTTATTTCGTCGGGGATGCAGGCGGGCGACCGGATCGTGATCGGTTGCGCGCTGAAACCGGCCACGGCGTTGGCCTATCTCGGCGCGATGTATGCGGGGCTGACGCCGGTGCTGGCGGATGAGCAGAAGCTGGCGAATTCCGGCGCGAAGCTGATAGAGAAATCGCGTGCGAAGGCGGTCTGGACGCGGAAAGGGATGGATTGCGGCGACGGCGTGCAGAGCTTTTGCGGAGAACGGTGCGAGCACCATGGCGATAAGTTTGAGCCGGCGGCTGTGGCGAAAGACGACGTTGCGGCGCTGATGCCGACGTCAGGATCGACGGGCGAGCCGCGGCTGGTGATGGTGACGCACGAGAATTTGATTGCGAATACGGAAGCGATCATCCGCAGCCAGGATCTGGGCGCGGACGAGCGAGCAATGCTGATCATGCCGGTGAGCTATTGCTTCGGCGCGAGCGTGATGCATACGCACTTGTATCAGGGCGGCGGCGTGGTGTTCGATTCGCGGTTTATGTTTCCGGATAAGGTGCTGCGCGCGGTGGATGCGTATGAATGCACTTCGTTTGCGGGCGTGCCGACGGTTTACAACATTTTGCTGCGGCGGTCGAATGTGAGGGCGCTGCCGCTTGGAGGCTTGCGGCGTTTGCTGCAGGCGGGAGGATCGCTCGCGCCGGAGAGCATTCGCGAAATGCGGGAGATTCTGCCGCGGGCGGAGTTTTTTGCAATGTACGGGCAGACGGAGGCGACGGCAAGGATTGCTTGTCTGGCGGCGGGACGCTTTCCCGAGCGGGTCGGGAGCGTGGGCGCGCCGCTGGATAATTTAAAGGTTCGGATCGCGGGCGAGAACGGGCAAGAAGTGGCGAACGGGTGCACGGGGCAGATTCAGGTGCGAGGGCCGTCGATTTGCGCGGGGTATGCGGACGACACTGATGCGACCACGGCGAAATTTCGCGGCGAGTGGCTTTGTACCGGCGATTTCGGCTGCCTGGATGATGCGGGATTCCTGTGGATCAAAGGGCGCGGCGACGATTTCGTGAAGATGCGCGGGGTACGAGTGAGCATGGGCGAAGTGGAAGCGCGAGTGGCGGACGTTGCGGGAGTCTGCGAGTGCGCGGCAAAGCGCGTGCAGCATCCGGAGGCCGGCGAAGCACTGGCACTTTTTATCGTGGCAGAGGAAGCCGCGGATGGAGTTCTGCAACGAGTGCGGCGCGCGCTGCCTGCGCATTGGACCTGCGCTTCGATTGATTTGGTGCCGGAACTGCCGAAGGCCGGGAACGGCAAGGTCGCGCGTTCGCGATTGGGAGCGCCAGCGTGAGCGCTTTGGCGCAGATCGAGCGGGGCATCGAGCGGCTGCTGGCGGCGCAGCCGTATGGGGTGGCGCCGGAAGATCGGCAGCGCGAATTGCTTTGGCTCTTGAAGGAAGAAATTGAGTATGCGTGCGAGGCGAATGCGGGGTTTCGAAATTACGCGCGCCATTGGCCAATCGATTTCAGGCGTGCGGAGACAATTGCCGATCTGCCGTTTTTGCCAGTGGGAATCTTCAAGCGGAACCCGCCATTGAGCCTTGTTGCGGCGAGCGAAATCAAGCGTACGCTGCACTCGAGTTCGACGAGCGGGCAGGCGCCGAGCGCCGTGGCGCTGGATACGGCGACCTCACGGCGGATGACGAAGGGCGTGATTCGAATTATTCGGGATTATATCGGTCCTGCGCGCAGACCTTATCTGGTGATCGACACGCCGGAGAACCTTGCGTCCGGCGGGGAATTGAGCGCGCGCGGCGCGGCGATCCAGAGCCTGGAATCGTTTGCGACGGCGATCGTCTGCTGTTTGCGCGATGAGAACGGCAAGGTGAGCGTCGATGTGGCAAAACTGCTTGCGTGCGCTGAAGAGTGGAAGAACGCGAGCGTGCTGGTTTACGGATTCACGTACGTGATTTGGACGCAATTCGTGCAGGCGCTGAAGCGTGAAGGCATCAGGCTGAACCTGCCGAACGTTCACGTGCTGCACAGCGGCGGGTGGAAACGCTTGCAGGAGCAGGCGGTGACGAAGGAAGCGTTTTCGAGCGAGGTGGCCGAGGTGTTTCGGTGTGCGCCGGAACGAGTGATCGACTATTACGGAATGGTTGAGAACGTGGGCGTCGTTTATCCGGATTGCGAATCGGGCAACAAACACGTGCCGGCGTTCGGAGAAGTGATCGTGAGGGATCCGTTGACCCTGACGCCTGTGCGAGCGGGGCAGCAGGGGCTGGTGCAGATTTGCAGCGTTTTGCCGACGAGCTTCCCGGGGTTTCTCGTGCTGACCGACGATATCGCGGAGATCGTCGGTTATGACGGGTGCAGATGCGGGCGGCGCGGAACGCATTTTCGGTTCATGCGGCGCGCACCGAAAGCTGAGGCGCGCGGATGCGGGAATTTGCAGACGACGCGTTACCAGGCAGAAATGGAGCCGACAATTCATGGGTGATCCGATCCAGGCGGTTACTTCGGCCGAGCAGATTATGCGCACGGCACAGGCGCTGCGAGAAGCGGCGCGAGAGGCGACGATTACACCTCAAACCGTCCTGGAAGTGCTGGAGCAGTGGTCGGGTGCGCTCGGCAGCGGCGAACTGCGCGAAATTCCCGGCGTAACATTTTTGCGGCTATGGCTACGCCGCGGAACGCTGGAACCGATCCTGACGCGGGAACTAGGATCGGAAGCGCTTGACGGCGGCTGGCGGGAAGAAGGACGCGCTAAGTTGCGTGCATTTCCGGTTGGAGTGGTGGGGCATTGGCCGGCGGGGAACGTCGAAATTCAGCCGATTTTATCGCTCACGTGCGCGCTGCTTGGGGGAAACAGTTGCATCGTGCGCGTGCCGACGGGATTGGTGGACGCGACGCGGACTTTGATGGGGAAGCTTCAGGAAGTGGAGCGCGGCGGAATGCTGACGGAGCGTATATCGATGGTGAGCTTCGATCATTCGCGGAGTGATTTGCACGAGGCGATGGCGCGAGCCGTGGATGGGGCGATGATCTGGGGCGGCGCCGAGGCCGTGAGGTACGTTCGGGCGCTGCCTTTTCCGGATTGGGCGCGGGTGCTTGCGTTTGGGCCGCGTGTTTCCGTCGCGGCGATGGAGGCGGGCGCGTGGGGCGGCCGCGCGGAACGGGCGGCATGGTGCCGGCGAATTGCGCGCGACGTGTGGCAGTTCGAACAGCAAGCATGCTCATCGCCGCAAGCGCTGTTCATCGAGCGCAGCGCGATGAGCGACCCCAAGGAATTCGTGGAAGATTTGGCGCAGACGTTTCGAGAAGAGAATCGTATTCACTCGCGAAGGGAAATCGAGCCCGCGACGACGGCGGCGATTTGCCGCGCGCGGGCGTCGTGGCTTCTGAATGATGTTGCGAATACGGCGCGGTTTCCCGTTTCCCCCGACTGGACAATTCTGCTGGGTGAAGGCTCGGAAATGCCGAAGCCGACGCAAGGGCGAACACTGAGCGTGCTGGTGACGGACGATCTTTTCGAGGTGGTGGGCAGATTCGACGGAGGAGTGCAAACTCTTGGCCTGGCAATGGAGGACGCACAAAAAGAGGAAGCAATCGCGCAGGCCGCGGCACGGCAGGGCGTCGACCGAATCGTGAAGCTTGGGCAGATGCACGTGTTTTGCTCACCGTGGGACGGAACAGATTTGGCGCGGCCGATGATGCGCATGGTTCGCCATGTGCCTTCATGCGAAGCGAAGGCGGAGCTACAAAATGGAAGATGCGCAGCTGTTTCTGGAAGCGCTGGAGCGAAAGGCTAAATTCTTCGCGCCAGCGGCACGAGCGACATACGAGGCGAATCGCGACCTGTGCTCATGGTTGCTGAATCCTCTGGCGCGCTGGGCCGGATCGGCCTACGGAAGCGACGCATTTGACGAAGCGGCGCACGGCTATGCGGAATACTGCGTCGGAGTGGCGAAGGCGAAACGGGTTTACGAGCGCGCTGGGAAGTATACGCCGGAAGAAATGCCGGAGATTATGTCGCGCGTTTACGAAGAAGAAGGCTACATGGTGCCGTACATGTGGGCCGCGATTCTGATTTATCCCTTCTGGCCCTCGATGGTGAACCACATCGCGATGTATCGCGATGACTTCGTGAGGCGCCTGCCGCCGGACGCGAGCGTGCTGGAGCTGGCTACAGGCCACGGTGTGCTCAGTTTGCTTGCGGCGGAAGAACGGCCGGATATTCGAGTGAAGGGCGTGGACATCAGCCCGCCTGCGATCGCCGTGGCGGAACGGCTGCTCGCAGCCTCAGGGCACGGCGATCGCGTGTGTTTTGCGGTGAACGATGCACTGAAAACGAGCGCTCCGGTCAATGGAGACAGATGCGACGGGGTGCTCTCCGCGATGCTGGCGGAGCACTTGATCGATCCGAAACCACTATTCAAGACGATGTCGCAGTGGGTGGCGAAGGACGGGATCGTTTTCTTCAGCACCGCGCTGGAATCGCCACAGCGCGATCATGTATTCGAGTACAACTGGGAAAGCGAGCCATTGCGGATGGCCGAAACCGAGCGTCTGCGGGTGACGCGGCTTGTCTCCGATGCGAGCGCAACACGGAACGGCTTTCGATTCGTGCCGCGGGCGACGGCGATGATCCTGCGTCCGCACTGAGAGTTGAGTATGCAAACCGTCGCGCCAAAAAACGGCGATTCGGAAACGACGAAGGCGGTGATGACGTTCGAGGAGGTGCGGGCTTCGCTGAAGCAGCGGTTCCCCATGATCATGGTGGACCGCGTGGTTTCCATCGAGCCCGGAAAGAGCATTCGGACGGTCAAGAATGTGACGGGAAACGAGATTCAGTTTCTGGGGCATTTTCCGGAACTTGCCGTAATGCCCGGAACTTTGATCGTTGAGGCAATCGGGCAATCGGCTTCCATTCTGTTTTCGAAAACGGTGGGAACGGGAATGGGGCCGGGCGAGTTTCTCGTGCTGGGATCGATTAACGATATGAGGTTCCTGGCGCCGGTGGTCCCGGGCGACCGGATGGAAATGCAGATACAGGTGCTGAAGTTCATAAGGGATTTTGCCGTGATCGAAGGAGTGGCGGAAGTGGACGGCACAATCGTAGCGAAAGGGAAATTGGGGTTCGCGCGCCGCAGGCTGGGCACGCCGCAAGTTGAATGAGTTCGTTTGGCCGGGTGCGATATGAAAGCAGTACTTCGTCCAACTACGGAAAATGATGCTCCCGAGGTTGTTTCCTTCCTGACTCCGCTGCTGCAGCGGGAATCGCTGCGGCCGGACCTGCTTCGCTGGAAGCTGTGGGCGCCGCGCGACGATTACGCGGAGCCGCGCAGCTATGTACTCGAGCGAAACGGCAGAATTATCGCGCATGCGGGAATTTGGCCGACGACCGTGCGAACGGTGGCGGGAACGGTGCGCGGTTGCCATTTGTTTGATTGGGCGGCGGACGCGCGCGCCCTGGGCGCGGGTGTGGCGATCGTGCAGCGAATCTGCGAAATGTTTGACTTCATCTACGCAATCGGCGGAGCGCAGATCACGCAGAAAATTATTCCGGCGATCGGTTTCAAACAGGCGGGCGACGCGTGGTCGGGAGCGCGCCCGCTTCGTCCGCTGCGGCAGGCGCTGTCACATCAATATAAGGACTGGCGGATGCCCGCACGGTTGGTACGGAATGCGATGTGGTCTGTGATTCCAACGGGCATGCGTCCGGAAGGGTGGGAGATACAAGAGGGGTTGGATGGAGGCGATGGCCGGTCGTTGTCTCTCGATAATCTTCGATCGAGCGGTTTTTTGAAATACCTGCAGAGCTGCCCGACGGCGCAGATCCGAGTGTTTGAGATACGAAAAGACGATCACAATGCGGGACGGTTTGCACTGAGCCTGCTGCACAACCAAGTGAGAATCGCGGGCTTGTGGCTGAATAATCCATCGCCGGAGAATTTGTGCGTGGGCTATGCGCTGGCCCAGCAAGTGGCGCGGACGATGAGCGACGCATTTGAAATTACCTCAACAGGTTCGACGCCGGAAAGCGAGCGCGCCGCGGTAGCGGCAGGTTTCCGAATCCGCAAGCACACGCCGATTTACCTGCTCTCATTCAAGACGGGCCCGCTGCCTGCGGCGTTTGATTTTCAGATGGCGGATACGGATGCCGTGTTTCAATCGGCGGGCGAGCCTTGCTACTGGACGTGAAGTACTTTGTCTGCGGTGAAGGGTGGCGGCGTTTCTCGAGCAGGAGCGGATTTCACAATTTCCGAGATTGCTTTTCGAACGACCGTGATAAGACGCTCCTGATCGGCGAGGGAGCTGAATGTATGGTCGGAGCGCGGGACGACGACAAGCTTCATCTTATTTTGTGAGCAAAACTCGGCCATCTCTGGGCCGCCTGCGTCGCGCAATTCGTCGAGAGAAGAATCGCCTTCGGAACAGACGAATACCGGCTTGACGCCGCGGGCGATCACGCGCCGCAGCTCATCTCTGAAAGTTGCCCATTGTGGAGGCTCGGCGCTGGTGTTTTGCGACGCGATGCGGCGGCGCAACGCCGAAGCGAGCGCGGCGGAAAGCTTCCGGTAGTCCGCCTGCCCGGTGAAGAGTCTGACCCAGCTGTGAGAATTGCGGACGGCGAGCTTCAGGTAATAGCGCTCGTCCCTGCGCGCACTCGAGGCGGCGCCCGCGTCGCGCTCGTGGTCAGGCGTGACCTGGAAGTTGATAAGAATGCAGCCAGCGACGCGCGGATCGCACGCGGCAGTCGCGAACGAAACACGCGCGCCCGAGCATCCCCCCAACAGAATGAAAGCATCTGTTGCGCATTTGCCCTGCACGAACGTGAGGGCACTCTGCGTTTCATCGATGGAGCTTTTTTCAAACGGAAGATTATCTTTCCGCGGCTTGCTATCGCCGATGCCCGAAAAATCGAACCGAAATGACGTGAATCCGAGGAGCGCCAGCTCGCGAGCAATTTTCACGTAAAGGCGGCCCGGGCCAACGCGATGGAGAATGCCAGCATTGAGCAGGAGGACTCCGATTTCCTCGGGGCGTGAGTTCCCGGCAACAGGCTGCGTCAGGATTCCCACGAGCGACTTTGCCGGGCCGAAGACGGCGGGTTCTTCTCTCATGTGCAAGTCCGATCCAGCCATGCAGAGACAGGCTGCAACACGTTCATGGGCACTTGCAATCCACCATTGACGGTAGGGATCCAGATGGGTGACGCTTTGACTCGCTCCAGAGCAACCGAAGAGCCTGAACGTTCGAGAACCTCTTTCAATCCGACGCAATGGGAGCTTTCTTCGGTGTCAACGATCAATATATTGGCGGCGGGCCGATTGCGGACCGAGAGCAAGTCGATGTGGGCGATTTCCTCATAGAGTTCGCGAGACAGCGGGAAGCCGATGATGTCTTTGGGCCAATCGGGGCGCCGCTGCTTCCCGGGCCTCGGGCGAAAGCGAAGAAGCTGCTCGTTCAGCGCGGTTATCGATTCGAGATATGCGGATCCCTTTACGACCGGATCCCACAAAACGAGCGCGGAGACCGGGCTGTGTTGCGCACCAAGAAGCGCGATGGAAGCGCCGAGGCGCAAGCCAACCAAGCAAATGTTTGTGACCTGCGAGCGGCGGCTGATTTCAGAAATCGCCTCGGCGAGATTTGCGATCCATTCAACCGTGCGACCTTCGGCATCGTCTCCCGATGAATCGCCGCAGCCGAAATAATCGAAACGCAGGACGGGAAAACCGATTGCAGCGAGGCGCAGAGCCAGTTGGCGCAAAGCGCGGTGCGAATTGACATACTCGTGGCCAATGGGCTGGCAAATGACGACTCCGCTCGACCGGCTGCGCTCCGCGCGCGGACCATTGAAACAGCCGAAGAGAGGCTTTTCGGCGGGCCCAAAGTAGGAGGCGACCAATTCGCTGGATGACATCGTCAGGCTCCTGGGCGTTCTTTGCAGAGCGCCGCGAGCTGGCCGAGGGTCTGGAAGGCTGCTTCGCTGGGCTTGATGCGCACGCCGGTTGTCTGCTGCAACCGTGCGAGCACGCGGATTGCCGAGAGCGAGTTGCCGCCGAGATCGAAGAAATTATCGTAGATGCTGATTCGGTCGATCTTCAGAGCTTCCTGCCAGAGCTGCGCCAGCAATTTCTCCGTTTCGTTCGAAGGCTCCGCGAATTCTTCCTCTTCCTCACGGTCGTGGTTCGGCGCTGGAAGCGAGTTGCGATCGAGCTTGCCGTTGGGGGTGAGAGGGAAGCGATCGATGCCGACGAGTTCGGGAACCATATAGGGCGGTAACTTCTGCCTGAGAGAATCGTGAACCGATCGAAGCGAGGCGCGGTGGTCCGCGAGGATGATATATCCGACCAAAGCGGGATTCGCGGGGATATCTTCCCGAACGGTCACGACCGCGTCGCGGACGCTTACGTCTGCGCGTAGTGCGTTTTCTATTTCGTCCAGCTCGATTCGGTAGCCGCGTATCTTCACCTGGCGATCGGCGCGGCCGAGGCATTCGATTGCGCCATCCGCGTGGAATCGAGCGAGGTCGCCCGTCTTATAAAGGCGCGAGCCGGGCGCGAAAGGATTTGGCAAAAAGCGCGCGCTCGTTAATTCGGTGCGGTTCAAGTAACCGCGCGCGAGCCCATCGCCCGCAATGTAAAGTTCGCCGACGGCGCCGATGGGAAGTTCGCGCAGATTGGCGTCCAGAATGTAGGCTTGTGTATTTGCAATCGGGCGTCCTATGAGAACCGGCGTCGTGCCGGCAGTGACGCGACACCCAGTCGACCAGACAGTGGTTTCCGTGGGGCCGTACATATTCCAAACAGAAGCGGCGCGCGGGAGCAGCTGATCGGCGAGAGAGCGCGGGAGGGCTTCGCCTGTACAAACGATTGTGAGATCTTTTTTCCCCTGCCAGCCGGAGTCGATGAGCATATGCCAAGTGACCGGCGTAGCCTGCAATGTGGTGACGTTACGTTCCTCGATGCACTTTGCGATGGCGTCCGGGTCAACGGCCGTATTTCTGTTTGCGATGACGATTTGTGCTCCGACGGTGAGCGGAATGAAGAGTTCGGCGGCGGCGATGTCAAAGGAGATCGTGGTGAGCGCCAGCACCGTGTCACTGTTGCTGATTCCGGGCTCGCGCTGAACAGATGCGGCGAGATTCACGAATGCGCGGTGGCAAATCTGCACGCCCTTTGGCTTGCCTGTCGAGCCGGAGGTGTAAATCACATACAAAAGATTTTCCGGGCCGGCCACAGGCGCCGGATTCTCCTTGCTGTGCCGAGAGATAACAGGCGAATCGCGATCGAGACACACGAGCTGAACTGGCAGGTTGGAAAAGTGCTCCTGGAAGGATTGCTCCGTGACGATCACTCGCACAGCCGAATCCTCAACCATAAAGGCCAGGCGATCTTTTGGATAGTTTGGATCGAGCGGCAGATATGCGGCGCCGGCTTTCAGAACGCCCAGAAGCGCGACGACCATTCCGACGGAGCGATCCATGCAGACGCCGACGAGTGCGTCCGCACCCACGCCCAGATTTCGCAGATGGTGGGCGAGCTGGTTTGCGCGCGCGTTGAGATCGCGATAGCGAATTTCCGCGCCTTCGAAGATCAGCGCGACGCTGCCGGGAGTGCGTTCGGCTTGCGCTTCAATCAGTTGGTGCACAGATGATTCGCGAGCGTAATCGAGGTGAGTGCGATTCCAGTGCGAGAGCTTCGCCGTCTCCGCAGACGTGAGAAGCGGAAGATCGGAGAGCCTGCTTTCAGGATTTGCGAGGGCGGCGGCCAGGAGGATTTGCCAGTGTTCGACCATGCGCGTAATCGTCGAATGGTCGAATAAGCCCGAGTTGTAAGTGATAGGGCCTGAGATCGAGTCGGGACGCTCGTCGAGAACCGCGACGATGTCCATCTTTGCGCCACCGTTCGAGACTTCCTCGGTGACGAGTTCCCATCCCGGGGGAACCGGGGGCAGCAGCGGCTGTTGAGAAAGTGCGATTTGGAAGATGGGATTTCGTCCCCGCTCTGGGCGCAACTGCAGGTCTTCGACGATTTTCTGGAAGGGGACGTCCTGGTTCGCGAGAGCGTCAAGCACGGTGCGTTTGGCGCTGGCGGCAAGCTCGCGAAAAGTCGGATTGCCGGAAAGGTTGAAGCGCAGCGCGAACGGATTAACGAAGTAACCTGCGAGAGACTCGAGCTCAGGCTGTTTTCTTCCCGCGGAAAATCCGCCGATCAGGATATCGTGCTGGCCGGTGTAGCGGCTGAGCAGAGCGGCGAACGAGGCGACAAACGTCATGTAAGACGAGACGGATTCAGCCCGGCAAAACTCTCTGAGAGGCGCAAGCACGTCTGCGCTAAATGCGAATCGCTGTGTCTCTCCGCGATGGTTTGCGGCTGCGCCTTTCTCTCGATCGTAGGGCCAGCGAAGCACAGGGAGTTCGCCGGAAAGCTTGCTGCGCCAAAACGTGAGCTGATCGGCCCAGGCGCCATTGCTGGTTCTTTGCCTTTGCCACGACGAGAAATCGCCGTACTGCAGCGGCAGAGGAGCAAGGGGAGAAGCTTGGCCGGAGGAGAACGCGGCATAGAGAGCGGACAACTCCGGGACGAGAATGCGATATGCGGTGAACGCGTCGAATACGATCTGGTGAAACGTCATGTAGACGCGGAAATCCGATTCGTCCAGTTGCACGACAGTGGCGCGCAAGAGCGGAGCCGTTTCGAGGTCAAAAGGGCGCCGGGCGTGTTCGGCAGCGAGGCGAAGCGGCGCGGTTTCGCGCCCGAGAAAGGAGAGATGGCGCAAGTCCACGCGCTCAATGGGGAAGCGACCCGGCGCGGGTTGGACAATCTGAGTGGGAGTTCCTTCGACCAAGGGAAAGGAGGTTCGCCAAATCTCGTGGCGGCAAACGAGCGCAGCCATGCAGCGTTCGAGAAGCGCGACGTCCAGCGGAAACGAGCAACGGATCGTGATCGCTTCGTTGTAAATCGGAACTTCGCCCACCAGTTGCGCGTGAACCCAAACCTGCTGCTGAGGAAAAGAAAGGGGAACCGTTGCGCCGAGGGGCCGGGCCGGAATCGGCACTCGCGTATTCAGTTTTGTGTTGATCCGCGCCTTCAGCAGGTTTTCAAGTAATTGTCGTTTCGTTTCCGACAGATGTGTCTTTTCCCCGAGCAATGGAGTCTTTCCTGTGGCGTTAACCGGGCGCTAATTGGGAGATGCGTTCTTGAGGGTGCGCGGCGGCGAGTGCCAGCAAAGCCTGAAAATCGTGGATCATTCGCTGCATCTCCTGGAATTCAAAAATATCGGGATTGTATTGCACGCGCGCGTGCAATCCTTCCGGGCGATCGATGAATGCGACGTAGAGATCGAGCGCGGAGCCACCGCTTTCAGCGTCCATCGACGTGACGCTCCATGCACCGCCGGAATCCGGCATGCAGGGCTGCAAAGAAAGCGCGAAGTCGAAATACGGGTTGCGGCCGTGGTCCGGTCCCGGATTTAAAGCGTTCACGATATATTCGAACGGCACAGCGTCGTTGGAAATTGCTTCGGAGATGGTCATCTGCACGCGGCGCAGAAGCTCGCAAAACGATGGATCGTCGCTCAAATCCACGCGGATCGCGACGGGATTCAAAAAGTATCCGAGCAGACCCTGTACTTCGGAGCGCTTTCGGCCAGAGGGAGACAGCGTACCGATCACGAGATCGTCGTGGCCCGAATAGCAGCGAAGGAGCGTGAAGTACGTTGTCATTAAAACGGCAAACATCGTAACGCCATTGGATCGGCCGAGCGCGCTTGCGGAGTCCGCGACGCCGCGCGCAAGCGTAAATTCGCGAATGTAACCGCGGAATGCTCTTTCGGCGGCCCTGGACTTCCGGGCGGGCCAACTCCTAATTGGGATAGCATCCGCCAACTTCGCGCGCCAATAGGCAATTTGCTTGAGCTTCTCTGGCGCGCTCAGGTATTCGCGCTGCCAAAAAGCAAAATCAGCGAACTGGAGCGGCAACTCCGGAAGCGGGCAGGGAAATCCGGCAGCGAACGCCTGATAGATCGCAAAGAGTTCCTTTGGGAAAATCTGGTAGACGGAGACGCCGTCAACGACGCTTTGATGCGCGGTCATCACGAGCCAATATTCGGAATCGCTCATGGCAACAAGCGTGGCACGCACCAAGGGGTCCTTACGTAGGTCGAACGGGCGAGCGGTCTGTGCGAGGCTAAGTTTACGGACACCCGCTTTCCGCTGCCACTCAGGACTGCGGCGCAAGTCGACGAAGGGCAGTTCGAAGCGATCAGGTACGGGATTGACGATCTGCACGAGTTCGCCGGAGACCGTGTCGTAATTCGTACGCCAGATTTCGTGACGGCGAACGATCTCCACCATGCTCCATTGAAGCATTCGAGGGTCCATCGGGCGCGTGAACTTCAAAGTAATGGATTCATTGTAGAGCGGAATTTCGGGCGCGTTTCGCTCGCGAATCAGGATTTGCTCTTGAGACAAGGCCAGGGGCGCAGGCTGAGTGGATTGCCGCCTGGGAATCGCGCCGGCTTCCACAGGCTTTGCGATCTTTTGCCGTATGAATGACTCGAGCAGTTTGCGTTTGGCTGCCGATAGCGATGCGATGGATGACATTTTTCGTGCTCTATTCAGTTGCGAACGACCGCATGCGTAAAGACGAAGTCGGCGTGATGTTGGCAGCCAATCGTGAGGCAATAGCCCGGCGGAAAATCGGCTGCAAGCTCCTCACGGAGCGTTCCGATGAAAATGCAGCGTTCCGGGAGCCATAAAAGTTCGATAGCATGAAAAGCAAAAAACTTGTGGCAGATGGGGAAAAGAGCCTTGTAAGCCGCTTCCTTTGCGGAAAACACCGCGGCAAGCTCTTGCTTGGGGCTGCGCGTGCCGAACATCAGTGTGCGCTCGGCTTCGGTACAGACCAAATCGATCATCTCATCGACGAGAATGGCGGAAGAGTCTTCCAGATCGATGCCGATTGAGTGGACCGAATCAGCTTTTGCCGCGGCGGCTATCGCCCATTTGCCGCAATGAGTGATGGAGCCCACGAAACCGGTGGGCCACGCTGGCTCGCGCCCTACTTTCTGAAGTAGGGGCGAAAACGTCTTATAACCGGAGTTCTGCAGCGCAAGGCGTGCGGCGCACCGGCCTAGCGAGAATTCATTGCGGCGCTTCGAAACTACATTACCGCGCAGCAGAGCGAGCTCGTCAGGATGGCAGAGAGACGGCTCGAACTGCGTTTCGTAAAGCGCCACTACCGAAACGCCATCGCCAACGGGCGCAAACGCCAACGGCGAAATGGGGGTCGCGCGAGATTTCGACGGATCATTCGGAGCTGGTTCCGTTGCGGGGCTGGGTAGTCCGATTGTCAAATGTGGTTGCCTCCTAGCTGCGGATTTCGGGCCTGCCGCAGCGAACGGCGCACAAATTCAAAATGTGACACGCAGTGCCGTCAAGCCGCGCAGGCCGAGATTGGTCCTCCAGATCAACGGCTCAGGCGCAAGCTGCAGATTCGGCATGCGGCTCAGCAGCATCTCAAATGCCGCCTGACCCTCAATACGCGCCAGCGCAGCCCCGAAGCAAAAATGAGCGGCCCAGCCGAAGGAAAGATGGCGATTATCGGCGCGCGAGATGTCGAATTTATCCGGCTCGGGAAAGCGCTCGGGGTCGCGGTTGCCTGCCGCCATGACCGCGACCGCGGCTTGGCCCTTGCGAATTCGCTTGCCACCGAGTTCGACGTCGCGTGGCGCGATGCGAGCTGTCTGCTGGCTCGGCGGTTCATAGCGAAGCATTTCTTCCACCGCTGACGGGACAAACGATAGATCCGATTTCAGGCTTTCGAATTGCGGTCGATTGCGCAGCAACGTCAGGACTCCATTGCCGATGAGATTCGTGGTCGTTTCCTGGCCGCCGACCATGGTTACGATGGTGTTCGCGATGACTTCTTCTTCCGTGAAACGGTTGCCATCAATCTCAGCATTGAGGAATGACTGAATCAGTCCCTCTCGCGGATATCTCCTGATTTCATGAATCGCGTTCTGGAAATAGGCTGTCATTCCGTCAACGGCGCAGCGCACCTTGGCCGTGCGCTCAGGATTGTGCTGGAAATTGCCGAGCATCTCCGCAAAATCCTGCGACCATACTTTGAGCTGAGGGGCGTCTTCGATCGGAACGCCAAGCATTTCCGCAGTGACGGTGTACGGAAGCGGCCCCGCAAGATCGCCGATCACGTCCATCGTGCCTTTCGCTTGCACGCGATCGAGCAATCCGCTGACGATCCCGCGAATGTGCTGGCGCAGTACAGCGACGCGCTGGGGAGTAAAGGCAAAGGATGCGAGGCTACGAATCCGTGTGTGCGCGGGCGGATCGAGGAAAAGCATCTGCTTAACCATGACGCTTGCGATGGGCGAAAGCTCTTCCAGGCCCATCTGGGCGAGGCGCTCGGGCGTAGGCGTCCGCTCGGCTGAAAATTCGAGCAGTACCTTGACCACATCCGCATAACGCGTGACGACCCATGCGTGCAGGTATGGATCCCAGTGGACAGGATCCTCTTCACGAAGCCGGCGGAACAGCGGATACGGATTGGCGAGAATTTCCGGGTCGAGCAGATGGTAGAGGCTCAAGACGGGCGAACGCTTTCCCGCGGTAATCACGCCGGCGCTCATGCTTCAAGCCCACCTTGTTTGATTGGCGGCCGCTCGTGCTGCGCCGTTTCGAGAATCTTCCGGGCTTCCTCATCCGAAAGCTCTTCAAACTGCGCCAGCAGCAGACTTTCGATTTCCGATGAGAGCTGCGCGACAGTGGAAGCTTCGAACACTGTGCGCAGTGAAAGCTCGACTCCAAATGCGTCACGGACTCTTCCGATCAGCTGCGTGCCCAGCAGCGAATGGCCGCCCAGCATAAAGAAGTTGTCTTCCACGCTCACGCGATCGAGCACGAGCAGCCCGGCGAGAATGTCCGCGAGACACTCCTCAACGGGATTTCGCGGCGCGACAAAGATCGCGTCCGTCAGCAGATTCGTGGAATCGGGGTGTGGCAGAGCGGCGCGATCGACCTTACCATTCGGCAACGTCGGCAGGTGATCGATGCGAACAAATTCAGCGGGGACCATGTAAACCGGGAGCCGTTCCTGCAAAAACGACCGCAGTTCGGCGCTCGTAAGAGTGCCGTGCGATTTGGGGACGACGTACGCAACCAGTTTTTTGCCGCCAGACGCGTCCTGGCGCCCGACAACAAAGCTTGACTCGATTGCGGCGTGCTTCGTGAGCGCATGCGTGATTTCGTTTGGCTCGATGCGGTAGCCGGCGATTTTCACTTGTTCATCCGTTCGGCCAATGAAGTGAAGCTGCCCATCGGGCAAAACCCGGACCATATCCCCGGTCCTGTAGAGGCGATCGTGACCGCCCATGGCTAGCGTGTTTGGGATGAAGCGCTCCGCCGTCAGGTCGGGGCGATTACGATAGCCGCGCGCGACGCCAGCGCCGCCGATGAAGAGTTCGCCGGGATCGCCCACCGCGACGCGCCGAAGCTTTTCATCGAGCACATGCACCTGCACGTTGGGTATCGGAGAACCGATTGCGGGCGGTTCGGCGGCGTTCGTTGCACTGGGCACGATGCCCGAGGTTGTGACGACCGTGCACTCAGTTGGCCCGTAATTATTGACGAGCTGAAAGGGCAAGCGTGACGGCGGGTAGCGATGAAGCGTGTCCGCGCCAGTCAGCATTAAACGAAGCGCCGCCGTTTGCGGCCAATCGAGCGTGACAAGAGATTCCGCGAGCATCGTCGGTACAAACCCAATTGTGATCGCGTTTCTCACGAACCAGTCGCGGAGCTTGTCAGGCAGCGTACGAACGTCCTCGGGAACAAAATGGACGCTCGCGCCCGCAGTGAGATAAGGCCAGATCTCCCAGACCGCCGCGTCAAAGCTCAGGCTGGCGAGCTGAGTCGCACGGTCGGACGAAGTGACGCGAAACGCTTCTTGGTGCCATTGGATCAGGTTCAGGAGATTGCGATGAGCTATCTCAACGCCTTTCGGCCTGCCAGTCGAGCCTGATGTGTAAATCACATAAGCAAGTTCGTCGGCCTGCCTTATACAGTCGTCCGACAACGCCCGCGGCATGGCATTCAGCGCGTGCGATTCGCAGTCGAGAAACATCACGTAGCGGTTTTCCTCGAACTCGTCTTTCGAGAATTTCTTTTCGGTGAGCAGGATGGGGACGCCGGCGTCGTTCAAAAGAGCGAGCATCCTGGCCGAAGGAAGATCCGGATCCAAAGGCAGGTATGCTCCGCCCGCTTTCCAGACGGCGAGCGCGGCGACAACGAAGTTGAGAGAGTGTCCCGTGCAGATAGCCACCACCGTCTCCGATTGCACGCCGCTGGCGCGAAGCCAATGCGCCAGTTGATTCGACCTGGTCTCCAGTTCGCCATACGTGAGCCGGGAGTCGCCCCTGGCGATTGCGAGTTGGGACGGAGTCCTCAGAGCCTGCGAAGAAAACCAGCATGAAACGTTGTGGTAGCAATCTGATAGAGGCGAATCCAGCGCTTCGCAAAATCCAATTCCAGGTACGCGGGTTTTCTGCGGGCACACCTTACCACTACCGGCGGACGACATAGATGTCTATCTCCTGCAACTCCTGAGGTTTGTAGACGGTTAGGCCGGAGAAACCACCGGTCCGCTGCGGTTTCCCAAGAAACCTCGATCCCATCGACCAAGAGTACTCGGCACTCTGGTTGATCCCATAGGGACACGTCCCTTCTGAACCGGAACCAGATTATGAGGGAGGAACAGGGGTGACAACCGGGTAAACTCCTCAATCTGGCTTAGGAAAATCGCCCAGGTGATCGGGGAGTCGCCCGTTGGCGCGGCTGCGCCTTAATCTTCGAAGCTTCGCGCACCGCCGTTCATGCGGTTCTTCACGACGTTGGTCCAGACGAACTTCATCACGCGCGCGTCGCTATTGCAGAATGCGAGATTGTGGTTGAGCGTCGAGAAGCCGGTCTGTGCTGCCGATTCGCCGTGGTATGATCCGCGCTCGTTCGAATCGGGAACTGCGCCGGACGAAGGCGCAGCTCTCCATCCGCGCAGCTCTCATCAAGTATACTGGGTTGATTGAACTGGCGGCGTTCGCGTCCCAGTCGCTTCGAGGCTGTCCAACCGGAGCCCGGATGAAAAAGGTTTTATCGGTCGCAAAGCTCGGAGTTTCGTTCGGCGAGCGAATCGTGATTCGTGACCTGAGTTTCAACGTCAACGAAGGCGACTGCGTCGCGGTGATCGGGCCAAACGGCGCCGGCAAAACGGCCTTGCTGCGCGCTTTGATGGGTCTTGTTCCTTACCAAGGCACTATTCAGTGGGCTTCAGGTGCGCGCCTCGGATATGTCCCGCAACAGATTGCCGCCGATAGACAGTTGCCTCTCAGCGCGATGGATTTGCTCGCCGCCAAAATGGGGCGGCTGAAGCTGGAACGCAACGATTTCGAGGGCGTCGCCAGCGAGGTGGGCCTGACGCAGGACATCTTGAACACGAGCGTAGGAACTCTTTCCGGCGGCCAATTTCAAAAGGTCCTGGTAGCGTTTGCCCTGCTCGGCAAACCCAACGCGCTGCTCTTCGATGAACCGACAGCCAGCCTGGACGAGTTGGCCGAAGAGCATATCTACGAACTTCTGCAAAAGTTGCAAAAAGAGAAGGGGATGACGACCTTGCTAGTCTCGCACGATCTCAGCGTGGTTTATCGCAACGCGAACGTGGTGCTCTGCCTGGGTAGCCGACGGCCGTGCATGGGAACTCCGCGCGAGGTTTTGACACCGGAGACGCTCGCGGAAATTTACGGCGCGCCGGCCCACTATTACCAGCACGCCCATGGGCACGCAGGGGGCGAAAGCTTTCGCCGGGAACAGCCATGATGTTGCGAGACCAAGGTCTCACGCTGCTGCTCGCGATGTTTTTTTCGATCGCGGCGGGCTTGGTCGGATGCATCGCGTTGATGCGGAGAATGCTGCTGGCCGGAGACGTGATGTCGCATCTCGCCTTGCCCGGTCTGGGTATTGCCTTCCTTTATAAGATAAATCCCCTTATCGGGGGAGCGGCGACGCTGTTTTTCGGAACGCTCCTGGTGTGGCAGTTGCAGCGAAAGAGCGGACTTGCGCCCGAAGCCGCGATCGGCGTGATCTTCGCAGGCGCGCTGGCCATCGGCGCGGCAGTCACGCCCAACGAGGATCTGGCGGAGTCCCTCTTCGGGGAATTGCCAAAGATTTCGTTCGGTGAATTCTTGATCGCGGCCGCGGGGGTTTTGCTCGTGATCTTCTCGGTCTATCTTTTGCGGGACGAACTAACGCTGAGCATCTTTTCTCCCGATCTCGCCGCCGCCACCGGGGTAAACGTATCGCGTCTCGACTTGTACTACTTGCTGCTTTTCAGCGTAACGATCCTCGTCGGACTGCGATTTATGGGCGCGCTGCTGGCTAGCGCGCTGATCATCGTCCCTGCGGCGACGGCGCGCCAATTGACGGACAAACTCTCGCATTTTCTATTGATTGCATCGGCGCTCAGTCTTTTTGCGGTGACTTCGGGATTTCTGGCAAGCGTCGTCGTATTCAAGTTCTCGACGGCGGGCCCGACGATCACGATTTTTTCAGCCGCCCTTTTCGGTCTCGCCCTGCTGGTGAAGCGCCGGACGAAACTACGCCTGTGAGGGTTCGGGCAATCACCGGAAATTTGCAATTTCGAGCGCCAGAGCGCAAAATAAGTTTGTCTCCAGGAGCCAGCCAACATGGCCGTAGAACTCGCACGAGGGGTCACGCTCGAGAAGCCCCAGGATGTCCAGAACTTCTTGAAGGACGAGGGCATTCTCTTCGCCCAGCTCGATAAAGTGGTCAATTGGGCGCGCCGCAGTTCGATTTGGCCCATGACTTTCGGGCTTGCCTGCTGCGCGATCGAGATGATGTCGATGGCCGCGTCCCGCTACGACATCGCACGCTTCGGCGCCGAGACTTTTCGGGGATCGCCGCGCCAGGCCGACCTGATGATCATCGCGGGCCGCGTTTCGCAAAAAATGGCGCCGGTGATCCAGCAGCTTTACGCGCAAATGCCTGAACCTAAATGGGTTATCTCGATGGGCGCCTGCGCAACGTCGGGCGGCGTCTTCAACAATTATGCGATCGTGCAGGGCGTTAACCAAGCGATCCCGGTGGATGTATATGTCCCCGGCTGCCCGCCGCGGCCCGAAGCGCTGGTCTACGCGATCATGCAGCTTCAAAAGAAGATCGACAATACTCGGGGCAGCTTCCTGCGCTCCCTCAACTTCTCAAAAAGCTAGCCCCGCAATTCAACCAGCCCCTACTGCTGGCTGGCAGCGGAGCTTTGCATTCCCCGCGAACCTGGCGCTGGCGCGCCGCCCGAACCCTGCTGGGTCATTTCAATATCCAGCGTGATCGAAACGTCATCCCCTACGATCCCGGGATCAGCCGTAATACCAAAATCGCGCCGGTCGATCGTCGCAGTTGCCTCCGCGCCGCGCCTCATGAGGCCGTTCTGATTGATCGTGGGCGTGGGGCCAGTTACGTCAAACACGACTTCTTTCGTTACGCCGTGGAGCGTCAAGTTGCCCGCCATCTTTTCCGTTCCCTGGCCGGTGGACCATATTTTGGTCGATTGGAAGGTCATGGTCGGGAACTGGGCCACGTCGAAGAACTTCTCGCTTTTCAAGTCGTTATCACGCATCGTCACTCGCGTATCCACCGAGCTCATATCGACCGAGGCTGTTACGCTCGATTTCGAGATGTCGCTGTCGTCGAGGTTCACGGTGCCGCTGATCTTGGTGAAGTCACCCTCCACGTTGGAGATGCCGAGGTGCCGCACGGTGAACTGGACGGCTGAATTGTTAGGGTCGACTTTCCATGCGTTGTCCGCCATGGCCGGCCCAGCCAGAAAGATCACTGCGACACCCGCCGCGAGCCACCGATTCATGCATCCCTCCCGGTTTCGAGTTGAGATTTTTATTTTAGCCTTAAAGCGCGTCGCAAGTTAGACGTATGGTGGCGCGATTCCGATACCTCCCTTCCTGACTGCGGCCAGAGAAGCCGATGATTTCCAGGCCGCTGTCGGCTGCCGCTAATCGCAACTAAGGGTTAGAAAGTAAACTTCGCGATTTGCGAGTACCCCTTTACGCGTCGATTAGAAATCCAACTTTTGATGCAGGAGCGAGACTTGCGGCCATTTCTAATCGACACGCGTCGATTAGAAAATTGGCCTCCGAAGCGGTGACTCGCTCCGCTTCGCCTTTTGTGCGCTTTTGCCCCTCCAAAACAGCTGATTTACTATCGATTAGAAATTTGGATCTATTGCAAATACGGGAGTTGCGGCGTTTTCTAATCGCAGCGATATCGATTAGAAATGGCCGGTTTTGGTTTGTTTTGGGGTGGCCCCGGGCGGGCAGGGTGGTGCCTCTGGATCGGCGATTAGCACCTGCGGCCACGGCTGGCATGACTTAAAATTGAGAGCACAGTTTACCACAGGTTGACGTCCTCTGTCAATGTATAAATATGTGTCAGATTTGACACAGTGCGGCGGTCGTTTTAGAGGCACTCTTTCCTTTCAGTGCAGCCTCTGAAACCTGGGTGGCGCCAAATTTGCGCGCTCAAGCCGGGGTTAATTGGCTCGGTTTTGCGCGCGAAATGGGGTTATCTTACGGCTTGCATCGCGCGAGCGGCCACGGCGCGGAAGCAGTTCCCATTGCGGTCGTCCCCCGCTCGACGATTCGGTTGGATTACTCTTTCTGGTTCCACGTGTACGAGAACGGCAGGGGCGCTGCTACTGCCTCTCCCACACCAGCCGGTCGTTCACAGTATCACCGCCTGCGTCCTTTCCGACGCGTGTTTGGATTGTTGTCTTTCCGTCCTTTGAGACCACACTTTTCGTTGTCCACAGCTTCTTGCCGTCTTTCGAGAATACGGTCGCAATCTCGGTATTGGCGTCGATGCGCCTGACTGCGGTCGATGCTGCTCCGCGGGGCATGCCCTGGCCAGTCATGGGCACAGGTTTGTCGTCCAACTGTGTTGTCATAGTGAATTCTATCGGGCTCCCGTCGGCGGCCACTCCCTTCCAGGAAACTTTCAAGCCGGAGCCCACCGCCTCGACGGTCCGCGTTTCGCTCTGCGGCGGGTGATTGTTGCTAAATCGGGATTTCTCGACATTCAGTTTCCAGGTACCTGCGAGCTGAGCTGGGGCTGCACTGGACAGTAGAGCCGACGCAACGGCAAGAACAACGAGCCTGAACACGTGTCTCATCTGCTTTCTCCTCTCGGCGGCTTTTAGCTTTTGGTGCTGACACAACAGACGATTAGGCCTGCATGAACGCTCAATTCCGGGTGATAGATCATCGAATTCCGGTGCGTTGGCTACGATCAGGACGGTAACGTACCACGCGGGTATCGAACCGCGGGGTTGACCCATATGTGCCTCCGAGATTTACTGAGCTCGGGGTGCCGGGTAGTCGGGCGAAAACTACACCATCAATTCAGTGTTCGTCAATGTTTTGTTCGTAGTCTAATTTTCGACGACACTGCGTTTTCGCCAGCCTGGATTGCGGAGGATTCGGTGAGAATTTTGGGCATATAGCGCGCTTGACAGGGTGCGTGGCGATAGATATAGAGGGAATATGGCACAAACGATCATGATTTTTGATTTTGGGACGAATGAAGAGGCGGCACAGCAGGCGCGTCATAAGATCGAAGGGTGGAAGCAGGGATTCCGGCTCGGCGACAAGATGACGGTGAAGTTCGAACGGGAAGATGCCGGCGGCGACGGCGCGGAAGCGAAGGAAGCCGAGGCGGAAGAGAAAAAACCGGCGAAGGGCGCGAAGGCGAAGAAGACCGCCTCCAAAGAAGCGAAGGGAGGACAGGAGACGGGCGGGCGCGTGAAAGTGCTGGTGCGGCTGGGGTTTTCGGATCACGAGAAGCTCTCGCAACAGAGATGGTTGGACCGGATTCCGGCGGAGGAGCCGTTCAAGTCCGCAAAGGGCGAGACGATCCGGCACAACGATCCGGAATTTGCGAAGTCGGTGGAGTTGTTTGAGTCGTTGGATTGATGCGGGAGAGGCGGGATGTTCGGAGCTGCCACATAAAGGCAAAGGCAACGGCAAAAGCGCCGGTACAGAGACGGCGCTCCCGGGAAAAGCAAATGACGGAGCTGGTACCCTTCGCAACAAACGCTCAGGGTGAATTTTTCGCGGAAGTGGCGAAAGATTCAGGGGGATCGCGAAGATGAAAGAGATCGTGAGTGTTAGCGCGGGAATGATCATTGCGGCGCTGGCGTTTGCGGGGGCGGCCGGGGCGCAGCAGGGCGTGCCGCCGGCGTCGATCAAGCTCGATACGGATCGGGGAGTGGTGACGATCACGCCGATTTATCATGCGAGCGCGTTGATCCAGGCGGACGGCAAAAACATTTATATCGATCCGGCGAAGCCCGGGGATTTTTCGGGCCGTCCGAAGGCGGATTTGATCCTGATCACGCATGCGCACGGCGACCACATGGATCCGGCGCTTATCACCGAACTGAGCAAAGACGGCACGGAAGTGATCGCGCCGCAGGCCGTGGTGGAAACGGTGAAGCAGGCGATTCCGATGAGCAACGGCGAGACGAAAACGTGGAATGGATGGACCATCGAAGCGGTTCCCATGTACAACCTGGTGCGCGGGCCGGCGCCGGGGAAGCTCTATCATCCGAAGGGATGGGGGAACGGATACGTGCTGACGTATGGCGGAAAGCGGATTTATTTTTCCGGGGATACGGAAAATATTCCGGAGATGCGCGCGCTGAAAAATATCGATATCGCGTTTGTGTGCATGAACCTGCCGTTTACGATGACGCCGGATGAAGCGGCCGAGGCGGTGAAGGCGTTTCATCCGAAGGTGGTGTATCCGTATCACGATCGCGGGACGGACGTGAGCCTTTTCAAGAAGGATCTGGAAGGGACGGGGATTCAGGTGGAGATCGTGGATTGGTATGCGAACGTGAAGAAGTGAATTGTGGGGTCAGCGCTGTTTGCGCAACCAGAAATTGCTGAAGAGCCAGCCGTCGTTTCGCGGGAAACCCGGAAAACACTCCTCCAAGATTTGCGGCGCGTGAGTTTGCACGTAGGCCGTCGGCAGCAGAATCTCGAACGAATCGTTGAATGCCAGGAAGGCCTGCAAGAGATATTGCTCGGTCCAGTAGCGGTTCACGTTGAGGGTCCATTCGCGTGGATATTCGCGCGGAAGGAAAATGTCGTGCAGGTGAACGAGCACGCCTTTGCGCAGGCGCGGGAGAATTTCGAGAATCTCGTAAAGGACATCGCTGCCGGTGCGAACTACGTGGCTGGAGTCGATGAAGAGAATATCGTTTTCGGAGAGCTCCTCGAAAAGCGAAAGCGGGACATCCTGGACCATGCTGGGAATCAGGCGCGTGAGTCCGGGAAAGCCGGCGCGCAGCACGGGATTTGGGTATGGCTCGATGGCTGTGATGTCGCAGATGCGGTTCGGATCACCGGCGCGGTTGCGCTCGGCGGCTTGCGCGGAAAGATAGGTTGTGTTGCCGGAGCCGATCTCGACGATGCGGCGCGGGCGAAAATGGCGGATGATCGCGTAAAGGATGTAGCCGTCAACGTCGTCGTAGTAGTCGTTGTGAGTGTAGTAGGTCCAGGGCGGGGCTTCGGGCGGAGGCGAGGGAGGCAGAGCTTCGTATTCGGAGCGGAAGAGCGAGGCGAGGGCGCGCAAGAGATCGCAAGATTTCGCGAGGTCGATACGCAGGCCGGGGAGGTCGGAGCGTTTCGTCCAAAAATCGCGCGGGAGGCGGCGCGGATCAGGCGCGGGACTATAGGGATGCATCGGCAGGATCTGGACGCCCATGTCCATGGCGGCGTGATAGACGGACTGGCGAAGCTTACCGGGGCGCCAATAGAAGGTGTCAGGCGAATCTTCGTAGAAATTGCAGAGAAAGGCCTGGAGCCAGTGGATGGCGAGGAACTGCTTCCACTTGAGATGGGCTTCATCGTTGGGAAGACGGTGGAGTTCGCAAGTGAAAACGCCGACGAATTGACCCCAGAACGAGGCAAAGTCTTTCGTTTCAAAGAGTCCGCGCCGAACGAAGGATTCGATCAGGGAGCGGTCCGTGTCGAGTTGTTGAGCGGAAGCCATTGAACGGCGGCGAATCAGGCGGTCCCTTGGGAACTTCGCAAGAAAGGATTAGAGAATTCCCATTTAAAGATGGGGAGCCGAGCAATAAAATGCATTCGCAATGCCAAGCTCGGAAGCCATATAGTCGGGTGCAGCGAATGCGGCTATAATGAGCCGAAGCGAAATTTCAGCCGGGAATCCTCGCGGCGAGGTGAACCGAATGCCCTCTCAGCTTAGGACGAAGACCGCACAGTTTGACTCAACGAAATACCAGGGCCTCAGTAGCGACAAACTCATTCAAATCTACCGGCTGATGTTTACGTCGAGGCGGCTCGACGACCGGGAAATCCAGCTCAAGCGGCAGAACAAGATTTTCTTTCAGGTGAGCGGGGCGGGGCATGAGGCTGTGCAGGTGGCGGCGGGGCTGGTAACCAGGCCCGGATACGACTGGATTTTTCCTTATTACCGCGACCGGGCACTGGCGCTGACGCTGGGCGTGACACCGGTCGACATGCTGCTGCAAGCGGTGGGGTCAAGAGAGGATCAGGCTTCGGGCGGGCGGCAGATGCCGTCGCACTGGGGAAACCAGTCGTTGAATATTGTGACGCCGGCTTCGGCGACGGGGACGCAGTGGTTGAGGGCGGTGGGCGCGGCGGAGGCCGGGCTGTATTACGAAAAGCATCCGAAGGCGCTCGAGCAGGCACGGAAGGCGCCGCTGGGCGATCATTGGGGCGTTCATCGGGATGAATTCGCGCTCGTTTCAGGCGGCGAAGGCGCGACGAGCGAAGGCGAATTTTACGAGGCGTTGAACGCAGCGAGCTTGCGACATGCTCCGGTGCTCTTTTTGGTGCAGGACAATGGCTGGGCGATTTCAGTGCCGGTGGAGGCGCAGACACCGGGCGGGAGTATTTCGAAGCTGGTGGCGAATGTGCCGCTGTTGCAGGTGGAGGAGTGCGACGGGACCGATCCCCTGGCGAGTTATGCGACTTTGAAGCGGGCCGCGGACTATTGCAGGGAGCGCAAAGGACCGGCGCTGGTTCACGCGCACGTGACGCGGCCGTATTCGCATTCGCTTTCCGACGACGAAAAGCTCTATAAGACAGCGGAAGAACGCGAAGGCGAAGCGCAGCGCGACGCGGTGCCGCGGTTTGGGCTATTTCTGGTGCGCGAAGGAATTCTCGAGTCGCACGAGTTGGAAGAGTTGGAAGTGGATGTGGAGCGCGAGCTGCTGGAGGCGACGGACCGGGCGCTATCTTCGGAGCCTCCGCCGGCGAGTTCGGTGTACGAGTTTGTTTGTTCGCCGGACGTGGATCCGACGGGCCCGCAGTTTGAGACGCAGCCGCGTCCGGTGGATGAGGGGGATGGGCACGGAGCAGGACATCCGAAGACGATGGTGGAGATGGTGTCTGCCACGCTGATGGATGAAATGGCGCGCGATGAGAGGATCGTCGTTTTCGGGGAAGATGTGGCCGATTGCACGCGCGAAGAGCATTTGAGCAGCGTGAAAGGGAAGGGCGGAGTTTTTAAGGCGACGGCGGGATTGCAGCGGCGGTATGGGTCGGAGCGAGTGTTCAATACGCCGATTGCGGAGGCCGCGATCATCGGGCGCGCGATCGGGATGGCGACGCGCGGGATGAAGCCGGTGGCGGAGATTCAGTTTTTCGATTACATCTGGCCGGCGATGATGCAGTTTCGGACGGAGATGGCTTCGCAAAGGTGGCGGTCGGGAGGGCACTTCAAGTGCCCGGCGGTGGTGCGCGTGCCAATCGGCGGATACTTGAGCGGCGGATCGATTTATCACAGCCAGTGCGGCGAGGTGGTGTTCACGCACTTGCCGGGAATGCGCGTGGTGATGCCGTCGAGCGCGCAGGATGTGTGCGGACTACTGCGGACAGCGATACGTTGCGATGATCCGGTGATGTTTCTGGAGCATAAGCATCTTTACCGGCAGCCGTACAATCGCGCGGTCTATCCGGGGCCGGATTATATGGTTCCGTTCGGGAAGGCGCGGCTGGTGCGCGAAGGCACGGACGTGACGATCGTCACTTATGGAGCGGTGGTGCATCTGGCAGAGTTGGCGGCAACAGAACTGGCGCGCGCCAATTTTTCGGTGGAGATTTTGGATTTGCGGACGCTTTCGCCCTATGACTGGAGCGCGATTGCGGCGAGCGTGCGTAAGACGAATCGCGTGATCGTGGCGTACGAGGATATGCGGTCGTGGGGCTACGGCGCGGAGATCGCGGCGCGGATCGGCGACGAGCTTTTCGACCAGCTGGACGCACCCGTGCGGCGCGTAGCGGCGACGGACACGTTCTGCGCGTATCATCCCAGCCTGGAATTCGAGATTTTGCCGCAAAAGGACGATTTGGTGAGGGCGGTTCGAGAGCTGGCGGAGTTTTAGGGCATTTTGCTGAGCGATTTCAAGTGCAAGTTTTTTTTGCGGCCTCCGGCCGGGCGCTAATTTCGGGCCGGGATTTGGCTATTGAGATGGTCCGTTGTGGCGCGAGATTGCAACTTTTGGGCGGGTCGAGTCGTAGAAAGAGATAGGCGCGGGGGAACGCGCGGGAGGTAACGATGGTCTGTACGAATTGCCAGAGGGACATCGCGGATTATTCGAACTTTTGCTATTTCTGCGGGGCGCGGCAGGTGCGGGCCGCGGACGGTCCGCCGCGGGCGCAGAAGCGGCTGATGCGGTCGGCCGTGGACCGCAAGATCGGCGGCGTGTGCGGCGGTTTCGCGGAGTATCTTGATGTGGACTCGACGCTGGTGCGGCTGGTGTGGCTGGTGGCGATTTTCGTACCGGTGCCGCTGGGGCTGATTGCGTATCTGGTGGCGTGGATCGTGATGCCGCAGGCGCCGCTGCCTTCGCCGACGCCCGCGCAGCCGGTGACTCCGCCGCAGACGCCGCAGGCAGTTTAGCGCGACGGCGCTTTGCGATTGCGCCTCAATCCCGCGACTTGCGAGGGGATCTTGAGCCGCGTGAGCCGAAGATGGCGCGATCGATCGAGATGGCGCCAGGTCCCAGGCAGGCGATTGTGAACGCGGCGGCGGCGAGCACCATGGGAAATTCGAAATTGTGGACAGCGGCGGGGTGCGTGAACATTCCATGCACGCGCCAGAGCGCTATGACCATTTCTCCCGCCAAGAGCAAGCCCGCGAGCCGCGCAAACAGGCCGGCGATCAGAAGACACCCGCCGAAGAATTCGAGCACGCCCGAGATTATCGCAAAGTAAGAAGGGAAGCCCATGTGGCCGAACATCTGCATGGCGCCGCGCGCGTTGACGAAGAGCTTCGGATACCCGTGGTAGATGTAAATCACGCCCAGAGCCGCCCGCAAGAGCAGCAAGGCCAGCGGCCTTAGTTTTTCCAGCGATTCCATGATCGACCTCCCAAGGATGCCAGTGCGCATTGGATTCTAGCAGATGCGGGGCGGCGCGACTGATGAGGCACGGGGCGTGATTTTTCCGCCGCCTCAGACGGCGCGGCGGAGCGCGCGGGTGTAAAATCGAGGTTCCGACATATCGAGCGGGGAAGAGGGTTTCAGCTTGATCCGCAAAATGGCCCTGGGGTTGGTGATTTTCCTGGTGATATGCGGCGCGGTGTATCTGCACTTCCACCACGCGGCGCCTGCTTTGGGAACGGTATACGCGGGCGAGCGGGGGCTTACGCTTTACAACTCCTCCGCGCAGGTGCGCGAGCCGGTCGGCACGGTGAATTACGGAGAGCCGCTATCGATCGAGCAGCAATTCGGCGATCAGGTGCAGGTGAAGACGACGAAGGGGCTGGTGGGCTGGACGGCCAGCGACGACGTGATCTCGTCGCAAATCTGGGAAGAAGAAAAGGAGCTTAACGCGAAAACTGCGGATGAGACGCCGGAGGCGCATGGGTCCACGGCCGTGATCAGCAATCTGCATCTGGAACCCGGGCGAGAAGCGCCGCGCGTGCGGCAGTTGAAAAAGGACGTTCCAGTAGAGCTTTTTGCGCGCGAACCGGAAACGATCCCGCAGACGGTTGTGCCGGGCGAGGAGCCCGTTTCCGACACGGATTCCGGGGACGCTAGCGGTCTGCCGAAGAAGGAGGATTGGTGGCTGGTGCGCGCGCGGGTGGGCGACGACAGCTATGTGTCCGGGTGGATGCTGGGGCGGTTCATCGATCTGGATGTGCCGGAGCCGCTGCCGGATTATGCCTCGACGGCCAATATGCGGATTGTGGCGTGGTTTCCGTTGAATCCGGCGGCCGATGCGAATGGGCACGAGGTGCCGCAATACCTCTTGGTGGGCACAGACAGGCCAGAGGGTGGGGCGTGCGACTTCACCATGATGCGCGTCTTTACGTGGTCGAAGAAGAAAGCGCAGTACGAGACGGCGTTTGTGGATGGCGATGTGTGCGGCAAGCTGCCGGTCCAAATCGTGCGGCTGCCGGTGGCACAGATCGTGACGATGACTTTTAAGGACCCGAGCGATGGTTCCCAGCAAGTGTACCGGATGCAGCAGACCATCGTCCGCCATGTGATGGGCGGCGACGAGGGTAAGAAAGTAGCGGTGGAGCGAAAGGAAGGACGTTGAAACCGCTTCTCCCAGCTGAAGCGATTTTTTGGACAAGAGGCAGGGCCCGAAGGCGATGGGGCTCGTTGGCGCTGGCGACTGCCGCGTTTGCGGGGATGCTTTACGCTTGCGGTTGCTCGGGCAGAGCGACGCATGCCGCGGCGGCGCCGGTTCCGCTACAGTTCGTTGGCGCATGGGGCACGAAAGGCACGGGTCCTGGACAGCTCGACGATCCTACGAGCATCGCGACGGATGTACGCGGGAACGTCTACGTTGCGGATCCGGGAAGCGAATTTATCGATAAGTTTCAGCCGAGCGGCACGCCGCTGCTGGCATTCCAGTATCCGCGGCTGCACTATCCGCAGTCGATTGCGGTCGACCGGGGCGGGGCGATTTACGTGAGCGATCCGGTTCGGGCGAGCGTGTTTGTGTTTTTGCCGGATGGCACGCTGTATCGCGAAATCCGCCTGCTGGCGCGGTCGAATGAGGAAAATACGATCGACGTCGCGGTGGACGATTCGGGCGACATGAATGTGCTCGACGTGGATGCTTCGAAGCTTTACGACTTCAGCCCGCGGTTTCGCCTGGAGCACGTGTGGCGGCCGGGCGCGGGGAGTACAGGCGGGCCGGGCAGGCCGACGTTTGTGATGTCGGGACCGGGCGATGCGATCTACGTTGCCGGAATGGCGCAGAACTCGCTGTCGCGCTTTGACGAGGGAAAATTCAGCTCGCAAATTTCGCTGGCGCCAGATCCGCCGACCGGCGCTTCGGTTGACCCGCCAAGCACGCCGGCGCTTACTCGAATTGGCGATCAGTTTGCGATTTCCTCGAATTTCGTTTTCCTGGCTGATCCTGACGGCAAGACGCTGCACGTGTGGACGCTGAGCGGGAAACCGCAGGGCGATTTCGATCTTTCGGCACAACTCGGCGTCGATCAGCATTCCGCGCCGCCGATTGCGGTGACGCCGGCGAACGATTTGCTCGTCCTCGATACGCGGCAAGCCCGCGTTTTCCGGTATCACTTCAATTTCTAGCGCACCGCCTCTTCGTCACCTTTACTCTTGCCACATGGGAACATCGCGGCCGAGGCCTTTTTCGCGGGCGATTTCGTAGACGCGGGCGGCTGTGGCGACGTCTTCCTCGGCGATTCCGACCGATTTGAATAGCGTGATTTCCTTGGGGTCCTTGCGGCCTTCGACTTTGCCGGCGATAATTTGGCTCAGTTCGCGGACTGATTCCCAGCGCGAATCATCTCCTTCGAAGGCCTGAATCAGGTCGCCTGCCTCCATTTTTGCCTGCTCGATCGAATCGACGGCGATTACGTCCGACCAGAGGACAGATTTTGCGTCGAGCTCGGCTTTCTGCGCGAAGTTCGAGCCAGCTGCGTTGATGTGAATTCCCGGACTGAGCCATTTTCCATCGACGACGGGCTTCATTGAATTGGTCATCGTGATCAGCACATCGGCGCCGGAAACGGCGTCCTTGGCTGAGTCTACGGGTGTGACAGTGATGGCGAACTTTTCCGACATTTCTTTGGCGAATTGCTCACAGCGATCTTTGTCGCGACCGAACGCCCGAACTAGCTCGAATTTGCGCGCGAGGAGGGCGGCTTCGAGTTGCGTCCGTGCCTGCAAGCCCGTGCCGATAATGCCGAGCGTCTTTGCGTCGTCGCGGGCCATATATTTGGTGCCGACGCCGGTTGCAGCGCCGGTGCGGATCTGGCCAAGGTAATTGCCTTCTATGAAGGCGACGGCTTCTCCAGTGTCTGTGCGGAAGAGGGGGACCAGGAAGCGCGCGCCCTGCGGGGAAGTGGTGTACAGCTTCATGCCGAGACAGCCTGCGGCGGAATCCGCGGCGGCCATGTAATGAAGAAAGCCTTTTTCGCCGAAGCGAAGGCGGCGGCGCGGCTGCGTGGTGGCGGCGCCATCAGCAAGCCGGCGGAAGCAATTTTCAACGGCTTCCATGGCGATGGGCATGGTGAGGATCGAGCGAACGTCGGATTCGGACAAGATCAGCGGCACGGGGTCACTCCTTTTCATGAGGATTTTGACACGAGTGGAGAGTGGGAAAAACGTCGATCTTTGTGACGGGCTGGAGGAAGCGTCGGTGAGTGTTTTCAACGAGTTACGAGGACAACAGTCCGACAGCCAGTGACGGGCTGGCAGGAGCGGGGCGAAGAGGATTCGAGGGCGGCAAACATTGTCCTTGACAATAGTTTCCCAGGAAACTAATATGCATCTCATGGAGAGAGCGAGCGGGGTGAAACAGAAGACCAAGAGGCTGGAGGCGAGCCAGCTGACGAAGCACATCGGATTCTGGATGAGACTGGTTTCGAACAACGTGTCGTACGCCTTCGCGCGAAAGCTGGAGGCGAGCGGGGTGACGGTGGCCGAGTGGGTGGTGATGCGCGAGATGTACGGCGGAGAGGATACGACTTCGCCGAGTACGGTGGCGGAGCTAACGGGGCTTTCGCGCGGGGCAGTCTCCAAATTGGTCAGCCGGCTGCTGGCGAAGGGGCTGGTGACGCGCAAGGAGTCGGCGACGGACCGGCGCTACCAGGATATCGAGTTGACGCACAGGGCGGTGGAAATGGTGCCGCGGCTGGCGAAACTGGCCGACGAGAACGACCAGGAGTTCTTCGGAGTGCTCACGCAGGCGGAGCGGAAGACGCTGACCGAGATATTGAAGAAGACGGCGGCGCTGCACGGACTGACGCAGATGCCAGTGGAATAGAGGACAGAATGGATCAACAAGCGATCGAGGAAGCGATTGGCAAGGTGCTGGCAAGGAAGATCACGTTCGCCGAGTTGCTTGGAACGCTGATGAAAGAGGGCCTGGAAGCGTATCACGTGGATTTCGTGCGGAATGAGTTTCGTTACTACGCGAGAGGCGGCGAATCCCTGGTCCTGACCGTGGCGCTGCGGCATGACGGCGTTGCTCCGGAATTCTCGGCGGATAAGCTCGAGGCGATCAACAAGAGGGTGCAGGCCGGGGAAGCGGGTTACGCGGATTTCGTGCGCGAAGCGACGGCTGCGGGCTGCGCCTTTTACATCGTCTATCTCTATGGCAAGAAAGTGCGCTACTTCGGCCGAGACGGAGATGAATGCATCCAATACTTTCCGGGTGCGCGTCAGGACGCGCGAAGCGCAACGAACTGAAGACAACAACAAATACCACTTAAGGCAGCGAGGAGAATGCGATGAAGAAGATAGCGCGATCTGCAATCAAATCGATAGACATTCAGGCGGCGCCGGAGAAGGTATATGGCTTTCTATCGAACCCGATGAACTGGCCGCAGTATGCGGTGGTGAACCTTCGGTCCGTGAGCCCCGGAAACGATGGATGGTTCAACGCGGTGACGAAATTTGGGGAGGGGCAGCTGAAGATCGAGGGCGTGAAGGAGTTGGGGTTATTCGATCATGTGTGGAAGGACCCGCAGGCGACGTGGAAGGTCTATTCGCGCGTGGTGCCGAATAGCGAAGGATCGACGGTGATGATGACGCTGTTCCAGCCGCCCGTGATGACAAACGAACAGTTCGATCAGGCGATGCGCGAAATGGACACGGAGATGAACAAGCTGAAGGAGATCATGGAGCGATAAGAGTAGGAGGAGGCTCGATCAGCAGCGGCAGTTGCGCATTTTTTTCTGGAGGGCGTCGTAAAGCCGGTGGCGGGCGTCGTCGGGGATCGGGGCGGGTTCGGAATTGCAGAAAATGTCGATGGTCTTTCGCGTGGTATCTACTACGACCCGGCAGTCCTTGCACTTCATCAAGTGCTCTTCGATTTCGGCTCGAAGCGCCGGGTCAATCCCTTCATCGAGATAATCAGAAAGCTCGCTCAGAATTTTATTGCACTTCGGCTTCACGACGCTTCTCCCTGCCGGAAGTAGCGATTCAGCTTCTGGCGGAGCTTGAGGCGCGCCCGAAGCAAGCGGGATTTTACCGCAGGTACGGAAAGACCCAAAGCCTCAGCCGTTTCCTCGGTGGACAATTCCTCAATGTCCCGCAACTGGAAAACGACGCGGAACGAAGGGTCGAGCTCGCCAATCACCTCCGAGAGAATCTCAGAGAGCTCGGTCTGCTGATAACGCTGCTCCGGCGAAGGGCCCCAGTCTTCCACTTCGCGGGGCATGGAATCTTCGCCGGTTTCAATTTCCTGGTCGAGAGAGATCTGGTTGGGGCGGCGCTTGCGGAGCTTCATCAGCGCCTGGTTGACGGCGATGCGAACGAGCCAGGTGTAAAAGCGGGAATTGCCCTCGAAATTGCCGAGGTGTTCGTAAGCCTTGAGGAACGCCTCCTGCATGGCGTCTTCGGCGTCTTCCCGGTTTTGAGTGATGTTCTGGGTGAGGCGGAAAATCTTGCGCTCGTAACGGCTCACCAGAGTCTCAAAGGCGGAGACGTCCCCAGCCTTGGCTGCGGCAACCAGGGCGCCTTCGTCGTCTTTGACGACCTTTGAAGGCAACGCGGGCGTGGCCATCGATCTTGGAGGCTCAGGATTCATCTTGGGCGTGCTCATTCCCCATTTTTGCATAAACCAACCGAAACAGCACGCTTGCGCGGACATGAACCCTCCGCCAAATTGGATGCCCGCAGGGGCTTAACGATTCGAGCAAGTGGGAATGAGAGGCGTTGTCCGCGTTTACTGACACGCGCCACGAGAGCGGGCGGGGCCTAGTACGAGAGCGCGTCCTGCGTTTTAATTGAGGTACATCGATTCACGGCGGCGTTTCGCCGGCGTACTATTACCCTCGGATGCGAGGGGTCAAAAACCAAGGTTCAAATGCGAACACTGCCAGACTATCTGCGCAAAAATATGAAGATGATCCTGGTGGGATCAAACCCGGGCGACAGGTCCGCTCGCGTGGGGCATTATTATGCGGGGCGAGGAAACCAGTTTTGGCCACTGATGTATGAGTCGGGCGTGATTCCGGAACCGATCGGATACGAGGACGACCGGCGGATCGTCGAGTTCGGCATCGGGATGACGGATCTGGTGAAGAGGCCGACGCGCGGGATCGAGGAACTCGAAAGGGAAGAGTTTGCCGAAGGGCGCGTGCTGCTGGCGCAGAAGCTGGAGGAAATGCGGCCCAAGGTGATCGCGTTCAACGGCAAGATGGTCTACGAGAAATTTTCCGGGCGCGAGTGTAAACTAGGGCTGCAGAAGGAGCAGCTCTACGGCGCGCAGGTTTTCGTGCTGCCTTCCACGAGCGGCCAGAATGGCGGTTCGGAAAAAGGCGTGAAAATGAGATATTTCAAGAAGCTCGCCCTGCTGCTCAAGAATCTCCAGAACTAGCGAGGCGGCCCGGCGGATGGCTACGGCACCCCTGAAGCAAACACCCACCGAAAATACGATCCTGCAGGAACGGTCGGACGCGGTCTTGACGCTGCGCATGAACCGTCCCGACAAGCTGAACGCGCTGACGGCGCCGATGTGCCGCGCGCTGCTGCATGCTCTGCTGGTGGCTGCGGACGATAAAAGCGTGCGCGCGATTGTGCTGACGGGCGCGGGAAGAGCGTTTTCGGCGGGCGGAGATTTGAATGA
>Ga0335073_10000632_pt1 | contig 45918 bp, 35 predicted proteins | sample Lox_Sample_22_FD_207093 | JGI IMG/M metagenome (GOLD analysis project Ga0335073, IMG submission 207093) | Soil microbial communities from Loxahatchee National Wildlife Refuge, Florida, United States - Lox_Sample_2.2 | ecosystem: Environmental > Terrestrial > Soil > Wetlands | place: USA...
TGACCATTTCGCTGTCGGCGCCGCTGCGCAAAACGATGGCGCCGTCGGGCGAACCGGAGACCGTCAAGGCCTGCCGGAAACCCGCCGCAATGGACAGCACTCCGACGAGCACCGCCACGACGCCGGCGATGCCGATGACCGTGGCCGCTGCCGCGCCGCGCCGTTGCGGCAGGCTCAGCAGCCCGAACTTCGTAATGGAGCCGATTTGCGAAAACCAGTTAATGGGACCAGCCATGGGTCAGTTGAATGGTGAATGGTGAATGGTGAACGTTTGCACTGGAATTACATCCTCCTCAAGGCATCCGCCACCCGCAGGCGCATGGCCTGCAGCGCAGGGAAAACTCCCGTGACCAGACCCAGCGCAAGGCTGAGTCCCAACCCAATGAACAAGGCGCGTGCGGGCAGGAAGAACAGTGGCAACAGGCCCGCCAACTGGTGGGCCACCGCGGGGGTAATGGCCCGCGCCAGTCCCAGGCCCATAACTCCGCCAAGTACCGTCAGCAAACAGGATTCGGCGAGCACGAGCACCACAACCTGTACGTTGGTGAAGCCGATGGCCTTGAGCACGCCCAGTTCGCCGGTCCGTTCCCGCACGGCCTGCGCCATGGTGTTGCCGGTCACCAGCAGGATGGTGAAGAACACCGCGCTTAAAATCGCCGCGACGATGAACACGATGTTGCCGAGCTGGCTGGCCCAGCCCTGAATAAAGGCGCCTTCCGGTTCCGTCTTGGTTTCCGCCGGGGAATTCTCGAATTCCGCATCCACCCGCCTGGCGACTTCCGCCGCCTGCGACGGGTCCTTGATGCGGATGGTGTACCAGCCGACCTTTCCTTTCCCCCACTGCTGCCGCGCTTCGTCAAAGTAATCGTAGCGGAAAAACATCGGCGTGGTGTCGGTCCCCTTGTCCTTTCCGTCGTAAATGCCCACGATGTCAAACGTCCAGGTCTGGCTGCCATCCGGCAGCGTCCAGATCGTGGAACGAATCGGCACCTTGTCCCCGATTTTCCAGCCGAACCGTTCCGCCGTCCGGCGGCCGACGATTGCCCCCGTTCGCGTCGCCAGCCAGGCCTTCTCCTCGTCCGCCGGCAAAATGATTTCCGGGTGCATCTTGAGGAATTTTTCCGGCTCGACGGGGTTTTGCATGAAGAAATTTTTCGGGTCCTGGTAAATACCGCCGAACCAGGTCTGGTGCGTGGAGAAATCCACGCCCGGAATCCGGTCAATCCGCGCCTCGTAACTCACCGGCAGGAGATTGATGATGGAAACCTTTTCCCGGACGATCAGCCGGTCCGCCCCCGCCAGCGCCACGCCCCCGACCAGCGCCTCCTGGATGGCCGACAGGAGTCCGAACAGGAGGAACGCCACGATGATCGAAAGCAACGTCAACGACGTGCGGAGTTTCTTCCGCCGCAGATTGCACCAGATGAGGTGGGCGAACTTCATCGCGGGTTTCTCCTCCTCCTCGTCGTCCTCGTAATCGTAATCGCAAACAGCGAAAACGAGGACGAAGGATGAGGACGAGGACGATAAAAGAGGTTCATTTCACCTCTCCATTGCTCAATTGTCCCTTGTCGAGGTGCAACGTCCGGGCCGCGCGCACCGAAGCGTGCGGGTCGTGCGTGACCATGATGATGGTTTTGCCGTGCTCCCGGTTTAACGACTGGAGCAAATTCAGAATTTCGTCGCCGGCCTTGCGATCCAAGTCGCCCGTCGGCTCGTCGCACAGCAACAGCGTCGGGTCGGTGACAATGCCGCGCGCGATGCCGACACGCTGTTGTTCGCCGCCCGACAACGTGCGCGGATAATGCTTCGCGCGATGCGACAATCCCACCACCGCCAGCGCCGTTTCCACGTGTTTCCGTCGTTCGGCCCGGGAAAGGTGCGTGAGCAACAGCGGCAGTTCCACATTGCGCTCCGCCGTCAGCACCGGCATCAGATTGTACAGTTGGAAGACAAAGCCGATGTGCCGCGCGCGCCATGCGGCCAGGGCGTGGTCGGACAATGGATCGAGATGTTCGCCGGCGACAATGACCGCGCCGTTCGTCGGGCGATCGAGGCCGCCGATCAGATTCAAAAGCGTGGTCTTGCCGGAACCCGACGGACCCATCAGTGCCAGAAATTCACCCGCGGGAACCCGCAGATTCAGGTCCGTTAAAACGTGGATGTCCTCCGAACCGCGGTGGAATACTTTTCCGACGCGCTCGACCTGCACCAGCGGGCCATTGTTTGATTTGGTCTCATTCATGGCAACCTCCCCAACACCTTGGCGTACGATTGTAGCGGCGGTCTATGACCGTCGTCCTGAGAGTATTTGCAGACGATTCGGCGGTCACAGACCGCCGCTACAGTGGTTCTGATTTCACTCATAGCGTTTTCTCCTTCACGGCCATGCCGTCCTGCAAATTGGCCGGCGCACTCACGACCACTTTTTCCCCGGCCGCCACCCCCGCGCTTAACACGGAATCATCCCCTTGCGTGTCGCTGACGGTCACCGCGCGGCGTTCGGCGTGACCGTCCCGGACCACAAACACCACGTCGCGCCCGTCGCGGCTGAGGACCGCGCCTTTGGGAATCATCACCGCATGGCCCGACCCGGTTCCGCCGTTGTCACGAAAGGCCACTTTCACCGACATGTCCGGCAGGATGCGCGGGTCAAGCCGGTCGAACCCGACGCGCACTTTGACGGTGGATTTGTCACGGTCGGCCGTAGGAATGATGGCAATGACCTTGCAGGGTATTTTCCAGTCCGGATACGCATCCAGCGTCGCTTCGACCGGCTGGCCCGATTCGACGCGGTTGATGTAGCTTTCGTTCACGTCAATTTCAATTTCCAGCGAAGTCATGTCCACAATCGTCCCGATCCCCGTGCGCGTGAAGCCGCCGCCGGCCGACACCGGCGAAATCATTTCGCCCGGCTGCGCGTCCTTGGTGGTAATGACGCCGTCAAACGGCGCCCGAATGATCATGTCGTCCATTTGTTGCTGCCACAGCTCCACCTGGCGTTCCGCGACGACGACGTCAAGTTTTTGTTGGGCCAGGTGTGCCTGCAACGCTTTGGCGTTCGATTCGGCCAGGTCCAGGTCCGATTGCGACGCGATATGTTGTTTGGCCAGCTCGATGGTGCGCTGATATTCCTGATCGGCGTCCTTCAGTTGCGCCTCGGTTTCCGCCAGCGCCGCTTTGGCCGACGCCAGTTGCGCTACGGCCACGTCGAGGCTGGTCTTGACATTGGAGTCATCCAGCCGCGCCACCACCTGGCCGTTCGTCACTTTCATGCCCTCCTCGATGAGCACTTCCATGACCTTGCCGGTCACTTTGGAGGAAACCGTCGCTTCCCGCCGGGCGGTGACATAACCGGACGCGTTCAACACCGTCCGTTGATCTCCCGCCCCGGCATTGGCGTCGCGCGCCACCACGGTTTGAACCTCGATGGCATCGGAATGCGAATGCCACCAAAGCAGCGCGCCCAACACCAGCAGAAACCCAGCCGCGCCGCCGGCCACCCACGGGTTAAAGCGGCTCGGCTGGTCCGGGCGGCGCTCAATGCGCAACTGGTCGAGCGGGGATTGCGGCGAACTCATAAAGATGTCCGACTGAATCAAACCGTTTTTGGCCACGAGGGTCAAGCTGCTTGACTGACCGTTTGTAAAATTCCAGATTGGATAAAACCGCATATGAAAATGAATTGTTCCCATTTTCGACTTTCTCTTTTAGGTGCCGTTACGCTTGCAGCCGTCGCCAGCGTCGGCCGGGCCGAACAAATCTTTCCGCTTAGCCAGCTCGACATAAGCAAGGCCCAGCAGGATTGGGGCGATCCGCACGCAAACAAATCCGTCGAGGACCATACGCTTTCCATTGGCGGACAAACTTTTACGAACGGCCTGGGCACGCACGCCTATAGCGAGCTTCTCGTAAACGTTGACGGGAATGCGGCAAAATTCACCGCGAAAGTGGGCGTGGACGATGAAGTCGGAACCGGCCGGGGCAGCGCACAATTCCAGGTGCTCGGCGACGGCCATCTGCTCTGGCAGAGCGACTTGCTGCACAGCGGCGACGCGCCGCAATCGGCGAATGTGGGCCTCGACGGTGTTAAACAACTGGCCCTGATTGTGACCAGCGGCACGAACAGCATCAATTACGACCATGCCGATTGGGCCGACGCCGAAATCATCATGCGGACCGGCACGCCGGAGGCCGTCTCGCAACCGCAGGAACCGGCGGTGATTTTGACGCCCAAGCCTTCGCCCGAACCGCGCATCAACGGCACGCGGATTTTTGGCGTCCGGCCCGGCTCGCCGTTCCTGTTCACCATTCCCGCCACCGGCGACCGTCCGATGACGTTTGCCGCGGACCATTTGCCGCGGGGCTTGCGACTTGATCCGCAGACGGGCCGCATCACCGGCAAATTAAAGAGGGCGAAAACGGATATCGTCACCCTGCACGCCAAAAATGCGCTCGGCGAGGCACAGGAACAATTCAAAATTGTCTGCGGCCAGCAAATCGGCCTGACGCCGGCGATGGGCTGGAACAGCTGGAATTGTTTCGCGTCGGCTGTCACGGAGGCGGACATCAAGGCGGCGGCGGACGCGATGGTCAAGAGTGGCCTCATCAACCACGGCTGGATGTACATCAACTGCGACGATTTCTGGGAGGTGAATCCGCATCTGCCCAAAGACCCGACGCTCCAGGGCCCGGAGCGCGATGCCGAAGGCCGCATTCTGCCGAACCCGCGTTTTCCGGACATGCCCGGGCTGACGGCGTATGTTCATGGCAAGGGATTGCGAATTGGACTTTATTCATCGCCCGGACCGTGGACGTGCGGCGGTTGCGTTGCCAGTTTCGACCATGAATTGCTCGACGCCCGGCGCTACGCCCAATGGGGATTTGATTATCTGAAATACGACTGGTGTTCTTACAGTCCGGAATTGGAGTCGCACCGGGGCAATTCGGCGGATTTCGTGAAGAAGCTGGGCGGCTGGAGTGGCTCCGCGCCCGCGGATCGCTCCGAATTGATGCGGCCTTACGTCGTCATGCATGCGGCGCTCGCACAACAACCGCGTGACATCTTGTTCAGCCTTTGCCAATACGGCATGGGCGACGTCTGGAAATGGGGCGCGCAGGTCGGCGGCAATTCCTGGCGGACGACCGGCGACATCCGCGACACCTGGGGCAGCATGTCCGCCAACGGCTTCGGCGAGGCTGGCGAGGAAAAATACGCCGGCCCAGGTCATTTCAACGACCCGGACATGCTCGTTGTGGGATACGTCGGCTGGGGACCGCAGTTGCATCCCACGCGCCTGACGCCGAACGAGCAATACACACACATCAGCCTTTGGTGCCTGCTCGCCTCGCCGCTGCTGATCGGTTGCGACATGACGAAACTGGATGATTTCACTCTGAGCCTGCTGTCCAACGACGAAGTGCTGGCAGTGGATCAGGACCCGCTAGCGCGGCAGGCATCGCGCGTTGCGCAGGATGGCATGGGGCAGATTTGGGCCAAGAACATGGAAGACGGCTCGAAGGCGGTCGGCCTGTTCAACCTCGGCCGCAGCGACGCCAAAGTGGTCGCCAAATGGTCCGCTCTCGGTCTCATCGGCAAACAACGCGTGCGCGATCTCTGGCGTCAAAAAGACATTGGCGAATTTTCGGATGAATTCGCAGCCACTGTGCCGCCGCACGGCGTGGTGCTGGTGAGGGTCTGGCCGGCGAAGTAAAACGAGTCCAATTACCAAATTATTGACGCCGACACGATAGTAGCAGCCTTGGCTGTGGTTTGCACGCGACTTGACGCCGGCGCGCTATCGTCCTAATTTCCCCAATGTCGGGGAGCCAACCTGTTCGTTGTAGCGGCGGTCCATGACTGCCGATGGCAGCCAAAGGCTGAGAGGGCGACGCGGGAGCGCCGCCGACCCGTTGAACCTGATCCGGATAATGCCGGCGTAGGAATGTCCGAATTCCCGCCCAGCCTTTTTGGATCTTGTCACCTGACACTTGTCACGTGTCACAAAGAATATGATAGCGACCAAAGATTCGTTCGAACCGCACAGCAGCGAACAACTGCCCAAGAGCAAAAAGATTTACGTCCAAGGCGAATTGCACAAGGACGTCCGCGTGCCGATGCGCGAAATCGAACTTACGGCCACCAAGTCCCATGCCGGCGCCATCGAACCGAATGAACCGGTACGCGTCTATGATTGCTCCGGTCCTTGGGGCGATCCGAAGTTCACTGGCACGGTGGAGCAGGGATTGCCCGCATTGCGCGCGAATTGGATTCGCAGCCGGGGTGACGTGGAGGAATACGACGGCCGGCCGGTGCAGCCGATCGACGACGGTTATCTCTCCGAAAAACATCGCGGCCTCGACCGCGCCAAACGCCAGGACGAAACGTCCTTCCGCCTCGAAGGCCTGACGGCTCCGCGCCGCAAGCCCTTGCGGGCGGCCAAAGGGAATCCGGTAACGCAACTTTGGTATGCGCGACAGGGCGTCGTCACGCCGGAGATGGAATTCATCGCCATCCGGGAAAACCAAGGGATTGCGGATCGCAGATTGCGGATTGCGGAATTGTCGAAGGACAACGTCCGCAACGATTTAAACAAGCAGCACGCCGGTTCAAGCCAGCTCGTGAATCGTAAATCGCAAATTGTAAATCCGCCGCCGCCCTCGGTTTTCCAACGGTTCCCGCAGCGCATCCCTGCTGAGATAACACCAGAATATGTGAGAAGTGAGGTGGCGGCGGGAAGGGCCATCATTCCCTCCAATATCAATCACCCTGAACTCGAGCCGATGATCATTGGGCGCAATTTCCTGGTGAAAATCAACGCCAATATCGGTAACAGCGCTGTCGCGTCCAGTATCGAGGAGGAGGTCGAGAAGATGCGCTGGGCCACCAAGTGGGGCGCGGACACCGTCATGGACCTGTCCACCGGCAAGAACATCCACGCCACGCGCGAATGGATTCTCCGCAACTCGCCCGTGCCCATCGGCACCGTGCCGATTTACCAGGCGCTCGAAAAAGTCGGCGGCAAGGCCGAGGAACTCACCTGGGAAATTTATCGCGACACGCTCATCGAACAGGCGGAGCAGGGGGTGGATTATTTTACCGTCCACGCCGGCGTCTTGTTGCGCTTCATCCCGCTCACGGCAAACCGCATGACCGGTATCGTGTCGCGCGGTGGCAGCATCATGGCCAAGTGGTGTCTTGCGCATCACCAGGAAAGCTTCCTCTACACGCATTGGGACGACATCTGCGACATCATGGCCGCCTATGACGTCTCGTTTTCCATCGGCGATGGCCTGCGGCCCGGTTCGATCGCCGATGCCAATGACGAGGCGCAATTTGGCGAGCTCCAGGTGCAGGGTGAACTGACCGAACGCGCCTGGGCCAAGGGTGTGCAGGTCATGAACGAAGGCCCGGGCCACGTGCCCATGCATATGATTGAGGAAAACATGGCCAAGCAACTCGAATGGTGCAGCGAAGCGCCGTTCTACACGCTCGGACCGCTCACCACCGACATCGCGCCCGGCTACGACCACATCACCAGCGGCATCGGCGCGGCGATGATTGGCTGGTACGGCTGCGCGATGCTTTGCTACGTCACACCCAAGGAACACCTCGGTTTGCCGGACAAGAAGGACGTGAAAGACGGCGTCATCGCCTACAAAATCGCCGCCCACGCCGCCGACCTGGCGAAAGGCCATCCCGGCGCGCAATACCGCGACAACGCGTTGAGCAAGGCGCGCTTTGAATTCCGCTGGGAAGACCAATTCAACCTGAGCCTCGACCCCGTGACCGCGCGCGAGTTCCACGACGAAACGCTCCCACAGGACGGAGCAAAGACGGCCCATTTCTGTTCCATGTGCGGCCCGCATTTTTGCAGCATGAAGATAACGGAAGATGTTCGGAAATATGCTGCCGAACAAGGCATCGCCGAGGAAGAAGCGTTGAAAAAGGGAATGGAAGACAAGTCGAAAGAATTTGTGGAAAAAGGCGCGGAGGTTTACGCTAAGGCGTAGTCGAGATTTGGTAGGGCAGAGCTGCTGCTCTGCCCAAACTGAAGCATTTCACTGGCTGCGCCAGCGATTCAATTCTCTTTTTCAAAGATGAAAAAATCGTCGTCAATATCAAGAAGGAAGATAGGTTCTTTTCGCACGCCAATACCCGAACTAATCATGTGATTTGCGATCGTAGTGCCATCCATCAACAAGATAGTGATGGCTCCTTTTTTGACGGACGCTTCTTGAGCATCTTTTGTAAATGTCTTGGTGGTTAAGAATACACCATGCTCGTAGTCGCCTTGTATTGCACCGCGAAACTTGTCTATTTCTGGCCTGCTGATAGATGTTTCCTTCCATCGCTTTGCTTGAAACGCCGATTTTATTTTTACGACGCCTTGCCGATAGTCTCCGTAGCCGTCGATTCCACCATCGCCGGTCGCCGCTACGGCCGCGTCTTCACGGGTCACAACGGCGCGCAGTCTTACTATAGCGGCCGGGGGTTCCGCGGCTGGCTCAGGGTTTAGATTTGGGCGGCGCGGCAGCGCCGCCCTACCGCGATCTTGATTTTTGGTAGGGCAAAGCTGCCGCCTTGCCTCCTTGGCGACGCGCCCTGCCGTTCTACCACTCAATTTATTCTCCCCCCAAAATTTCTTAAAATTTTGCTTGCGCCGAATTTTTTCTGCGTTAATATTTAACCATATGGTTAAATGTTTGCCACGAGTATTGGACCGCACGTTCGGTGCGCTGGCCGACCCGACGCGCCGGCGCATCCTCGAACATCTCGCGGGCGGCGACCGTTGCGTGACGGATCTGGCGCGGCCGTACCGGATGTCGCTGCCGGCGGTTTCCAAGCATTTGCGTGTCCTGGAAAACGCCGGGCTGGTCCGCCGCAAACGCGACGGGCGGGTGCATCGTTTGAAACTGGAAGCGAAGCCGATGCAGCAGGCGCAGGCGTGGATCGAGGAATACCGGAGGTTCTGGGAGGCGAGCTTTGACCGTTTGGACGAATACTTGCAACAACTGCAAACCAAGGAGAAAAAATGAACACGACAGCAACCATCAAAGAAAACAACATCAAACTTCAACTCACCCGCGTCTTCGACGCGCCGCGCGAACTGGTTTTCAGGGCATGGACGGACGCGAACCAGTTCCAGCAGTGGTTCGGGGCGGCGGCGTGCGACGGATCGTCGTTGCAATCGGCGAGGCTGGACGCGCGCACCGGCGGCAAATACCGCCTTCAGGTGCGGCGCGCGGACGGCGAATTTTGGACGACCGTTGGGGTTTACCGTGAAGTGAGACCGCCGGAACGGCTGGTGTTCACATGGCAATTTGAAAAGGACGGGAGCGGTGATGAGTTCGGCGAGGTCGAACCGCCCGAAATGCTCGTGACGGTGGAATTCAAGGTGCGCGGAAAGCGGACGGAATTGATTTTGACGCACGAGAAATTTGCGTCCGTCGAAAGCCGCGACCGCCACGAAGACGGCTGGACCCGCTGTCTCAATGCACTTGGGAACTTTGTTGCCAAATAAATGCGACGCCAAAATTTCCAATCCGCTCATCGTTGAACCGCTTAAGGGGCACGTTGCCACTTGACATGAGTGCGCGGCTGGACGAATTAAATAACTCGCCATGACAAGGATCAGCATGAATCCCAAGGTTGATAAATTTTTGAGAGAAGCCGACCAGTGGCGGGAAGAATTCAAAGAATTGAGAAGCATCATTCTGGACTGCGGGCTGACCGAAGAATTGAAGTGGGGCCATCCTTGCTACACGCTCCAAAACAGCAACGTGGTTTTAATCCATGGCTTCAAGGAATACTGCGCGCTGCTGTTTATGAAGGGCGCCTTGTTAAAGGACCCCAAAGGCATTCTCATCCGGCAAACGGAGAATGTGCAGGCGGCGCGCCAGGCCCGGTTCACTCATGTTCGGGAAATTGTAAAGCTGAAGTCCGTTCTGAAAGCCTATATCAACGAAGCCGTTGACGTGGAAAGGGCCGGTCTGGAAGTGACCTATAAAAAGACTTCCGAATTCAACATGCCCGAGGAATTTCGGAAGAAATTGAATGAAATACCCGCCTTGAAAACGGCTTTTGACGCCTTGACGCCGGGCCGACAAAGAGGATACCTCCTTTATTTTTCGGCCGCCAAACAACCCAAAACCCGGGAGGCGAGGGTTGAAAAATGTATGGACCTGATTTTCGATGGGAAGGGATTAAATGATCAGTAGGTGTCAGCATTTTTTCAAAGCCCGCAGACATCTCAATCCGGTGGAAATATCCTGCCATCCGCTGGAAGGAGAAATATGTGTTAGGCATTGCGTCCCATGAACATCATTTCACATTGGCACCCGGGAGTCCCGGTGTTATTGTGGGCTTTAAGGTGAGGTTGGGAAATTATGTCGTTTGGAAGAACCGCTTTCAGATCCCTGTCGGTCGGGAAATCGCCCGAGAATTAGTTGGGGATTCGGTGCGGGCCCGACTGGCTGAATTGGATCAGTTTCCCTTGAGTTGACGTTATGTTCAGCGGCTTTTCGAAGTTTTGGGTCCTGATTGTGCTGGTGGTGGAGGCGACTCGCGCGGCAGACACATTTACAAATCCCATCGCGCCGTCGGGTGCCGACCCCTGGATGATCCGGCATGGGGATGATTATTTTCTGGTTCAATCCCGCGGCGGACACGAAATCTGTGTCGGGCGGGCGGCCAATCCGGTGGACATCGGGAAAAGTCGCTGGGTTACTGTCTGGAAGCCGCCGTCAAGCGGACCGTATGCCAGGCAAATCTGGGCGCCCGAGCTGCATTACCTCCAGGGCAAGTGGTACGTCTATTTCGCTGCTGACGATGGCAACAACGTCCACCATCGCATCTATGTCCTCGAAGGCACCTCGCAAAATCCGCAGAACCCGTTCGTCTTCCGGGGTGAATTAAAATTGCCGGATGACCGGTGGGCCATTGATGGCAGTTTGTTCACCTTGAGCAATCGGCTGTATTTCATCTGGTCGGGCTGGTCGGGCACCAGCAACGTGGACCAGCGCATTTACATTGCCGAACTTGCCGACCCGCTGACGCCCATAGGGAAAAGCGCCTGCATTTCCGTGCCCCAATACGCCTGGGAAAAGCGCGATGGTCCGCCGTGGGTCAATGAAGGCCCCGAGGCGCTCAGACACGGCGGCCGCCTGTTCATCATCTATTCCGCCAGCGGGAGTTGGGCGGACAATTATTGTCTCGGGCAACTGGCGTTTACCGGCGGTAACCCGTTGCGACCGGAGTCCTGGATCAAGAAACCGGAACCGGTTTTTTGCCGGACGAGGGATGTGTATGGTCCCGGTCACTGTTGTTTTGTCAAATCACCGGACGGCACCGAAGACTGGATCATTTATCACGCCGCGAAATATTCCGGTGCCGGCTGGAACCGCAATCTGCGGGCGCAGAAATTCACCTGGCGGGCGGACGGTTCGCCGGACTTCGGGACGCCGGTTTCTGCGGGCGTGCCGCTGCCCCGACCGGCTGGTATCATGCCACATCCATAAATTCTCCCCGGGGTAAACTGATTTTGGTTTGATGGCCCCTCATTCGTACAGGGAAGCGGAATCGGCATAGACTTTGGCGACCTGTTCCATGGACGGCCGGCGGTCGGGACTTTTATCCAGGCAGGCCATGATGATGACCGCGGTGTTGCGGAGCACATGATGCCCTGATTTCAAGGGCGAAAGCGGGGTCCCTTCCCGGATGGCCTTCTCGATTTGCGCCTTGGTGCCGTCAAACGGATGTTTTCCCGTGCAGCCATAATAGGCCAGGACGCCAAAAGCAAAAACGTCGCTCTTGAAACCTTTTGTAAAATCCCCGTCCCATTTCTCCGGAGCCGTGTATCCGGCCGTGCCCGCCGGGTTGTTTTTCTTGTCCATGATGAAGGGCGGCAGATTTCCCTCAAAATAAGAGTGTGAAAAGTCAATGAGCCGCGTTTCCTCAGGCGCAGCCGCCGGCACCAGTACATTCACACTCTTCAAATCATTGTGGACAATCGGGCGTCCGCAAAAGATGCCTTGGTGCAGGTCCGCCACCGTTTCCGCCACGCTTTGCAGGAGGCGATGCATCCGGCCCGGGTTCGTGCGGGGGGTGCCTGCCTTCACCAGCTCAGACAACGTCTCCCCCTCGACATATTCCAGAAAGAGCCGGTGCGCTGTGGCATCATAGGCCAGTTTGTGCCGGAGGCGCGGGTGGGTTATGCCTTCCAGCATGTAGGCCTCGTTGGCGATGAAAATCTCGTCCCAGAACTGGGCCGGTTCCTTCAGCAAGGCGGGATGCGGATTGCGTTCAAACTCCACCCGGGCCAGTCTGGATACGCGGGACGGCACCATCAACGGCTCCCGTTTTTTGATGGCTGGTATTTTCATGGGTATTCCACGTGGCGCGAGAGCATCGGCAAAACCCCTTTTGCCCGTCAAGCGATGAATCTCGAACCTGCGTACCGATGCAGCTGGACTTCAAGCCTTAGTTTGCCCTGGAGAAACGGGAAAAGCAGACAAGCGGAAACTTGAATTCCAACGGTGCCGGTTGCTTTTCTTCGCTGATGACGTATGGTTCGCCAGCAAATTCATGAAAGCCATTCAAGGATATCACGTTATCACACCCGGCGACCTGCATTGGCGGCCCTCCAACCTGATGAAAATTCCCAACGCGGATTATCTGGAGCGAACCGGCAGCGAAAACCTGGCTGCGCGACTCTGGCGGTTGCCGCCCAAAAGCGCGAGTACATTGCACAAACACATCCGGCAGGAGGAATTTTATTTTGTGCTGGAAGGCACGGGCCGCATGCGCATCGGCAACGAAACGTTGACCGTGCCGAAATACGGCGGCGTGCTCGTCGGGCCGGACCAGTTGCGCCAGGTGTTCAACGACACCGCCGCTGAGGTGCTCTGGCTGATTGTCGGCGCGCCGGAGGAACTGGAATTTCTGCTAGGCTCGAAATCCCAAATGGACCTCTCGCTCATTTATCCGGTCGAACCAACGCAGTTGCCCAAAGAGCTGGCCGGCGTGAAATGGCCGCCGGCCTGATCACGGTTTTCGCCCCTCGAGCACGTCGGTATAGTCGGGAATGGTCATCAAGTCGGTGCGCGCGGTGTGTCCGCTTTCCTGTTTCCAGGCGGCCAGCCGGCCGCTGGCTTCGTCGTTCCAGCCGCGTTTGCGGATGAACTCATTCCAAATCAGGATATCCGTTTCGTCAAGCCTTCGGCCCTTGACAAAACACCAATCCAGAATGGTTTCGTCCGTTCCACCTTCCAGCACCCGCTGTTTGAGCGTTTCGTAGGTCACACGCAGATACTGACAGCACAATCCGTCGGCCCGGTTGGCGAGGCCGAGGTTGGCATGGCAGTCTTCCCGCAACTCGCCCCGGGCATAGAGCCGTATCTTGTCCAGCATCCGTGGGAAATACTTCATCCCCCCGACCGCCTCGTGAAAACTCTTTGGCGCCTTCCCATTCACGATCAGAAGTTTTGTCCGGCGCACCGTTCCTGCCAACCACCCGCGATGATACCTGTTAAACCAGCGAGGCAGCAGTAACATTTTATCTGCCCTTGCGTCTTAAAAAGGTGCCAAGACGGCTGTATCTGCTGGTTCTATGGGCGCTGCTGGCAAGTCCGTTTGTCCACGGTGCGGAAGTGGACGGCTTGCCGGAAATGTCCTTTACGGTAAACGGCGCGGCGCGCACGGCGCTGATTTACGTTCCGCCCGCGGCCAAAACGAGTCTGACGCCGCTGGTGTTCGTGTTTCACGGCCATGGCGGCAGTGCCCAAGGGGTCGCGCACAGTTTCCACCTCGAGCGGGAATGGCCGGAAGCACTCGTGGTTTACCCGCAGGGCCTGCCGACACCCGGCCCATTGACCGATTTGCAGGGCAAGCAAGCCGGCTGGCAGGCGGCCCTCGGCGATCAAGGCGACCGCGACCTCAAATTCTTCGACACCGTCCTCGCGCGGCTCAAGCAGGATTATCACGTGGACGCGAAACGGATTTACTGTACCGGCCATTCCAACGGCGGCGGTTTCACCTACCTGCTGTGGCTGGCCCGGGGCGATGTTTTCGCCGCCGTCGCACCGTCCTCCGCCGCGGCGCGGTATGCCAATAAACTCCCGCCCCGGCCCGCGTTGATTCTCGGCGGGCAAAACGATCCGCTGGTGAAATTTTCCTGGCAGGAACGCACGATGGAGGCCGTGCGCAAGGTCAATGGCTGCTCATCCACGGGCCAGCCGTGGGACAAACAATGCACGATCTATCCGTCGAAGGAGGGCACGCCACTGGTCGCGGCCATTTTCCCGGGCGGACATCAATTCAACCCCGCCGCACCGGCCTTGATCGTGGAATTCTTCAAGGAACATCCGGGCCCGACCGCGGAGCAAGCCGGCAAATAATCGAGGTTTCAAGGCCAGCGGAGTTTTGCCGGAGCAGACGGGCAATCTCTAAAGCGGTTCAATCACTTCCGTAGCCGCCGAGGTAACGAGGCGGAACTTACGCCAGAAGGTCCGCCTCTCCACGTCGGCGGCCGCAGTTTTCCGGGAACCGCTCTAAAGGTCAATCAGACGGAAGAATACGCTGCCCACGGTATTGTCCACGGGGATGGAAATCTGGTTGGCGGCGGCGGAACCGGAAACGGAATTCCAATTGGCGCCGAGGCCGGCGCCCGGCGCGTTGGTCTGCGCCTGCAATGTCCAGCCGACATAGGCCGCCGGCCACGACAATTGCAGGACGTTGCCGGATACCACCGGTGTAATGTCCGGTGTCGGCATGAAATTAAAGGTGAATGTTGAGGGCACCTGGTTGACCACAGCAGTCCCGGACGCCGGCATTGTTGTTATCGCATTGCCGTTGACCGTCAGTCCTTCGATATTCATGCTGCCTGCGACGCTATTTCCATTCCACAGCCCGGCCCACACCCCAGACACGCCAGCGACCTGCAAGCCGTAATTGGAAATGTTGACGAGGTTCATGGTGGCGTTTGACACCACGCCCGAACTGGCGTTATTGAGGACCTCCACCGCATAGCACAAGCTGTTGGTGATGTTGATGTGGTTGATATTCAAATTGGTGATGTTTTGGAAATAACTTCCGCTCCCCGGCGCGAGGGTCAGGGCGGCCCGCCAACTCCAGCCATTTGGATCACGGCCGCCACAGCGGGTGAGATTACACCGCTGGGCGACGGTTAATCCGGAGAATCCGTTGCCCGAACCGATGGCGAATGTCCCGGCGATGTATATGCCGCATCCATAGGGCATGTCCGTAAACGCACAATCTTCGATCCGGTTGCTTACGGCGCCATAGATGGCGCCCCCGTTGGCCAGAAACGCCAATTGACCGGTGCAGTGGGTGAACACGTTGAGACCGATGACATAAGTCGCCGAGCCTGACTCCGGCCAGATGGCAAAACAGTCGTCCCCGGTGCTCCGCGTGGTGCAATTCGTGACGAGGGTGCCGCGCATCCCGGTGTTGAGATTGATGCCGTCCGCAGTGGTGTTGCGCAGCCGGCAACTGTCAATGACCAGGCCGTTCGCATTTTCGAGCCAGATCCCGGTTTTGGTGTGCACCACCCAGATCCGCGAAATGGTTGAATTGGTGCCAAAAGTTCCGCCCAGACCATCGTTGGCCTCGCTGTCATTCCGGTAGTTCAAAAAACCCGTGATGGCGAAATCAGACAAGGATATGTTATTTCCGTTTCCATTCACTCTGACCCGTCGGGATGAACTCGTGTTGTACAGGGATGGACTCCCCATGAGGGTGGTATACCACATGCCGGCGCCTTGAATTTTCCCATTGGTCGGGAGCGTAATGGTCCCGGTTATCAGGTATTGTCCCGGTGGCATCCAGACGGTCATTCCTCCTCCCGCCGCCGCATTGACACAGTTCTGGAGCGCGGAGGTGGCATCAATGACTCCGTTCGTATCCGCGTTATAAGGGGAGCCGGTGACGTTCAATGAATTTGCCGGTGCGCTGAGCGGAGGGGCGACGTTCTCGAGGTCAACCAGATCAATGACATAAAAAGCCGCCGTGTCGCCCGCATCTTCCTGAAGGGTCACCGTGTCTCCCGGATTAATGGTCAGCCCGCTCAGGCGGACCTCATCAAAAAAGTTCCTCGGGCTGCCGCTTCCGGGAGTATTGACGAACGGGTAGCTTCCATACAGCCAGGTATATTGCGAGGTTAGCGGAAGCTTTTGCGCGAAAACGCCGTTGGTGTAGAGACTGATGGTATAGTTGGTTCCGCCTCCGGCCGCCGTATCCGGCACGCAATACCGCACCACGATGGCGTTGGCGGCGGCTTGGGCGGTCAATTCCGCATATTGCCCGGTTCCGTTAAGCTGGATGGCTTGTCCCCCCGTCGCCTCCATTTGAATTGTGTCCGTAAGGGTGGCATTTATGCTGCTAAGCTGTGCCGGGGGCCCGATGATCGTCGCCCCGCCGCCATTGGTCAGATTTCCGGCCACATAATTATAGCTGGTCCAGGGCACATTCGCACCGGGAACCGCCCGGAGGACATGCGGTAAAGTGCACAGCAACACGATGACGGCAAACAGACGCAGGGGGTATGACATATGGCAAGTAGCTGGGATCTTAAGCCCTGTTTAAAACTAATCCAGTCGCATAAAATGGTGACGCAAAACAAATTACTGCTCTCGTTTCCCGGCTTTAAGGGCGGCCATATCTGCCAATCCGGGAGCCGCTGGATGAAATGAAGGAAAGGGCAGGAAATCAGACTTTAACTTCAACCCACGAGATTGGCCATACCCGGTTCAGCGAACAACATGGCACTCGCTGATGGACAAGCCAGATCCGGGGCTCAAAATGAGCCACTTTTTCCGCAGATAATTGCGCCAGATTGTGACGGTGGTGCGGTGAACCGCCACCACGCCCGGGCTTCGAAAAGTCTTAATTCATTTTTCCGGCGGTCTCTGTGACGGGGCTGGCGGGAACGGTCGAGTTATAGTGGGTAACGGCTCCGCACAGTTTCATCAATTGGATAATCCAGTAGGGCACATCCACCTGCCACCAGGACAGACCACTTCGGGCCAGCCGCGGGTGGGCGTGATGGTTTTCATGCCACTCGCCGGCGATGATTCCATAAACGACCTGGTTTACCGGCATCCCATGCTGGTCCGTGCCGAAGAAACTGCTGTGACCGCGAAAATTGAAGTCACGCACGACAAAACTGAACAGGAAGACGCCGGAAATCCAGGCCCAAACCCCGGGCCAACCTGCCACCGCATAGGCCAGCGCCGGCCAGATCAAATTTGCCACCGCCACGCGCGCGCCGTAGTGCCAGACATTTTCGATGGAACCCGTCCGTTGAAATTGTGCGTAGGAATTTTTCAGGAAACCACAATGGTCCAGACTTTTCGCCACGCGCTCGAATTCTGCCGGGTTCAGGTTGCGATTGGTTTTTTGCTGGGTCTCCGTTGCCAGATAACTTCCCAGCCAGCCGAGATGCGGCCCGTAGGGATCGCCCGGTTCATCCGACTTGGAATGATGGATGCGGTGCGGGATGACGTAGCTTTCCTCGCGAAAAGAGATCGGGTTGGTCCACAGGAACAGCCGCGCGAACCAGAGGTTCCGGAATTTGAACGCCTGGTGGGAACAATAACGATGATACCAGACCGTGTTGTAAACCGTGCCGACAAAACAGGCAATCAGCACCACACTCAGCACCGCCCAGACCGAGAAATAGTGGACCAGAAAGAAAACAAAAACACCGAAGGTCATCAGGTGATATGCCGCGTACGACGCCGGAATCAGCCGTGCGGCATCTTTCCAGAAGCTGACGGCGTCGAACCACTCGGCCAGCACCTCCCTCGTCGTCGGCCGCAGGGGACAAGGTCCGACGTACCCGTACGTCGGCTTCATCAAGACGCCCTGCCGGTACTCATACTGCCTGACCATCTCATCGCTCATGGGACGCGATATAAGTGAAAACGATGGAAATGAGAAGAAAAATCGAAGCTTAAAAAACCACCGCAGAACCTGCCCGGGTTGGATGATCAGGCCGGCGCAAAAAAGCTGAAGGGCGGGCGGGTTTCAGCCCGAATGCTATCCTCTCTCCGATTCGTCCACGACACGTTCGATGCGCCGGTCAGGAACCAGCCACAGCAAAGCGACAAAAACATAGATAATGCAGGAAATCCAGGGCTCGAAACAGGCCAGCGCGATGGCGGTGGCGTATAACACCGGCGACGCCTTGCCCTTGAAATCCCGGCCGAGCGACTTGGCCAGTTTCGAATCCGGGCCTTGTTGGCCGACAATAACGTTTTGCAGAATGAAGTACGCGATGGCGGCCATGAACATGACCACGCCATATAATGCCGTTGGTGCGGTCGTGAAGTGGTTCTCGCCCATCCAGCCGGTGACAAACGGAAAGAGCGACAGCCAGAACAACAGATGCAGGTTCGCCCACATCATCGCTCCGTTCACTTTGGGGACTGTTTTCAGGAGGTGATGGTGGTTGTTCCAGTAGATGCCGAGGTAAATAAAGCTCAACACGTAGGTCAGAAAGACCGGCAACAAAGGTTTCAAGACGCCGAGGTCCGAACCGGTCGGCACCCGTAATTCCAGCACCATGATGGTGATGATGATGGCCAGCACGCCGTCGCTGAAGGCTTCCATCCGGTTCCGGTCCATGCGGCAATTTAACAGGAGAACTGGTGGAGATGCAATGCTGGCGGGGCGAGCGTCCTCGCGAGCCGGCTCGTCGGCAGCCTCGCCCCACCAGTGTCTGCTCTCAGTTCAGGTCAAACACCAGCACCTGCGCGTTGCCCTTGCCGGTCAATTCCAGCTTCGACTCGCCGCTCAGGGCCGCGGCATCGCCGCCGCTGAGCGTCCTGCCGTTCAATGTCACCTCACCCTCGGCCACGTGGACCCACGCATGACGCTTCGGATTGAGCTCATGCGTCACTGTCTGGCCGTTGGTGAACCGCGCCAGCCACAAGTCGGCGTCCTGGTTGATGCGGATGCTGTCCTCGCGTCCGGTCTTGCTGGCAATCAGGTGCAGCTTTCCCGGCGTGGCGGTCGCGCATGCCTTTTCGCCGTAACTCGGCTTCGCCCCGTGCTGGTCCGGCTGAATCCAGATTTGCAGCAGATGCACCGCTTCAGCCTTCGACGGATTGAATTCGCTGTGCTGCACGCCGGTGCCGGCGGCCATGTACTGGAAATCGCCCGGCCGGATGACGCGCCCGTTGCCCATCGAATCCTTGTGCTCCAGCGCGCCGCTCAGGACGTACGTGATGATTTCCATGTCGCGATGCGGATGTTTGCCGAAGCCCATGCCCGCCGCGATGTAGTCGTCGTTGATCACGCGCAAATCCCGGAACCCCATCCACCGGGGATCATAGTAATCGGCAAAGGAAAACGTGTGATACGTGTTCAGCCAGCCGTGGTCGGCGTGGCCCCGTTCGTTTGCTTTTCTAATCGTCATCATATTGCCCTAAGATGCCCTTGTTTGTACTCTGCGCAATCAGGCACCTTTGGGTGCCCAGAACATGCAGCTCAAGAGCGTCGAATGCGAAGTGGAACGTCTGCTGGCCGTGATTGGCGGCAAGTGGAAGGTATTGATTTTAAGGGAATTGTTCAACGGGCCGCGCCGCCACAACCAACTCTGCCGCGCCCTGCCTGGTGTCCGCCAGAAAGTGCTCACCGCCCAGTTGCGTGAGCTGGAACTGGACGGTGCCATCCAGCGCAAAGTTTTTGAAGCGAAACGCCCGCACGTGGAATACTCGCTGACGCCGTTTGGTGAACGGCTGCGCGGACTGATTTTGCAGATGCACGATCTCGCCCTTGATAACTGTGCGGTGCTCAAACGCCGCCTGCCTGCCGGACGGTTTGCTCGGAAGAACTGAAGCTTCCGGTTATTCGGTGGGGCGAGCGCACGTCGGGCCGTAGCCTCTGCGAAGGCCGATCCTCACGAGCCGTTCTTGGACTGCGGCGACATGTCGCCGCTTTCAAAGCGCGGACATGTCCGCGCACTCCAAAATGTACACGGAACGACTGACTTTGGTGGGGCGAGCGTCCTCGCCAGCCGGAGGTAGGGTCATTGCGCTGCGATGACCTTGGTGGCCCTCCGCAAGGAGCCGCCGCGGCGCTGCTGCTGCTCTTCATCGGCATTCACAACGCCTGGGACATCGCTTCGTACCACGTCTTAAACCAGAAACGGAAACAGCGGGACACTGAACCACCGGCCGAACCAAAGGAGTAACCGGGCTTGATTCTGCAAATGCACTAAACGAGTAGAAGGCCGACGAGACGGCTCGCGAGGACGCTCGCCCCACCAACACCTTCACCACCTCGGATGTTTACTTCTTCACACGGGAACTTGAAGGGCTGCATCCGGACAATCGTCACGTCCGCGACAAAATCCGCCAGCAACTCCAAGTCCTGCGTGACATGGGATTACTCATTCACGCAGACCGCGGCCTCTGGCGTCTGCCGTAAAGTGATTTTCCTCGACGAAGCCCCATGTGGACGGCTTTGATTTGCCGGCGCATGAAATCGTGTCCCTATTGTGGCGCAGAATATCCGGATGAGGTTGCGGTCTGTCCCGTTGACCACCAATCGCTGCCGATATCTGAAGTTGCAGGCCAAAATTGCCAGCAAAACTTGTTTGCCCAAGAAGCTGACCGGGCTGGAGCCGGGCCCTCCGGCCAGCGATTATTCCCCCGATATACTCCGATCAACTTCGAACAAGACTTCGCGAGTGCCAGCATCGCGAACGGGCGGAGAAAAACGGGGAATTTTCTTTTTGAACGCCTCAGTTCACCCGGTTTGCTCCTGTCAAATTACGGGTTGCGGCTTTACCGGCGGAGTCATGGCGCCAGATTAATTTGATTCCTTGATAAAATTCACAAAAACGAAGCCGGCCTCGGTGTGGCTTTTGGGTGGGTTGACACATTTGCCATCCAGCTCAATGGTATCACCCCTTTTCATGAGGTCGGATTGAGCGAATTGAAGCGAGCTGTAACAATGGACAACTTGGTGGGTCCCTTCCTGAAGCAGCTTAAACTCGATGCGCTTCCCATGGTCCAAGGGGAGTGGGTCGGTCAACACGGTGCCTTTCATGAGGCTCAGTATATTCGCATGGCGGTGTGGTCTTCTTGGCCTGCGCTCCAGGTGACGAACCGGCGCATCATCCCGACGTGGAACGGGGAGTTGGAAGCCGCCCCGGTGAAGATGCGGAATATGTTGTTTTCAAAATAGGGCATCAGCTTGAAGATCAACGGGTACTTTTTCTTGAGTCTTTCCCCAACAACCGCGGCATTGAACAGCCGCCCGTCATAATAACTGTCCACGATGCCGTGCCAAACCTCCAGATGGCGCATGATTTCCTGCTGGTAACGCTGGAAATCGCGGGGCGCACTTCTTCGGATGGTCTTGGCCAGCAGCACCGCACCCCGCATGCCGATGAGCAGCCCGCTGGAAAATACCGGGTCAATGAATCCCGCCGTGTCGCCGACGAGCGCCCAGTTGTCACCGACGATGCGTTCGGAGACCAGCTGGTAGTTGGCGTGTTCCATCACCGGTGTCAGCCGTTTGGAACCCTGAGTCACTTTGGACAGGACGGAATCCTGCTTGAGCAGATTGTCGTAGCGTTCCTCCTTGGTCGCGCCAAACCGGGGCAGATGTTCCGAGGGGATGACAATGCCGACCGAAACCCGTCCCGGCAGCGGAATCCGCCAACTCCAGCCGTGATCGAGTCGCGTGCTGTGAACGTGGCCTTTGAAGTCGAGCTTGGTTTGGTCAACATGCGCGAATAACGCCGTGTCTTTGCGACCGCCTTCGCGCCCGGCGATGCCGAGCAATTTCGGCAGGTAACGCAGCCGGCCGGTGGCGTCCACAATCAAATCCGGCTGGCCCGGGAAATGATTTTCCGTGGTGGCGAGCGATTCGTCGCTCAATTTGACTTTGTCCGTGCCGGGAATTTTTTCCACCTTCGCGGCGGCTTCGATGATTTTCACGCCGGCCTTGCGCGCGGCGTTGAGCAACGTGGCGTCGAACTTGTCGCGCGGCACGTTGTAGGCGTATCGCGGGAGTCCGCTGTAAACGTCGCCGAAATGAAAATAGAAATTCTGCGTCGGACTCATGTTGACGGTCGCGCCGGGCTTGAATTCGCTGTAGCTGCGGACTTCGTCCTCCACGCCGAGCAGGCGCAGGATGGGCACGATGGCGGGCACGGTGGATTCACCGACAATGAGCGTCGCTTGTTTTGGCACATGGAAAATGGCGGCGCGGACGCCTTTGCGGGCCAGGAGCACGGCCAGCGTGCAGGCGGCCGGTCCACCGCCGAGGATGACCACAGTTTTGATGTTCATATCACGTGACAATAATCACCGTTTGATTTAAATCCGGCAGCGGATCCGGTTAACACAACCGCAAATTGGCAAAATTTCAGGATCGTTTGCCACTTCACCCGGCAAACCTTTCAGGGTGATTTGAAGGTCGGATTCCATTCATGCCAGCGTATGGCAGTTGTCTTCTTATGTCGAGCATCAGTCGAGATGTTGTTGAAGTATTTGGCGGCGGTGACCCAATGGTAGCCAATGAATCTTGGCATGGCCGGCGAATTGGCTGCCGCGTATGATAACGGCGCACAGCGGCCGCGGGTCGTCACGGAGGTTTGGGGCGGGAAAAATCTGTTCGGTCCCAACTCCGATAAATCGCGAGCGGGTTGTTCCACGCCATAATGGGAGCGTCCGGGTCACCACCCCAAGGCCGGCGCTCCAAAAACTGTGGCGCGATCATGATCTGCAATTTGCGTCATCCGTCGGTGGTCGTTACGCGGCGCAACCGCATGGCGATTCGTTCTCCCTGAGCCGCGCGCTATACAAAAAATATGTGCCATAGAAATGTTGGCTTCAGCCCTTCACGCCCATGTTGCCCATCGGGCATCATCTGATTCAGGTTGAAATGGTTGGCTGTTTGCGGGAGCATCGCCCGGAAATTCCCGTCCAATCACCTATGAATATACCGCTCAGCATCGCCCGAATGGCTGTCGCGGTGTTCGTGGCCGTGGTTTTGCCGGCCCGGGCTGCGGCAGGTGCAGATATGAAATCGTTGGTTGAAGGCAACACCGCCTTTGCCCTCCAGCTTTATGGGAAGCTGCAGTCCCAAGACGGCAACCTGGCATTTTCGCCCTACAGCATCTCGTCGGCGCTGGCGATGACCTGCGCCGGGGCGCGCGGCGAAACCGCCCGGCAGATGGAACAGGTGCTGCATTTCGATCAAAGCCAGTCTGACCTGTCCCTGCTCATGGGCCGGTTGGACAAAGCCGTGAAGGCGGCCAAAGGTGGCAACGAACTGAACATCGCCAATTCCATCTGGCCGCAAGAGAAGTATCCTTTCCAACCAGATTTCCTGAAGTTGCTCAAGCAGGATTACGGTGCGACCGTCACCCCGCTGGATTATGAACACAATGCCGAACAGGCGCGGGTGACAATCAACCGGTGGGTGGACAGCCAGACGCGGCACAAAATCAACGAGATCATCGGGCCGGGGGTGCTCGACGATATGACGCGCATGGTGCTCGTCAACGCCATTTATTTCAAGGGCAAGTGGGCGATACCGTTTCCCAAAGATGCCACGAGCGCCGACAGGTTTTATCCCAAGCCGGACACGCACATCAGAGTCCCGTTCATGCACGTGAGCGACAGTTTTCGTTATGGCGAAGATGACCAGTTGCAGTGGATCTCCCTGCCGTATAAGGGGGACAAGCTGGAAATGCTCATCCTGTTGCCGCGGGACCGGGATGGCATCGGACAACTGGAAAACGATCTGAACACAACGAACCTGTCTTGGTGGATATCAAGCATGGGGATGGAGCAGGTGGGTGTGGCCCTGCCGAAGTTCAAAATCACCAGTGAATTCGGGCTGGCCGACACGCTTCGGGCGATGGGCATGGAGGACGCGTTTAATCCCACCGATGCCGACTTTTCGGGCATGGACGGCCGGCTTCACTGGCTGTACATCAGCGCCGTGCTGCACAAGGCGTACGTGGACGTGTACGAAAAGGGAACCGAAGCCGCCGCCGCGACGGGGGTAATGATGGAAGCTGCTGGCATACCGCCGGCACCCAACAAGCAATTCCGCGCCGACCATCCGTTTATTTTCATGATTCGGGATTCGACGACGGGTTCCATTCTGTTCCTGGGCCGCGTCGCCCGGCCGGGCGATTGAAGTAGCGATGTCGCCGGGGCGCCCAGGTGGGGCGAGGGAGTAATTGTTAACGGGAGGGATGGCATGTTGCCGTCCCTGACATTGGGGTCAGCGGCACGCCGACCCTCCCAACTCTGCGGTTAAACGGAAATTGAACAGGAGAGAACGGAGAGAACAGAGGTTTTTGCGATTTCTTTCTCCGTTTCCTCTGTTTGCTCATGTTGAATCTGGATGGAACGAAACTTTTTCTCAATTTCGTCTGCGTCTCCGTGGTTAAAAGTTTGGGCGTGAGCATGCGCGAGCCGGAACTTTGGCCTTTCCTTAGAGCCGACATTCTCCAACGCATCATCGTGGAGCAGGCGAATATGGCTCTTCCGCCGCCGCCGCAATCAACTCTGACAAAGCTGTTGAGCGCATTCCAGCGCTAATTCAGTCCGGCCAATCTGCCAACGCATCGTTCCTGCAAATGCGTCAGGGCGTGGACACGCGGTAGAACCTGGTTTTGAAGGAGGCCGTGTTGGAATCCGTGAACGGCAGCAAGCCATTGGCGGGGGCTACATTGGTATAAACCGGTTGCCAAGGTCCTGACAGCAGGTTGGTGGTCGCGAATACACGATTCGTGGAATTTGGCGTAGTCAGATAGTTAAAGGAATAACTGCCGTTCGGTTTATATTTCTGGCCGGAGATCAAGTTCAGGACATTCGCCTGGGCCACATAAGCCGATACGTTCGTGCCGGCGACGGTTAAAACGCCCGCAGCGTAAAGGCGACCCGCGGAATCGGCGGCCAACGAAAGCACCACATTATTTACCCCGGAACCCAATGGCGACCAGGTGCTGCCGTTCCACTCCGCTATTCTGGAGGCGTAAACGCCGCCGGCATTTGTGAACGCGCCTCCGGCGTACACGTTGTAATCCGGATCGACGGCCAGCGAATAAACGTAATTATTCATACCGCCGCCTACGGGTGACCACACGCTGCCGTTCCATAGGGCAATGTAATTTGCGGTATTACTGCCCGCCGTGGTGAACTGGCCGCCGACATAAAGATTCGTTCCCGGTGTCATGGCGAGTGTAAAGATGGGCGCCCCCACGCCAGCACCAAGCGCGGACCAGTTCGTCCCATCCCATTTGGCGATCGACGCGGCGGATGCGCTCCCGGCCGTCGTAAAACTGCCGCCCGCGTAAAGATTGCCGGCACTATCGAATGCCAGGGCGTTCACATCATTGTTGCCCCCGCTCATTCCGGTTCCCAGGGCGTACCAATTGGTCCCGTCCCATTTGGCAATGTCGCTGGCCGGGACGCTGCCCGCCGTCGTGAAATTTCCTCCCGCATAAAGGTTCCCCGCCCCGTCAATCATCAAGGCACCGACATAATTCCCGCTGATCCCGGCCCCCAGCGCCGTCCAATTGGTGCCGTTCCATTCGGCAATGTTGTTGACGGGAACATTGCCGGCCATGCTGAAACTGCCGCCGGCGTAGAGATTCCCCGCCTTGTCGGTCGCGAGCGTCTCAACCGCATTATTTCCGCCGTAGATCCCAGGGCCGAGCGCCGACCAATTGCTGCCGTTCCATTCAGCGATGTTGCTGACGGTGACACCTCCAATGGACGAAAAATTTCCACAGACATAAAGATTGCCGGCGGAATCGGCCGTGGCTGCGAACAGATAGGGATTGGCGACGATTCCGTTACCGAGGTTGGTCCAACTGTTGCCGTTCCATTTGGCAATATACGCCCCACCATTGCTGTTGTACGCGGTGAACCCGCCGCCGACGTAGACGTTTCCACCGGAGTCTAAACCTATGGAAAGAACTGCACTGGCGCTTATTCCGGGCCCGAGCGCCGACCAACTGCTGCCATTCCATTCGGCGACATGCAGTGCCGCAACACCGCCGGCATTGGTGAAAAAGCCGCCGGCATAAAGATTGTCGTTGTTGTCGAGGACCAGGCCGTTGACCGTGGGAGTTGGTGCCGGCCCCATTCCCACGCCCAGCGGCAACCAGATACTGCCGTTCCATTCGGCAATGTTGCTGACCGTAGTGCCACCTGCCGTCGTAAATGCGCCTCCCGCGTAAACATTGTTGTGCGAATCCACTACCACGGCGCCAACTCCCAAATTCATGCCCGTTCCTAATCCGGACCAACTGGTCCCGTTCCATTTGGCGATGTAGGGTATCGAGGTGCCGTTGACGACCGTAAATGCTCCTCCCACATAGAGATTTCCCGAGCTGTCCAAGGCAAGCGAATTGACGTTTCTATTCATTCCCGACCCCATTGCCGACCACGCACTGCCGTTCCATTTGATGATGTTGGTGGCCCCAATGCTGGTGTTGGTGATGTTACCCCCCACATAGACGTTGCCGGATCCATCCGCGGCCACCGCAAACGGGGCGCCGACGAAGCCTGAACCGAGGCCTGACCACGCGCTCCCATTCCATTTGGCGATATTGGTGGCCCCATACGCGCCGGCGGTGAAAGCGCCGACGGCATACAAATTGCCCAATCCATCCACCGCCAGCGCCCTTGCGCTCGGTAATCCAGCGCCTAGCGGCAACCAGGCGCTCCCGTTCCATTCCGCAACGCCGGACGCAACGGTCGAGCCTATCGCGCTGAAAGTACCCGCCACATATAGTAAGCCCGTATGCTTGTCCAGGACCATGGCACTAACGCCCCCATTGGCGCCGGCCAGCGAACCCAGGCCGACCCAATCGGCATCGCTGAACGTGGGGGTTCCGGCAAGGGTGATTGGTAATGGGGAGCTAACGGCAAAAAGCGCCAGCCAAAGGAGGATTCTGTGACGGATTTTCATGATACTATTCCTGTTGGGTTTGTGGTTTTACCTGAAGACACCGCCGCAATTCACCGTAGCAAGTCACACGCTTGGTTCTGATTTGTTTTTACTACTCAGTCGTACTGTCAAATCCTGCAGGCTAAGGCCTGCTGTTTAAAGGTTAATTCAATTTTGCCAGTTCGGCATCGAATAATTCCTTGGCTTTGGCCTGAACATCAGCCAACTGAAGTTCACCTTTATCCAGTTTCGCAAGCAGTGCCTTCTGCGCGAGGTAATCTTTATTCACCACGCCGGCTTTGCTTTGCAGCATGCGCCAGGCTTTGCGGCGTTCCACGGCGAATAACACCATCTGCCGGCTCACGGCAAAGTACTTGATCTGCCCGTTGACGTCGGCTTTGATGTAACAGCCGAAGTTCGGGACGTACGACCGGTGATTCCGGTCGAACACGCGCCGGTAAATCACATCATCCTGCGTGATCAGCACCAGCATGTCGTCGAGATGAATCAATTCCCGCGCTTCCTCTTCCTTGATGGCCTTGACGTGCTTGCGGAACCGGGTTTCGGTAATGGCCCAGTGCGCCACGGTGAAGTTGTATTCCTCGCCGGTCGCCTTGAATTTCGTGCGCCACCAGTCGCGGTTCGGCGTGGGATTGCCCTTGAGATCGAACGCCTCCTGCGCCGTCTCGCCGTTGCGCGGATTGAACACAAACTCCGGCATGCCTCGCGCGTCACGGACGAGCTTGGCCTGGTCGGCGCTCAGGTTGTCGGGCACCCCGTGCTCGGGCTGGCAGGTGGTGTAGGCCTGGAAAAACGCCGTACCGCGGTATTCCAGCCCTTCGAGCATCGCCTTGTACATCTTCGCCGCGTTGGCCATCGAGACCTGCGCCACGAACGGCGAGCCGTGCCCGCTGGTGAACGCCTCGGCCACGTTTTTCTTTTCAATCAATTTGCCCTGCGACGCCACGCCGAACTGGTTCATGTCGTAGCCGCCCAGCATGGTGGAGGAATCGGAGTTCTGGCCGCCGGTATTCGAATAAACCTGCGTGTCGAGCATCAGCATCTTCACGTTCGGCCGGTTTTGCAGGATTACCTTGGACACGTTCTGGAACCCGATGTCGCCGAGCGCGCCGTCGCCGCCGATGGTCCAGATCTTAGGCAGTTCGCGGATTTCCTGGTCGGTCATCAACGCGTCGTCGAGGTGCGTGAGCAGGAACAAATCGGCGGCGGACATGACGCCTTCGGCGCGGTCGAGCAGGGCATCGGCCAGGCGTTCGGGCACCACCGAGCGGCGCGCGTGGTTGACGATGAGCGATTCGCCCAGCAGCCACGAAATCGTCGCCCCGTCCTGGAACAGCGAATTCATCCACGGATACGGATGCGGATTGGACGGCGGGGTGGAGCCATAGACGGTGTTGCAGCCGGTGCTGGCGCCCATGAACATGACGCTCATGCCGTTGGCGCGCCGGCCGTCAATGGACTGTAAATCGCGGTGATTGAACGCGTCCTGCCGCATCACGGCCACGATGCCGCCGATGAGCTGCTCGTCGGTGATGGCGCCGTGTTTGGCCTCGTAATCGGCGATGCGCTTGGCGGTGTCGTCGTCGTCTTCGCCGCCCAAGCCCATGATGATGTGGGCGATGGCTTTGCGGAACAGTTGGTATTCAGCCTCATCGCGCTGTTTCAACGCCTGGAGTTTCGCCAGCCCTTCGGTTTCCAGACGTGCAGCTTTGGCGCGCAGGCGGTCGGCCTTTTTGTGATACAGCGGGCGCATGTAAGCTTCGGTCACGGACGCTGCCGCGCGCAACACGCTTTTCTCGCCGCACCCGGCGCACGCGCCGTCGCCAGACACGAGCGCTTCGTAATTGCGCCGGACCATGAGGTGATTGCGCAATGCGGCTTCGCGCGAATTCGCAGCGTCGTTGTCATTGTAAAGGCCGAGAAATTTCTGCGGCGTATCGGGCAGCAGGCGCGAGAAAATCTGCGCGGTGGTCAGGTCGGCGTTCAAATCCTCCGTCTCGCGCATCATGCGGAGCGCGTCGTGGTCGCCACAAACCTGCACACATTCGCCGCAGCCTTTGCACAGGTCGGAGACAAAAATGGAAAATAACCCGCCGCCGCCGGGCGTTTTGGCTTCGAGCGACCGGAAGATGGCGGGCACGTTCGAGTACGCCAGCGGTAACTTGTCGATGATGCCGGTGAACTCGGCCTTCGTGTGTTCGCCGACGGTGGTCAGGGCATTGACTTCGGCGCGGATGATGTCCTTGAACGGAACGTTGGAGCGGGCCTTGATTGATTCGTTCATCTTCACCCGGCCGCGTTCCTCGATGCCTTTCAATTCGGCGGCCAGTTTCGAGCGTTCGGCCGGATCGGTGACGTAATAATGCACGGCGGTCTTCAGAACCATCGCCACCTCCTGCGCCATGTTGGGCAGGGCGGTGTCCGGGCAGGCGGTAATGCATTCCATGCATTGCGTGCAGTTCTCGGCGATGTACACCGGCGTTTCGCGGCGGGCGACGTACTTGGACTGGGTCGCGCCCGAGCCGGCGCCCATCACGCCGACCGACGCGAGCGCGCTGGCGGGCTGGTGATAACCGAGGCCATGGCGGAATTCGGAATCGAACTTGGTCAGTGTCTGGAACGCGTACCGCGGCGTCTGTTGCGCGGGCGTGGGAATGCCCGTGCCACAGACCGACCCGCAGCCGGCGGTGGGAATCAACGGTTCGTGCTCGTTCGGCGCCACCGGCGAATTGCGCATCGAGGAACGGTCGGGTTCATTGAACTCGCCGTATTTGATTTCCTGCACGCGCGAGAAACCTTCGTTCATGACGGTCATGTTGGACGTCACGACGTCATCGCCGAAGCGCCCGAATTTCTTCTGGTACTGCTTCTTGACCGTGGCCAGGAAGGTTTCGTCGGAAATATTGTTCTGCCGGAGGAACGGCGACACGCGGAAGAACGCGCCGAGGAAGGAATTGCCCTGCATGCGCAGTTGCAACTCAGTCTTGCTCGTCGCTTTTTTCGCGATGTCAAATCCGGGCAGGATGTAAACGCGGATGTCGTTGTCCTTGACGTACCGGCGGTGTTGCGACGGGATGCGTTGCCAGGCGGTTTCCGGGGTGTCGCTGGATTCCCAGACGAGGCAGCCGCCGGGCTTGATGCCTTCCAGCGGATTCGTGTGCGTGAACGCCTTGGGATCGCAACAGAGCACTACGTCCACGTGGTTGAGCTCGCAGTTTACCTTGATGATGTCGGGGGCAACCGTGAGATAATAATTCGTCGGGGCGCCTTTTTTCTCCGAGCCGTACTTCGGGTTGGCCATCACGAACAATTTTTCCTTGAGCCGTCCGTCGGCGTCGTACTCGGGCTCGCGTTGTTTGATGAGGTCGCCGAATTCACCGATGATTTCGCCGAGGTTTTTGCCCGTGGTAATCATGCCCCAGCCACCAATGGAATGGAACCGCACGGCGATGGCGCCATCCGGAAGGAGCGACGGGGTTTCCTTGCTGATGACGGCATAGGGATGGTCAATGCCCAGCGTGAAATAAGTCTCGCCGCCGGATGCGCTCGCGCCGTCCTGGCGGCGGGTCTGGCCGATGGCAAACTCGTAGGCGCCGAGTGTGTGTTCGGGCCGGAAATCGCGCGAGCCGATGCCGTAACTGCCGCGAAAGAGGCGGGGCGTTTCCTCGGGCGTCAGGCCCGGCAGGGCACCGCCGAATTTTGCGGCTTCATTGGCCTTGCCGAGGGCCACGCGGATGTCGCGCGCAAGTGGGTTGTCACCGGCCATGCCTTCGTCGGTGCGCTCCAGGATGATGACGTTCTTTTTGCCACGCAGGGCGTTGATGACGGCGGCCTCGGGGAACGGGCGAATAACGTTGATGTGGATGGAGCCGACCTTCGCGTTGCGTTTTTCGCGCAGATAATCGCACGCGGCTTCGATGTTATCGGCGGCACACCCGAGCGAAACAAACACCGTATCGGCGTCGTCGCATTTGTACTGGTGAATCAGTCCATAGACGCGACCGGTCAACCGGCCGAATTCCGCGTAGGCGTCCTCGAGAAATTTCAGGATGGGCTCGTTAAAATTATTGCGGCGGGCGACCACGCCGTTCATGTGATGCTCCTGGTTCTGGACCGGGCCGAGCAGGATGGGATTTTTCAGGTCCATCATTTCCGGCACGCGCCGGCGTTTCGGGCCGAACAATTCGCGCTGGGCGGGCGTGGGACATTCGATGGTGTCATCGGCGGCGCCGAGGAACTCGCGGAGCAAATCGGCTTCGGGCGCTAGGTATGTACGCTCGGAATGCGTGGTGAGCATGCCGTCCTGGATGTTCATGCCCGGGTTGAGCGACAGTTCGTTGACCTTGCGGAGAATGATGCCCTGGTCGGCCGCCTGCTGGGCGTCTTTGCCGACGATCATGGTCCAGCCGGTGTCGAGCGCCGCGTAGAAATCGTCGTGGCCGCAATGGACGTTAAGGGCGTGCTTGGTGAGGGCGCGGGCGCCGACTTCGAGCACCATGGTCGAGAACTTGCCGGGTGCGTGATAATACTGCTCCATGGCATAAGCGATGCCCTGGCCGGAGGTGAAATTGACCGTGCGCTTGCCGCTGACCGCGTACGCCGTGGCGCCGCCCTGCGCGGCGTGTTCGCCTTCGGTCTCGACCGCGATTTTCTGATGGCCCCAGACATCGAGTTCGCCGGCGGCATACGAGCCCTGGTAAATCTCACCGCCCTCGGTGGAGGGTGTGATGGGATAAAACACACCGCCTTCGGTAATGCGGGTTTCGACGTGCTCGGCCACCAGGAAATTCCCGTTACAGGTGACGCGGACGCCGGGATATTTGGGTGTAGTTTGGGACGGTTTGGCCGGGGAAGTGCCGGTCTTTTTTCCAGATTCAGATACCTGGTTCATAGGCGCACTTTCAAAGGCGGCCATTCGGCCTGCCGTTGGGAATTACCCAGACAAACTAACGCCTGAATCTCGGGGACACAAAGCAAAAGTTGTTTCTACAACACCAATCCAGGATAAGCGCAGGTAACTATTCCGCGCAACCAAAACGACGCGCCGGGTCGGAGACTGGATCAGTTGGTTTTTAATTTTTCAAGAACCGCTGCCCTGATCGTCTGTGCCCCTGGTGTTTTCAGGTCCTGGTCCGTAATTGTCCCGGAGGGATCGAGAAGCTTGTGCGCGAGCCAACATGCGATCACCCAAGCCGAGTCCGAAGATGAGTTTTTGTTGAAATCGAGAAAAGCCTCCCGCATATCGCTGCTGTCGTTTTCCAAATACAGAACCACGACGTGACGGAAGCGATCTGTTTCAGGACCGCCCAGAAGCCTAATTGCATCATCTTTTGTTAGTCCATATTTGAGTATCAAGATAGTTCGCAACACCAAGCCCTTATTCAATTTGCCAAAATAGTCCAGCGCCTTTTCGTGATCTGGATTGTTGGGATCCTTGAGTGCCGGGATCAGAGGCACAAACCCCTTCAATATTCGACCGGTGCTTTCCGGGCCTTCCTGAGATTCGTAACGCTCAGTCAGTTCGTCCATTTGTTGTTCCATCCCTTGGGAATCGTCATGTGCGGCGAAATTCCAGAACGCCGTCAACATCGCCATGTAACTGCCGGTATCACTGTCTTTCAAAGCGGTACTCATTAAATTCTCATCCTTCTCCAAAAACCCGATAGTCCATAGTTGGGGCCCAGTGTTGTTGGAAAATCCAACGCCTAAATCAAGCAGTTTACGAATTTCCAAATAAAACCGTTTAGCGGAGTCAAAGGCTCCGGCAGCAATGTAACCGGTAATAATCCGTTCCTCCAAACCCGAATCCGGATCTTGCCAGAAGAGCTTCTCAAACTCCCGCGCGCGATCCAGATTCGACATGTAAGCGTAACGCTTCTCGTACAGGGCATTAATTTTAAGCGGGATGGGAACAGGGATACTGTCTGCTAATTGCTCCTCCAACGCAATCAATCCATCGACCCGCTCCGCCTGGCTTTGGGTAAACCAATCCCTGATATATTCCAGTGAGACGACATCAGACAAGGGGCCGCACTCCTGATGATATTGCTTGAGCATTTGAACCATCTCATCCCGTTGCTGTGCACAACACAAAGTCCAGGCCTGCCAACGCACGTCATAGGGTCGAAGCCAACAGCGCTTGTAGAACAAGCGCGCCGCATTGGTGTCGTTCATGTCCTTTGAGAAGGGCTGGACGTCTGCACCCACCATCCATCCCAGGCCATCTATCATCTGTAATCGAAACAAAGTGGATTGCAGGTTAAATGCGGATTTTTGAAAGTCGTTTTTATAGAACGGCGACTGGCCTTGGATATCACGCGTTGCTGCATCGAAAATGGACTTGGCTAGATCGTAAACACCCCAGTAGTTGTTAACAAAAATGTATCTCGACCCCATCTGCAATCCGTTCATTTCCCAGCCGTAATTAAGAAGATCACGCGCGGTAAGCGTGGCCACAGGAATTAATTTACCTTCGCCTTGTTCGTAACCCATTTCCAGCAATGGGGCTACCGCCTTCAAACCGGCCAGACTGTTGTCAGCCTCTCCCGCCGGTCGAACGAGCGCCGTAGCCACGATGTTGTTAAGCGTCGGCTGATAATTTGTGTAATCGAGGGCGGTTGGGGGAAATTTGCGCAATGTTTCCACCCAGGCTTTGCGAGAAAGAGCAGGCCACGCTCCTTCGAGTAACCTCCCACCGCTGATACCGGTGTGTAACGCAAAGTAAGGCCCATAATTGTGAAGACGATAAATCCTGTCCTGTTCATCATGATATAACGGATAAATTACATCTGATAGCGTCTCGCCGAGCCCTTGTGTGCGCGCGTAATAAACCAGCATCGGCATCGCAAATGGACGATGAACCGGGTCTGTCGCAAAGAGAAAGACAGCCTTGGCTGACGGCCTCCCCAAAAAGAAGTTCCACCAGGAGTAAAACTGCGGCACGTCTTTTCCATTATTATGAAATCCCGCACTTTTTCCCCAGAGCGCTACAGCCGCGTTTTCTCTCCCCGCCATGAACAAAATCGGAGCCCATTCCTCATCCGGCGGAGATTCCGCTTTCCCAAGCATGGCTTCGCTCAGGCACAGCCACGCCGCTGCACGGCTAAGGAGCGTCGCATCTACCGTCACGCCCCCCGCCAGACTTGGAAGGGCGGTATGACTCATCATACCTGCCAACACTGGCGCGTATTCCTCCTCTGGCACATTTGATTTTGTGTTTACCAGTTTAAACATGGCGTCCAGCCCTTCTTCCCGCGACGTCCCGCTCTTGTCCGCCCCGGACCAGAAACGTTGCGATAATCCCTGCCCCGAGATTTTCGGGAGTGCCGCCCATTTGGTGCCAGACCATTCCTGTTTGAAGACCTCCCGATAAAATTGCGGCCCTTCCAGCAACAATTGATTTGGATATTGTACCTCGACGGCCCGTACAGGTTTTCCGTCCAGCCCCAGCCATTTTAATTTCCAGGTTGTTACACCGTTAGTGTTGACGGCGACTGAGTACGTTATTTCCTGAATTTTCCCCTCACGTAGATTCTCTCTCCAAGCGAGAACACGGGCGAGTTCGACAACAAACAATCGCTGAACTTTGTCGTGGTACTCCGTCTCCGGTGCATAGAATTGTGCGCGCGCTTCGAAGGTTGAGGAGAAACAGAAGAGACCGATCACTCCAATAATGACCACCGACCACGATTTCATACCTGAGAATAACTCCGCCTTAAATTCCGGTAAATAGCAAATGAAATTGGATTTTTGGCGTATCGTCATTGTGAAAAACCTCGACCGCAAGGGCATTGACGGATGGAAAAGGTCAGCGACCAACAATACTGCGTGTAATTCTGCAAGATGTACCACTAGTAGTTCGTTTGACAGATTGAGAAACGGGTTTACATGTAACCATCGCCTCAAGCGGCGGAGTGGTAACATGAGAATTGCAGACAAACATTTTGGCGTGTGGCCGGTGAAAGATGAGCCGGCGGGTTTTCAGTTTGGACAAGGTGCTGGTGAGACGGCTCGCGAGGACGCTCGCCCCACCGAAGCTGCCAACGATGGTGTGTTGTTGGACGCATATTCCAGTGCCGTCGTCAACGCCGCGGAAGCGGTCAGCCCGGCGGTGGTGAAGATTGACGTGCGTAAAAGCGGGGCGCGGCGCGGTAATGAAGGCGGCAGCGGCTCGGGTTTCATCATCACGCCGGACGGGTTTATCCTGACCAACAGCCACGTGGTCCACGGCGCGGACAAGATCGAAGTCACGCTGGCCGATGGCCGTCACCCGGACGCGCACCTGGTCGGCGCAGACCCGGACACGGACCTGGCGGTCATCCGGATTTATGCGCCGAACCTCAAACCGGTGAAGCTCGGCGATTCCAACCAGTTGCGGGTCGGCCAATTGGCCATCGCCATCGGCAATCCGTACGGCTTTCAATACACGGTGACGGCGGGCGTGGTCAGCGCGCTGGGCCGGTCGTTCCGGTCCAGTTCGGGCCGGCTGATGGACAACATCATCCAGACCGACGCGGCATTGAACCCGGGCAATTCCGGCGGGCCGCTGGTGAATTCGCGCGGCGAAGTCATCGGCGTGAACACGGCGGTGATTCTGCCGGCGCAGGGGTTGTGCTTTGCCATCGCCATCAACACGGCCAAATACATCGCGGGCTGGCTCATCAAGGATGGCCTCATCCGGCGCAGTTATCTTGGCATCGGCGGACAGACGGCGAAGATTCACCGGCGGCTGGTGCGGCATCATCATTTGCCGAACGAGACCGGCATGCTGGTGATCAACGTCGAGCCCGGCAGCCCGGCCAGTCGCGCGGGATTGCGTGAAGGCGACCTGATTGTGGAATTCGACGGGCACGTGATTGCGGGCATTGACGATTTGCACAAGCTGCTGACCGGTGCGCAGGTCGGCGCGCGCGTGCCGCTGGTTCTGTTGCGCAATACGGAGCGGCTGCAACTGGAAGTCGTGCCGGAAGAATCGGCGTTGAAATCGAATTAATGGTAAGGTGCACTCGAACTGCCATCAGCAACATTGCCGGAAAGGCATTGAGAGACTGTCAGGCACCTCCTCGCCCCGGCCCTCTTCTCCGCTGGCAGCGGAGGGTGTCCGCGAGGGCTGGGGATGGGCGGCCTGGTTTGGCAGCAACACCGGTCATCGCGGCGCGATGACCCTGCTCCGGATAAAAAGGGAATGTTTGGCAACAAAACGGAAGTTACAAAAAGACCTCAAAAGCTGTTCCTATTGATCCGCAGGTGCGGATTGGCCACGTTCACTTGAAAGTGGCGAATCTCGACCGGGCGCTTAATTTTTACTGCGGGGTACTGGGCTTCGAACTGACTCATCGGTTCGGTTCGCAGGCAGCGTTCATTTCGGCGGGTGGTTATCATCATCACATCGGCTTGGACCTGCGATGTGTCAGTCCGAATCATAAGTCTCTGTCAAAAGCCATCCGCGGGCAGAATCTGAATTATGGCACGACTTGCGCAGTAGTAAAGCCATCCATTCGTGGCACCACCATACGACCATTCAATACTCAAATCCCCCGCTCGAACCACAGGATCATGGTCGGCTTTTGGTACCAGAATATACTTTCCATCAGACTGAATTTTACGCTCGAAGGACTCACGCGCTTGGCCTGTTCCGACAGTAATGTGCTCGGAGTTGGCACCCCGATAACGCCACCGGTAGGATGCAGTACCAGGGCCGAAGCCAGTTAGGGGCCACCTCATCATTCGCCCTCACTGTTGCGATTCGGCCAATTAACCGATGGCGCGGTACGATCTTGTTAAAATGTTTGTCAATAAACGGTGAGACTCGTTTTTTTCATTCGCATAAAATTCGGGTAGCTTCGATAATAACGAGTATGAAAACGGGAGTCATACATTGGGGTATAACTCTTTTTGCAATTGCCAATATCCATACCTTTGCGGCGACTCTTTACGTGGACGCGAACGGTACCAATCCCGATGCGCCCTACGCCAATTGGAACACTGCCGCCACAAATATTCAAGATGCCGTTGACGCTTCGTCGGGCGGGGATTTGGTTTTGGTCAGCAACGGCGTGTATCAGACCGGCGGGCGGGTGGTTTATGACTCACTGACGAATCGCCTGGTCATCAACAAGGCCATAACTGTTGAAAGTGTCAATGGACCAGCCGTGACGTTGATTGTGGGGAATTCGATTCTTGGGAGCAGCGCCATACGTTGTGTTTTTATGGGCAACAATGCTGTACTGGCTGGCTTTACAGTGACGAATGGAGGCACCTTGAATTCCGGTGATTTTTTTCTCGATGAGAGTGGCGGTGGTATTTGGGCAACCAACAGTGACACTGGCGTAATCGTTTCCAATTGCGTCTTGACCGGGAATATCGCCGAAGGCATCGGTGGTGGAGCTTACGATGTAAGCATCTGCACTAGTTCAATTGTTCATAACAGTGCCTTCGAGGGCGGGGCTGTCGGATATGATGGTACATTTACTAATTTCCCAATCGTGACCAATTGTCTGATCGCCAATAATTCGGCGTCAGCCTACGGTGGCGGAGCGTTTGGTGCTGAGTTGGAAAACTGCATAGTTATACAAAACGTGGCCTCATGGGGCGGTGGCGTGGAAGCAGGTTCGGGTATTTATGGGTGTCTCATCGCAAGTAATACAGCAGCTCAATTCCCTGGCGGAGTAGATGGCTTTATGAAGATCCAAAATTGCACAATAGTTGACAACATGGCCTACCAAGGAGTTGGCGGAGTTGATGGAGGTGGTCCGATTTTTAACAGTATCATTTATTACAACACCGTTGTTACCAACGGTGTGGCTGATTACAACGGAGGTACGGCCATCTATTGTTGCACGACAATTACTGGCAACGCGATCGGCTGCATTACAAATGAACCAATGTTTGTAAACTTGGCCAATGGAGATTTTCGTCTTGCTTCGAACTCACCCTGCATTAACGGCGGCGAATACGTTGGCAGTGATCTCGGAACTGATCTTGACGGCAATCCACGCATTGTTGATGGATTTGTGGACATGGGGGCCTACGAGTATCAAACGCCCGATTACATATTGCCGTATTATTGGGCGCAGGAATATGGTTTGTCCGTGAACGACGGCACAGTCATTGATCCTGACGAAAATGGCATGAATTATTGGGAAACCGCCGTTGCCGGCCTTAATCCGACCAATGCTGCATCGGTCCTTAGGGTCTCGGTTTCCAATAGTGTTTCGGGTGCAGTCGTGACTTGGCCCAACGTGGCGTATAAGGTTTATGATTTGCAAAGAAGCACCAATCTTCTGGCAAATCCGGCTTTTATTCCTATTTACACAAATTTCCCAGTCCCAGCCGGAACGCCCTTGATTTTTAGGGACAACATAACCACTAACGGCGGCACCTACTTTTATCGGGTAGGTGTGCTGCATTGACGAGTTTCGAGACTGCGATCTGGGCTTGCTTTCCCGCGGGCGTGGCTGTGCTTGGATCGATAGACTGGCGACATTCAGGCAAGACTTTAACCCGGTATGCGCCGGATGATGCAGGGTTCATCGGTCAGCACCGCCGCCGCCATGATGGGCAACGCGGCGTTTTTGCTGCCGCTGATGACTACTTAGCCGGGCAACGGCGCGCCGCCTTTAATCAAAAAGCTTTCCATATTCGTTTAAAGCTGAATCGTTACTATGTTCAACGGATTACCGCATGAGTGAACTGATTTTTACCTCGAATGAATCATTTCGCGGCGGCTTGATGTAACACCTTGTCAAGGGTGTGGAGCATGGTCTCGGTGGTGTAGGGTTTGCGGATGAAATGCCCGGTCCCGCCGCTGCTGGCCTTGACCGCGCCAGCGGTGGAGCCTAAGCCGCTGGAGCCGATAATTTTGACCTCTGGATTGATGGATTGGAGGGCCGCGATAGCCGCCGGACCGTCCATGACGGGCATGGACATGTCGGTGACGACGATGGCGATCTCATTCCGGCGCCCGGTGTAAAGCGAGACGGCCTCGGCGCCGTTGGCGGCGAGCAGGACGCGATACCCGAAGCGCTCCAGCGTCTTTTGCGCGACTTCGCGGATGGCTTGCTCGTCGTCCACCAACAGCACGAGTTCGCCGCGGCCGCGCGGCAGGTGGGTTTGGTCAACGGCAACGTTCACCGCGGCTGGCGGCGCGGCGTTGGACGGCAGATAAACCTTGAAGGTGCTGCCCTTGCCCGGCTCGCTGTAGCAATGGATGAAACCGCCGTGGCTTTTGACGATGCCCAAGGTGGTGGACAAGCCCAGCCCGGTTCCCTCGCCGGGCTTCTTGGTCGTGAAGAAAGGTTCGAAAATGCGGTCCTGGATTTCCTTCGGAATCCCGGTGCCGGTGTCTGTCACTTCGAAGACGACAAACGGACCGGGTTTGGAGTCGAGATTCATCCGCGAATAAGCTTCGTCGAGCACCACGTTTTGGAGGCGAAGGGACAATTTGCCGCCATTGGGCATGGCGTCGCGGGCGTTGACAGCGAGATTCAGCACAACTTGATAAAGCTGAGTGGAGTCGCCGATGATGGTCCAGAGGCCGGCGGGGGAATCGCACTCAAATTCCACAGATTTGGGGAAGGTTTCTTGGATGATCTGTCTGATTTCGCGGATGATGTAAGCGGGCTGGATGGGGATGCGCTCGCCTTGGACGCCGCGGCCAAACGTCAACACCTGTTTGACTAGCTTCGCGCCGCGCTCGATGTTGATTTCCAGCGCGTTCAGCAGTCTTTGGCCGTCCGTATCGTTGATTTTCCCCTTCAACAATTGGACCGAGACAAGGAGTGGCGTCAGCACGTTGTTGAGGTCGTGGGCGATGCCGCCAGCCAGCGCGCCGATGCTTTCCATGCGTTGTGCGCGGAGGAACTGCGCTTCCAGTTTTTTCTTTTCGGTAATGTCGGTATTGATGATGAGCACGGATTTCAGGCGGCCTTGGTTGTCGCGACTGGCGTTGGCGCGCCCCTGAATGACGACGGTCTTTCCGTCCTTGGTAAATTCCTCCAATTCACCGGCCCACGCGCCCCGGTCCTTCACGGCTTTGATGCACTCCCGCAGTTGCGGGGGCATGATGCCTTTGTAGAGCAGTTCCACCGGACTTTTCCCGATGGCTTCGGCGGCGGTCCAGCCGTAAATACTTTCGGCGCCTTTATTCCAATAGCTGATGTGCTCGTTCAAATCCAAAGCCCAGATGGCGTCCGTCGCGTCATCCAGCAGCGCGGCCTGTTCGTGGATTTTTTCTGCCGCCCGCTTGTGCTCGGTGATGTCTCGGCCAACACCCACCAGCCCAACAATTTTTCCACTTTGATCGCGTAACGGGAGCTTGCTGGTCAACAGCCAGCGTCTCTCACCTTCTTCATTCAAGACATACTCCTCACGGTTAATGACCTGCTGGCCTTGCAGTACCTTCTGATCGTCGTTGTGGAAGCTTTCGGCAATGTCGTGTGGAAAGAAATCGAAATCGGTTTTTCCAATGGCCTCGGCCTCGGTTTGACAGCGAAGGTTTTTCAGGTCGGCTGGATTAGCCAGGATTTTCCGGCCGGCAGCGTCCTTCGCGTAGATACAATCGGGCAGGTTATCAATCAGCGTGCGCAGGAGGACACGTTCCCGGGTCAGCGCTTCTTCTGCCCGCTTGCGCTCGGTGATGTCATTCAAGGTGAGCAGCAAGTGGGGTTCGTTGTTGCGAACGAAACAACTGAAGTGGCCCACCACCCAAACCTCCTTGCCGAAAGTGCTGACATGGTGGAATTCACCCCGCTGTGGCTCCCGGGTGGCCAGGGTCTTTTCCGCCATGTCCAGCAAACCGGAGGCACGCCACGATTCAAGCTGTCGAAAATCTTGTGTCAACAACTGCGGCACAGTGGATTGGATCATTCTGGCGGTGGCCTCATTGGCCATTACGCATGGGCCAGAAGCTTTATAGACTACGATTCCCGCAGGCACGTCGGTAATAATGTTTCGATTGAAATCCAGCGTCTCGGCCAGTTGCCGGTCCATTTTCTTGCGCTCGGTAATGTCTTCTTTGAATGCCAAAAAATGGGTGATTTTGCCGGCGTCGTCGAAGATCGGCGAAATCGCCGCCAGTTCCCAGTAAGGCTCACCGTTCTTTTTCCGGTTGTGAAATTCCCCGCGCCAGTCTTTGCCGGATGTGATGGTTTGCCACAGGTGCGCGTATTCCTCCGGCGGCGTTTCGCCGGACTTCAGGATGCGCGGATTTTGTCCCAGTGCTTCCGCCGCCGAATAGCCGGTCGTCTCCGTGAAATGCGGGTTCACGTATTCAATCTCGCCCGCCGGATTGGTGATGACGATGGTCAACGGGCTTTGCTCCACCGCGCGAGACAACTGGCGCAACCGCTCCTGGTCCCGCTTATTCCCGGTGAGGTCCTCGATCATGGCCACGACCGATTGCGGTTTGCCCGCCGGCCCGCGAACGACCGACATGGTGAGCCGCCCCGTAATCACGCTGCCGTTGGCGCACAGATAGCGCCGGTCTGCCTGGTACTGCGTGCGCCGGCCGTCCAGCAATTCGCGGAAACAATTCACTCCCACCTTCAGATCGTCGGGATGCGTGAACTGGATGATGTTTTTGCCGCAAAGATCCGTTTCCGCGTAACCCAGCATTTGCCGCAACGCTTCATTGCACCGCAGGATGTGCCCGTCCAGGCTCAACTGCACGACACCCAAGGCCGATTGTTCAAAGATGGCGCGGAATTCCATTTCATTCCGCCAGATTGCTTCCTTCGCCCGCTCGTTCGCGCGCAGCGCAAACCAGGTGATCACGGCAGCGATGAGGCTGGTGAAGACAATCGTGACGGCATGGGACTGCCAGATGCGAATGTGTGGAAACAAGGTCTGTTTGAGCGCCTCGAATGAAAACACCAACACCGACAGGCCCAGCGTCGCCGCCAACAAGGTGATCCACAAGTCGGTCCGACGTTCTGCCAGGACATTCGCTGCGCCCGGTGAGGCTGTTTTACCATTATCCTGCGCATCTTCTGGAACAATTGGCGGGGTGTTCATAATTTTCACAAGGACAATGATTTCAGATGATTACAGCAATTTTCTCACCACCGGGAAGAGGGGGCCAAAACATTTTTTGGCAAATGCTAATCAAACAATAGTTGACCATGAATTGCCGGTGCCGCCATTGGCCAAACCAAACGAATCTCCGTTGCAGAAAAGGAAGAAGAGCATAATCGCTGCTTAAGAATGGCATAGCTGTTGCTTAAACATGGGTCAATGGCGAGCGGTTTGCCCATAAGAATCTGCATTTGTTCGCTTTGGCTTCTAGCAGTTGGAGCGGGAAGTGTCGCGTTTATGATTTACGAAAACGCCCGTGGTTCTGTCGGTGCAACACCGGAACATTGGCCTTCGGGAACGCCAATGGCACTCGATCATAGCCGTTACACGCTAATCATGTTTAGCCACCCCAAATGCCCATGCACGCAAGCCAGCATGGAAGAATTGAACCGGTTGCTGGCTGAGTGTAACGGACGGATCGCAGCGCACGTATTATTCTTCAAACCCGCCGATTTTCCTGTTGATTGGACGCAGACGGACTTGCGCCGAAGTGCCGCAGCCATACCAGGCATTACAGTACAGGATGACATTGACAATACTTTGGCGCGTAAGTTTGGGGCGGAGACTTCCGGCTACGTGCTCCTTTACAATCCACGCGGGCAATTACTGTTCCGGGGCGGCATCACCGCCAGCCGCGGTCACGCCGGCGATAATGCCGGTGAAAGTGCGATTGCTTCAATTGTAATCGGACAAAGCACGAACCTTGTGCAAACGCCCGTCTACGGATGTTCCTTGCTGAGTAAAACTTGTATGCAATCGGGAGCCGTCAAATGAATTCAAACACATCAAATGTTTTTGCCGTTCACAATGCCGTTTCCGTGCGTGCTACGGAACTTTTCAAGGAACAGCAGCAAAATATCATCCGGTATACTGACCGGCTTTTCTTTTGGTTGATGATCTGTCAATGGATTGTCAGCGTGGGCATTGCGTTCTGGGTTTCGCCCCGAACGTGGGCGGGCGTGAACAGTCAAATTCATCCCCACGTATGGCTGGCCATATTTCTTGGGGGAATCATCACGAGTGTGCCGGTACTGCTGGCGCGACTGTGTCCGGGACAGGCTCTGACACGCCACACAATTGCCGTCGGGCAAATGTTAATGTCAGCATTGTTAATTCATTTGACTGGTGGACGAATCGAAACACATTTTCATGTATTTGGTTCGCTCGCGATACTGGCATTTTATCGGGATTGGCGGGTCTTGATTTCCGCCACGGTGGTTGTTTACATCGATCATCTGGTTCGAGGGTTTTTCTGGCCCCAATCCGTGTACGGCGTGCTGTATGCCTCAATTTGGAGGTCTTTCGAGCATGCAGGCTGGGTGCTGTTTGAAGTTACGTTTTTGATCATATCCATCCGCAAAAGTCTCAGTGAAATGCACCTCGTGGCGGAGCGGCAGGCAAAATTGGAGGAATTAAACGAAACCATTGAGCAAACCGTGGCCGAACGTACGGCGGCATTGACCCGGGAAAATATAGAGCGGCAACAAACCGAAAAAGAACTCAGGGAAAGCCAGGCGCAATTGGCCCAGGCGCAGCAAATCGCCCGCTTGGGAAGCTGGGAATGGGATATTGTGGGGAACAAAGTTTCCTGGTCTGAGGAGACACGCCGATTATACGGACATAAGCCGGAGGACATTGGCTCTTCGATGGAAATCTGTTTGGAACGAGTGCATCCTGATGACTTGCCGCGAGTTAGAAAAATCATGGCCGAATCGTTGCAAACTCATCAGCCGTTTACGTGCGATCATCGTATCATTCTACCGGACGGCACAAAACGAGTTATACACGGTCGCGGCGAGGTCGTTCTTAATAAGCAAAATGAGCCAATTAAAATGGTTGGCACGGTTCAGGACATTACGGAAGCAAAACACGCAGAAGAAGCCCTGCGTCGCAGCGAGGAACAATTGCGGCACTCGCAAAAAATGGAAGCCGTTGGGCGATTAGCCGGAGGCGTGGCACACGATTTCAACAATTTGCTTACGGTGATTGGCGGTTACTGCTCCATGTCCCTGCAAACCATCAAGACGACGAATCCCCTTCAAAAAAACATAACAGAAATTCAAAAGGCATCCGAACGGGCGGCCTCGTTGACCGGGCAACTACTGGCCTTCAGCCGAAAACAGGTGCTTCAGCCGCGCGTGTTGCAACTCAACGAAGTCGTCCACAACATGGAAAAAATGCTGCGGCGTTTGATCGGAGAGGACATTGAGTTGTCCACCCATTTTGATCCTTCACTCGGATGTGTCAAAGTTGACCCTGGCCAAATCGAACAAGTCATCATGAATCTGGCCATCAATGCGCGCGATGCCATGCCACGCGGCGGCAAGCTCACCATCAGCACCTCGAACGTGACCATTGATCAAAAGACCAGTTTTCGTAATCGCACGTTGGAGGTTGGTGAATATATTTTGATCGCCATCAGTGATAACGGGGTGGGGATGACGGAAGAAATCAAGGCGCATTTGTTCGAGCCGTTTTTTACCACCAAGGGTCTTGGCAAGGGCACCGGCCTGGGTCTGGCGACGTGTTATGGCATCCTTTGCCAGAGCGGTGGAGACATCCGTGTGTATAGCGAGCCCAATTCCGGCACCACGTTCAAGATTTATCTGCCTCGTACGGATGCAACCCTGGAACCGGTCACAACCACGGATTCGGATGATTTGCCCGCTGGTACGGAATCCATTCTTGTGGTAGAGGATGACTCGGCGGTACGGAGGCTTGCCGTCGTTATTCTACGCGATTGCGGCTACAAGGTCCAGGAATCCAGCAATGCGTTTGACGCACTGGAGTTGATTAAAAAGAATTTGCGGTTTGATTTGGTGGTCACCGACGTCATCATGCCGCAAATGAGCGGCAAAGAGCTTTGCGAACAGATCAGGAGCCAGCGTCCTCAAATCAAAGTGCTGCTCATGTCGGGCTACACAGACGATGCGCTGGCCCACCACGGCGTGCTGGATGAAGGGTTGTTTTTCCTGGAGAAACCATTCTCTCCGGCGAAGCTGGCGCGAAAAGTCCGCGAAACCATTGACGCCTCAAATGTTCCACAGCCGTTTCACCAAAACGGATACAAAACAACCCCGGTTGAAGTTTGATACGAGGCCAATTGCGCTGAATGGTTCGCAGCATTCTTCATTGCCACTCACTTGGTGGGCAAGAAGACATTCGTCGAAATCGTCCATTGTCTACCGCCTCCATTTTGTGTGCACAAATCAGCTGCCTGATGTGGTTGTGGCGTAGGATCTGAGATGATTGATGCGGATTATAGGAATTTAATCCGTTTGAAGCGCTTACCAAGATGCTTGGAGAGATTCCGGCAAAGCAGTGTTGCGGGCTGCTGAAAAACACATTGACGAACTGCTGGGCTGGTGCAAATACTTTTCTTCAACAGCAGACGCTTCGACTTTACGAATTTATGAAATCCCCAACTTCGTACGGGCATCGGTCTGGTGACGAACTTCAGAAAGTGAGAACTTCTATGGTGGCCAAAGGCTGCACGCGGGATAACAGTTTGGAATTCCGCGAAGTGGATGATGAATATCGGCGTCGAACCCAAGACGTCTGTCGAAACCAAGGCGTTTACTGGAAGGACGAAGAAACGGGCAGTGATTGAGTCATTCCTCCGCGCCTCTTTTATTCTCACAGCGCGCGGTAATCAGCTTATAAAGCCACGCGGCAAGGCCAATTGAGCAAGACGAAGGTGATAGGCAATAATGTAGCCGCGTTTACATTCCACTTTGAAGGTGTTGCCGCCCGCTGCGAGTAAAAATGCTGATGGTGGCCCGCATTTGACTGCCTTAAGAAACAGATATACTTTGTATTAGTAAGCGAACTATCAACCTGGCGCGATGCCTTGGGCTGCCAATGATAGTGTG